>Ga0075327_1000567_pt1 | contig 10497 bp, 9 predicted proteins | sample MayberrySE_Catta_2_FD_120056 | JGI IMG/M metagenome (GOLD analysis project Ga0075327, IMG submission 120056) | Natural and restored wetland microbial communities from the San Francisco Bay, California, USA, that impact long-term carbon... | ecosystem: Environmental > Terrestrial > Soil > Wetlands...
CCTCGGGACGGTCGACGTGCTGGTGAACAACGCGGGCATCGCGCTCTCCAATCCCGTCAAGCGACTGCCGCTCGAGGAGTGGAACCGCATCCTGGCCATCAACGTGACCGGCACGTTCCTCTGCTCGCGAGCGTTCATCCAGGGGATGATCGACCGCGGCTGGGGCCGGGTGATCAACGTCGCTTCGGTCGCCGGCCTCCGGGGAGGCCGTTACATCGCGGCATACTGCGCCTCCAAGCACGCGCAGATCGGCTTCACGCGCGCCCTCGCGGCCGAGGTCGCCGACGCGGGGGTCACCGTCAACGCGATCTGTCCCGGCTACGTCGACACCCCGATGACCGAGTACTCGGTGTCACGCATGGTCGAGAAGGCGGGGATCACGGCGGAGGCCGCGCTCGAGCACATCCTCTCCCTGAGTCCGCAGCACCGCCTGATCCGGCCGGAGGAGATCGCACACGTGGCGGTCATGCTCTGCGGCGAGCACGGCGAGGGGATCAGCGGCCAGGCGATCGCCATCGACGGCGGGCAGGGCATCCACTAGGCCTGCCGAGGCCTGCCGGCGCGAGCGGTCTGAGGGGCTGCTCGTCCCCCGCCTCAAGGCCTCCACCTGGGGTATTCGTCGTCGGCTGCGTCGTTGGTCAGCCGCACGGGGTTCGTGCCGTCGATCTGGATCCTGTAGATCTCCCACTGGCCGTCCCGGTTCGTGTCGAACAAGAGGCGCGTCGGGTCGCTCGTCCACGAAGAGGCGAAGTCCGAGGCAGGATTGTTCGTGACCCGCTGGGGGTCCGACCCGTCCAGGTTCATCGTGTAGATCTCGTTGTTGCCGTCTCGGTCGGTGACGAACGAGATCCGCTCCTGGGCCCCCGGTGCACCGGCCGTCGACCCTCCCGCCGGGGAGCAGTTGAAGTCGCTGTCGGCCGTCAGGTTGACCTGGTTGGACCCGTCAGGGTCCATGATGAAGATGTCTCCCGTGCTCGCCCGGTTCGAGAAGAAGACGATCTTCGTGCCGTCCGCGACCCAGACCGGCTCCTGGTCAACGGCGGGATCATTGGTGATGCGGACGACGTCGGTGCCGTCCGCATCCATCACGTGGATCTCGAGGTCGCCGTCGCGGTCGCTCGCGAACGCGAGCTTGGTCCCGTCGGGCGACCAGGCCGGGTGCCTGTCGATGGCAGAGTGATTGGTGAGACGAGTGACATCGCTGCCGTCGACGTCCATGACGTAGATCTCCCGGTTCCCGTCGCGGGTCGACGAGAACGCGATCCTCATTCCATCGGGCGACCACGCTGCGTCGCTGTCGATCGCGGAGTGGTTCGTGATGTTGATCGAGACCAACCCGTCCGGGCTCATGAGGTGGATGTCGCGGTTCCCGCTGCGGGTGCTCTCGAACGCGATGAGGTCCCCGTCGAGGTCCAGATCGATGACCTCGGTGGTGCTGGAGTCGCCGCACCCGCCCAGAACGAGCGCGGTGGCGAGCGGGAGTGCGACGAGGCTTCCCCTCGGTGCGATTCGCATGATCGGCCTCCGGCTGTAGAGGGCCAACGTACCCCGGGATCTCGTGACCCGCCACGCACGCTCAGCGGATCTCCACGTAGCGCGCCATCCGCTCGACCTCGTCCTCGTCCACGTACTTCGCCATCTCCCTGCGGAACTGCGCCATTGCGGTATAGGGACGATACTCCTTGAATTCGCGAAGCATGCGGTTGCCGATGCCGGGGATGCTGAGGATCGCTTCGTCCGTCGCCGTGTTGAGGTCGATGCGGACGTAGACGTACTGCGCGAGCCGCGCGACCTCGCTCTCGTCGACGTACTTCGCCATCTCGCGCTCGAACTGAGCCAGCCCGACGTAGGGACGGTATTCCTTGAACTCGCGCAGCATGCGGTCGCCGATGCCGGGGATCATCAGGATCTCCTCGTCGGTCGCGTCGTTGAGGTCGAGGTGGAGCCAGAGGCGGCGGTAGATCTCCTCTGCTGCCGCCGCAGCCATCTGGCTCTCGATCACGGCGTTCAGCTGCGACATGCGCAGGTAGGGGCGTCCAGCCTCGACAGCCGCCACCGCTGCGGCGCTCAGACCGGGGATGGCGGCGAGCTGCTCACGGGTCGCGAGGTTCGCGTCCAGGAGCCCGCCCACGTTGCGGCCGACCTGCCCGGAGGCGGCGTGCGGAAGCGCGAGCGGAACCGCGAGCGCGGCCATCGCCAGCGCCATGTGGATTCGGGAAGAAGAGCGCATATCACAACTCCTTGAGAAGGGACTCCGCAACACGCGCCTGCCCCAAAGCGGGGTGGCGAAAACAGACCAGCAGACCCAAGAGCCCAAGCTGCGCCATCGCCCCCGGGGCGAGCGCCGGGATCGCTCCGCGGAGCGTCTCGACGATCAGCTCCCGGCCTCCGACGCCGGGCCTGAGCTCCAGCTCGAATTCCACGTTGGAGCGCAGGTGGAGGAAGATGCCCGCACCGCCTGCGAGCACCTGGAGGACCATCACGGCCCGCAGCGCGCGCACGCGCGCGCGCGTTGCGCCGAGCGCGAGCGCCGCGGCCGCCACGAGCCCCAGGGCCAGGAGCGCCAGCGGCGCCCACTGCGGCGGATCGGCGTAGTGCTCGAGCAGCAGGAGCTCCGTCGCGACCCCCGCCATGCTCACCAGCAGCAGATAAAGCGCGAGCCGGCGCCATGTCTCACTCACCAGGCAGTAGTCTCTTCATCCGATGCCCAATCAGGGTCTCGCGGAGGGCAGTCTGAAGCTCACCTGGGCGACCCGATGCCGCCAGGCGTGCCGTGTCAGGAACCAGCAAGGCTCGCGCCGTTGCGACGCGCGTGTCAGCGACGCTACGAGGCGACAACGATCGGCAGCAGGATCGCGATCGTCACGGCGATCGTCAGCACCCAATACGTCACGCCGACCACCCCCCCGAGCACGAGGTTTCGTCGGAGGGAGCCGCCGTACACCGTGCGCATCGCCAGCACGATGTACGTGAGTGCGTAACTCAGCGAGATGCCACCGACGACCCCGTCGAAGGACTCTCCACCGACCAGGCCGGTCAACACAGCCGCGAGCGCAAACGCCCCGAAGAGTGCCGCGTGCACGTGCAACGAGAACACGAGGTGGTGCGGATACGTCACGCCCACCGGTCTGCGCGCGACGGCGACCAGCGCCGCCAGGAGCGGCACCAGCAGGAACATCGCCCGCGGGAGCCAAGCTCCGACCGCGTCCGCAGCCGCGGCGTCCAACTCCGCCTCGCGCTCGAACCCGCGCTCCTGGAGCTCCCCCGACTCATCTGCGCCCCTGTCACCGGTGACGCTGACGTCGATGCTCAGGTTCCCCCACCCCGTCAGCGACGTGAGCCCGAAGTACACCACGCTGACGATCAGGTAGAGGCGAACCGGCGGCATCCAACGGACGCGTCGTCCCGCCATGTACTCGCGCGTGAGGAATCCCGGCGCGGTGAAGAGCCTGGCGAGCGACTGGAGCGCTCGCCCCTCGACGTTGGTGAGCGCCTCCCACGCCTCGCCCAGGACTTCCCCGAGCGACGGGTCGAGCGGCCGGTCCTCCTGGCCACATGCGGAGCAGTAGCGTCCTGTCAGAGGCGTGCCGCAGTTACGGCACGCGTGCGGACCGGGCTCCGTGCTCACGCGCGGGAGAGGCGCTTCACGCCACCAGGAGCGTCGCGAGCCCGAGGAACAGACCCATGCTCGCCACGTCCGTCGCCGTGGTGAGGAAGATGCTCGATGCCGTGGCCGGGTCGGCCCCGATCTTCCGGAGACCGAGGGGGATGAGCGCGCCGGCGAGCCCGCTCACCACGCAGCTCCCGATCATCGCCATAACGACGATCGCCGCGAGCCCGAACGCCGCGGGGTTGGACTGCAGGCTTGCGATGACGTACATGCCGACCCCGGCCGTGAGCCCGACGAGCATCCCGTTCGCGAGGCCGAGCTTCGCTTCCTTGCTGACCAAGGTGCGCTCGGCGCCCGCCTTCACGTCCCCCAGGGTGAGGCCCCGCAGGGTCACCGCCAGCGCCTGACAGCCGGTGTTGCCCGACTGGCCCGCGAGCACCGGCAGGAAGAGCGCGAGGATGACCATCTGGTCGAGCGTGTCCTGGAAGACGCCCACCACGCCCGCCGCGACGAACGCCGTGAGCAGGTTCAGCTGGAGCCACGGGTGTCGGAGCTTCAGGCTGCGCCCCACCGGCGTCGTAAGCCGCTCCTCCTTGTCGACACCGACCATCTGGCCGGGCTGGGCGGTGATCTCGAAGGTGTGCTCCTCGAACATCGCCTGGCCGCGCACCAGCCCCACGAGCACGCCCTCGTGGTCGCACACGGGGTAGACCGGGAAGTGCCGGCGCACGACGACCTTCATGGCCTCTCTGAGGTCGCCGTCGGCGCGCAGGAAGAACGGGCTCTTCAGCATCACGTCACCGATGCGCGCCCCCCGATCCGAGATCAACAGGTCCCTCATGGTCACGATGCCGATGAGCTTGCCGGCGTCATCGGTGACGAAGCAGTAGGTGATGAAGATCTTCTTCACCAGGCGGCGCACCCTGTCCGCCACCTCGCCCACCGTCTGGTCGGGCTTGAAGACCGCCGTGGGCGGCTCCATGAGCCGGCCGATGGTGTTCCCGGGGTAGGCCAGGTTGAGCGCCCACTGACGCGTGACCGCCTGCGGCCCCGTGGCCACGAGGCGCGCGCGCTGCTCGTCCTCCATCTCGGGAATGACATTCGCCACTACGGCCGGGTTGAGTCGCTGGAGCACGTCGATGACCACGTTGTCGGGCAGCGTGCCGAGGGTGCGCGCTGCCTCGACGTGGTCCATCAGGCGGAGATCGTCCGCGATCTGTTCGGCGTTCGGCGGCTGGAGGGTCGCGGCTGCTGCGGCGCTCTGCGTCACGGTGTCCAAAGTGCTCTCCGGGGGGGATGATACGGCCCGTCGCGGGGCGACGCTCATGGCGGCGGGAAACTTCCCACGGGCGACCGGTGCTCCGCCAGTGCACGCGCTCCCTTGCTCTCGACCGGGGCTGATGCCTCTTTTCGGAGTGATGACGAGGACCACACGCACTCGCGGGGGCCTCCGGGCTCCCATCCAGCGGCCGTGGCTGCCGCTCGCGCTCGCCGGGCTGGCGTCGCCCCTCGCCCCCTCGCCGTCCACAGCGCAGGTCCCCGGCCGGCGCGGCGACGAGTCCGCGGTGATCTGGCGCTCGCAGGAGGGGCGTTGGCGCTCCCCGATGCGCTCGGGGCTCCCCGAGGCCCGAGGCGGGTTCGTCTTCTGCCGCCTCTGGTACGACCAGGTGCGCTCCATGCCTTCGGGGCTGGGCTGGAGCACGGACTACCCGGCCGCGGACGGCAACTTCCTCACCCGACTCGAGGAGCTCACCCCGATCCACATCTCGCGCTGGAAGAACGGGGAGCCCGGAATCGCGGCGATGCGCGCGACCGATCCCGACATCTATCAATGTCCCTTCCTCTTCATGACGGACCCGGGCTCGGTGCGCTTCAGCCAGGCGGAGACGGAAGGCCTGCGAGACTACCTCATGAAGGGCGGCTTCCTCTGGGCGGACGACCTCTGGGGCGAGCAGGCGTGGCGGTACTTCGAGGAGGAGATCAGGCTGATCCTCCCCGAGTTCCCGATCGTGGAGATCGAGCCGGGCCACCCCTTGCTCTCGAACTACTACATGGTCCCCGAGATCCCCCAGATCCCGTCGATCCAGTCGTGGCGCCGGAGCGGCGGCCGCACCTCGGAGTTCGGCTTCGAGACCGCCGTTCCGCACATCAGGGCGATCTTCGACCACGACGGGCGCCTTCTCGTGGCGATCAGCTACAACACGGACATCGCCGACGGATGGGAGCGCGAGGCCGACGAGCCCGAGTTCTTCTACAACTTCTCGCCCGAGGCGTACGGCGTCGCGATCAATATCCTCTTCTGGGCGATGAGCCACTGATTCCCGCGAGCTGAGCCACCGATGGGGCGCAGGAAGAAGCGACACCCGGGTGCCCCGGGGCAGGGCGTGAAGGACGGGGCGGGGCCCACCCCGAAGCAGCTCCCGCCGAAGCAGCCCGTCAGGCCGCCGAGACCCGCCCCACGCACACGCCCCGCCTCCCCCGCCCCTACGCGGCGCGGTCGCTGACTGGGCTCGACCGGCCGACCGCGGCGGGCCGTCAGGCCTCCCTGAGCGCCTCCACCGGATCCACGCGCGTGGCGCGCCGCGCCGGGATCCAGCACGCGAGAAGCGCGACCAGGCCCAGGAAGAGCGGCACGGCTACGAACGTGCGCGGATCCAGCGTGCCGACCTCGTAGAGCTGGGCGCCGAGGAATCGTGTCAGGCCTAGCGCTCCGAGCACGCCGACGGCGAGCCCGGTGCCCGCGAGCGCCGCGCCCTGCCTGAGCACGAGCGAGCGCACGGCCGACGGCTCGGCTCCCATGGCCATGCGGATGCCGATCTCCCGGTTGCGCTCCGCGACGGTGTGGGCCATGAGCCCGTAGGTGCCGACCGCGGCGAGGAGCAGCGCGACCCCCGCGAACACGCCGAGCAGGAGCGCCAGGAAGCGGGGCTGAGCCATGGCGCGCGCCACGTTCTGCTCGAGGGTCTGCACGTCCGCGACGGGCAGCGCGGGGTCCAGCTCACCGATGATCCGCTCGACCGCCGGAGCCAGGGACAGCGGGCTCAGCTCGGTCCGAATGACAAGCGACATGTCCCGCGCCACGTTGCCTCCGGCCTGCGCGAGCTGCGGGTTGTAGAAGTAGAGCTCGGTGCCAGCCGGCGCGCGGATCCCGGCCTGCTTCACGTCCTCCACCACGCCGATGACGTTGAACCACTGGTCGCCGAAGGGCGGACGGATCCGCCTCCCGACCGGGTTCTCCTCCCCGTAGAAGGTGCGGGCCAAGCGCTCGTTGACGAGCAGCACGGGCGTCTCGGCCAGCGCGTCGGCCGGTTCGAAGGCCCGGCCCTCCACCACGCCAATGCCGAGCGTGGCGAGGTAGCCTTCGTCGATCGGCGTGTAGTAGTCGACGTTGTGCGGGGGACCGTCCGGCGTCATCGGCACACCGTCGAATTCGGTGTCGTTCGCGTCCAAGGTCTGGACCGGCGGAAGCCCCGAGGTCGCCGAGGCGGCGACGACACCGGGCAGCGCCCGCACGCTCGCCAACAGCTCCGTGTAAAACGCGCCGACCTCCGACGGCTCCGGGTAGTCCCCCGCGGGGAGTGACAGGCGCATCGTGAGCACGTTCTGCGCGTCGAACCCCAGGTCGACGCGCTGGAGCCCGCTCACGGAGCGCAGCATCAGGCCGGACCCGACGAGGAGCACGACGGCGAGCGCGACTTCGGCGATCACCAGCAGTCGGCGCGCCCGCGAACCGGCCGACCCTCGGGTAGAGCGCGTGCCTCCCTCCTTCAGCGTCGACCCCACCCGCCCCATCGTGGCCCCCATGAGCGGAGCGAGCCCGAAGAGCACGCCGGTGGCGACCGCGACCAGTGCGGTGAAGCCGACAACGCGCCCGTCGAGCCCGATCTCGGCCACGCGGGGAACGGCGTCCGGGTTGACGCCGATCAGCGCCTCCGTGCCCCACCGCGCGAGCAGAAGGCCGAGCCCCGCCCCCAGCACGGCCAGGGCCACTCCCTCGGTGAGGAGCTGGCGCGTGAGCCGCGAGCGGCCCGCGCCCATCGCGACCCGCACCGCGATCTCTCCGGAACGCCCCTCGGACCGGGCGAGCAGGAGATTCGCCACGTTCGCACAGGCGATGAGCAGCACGAAGCTCACGGCGCCCATGAGGAGCAGGAGCGTCGGACGGACGTCCCCCAGCAGCGACGTCCGCAGGTCCGTCGTGAACATCGGGTGGAGCTCGGGGTCGATCGGGTGAACGTCCCCGTACTCCTCGGCCCAGCGCTGCTCCATCCTCTCCAGATCCTGCCTCACGCGTTCCGGCGTCACACCGTCGCTGAGCCGCGCCACCACGTTCATGAAGTGGTTGCCCCGCCGGTTTACGTGGTCGCTCGGGTCAATGCTCTGGAGAGCGTGGAGGGGCGACCACACGTCCACCCCCTCGTCGTCGATGTCGAAGCCCTCGGGAAGCACGCCCACGACGGTCGCAGTCCTGCCGCTCAAGCGCACCGTGGCGCCCAGAATGCCCGCGTCGCCCGCGAAGCCGCGCTGCCAGAGCCCGTGCGAGATCACGATCACGGGCTCACCGCCGATCCGATCTTCCTCTTCGAGGAAGGTCCGGCCCAGCTCCGGACGGACGCCGAGCGTCGTGAAGAAGCTCGCCGTGGCGATCGCGCTCGGAACGCGGAGCGGTCGGTCGACCGTCTCGATCGACGCGGCGCCGACCCGGTAGGCCCCGATGTCCGCGAACGACTCGTTCCACTCCCTCAGCTCATGGTACTCGGGGGGCGACAGCCAGAACTCGTCGAACCCCATCGTCGGGAACGCCGTGCTCACCGTCACGAGCTCCTCGGGCGATTCGTAGGGGAGCGGCTCGAGCAGCACGCCGCTGACCACGCTGAACACCGCCGAGTTCGCCCCGATGCCCACGGCGAGAGTCAGGATCGCCGCGATGGCGAAGGCCCGGTTGCGCAGGAGCTGGCGCCACGAATAGCTGATATCCTGCCTGATCTCGTCGGTGACCAGCTGCATGTCCGCCCTCCGGTTCCGTCTCTCTGCGATGTCCTCGAGCTCGTCGCTCAGGCTCCCCCTGTCGCCCAGTCGCGCCTCGGCGAGGCGCCGGGCCTCCCCCTCCTCCATCCCCCGCGCCGTGTACTCGCGCACGCGCATGCTCAGGTGGAAGTCCACCTCGTCCTCCACCTCCTCGCGCGCGCTCGGCCGGAAGATCCAGCCGTGCACGCGCCGCCCGAAGCGGAGCAGCCGGGGCGCGACCCGGCCGCGTCGGCTCATCCTCCCAGCACCTCCGTGACCGCGGCCGAGAACGCGCTCCACGCCCTCACCTCCGCGGCGAGCCTGGCGCGACCTGCTCGGGTGAGCGTGTAGAACTTGGCCCGCCGCCCCAGCTCGGACGTGCCCCACTCGGAGGTCACGAGGCCGCGGGCCTCGAGCCTGTACAGCGCCGGGTAGAGCGAGCCCTCCTCGATCTGGAGCGCGTCGTTCGTGCGCGCCTCGATCCGGCGGGCGATCGCGTAGCCATGGAGCACGCCGTGGCTGAGCGTCTTCAGCACGAGCGCTTCGAGCGTGCCGTGCAGGAGCGTCTTCGAGGTGTTCACGTCCCTCCGAGGAGCGGGACTCGCTTCCAGGCGCGCCGCTCGCGAAGCCTAGAGCCTCTGGGTATCGACAGCCTACGGCGCGATACCTAGAGAGTCAAGGCATCGGCGCCCGCTCAGCCTCCCGAGGCGAGCTCCCGCGCCTCGCGCAGCTCGGGCCTTCCCGAGGCGGGATCCATGAGATCGACGACCGCGGCGTAGTACCGTCGCGCCGCCTGGTCCTGACCCGCTGCGCGCGCCGCGCGCGCGGCCCCGACAAGCGTGCGTGCCCGGTTCGGCTCCCGCTCGAGCGTCGCCTCGTAGGCGGCGAGCGCCTCCGCCGGCTGTCCGTGCACCATCAGGATGTCGCCCAGCAGCTCCCGCGCGGGAATGAGCGGACCCGGCGTGATGGGGTGCTTCTCCACCAGCTCCTCCTTGTCCGCGGCCTCGCGCGCGAGGGTGAGGGCCTCCGCGTGGCGACCCTCCGCATGCGCGACCCACGCCCCGACCGCCAGGCGCTGCGCGTCCACGACGATCGGCCAATAGGGGTCGTTCTGCGCGAGGAGGGCCGCCACGAGTCCCTCCAGGGCGACCATCTCTTGTCGGGCCTCGGCGACTTGTCCGAGTCGTGCCGCTCCAAGGCCGCGCGCGAAGCGCGTCACGGCCTCGGCTGATGGGGTCGTGGGGGTCACCCGGAGCGCAGCAGCTGCTGCCCAGTCGTCGCGCTCGAGCGCGTAGCGCGCGGGCATCGCGAGCGTGTTGTACGACGCGAGCGTGCCCGAGATGTACTCGCCCCGGAAGTTGCCTCCCACTTCCTCGATCGCGCTCGCCGCCATGTCGTCGCGGCCCTGCTGCAGGTATGCGTAGACGAGATAGTCGATCGGGTGCGACTTGCCGCCGGGCGTCGGCTCGAGATCGGCCGAGCGCCGGTTGCTCGCGATCGACTCGTCCCAGTAGCCGAGGCGCGTGAAGATGTGCGACGGCATGTGCTGCGCGTGCGGAGCCGCAGGCGCGATCTCCAGGTACTGCCGCGCGGCAGCGAGCGCGTTACTCGCCAGGGGCGGCGAGTCGAAGGCGTGGATGATGTAGTGGGCGAGGCCAGGATGGTTCGGGTACTGCAGATAGAGCTCGTTGAGCACCGCGGCAGCCCGTTGCTGCTGTGCGAAGGTGAGGTCCGTGGGCGGCGCGTTCGCCACCATGAAGATCGCGTGGAAGATCTGCGCCTCGGTGTCCTCGGGATGGAGCGCCACGATCGCCCCCATGGCACTCTCGTAAGCGCGCATGCGTGTGCGGTTGTCGACCGAGGCGTGATCGCGGAAGAGG
>Ga0075327_1000568_pt1 | contig 10491 bp, 10 predicted proteins | sample MayberrySE_Catta_2_FD_120056 | JGI IMG/M metagenome (GOLD analysis project Ga0075327, IMG submission 120056) | Natural and restored wetland microbial communities from the San Francisco Bay, California, USA, that impact long-term carbon... | ecosystem: Environmental > Terrestrial > Soil >...
CAGCCCCTCCTCCGGCGCGCCGCGGGCGTCTACGAGTCGGTCCACGGCGAACCAGCCGCGGCGGTGCGCGAGCTTCGTGCGGCGCTCCGACTCGAGGTCGACCCCGGGCGACGCCGAGCGATCGAGCGCGATCTCGCGCGCGTACGCAGAGCGCAGCCGCGCAGGCGCCGCTCCGAGCGAGGCTGAGCGCTTCAGTCCAGCTCGCCCGGCGACGCGACCGCGTCTCCCTCCTCCGGCAGCCACGCGAGCGGATCACGCGCCCGCCCGTCCCGCCGCACCTCGAAGTGGAGGTGCGGGGTCGTGGCGTTGCCCGTGGCGCCAACGGTCCCGAGCGGGTCGCCACGCGCGGCCCACGCGTCGGGCCGCACCCAAATCTCGGCGAGGTGCGCGTAGACGGTCTCGACGCCGTCGCCGTGGTCGAGCGTGACCACGTTCCCGTAGCCGCGCCGCCAGCGGCTCTCGACCACCCGGCCCTCGGCCGCGGCGACCACGGTCGCGCCGCGCCGCGCCTGGACGTCGATGCCCTGGTGGTGGCGCCGGCCTCGCACGGCCCCGAAGCCCGACAGGATCGGGCCTCGCACCGGCCAGCCGAGCACGGAGGCCGCGGGCGGTGCGGGAGCCGGCAGCGGCATGGGTGGGCGCACGTGGGGCGCCGGATGCGCCGTGACCCCAGCCGGGGGTTTCGTCGGCGGCGGCGTCGCGCAGCCCGCCGCGAGGCCGGCGGCGAGCGCGAGCGAAGGGAAGGCGAGGCGCGCTGCGCGGGAAGGCACGTCCTGGAGGTCGGCCGTGGTCGACCCGGGTTCCGTGCCGGACGTCACACAGCGCGCGCCGCGCGCTCGCGAAGGCGAGAGGATCGCGTCGACGGCGTGCAACTCGGCCGCCAGACTCCGCCATTCGATTCCGCTCGCCTGCGGCTCGCTCCACGCCGGCGAGCCTGCCGGTGCTCCTTCCATGCCCAGCTCGCTCCGAAGACTCGCGTTGCCGCGACCCGACCCGATCGCGTTGCGACGCTGGGGACGCCGCCTGGCGCTCGCCGCCCTCGGCTTCGTGCTCGTGTTCGGGCTCGGTGCGCTCGTCCCGAAGCCGCTGCCCGAGCCCGCGCTCCCGAGCCGCGTCTTCGCCCGCCCGCACCGGAGCGAGCCCGGGCAGGACGTCGAGTCCGCGCGCCTGGTCGAGCGCTTCGAGCGCCTCGGCTATCGCCGCACGCGCTCTCCGACGCCCGAGGAGGGCGCGTACTTCCGCGGCGAGGACCGCATCGTGATCCACCGGCGCGAGTTCCTCGGGCCAGAGGGGCCGGTCGCTCCCGTGCGCTACGAGCTCCGGCTCGGCTGGGGCGGCCGCGTGTCCGCGATCCGCGACGAGGCCGGACGGCTGCACGGCAAGGCGCTGCTCGACCCGGAGCTGCTCGGTGCGCTCGCGGACGACGCGCCCACGGACCGCGTGCTGGTGCGGCTCGGCGAGCTGCCCCGGCACCTGATCGACGCGATCCTCGTCGTCGAGGATCGCCGTTTCCACGCGCACCCCGGCCTCGATCTGCGCCGCCTGGCCGGCGCGCTCGTCGCGAACCTGCGGGCTCGCCGCGTGCGCCAGGGCGGCAGCACGATCACCCAGCAGCTGGTGAAGAACGTCTTCCTCTCTCACGAGCGCACCTTGCTCCGGAAGCTCCGGGAGGCCTGGCTCGCGCTCCGGGTCGAGCGCGCGCACACGAAGGACGAGATCCTCGAGGCCTATCTGAACACCATCTACCTGGGGCAGCGCGGACCCGTCTCGGTGATGGGCGTCGAAGCGGCGGCGCGCCACTACTTCGGAGGCGAAGCGCGGACGCTCGGCCTCGCCGAGTCCGCGCTGCTCGCGGGCATGATCCGCGGGCCGGGCTTCTACTCGCCCTGGACGAAGCCCGAGCGCGCGCTCGCGCGCCGGAACCGCGTGCTCGGGATGATGGCGAAGGCGGAGATCGTGACCGAGGCGGAGGCCGCCGCCGCCGCGAAGCGGCCGCTCGGCCACGTCGCGAAGCCGACCGCGCCGCCGCGCTCCGCCTGGTTCCTCGCGCGGCTCGAGCGCGACCTCGCGGCCGAGCTTCCCGAGCTCGACCTGCGCGAGGACCGCGTCGTGGTCTTCAGCGGGCTCGACGCCGGGCTCCAGCTCGAGGCGGAGGGCGCGGTGCGCCGCGGGCTCGCCGAGCTCGAGGCCTCGTTCCCGCGGCTCCGCGGCGGCGACACGAAGCTCCAGGCCGCGCTCGTCGCGCTCGATCCGGCGAACGGCGCGATCCTCGCGTACGTCGGCGGCCGCAGCTGGTCCGAGAGCCAGTTCGACCGCGTGTCCCAGGCGCGCCGCCAGCCGGGCAGCGCGTTCAAGCCGGTGGTGCTGCTCGCCGCGCTCGCGCGCGGCCCCGACGGCGCGCCGGCCTTCACGCTCGCGTCGCTCCTCGACGACGAGCCGCTCGAGATCGCGACGCCGCAGGGCCCGTGGCGGCCCGCGAACTACGAGAAGGACTTCCAGGGCCCGATCACGCTGCGCCGCGCCATCGAGGGCTCGGTGAACGTGCCGCTCGTGCGCGTGGCGCAGGCGCTCGGCGCCGAGGCGATCGTCGAGGTGGCGCGTCGCATGGGCGTCGAGTCTCCGCTCGAGCCGGTGCCGAGCCTGGCCCTCGGGACGAGCGAGGTGTCGCCGCTCGAGCTGGCGCGGGCGTACGCGCTCCTCGCGAACGGCGGCGAGCGGGTCGAGCCGCGCGCGGCGTTCCACGTCACGGACGCCGCGCAGCAGCCGCTGCGCCAGGCCCTGCCGGTGCGCGAGCGCGAGTTCGACCCCGCCGAGGTCGCACTCGTGACCTCGGCCCTCGAAGGCGCCGTCGACCACGGCACGGGCCGGTCCCTGCGCGCACTCGGCTACCGCGGGCCCGTGGCCGGGAAGACCGGCACCACGGACGACGGGCGCGACGCCTGGTTCGTCGGCTACACGCCCGAGCTCGTGGCCGCGGTGTGGGTGGGCTTCGACGACGGCCGGCCGCTCGGCCTCACCGGTGCCCGCGCCGCACTCCCGATCTTCGGCCGCTTCCTGATCGCCGCGCTCGGCGCCGAGGGCGGCGGCGACTTCCCCGAGCCGCCCGGCCTCGAGTCGGCCTCGATCCACCAGGGCAGCGGTCTCCGCGCGGGCTTCCTGTGCTGGGGCGCGCGCGAGTGGTTCCTTGCCGGCACCGCGCCGCACGAGCGCTGCGGCCCCGACTGGTTCGCGCGCCGCGAGCGCGAGGACGAGCACGAGCGGCCCGAGGCCGGCCGCCCGGAGCGCCGGCCCGCCCCCGCGCCGATCGAGGAGCTGCTCGGGTCGTTCGTCGACTTCGTCGAGCGCGCGACGCGCCCGCGCTGATGGCCTGCGGCTCGGCTCAAGCCGTTGCGCCGACTTCCGAAGCGACCGGCATGCGCGTGCGACCCCTCCCCCCGCTCCCTTGCGTGCTGCTCTGCGCGGCGCTCGCGGCCGCGCCTGCCGCTGCGCAGACGGGCGGCATGTGCGGGCCGCCGCTCGAGCCCGTCCTCGTCGTGCTGGTCGATTCCCCGCAGCAGGTGAAGAGCGCAGCCGCCGGGATCTCGCGCACGCGCGCCCTCGTGAACGAGGCCGACACGGTGATCTTCGCCGACGGCCGCGCCGTCACCTCGAGCCTGACGTCGGTGAGCGCGCACCTGAACGCGCTCGGCTGGGCGAGCCGGAAGATCGAGATCGCGGGCGCGGGCAGCGTGCCGCGCGCTCCGATCGCGAGCGCACCGGGCTCGCGCCGCCGGCGCGGCTGACGTTAGTCCGGGCGGCGCCCGTCGGGCGCTGGAGCCGAGGACGGCGCGCTAGTCGTCGATGTTCCCGCGGATCTCGCCCGTCGGCCACAGATCCGTGTGGACGTTCACGTAGGCGGCGCCCTTGCGCAGCGCGTCGACGAACTCGTCGAAGGCGCCCTCCTCGACCCCCTGCGCCGTGGGCCCGAGCACGTCCTCCGCCGTGAGCGTGCCGCTCACCTCGCCGCCGGCCGGCCCCGGGCAGGCGGGCGTCCCGGCCGGCCCTCCGCTGTTCGAGCACAGGAACACCATCACGCCGCCGCCCGTCCGCGGCTGGCCGAGGTGGATGTGCGCGAAGAGCACCTGCGCACCTTCGAGGTCCTCGTACTCGAGCTCGTACTCCGCCAGGTTCCTCTTCGAGTTCACCTCGATCGTGAAGCGGCCCTTGCCGCTGCTCGAGATCGAGGCCGGCGTCTCGAGGAAGCCGCTCAGCCGCGCGTCGAACCTCCGGTCCTTGCCGTGGCCTCCCGAACCCATCAGTGCGAGGGCGAGAAGGGCGATCCCCAGCGTCATCGTCTTCATCGCAGTCCTCCGGCGTCCCACCTCCTCGTCATCCGTGGGAGATACGACACATCGCCGGGCCGCGGATTGCCGAGGGACGACGCGCCCCGAGGGGTCGCCGCTGCGCGCGCTCGCGCCGCCGGATCAACCTCCCGCGGCGCGCACCAGGCGCGTCACGGGATCCGGATGGACCTTCGCGCCCACCCAGCGCAGGCACATCGTGCCGCGCCGGTGTCCCGCCGTCTCGAGCCAGTTCGGGTGGCCGGGGTCGCGGTGCGCGAGGACGAGGCGCACGGAGCCGTCGCTCTCGGGCTTCGCCTCGCTGTGGTTCAAGGCGATCCGGTGGTAGCGGTAGTCGAGCGACTCCATCCAGTGGTTGTTCACCTGGAAGTTCCAGTAGTCGCAGGCCGGCGGCGTCACCTCGATCCAGAGCTGCTCGCCGTCGGCCAGCTCCCAGTAGCCGTGGTAGTAGACGATGTTCGGGTCGCCGTGCGCGGCGGCCGCGACCTTCGGGTCGAAGCGCGGCAGCTCGTTCCTGCGCTTCGCGAAGCTCTCCGCCCAGTCGGTGAAGATCGTTGCGGTGCCGCGCACGTACGCGGCCGCCGCCTGGAGCGCGCGGTCGAGCTTCTCGGCGTCGAGGCCTTCCGGCGGCCCAGCGGCGCCGACGCGCTCGATCGCGAGGTCGGCGATCTGCTCCGCTTTGCGGCTCTGGAATGTCTGCCGGACGATCAGCGTGCTCGAGTCCGGCTCCATCGGCAGCCAGTTGCCCGGCCGCTTCTCGCACGAGACTGCGATCTCGAAGCGGCCGTCGGCGTCGAGCCGGAGCGTCGCGTCGTCGATGTAGCCCGTCTGCCCGGAGCGCCCTGAGGAGCCGTAGCCGCCGGCGTACGTGCCGATGCCGAGGTAGTGGACGGAGTTGCGCCGGCCGCGGATCACGTACTCGTTTGCGCCCGAGATGGCGGCGCTCTGGTAGTGGTTGTCGGGGTTGTCGGCGCCGATCTTCACCGTCTCGTGCGAGGGCCGGCGGAACACGGGCGCCGCGGGGTCCGCGAACTCGAGCTGCTGCTCGAGCGCGGTGCGCACGAGCCGCGTGAGATACCGGAAGCCCTCCGCACGGTCGAGCGGATCGCGCGGCGTCGCCTCGCGCAGCACGACCGCGCCCGCTCCCTTCAGGGCCTCGCAGAAGTCGGACCAGGTCTCGCCGGAGAGGACGCGCTGGAGCGAGCGTTCGTCGGCCATGCCGCAAGGTGGCAGACGCGAGGTGCCGGCGCGAGCGCTACTCGGCCCCCTCCTCCGGGATCTGGAACAGCCCGCCGAGCGCGATGCTGCCGTGGCTGGCCGGATCCTGCGGATCGCCCGAGCGATCGCCGGGGTTCAGGTTCGAGGCGGTGTCGTCGGGCGGGAAGAGCACGAGCGTCGCGAGGAAGTCGAGCACCTCGCGGCGCGGCTTCTCCGGCAGCCTCGCGAAGCGGTCGCGCGACGCCTGCGCCTCGCCGCCGTGGCGCAGGATCACCTCCTCCAGGTTGATGCTGCGCCCGTCGTGCCCGTAAGGCGCCGTCGAGCCGACGCCCCAGAGCGCGGCGGTGAGGAACTCGGTCTGACGCGTGCCGTCGTATTCGCGCTCGTGGAACCGCGGACCCAGATCGTGGCGCTTCAGGTCGGTGAAGATGTTCCGCACCACGAAGCGCTCCGCGGTCGGCAGGATCAGCGGATGGCGCTGGCCGTCGTCCAGTGCCACGAAGCGCGTCGACGCGGTCGCGAACAGGCGGTTCCAGAGGCCGCGCCCCGGGTCGTGGACCGTCTCCACGTCGGCGACGCGGCGGTCGGTCTCGATCACGAGATCGGGCACGTGGCAGCTCGTGCAGTCGAGCGTCTCCAGACGCGCTCTCCCGCGCCGCGTGTGCGCGGTCTGCTGCCCGAGGCCGGGCTTGAAGTAGTTCAGCAGGTAGAACTCCATGTAGTCCACGAGCGCCGGATCGATCTCGCTCGCGACGCCGTCCCCGTCGGGGTCGGCCGTGTCGCAGCCGGGCGGCCGCTCGAAGCGATCGAGAGCCGGGTCGTACACGAAGCCCGCCGGGCTCACCGCGCTCGCCGCCGCGGCGGGATCCGTCGCCGCACAGAGCACCGGATCGCCCGCCTGGAGCCCCATCTCCGCGTGGAACGCGCCGATCGCGAACTCGCGGATCGAGATCGTCTCGCCGTGGTGGAAGAAGGGGCGCACGCGCAGGTCGGGATCGACGCCGCGGAGCTCCGTGGCGTCGACGGTGCCGTCGGGCCGCGCGGTCAGCCGGCCGAAGTCGACGCCCTTCGCGACCATCGGCACGGTCACGGGCGTGCCGGTCGCAGCGGCCTCCGCGCTCGCACGGATCGCGCGCAGCTCGGCCGTCATCTCGTCCGCCAGCATCTCCTTGAGCCCGAGGCCGAAGAGGTGCGGCGCGTCGCGGCTGTCGGGCCGCGTCGCCACGTCGCCGCCGAAGCCCGCCGCTCCGCGCGGCCGCCCGTGACAGCCGGCGCAGCTGTCGGAGAGCCCGGCGCCGAGCGCCCGCATCTCGCGGATGTTCCCCGCCGCGGTCGCGCTCACGCGCGGCCCGAGGCCCTCGTCACCGGTGAACTTGCGCTGGAACAGCTGGCGGCCGCGCCGGATGGCGCGCGCCGGGTCGCGCTTGATCAGGTAGACGGCCGAGCCGGGCGTGAGCTCGTCGCCGTGCCCCGTGCCCACCTGCTCGGCGAGCGACTTCGCGATGTGCCCGCCGGGCACCGTCGGAGAGGTCTGCGTCTCGTCGGTGAGCTGTGCGAACGCCGGCGCCGAGAGTGAAATGACGAGCCACGTGACGGACCCGATGCGCGCAAGCTTCTTCATCGCACCCCCCCAAAGCGAGCGGGAGGGTGCGCGCGCTGGCGTCACACGTCTGTGACGGCGTTCACCGCACGCGGTGAACGAGCGCGGTACGAATCCCGGTCAGGGCACCTTCTTCCAGCCCCCGTTCGTCTTCACGAACTGGCCGGAGGGAGCGCCCTCGACGAGCTTCTTACCGGCGAGCGCCGCGACGGCCTCGACGCGCGTGCCGTTCCTCGCCGCGATCTCCCCATAGTGCGCGCGGCGCCGCGCGTTCACCTCGGCGGCGAGGCCCTCGAGCTCGGGCGTGGCGACGCCGACGATGCCGACGTAGCCGTCCGCCTGCTCGCCGAGCAGGCCCCGATCGCGCGCCTCGTCGAGGTCGAGCGCGAACGCGGGCGCGGCCAGCGCGCACAGCAGCGCGGCCGCCACGAAGACGTCCCGAAGCCGGGCCATGACTCGTCTCCTCAGAAGATCTCGTCCTCTTCCTCGAACAGATCCTCGAGCTCGCGGTCCACCTTGACGCGGATCTCGTGCTCGATCTTCACGTTCAGGTTGATCGTGATGGGCTCCTGGGGCGCCTCGACCGCGACCGTGTGGCGGCAGGCGGCGAGCACGAACGCGAGCGACACGGCGGCCAGCGCGCGCCTCATCGGGCCTCCCGCTCGAAGTAGCGGTTCACCTGCGCCTCGATCTCCTCGGGAACGCGGTACGTCGCGAGGCCCGCCCGGAGCAGCGTATCGACCGGCGCCTCCACGTTCACGTTGAGTACGACCGGGCGGCCCTCCTGGAAATTCGGATTGCTGCCGCGCGCGTGCACCTTCACGTCGAGCTCCGACACGTCGCCCGAGACCTCCAGCTCGAGCGTTTCGTAGCGAAGATCCTCGAGCGCGCCGAGCGCGGTGCCGAGCTGCGGCTGCTCGGCGGCGACGGCCCCCGCGCCGGGCCCGGCCGCGTAGCGGATCACGCCCGGCTGCGTGGCCCGGAGCTCGCCCGTGGCGATGCGCACCCGCTCGCCCCGCTGCTCCACCACGAGGCGGCCCGCGAGGCGGCCCGTGCCCGAGAGGCCCTCGAAGTCGAGCGCCGAGAGGAGCTGCGCAACGGAGAGCCCCTCCGCACGGAGCACCAGCGTGCGCTCCTCGGCGTCGAGGGGAAAGGAGCCGGAGAACGAGAGCGTTCCCCCGGCGAGCCGGAAGACGCCTTCCGCGACGTCGAGCGTCCGGCCGGGCCGCAGCTCGAAGCGCAGCAGGCCGTTCGAGAGCGGCAGCGGTCCTTCGACGAGGCCGATCGCGACGCGCTGCGCGGGCGGGGTGACGAGCGGCTCCGGGCCGAGCAGGGTGACGACGCCGTTCACGCGGCGCAGCGTCGCGTACGTGGTGCGCAGGTCGACGTCGCGGAGCGCGAGCTCGGCGCGCGCGGTGAGTCGGCCGTCCGCGAGCTCGAGCGCGAGCTCTCCGGCCGCGCGGCCCTGCGCGCGGAGCACGGCGTCCGCGAGCCATGGGAAGAGGTCCGCCGGCTCCCGCGCGGGCAGGGCGAGCTCCGTCTCGGGCACGCGGACCCCGACCCGTGCGCGCGGCACGAAGGGCTCGAGGGTGCCGTCGAAGGGCAGCGCGAAGCCGTCGCCGTCGGTTCGCGCCGTGCCGCGGAGCGCGAGCTTCGCCGGCGCCCCGCGGAGAGCGGCGTCGACCGCGAGCGGCGCGAAGAGGGGGGGCTCCGTGAGCGGTGCGAGCCGGCCGACGCGCAGCTCCGCGGTGAGCTCGCCGCCCGCGAACGTCCCCTCGACGGCGAGGTCCGCGAAGCTCGCGAGCGCGGGCAGCGCGAGCTGCTCCGCCTCGACTGTCACGTCCGCTTCGACGCCGTTCGAGCCGCCGAGGCGCGCCTCGCCGGTCACGCGGACGGGCGCGGCGGCGCGGACGCCGAGCGCCGCCTCGTCCGGGGCGAGGGTCCCCGAGAGCGCGAGGCGTGGCGCGTCGAGCGTGCCGGCGAGGCGGAGGCTCGCGACCGCGCTCGCGAAGGGCGCGCTGGCGGAGAGCTCGGCGCTGCCGGTCACCTCGCGTGAGCCCGGCGCGGCGGTCGCGGCACTGCCCTCGGCAGCGCGGAGCACGAGCTGCCCGCGCGGCGAGTCGAGCGCGACCTCGACGTCCCGGAAGCGCGCCTCCGCGAAGGGCAGGCCGGCCGGCGCCGCGCCGTCCCCGCCGAGCGCGTCGAGCGCGCCGAGCTCGAGGCCGCCGTCGCCGAGCCGTCCGGAGAGGCGCACCCCCTCGAGCTCGACGCGGTCGAGCCGCCGCTCGACGAGGCCGCGCCACGACCAGGCGAGCGCGACGCGGGCCGCCTCGAGGTCGGGCGCGGTGTCTTCCCCGAGGCGCAGGCCCGTCACCACGAGCCCGCCGAGGCCGAGGCGCTCGACGTGGAGCGAGGCGGGCACGCCGCGCGCGGCGAGCCAGCGGTGCGCGAGCCCCTCGGCGAGCGCGGCGCGCTGCCACCCCGCGAGCGCCGCGAGCCCGGCCACGAGGGCCACGGCGAGCCACGTCCCCCACCGCTTCCGAGCCGACGTGGCGCGCATCGCACCTCCCGCGGCGCTTCGCGCAGCCTACCGCACGTGCGGTGCTATACGTGCCGCTCCGGGAGGAGCGACGATGGACGAGCATCCCGCGCGCGCGGCGGCGAAGCGCTCCATGGAGTGCGTGCACGCGAAGAAGCGCGAGGACTGGATCGCGAACTTCGCCGAGGACGCCTGGATCGAGGACCCGATCGGCAAGTCGATGCTCGATCCCAGCGGGCAGGGCCACCGCGGAAGGCAGGCGATCGCCGCGTTCTGGGACCGCGTGATCGCGCCCAACCGCGTGATGTTCGACATCCGGCACTCCTACGCGTGCGGGAACGAGTGCGCCAACGTGGGCACGATCACGACGATCCTGCCGAATGGCGCCACCACGATCGTGAACGGCGTGTTCACGTATCGCGTGAACGAAGACGGAAGGCTGGCGAGCCTGCGCGCGTACTGGGAGGTCGGGGAGCTCACGGTGTTCCCGCCGCAGCCGTGACATGACGCGCCCGGTCTCCCTCTCGATCACCCTCTCCGCGCTCGGCCACCTGTACGGCGGCGATCTCGCCGGGCTCGTCGAGCTGGCGCGCATCGCGGACGACACCGGCATCGACCAGCTCGTGATCCCCGACCACGTGGTGATGGGGCCGCATCTCGAAACGTACCCATACGGGCGCTTCCCGCTCCCGCTCGAGGAGCCCTGGCCCGAGCCGCTCACGGTGCTGGCGGCGATGGCCGCCGTGTCGTCGCGCGTGCGGCTCGGGACGGGCGTGCTGATCACGCCGCTCCGC
>Ga0075327_1000569_pt1 | contig 10482 bp, 11 predicted proteins | sample MayberrySE_Catta_2_FD_120056 | JGI IMG/M metagenome (GOLD analysis project Ga0075327, IMG submission 120056) | Natural and restored wetland microbial communities from the San Francisco Bay, California, USA, that impact long-term carbon... | ecosystem: Environmental > Terrestrial > Soil >...
GGGGCCGGTGTCGGGCGGAGCTTGCGCGGAAGTCAGCCGCAGCCTCATGCGGGTCCGATCACGCAACGCGCTGCTGGGACGAAGCCTCCCGGCCGGGCAACCCGAGAGCAGGCGAGCCATGCAGCGCAAGCCCGCCCGACATCGGCCCGACTGCCAACCCACAGGCGGGCCGACCGATGACGTCGGCCTAGCGGGCGCGGGACGATCGCTCGGGGAACGCGGACACGGCGCGGCGATCGCGCTCGACGCGTACCCGGAGGCTCTCGTAGCCGTCGACCACCGTGTCGCTCATCAGCCGCTCGAGCAGCCACGCTGGAATCGAGCCCCCGATGTCCGTGTGGCTCTCGTACACCGCCCGGGTGCGACCGTCGGGCAGCGGCGCAAACTCCCAGGAGCCGCGGGACTCGCGCAGCCGGACGGCCCCCGGGCGCGGCGCCGGCCCCTCCTCGCTGGCGCGCCACTCGAGGCGATGGCTGCCCGTGTCGGGATCGAAGGAGCGCACGGTGTGGGTGACCACGTCCCGGTCCGAGACGATCGGAATGTCGATGTACGAGTAGACGACCGTGGCGTCCGGGTCGTCCCGCAGCACCGTCTTCGTCGTGTACTTCTGGGCGACGTCGGGGTCGCTGAGGTTCCGCTGGGCGGCCGCCGCCACGGCCCGGGGCGGCGCGTCGATGGTGGCCTCCAGGCGGTACGCGGCGAAGTCGGAGCCGGGCACCTCGCGCTCGTACATGCGATAGCCCGCGCCCGGCGCGTCGCGCTCCCCGGTCAGGACCCAGGGACCGTGGGCGCTGACCTCCGGAAGCTCGGCCGCCGCCGGCGCCGCCAGCGAGGTGATCGCGGCGGCGGCACGGGCCGCCCGGAGAACCCACCGCATCCGGCGCATGACTGCTGCCCCCTCCTTCGCAGCGCGAAACGCAACTCCGCCTTCGTCGGGTCGTCAAGGGTCGGACTTGAGAAGGCGAACGAACGGTGGCGTTCGTTCGGCTCGCGAATCGTCCGGGGACGCGACGAGCCGCGAGTCAGAACAGCTTCTGCTGCGCGTACAGGGTGTCGAGGTGCTCGCGCACCTCGCAGATGAGGCCGTCCTGGACCCGGAACGCGAAGTGGTAGTGGTTGCGGTAATCCTCGCCCCGGGCAGTGCGCGCCGCGAGGGTGAGCTGCACCGACACCCACTGGTCCTCGGCGATCATGCGCTCGATCTCGACGTTCATCGGATGGCGGGTGTCGTAGAGGCCGACGCCGCTCGCCATCAGCGCAAGCACCGCCGGCCGGCCGGCGTGGAGACCTCCGAGGGCGGAGCTCGGCGGCGCCCACCAGGTGACGTCGTCGTGGAGGAGGTCCGGCAGCCCCGGGTCGCCGGAGCGCATGGCGTCGAAGAAGCGGCGCACGAGCCGCTTGTCGTCGGCGGCGCTCACGGCATGTAGGCCCCGCCGCCGACGCTGACGAGCTGCCCGGTCAGGTGCGCGGCCAGGGGCGACGCGAAGAACACCGCCAGGTTCGCCACGTCCTCGGGGCGGCCGATGCGCTTCAGGGGCTGGCCGCCCGCGTTGAACAGGTCGCCCTCCTCGGCCTGTCGCGCCATCTCCTCGGGCGTCCCGAAGAACGCGTAGCCGTACTTCTTCCAGAAGCTGCCCTCCCCCACGTCGTCCCGCTCCCAGGGCACGATCCAGCCGGGAGAGATGCAGTTCACCCGCACGCCGCTGGGCCCCCACTCGTAGGCCAGGGCCTTCGACAGGGACATCACGTAGCCCTTGGCGCCCGCGTAGTGGGCCACCTGGTTGCCGGCCTCCCCCAGGAGGGCCGAGTTCGACGTGACGTTCACGACGGCGCCCTCGCCCCGGGCCACCATCTCGCGCCCCACCGCGCGCGTGCAGTGGAGGACGCCCGTCACGTTGAGCGCCAGCTCCCAGGCCGCCTCTTCGTCGGGCTTCTCGAGGAAGGGCCGGGGATGGAAGACGCCGCCGGCGTTGTTCACGAGCACGTCCACCGCACCGAAGCGCTCGTGGGTCGCCTCCAGCAGGGCCTCGACCGACCCCGCATCGGTCACGTCGGTGGGCACCACGAACGCCGTGCCGGGCAGGCCGGCGGTCGCCTCCGCCACCTCCTTGCACTTCGCCTCGTCGCGGCTCGCGAGCACCACCCGCGCTCCCTCCCGGGCGAACGCGAGCACGAGCCCGCGTCCGATGCCGCCGCTGGCGCCGGTCACGATCACGCAGCGGTCCCGCAGGCCGAGGTCCACCGTCAGCCCGCCGGGGCGAAGCGCTTCTCGGCCCGGGCCCGGGCCCGGGCGGCCTCCTCCTCGCGGCTCTTCGGCGGCGCGTTCGTCACCAGGGACGCGATCAGCTCCCGGGCGCTGGCGGTCACCTCCTCCACCGCGCGGTCGAAGGCGGCCTGGTTGGCCTGGGAGGGCCGGGTGAAGCCCGAGAGCTTGCGGACGAACTGCAGCGAGGAGGCGCGGATCTCCGCGTCCGTCGCCGGCGGCTCGAAGTTGAAGAGGGTCTTGATGTTCCTGCACATGGACGGCGATTCCTCCCTTCCGCTCGAGACGCGCAGTCTAGGCTCCGGCACCCGGGCCCGCCGCATCCTGGCGCTCGAGAGGGGATCGAGCCGCGGCTGGCGGCCGCGGCCTCAAGGCCCGGCTCCGACGGCCGATCCGGGTTCGAGCCCAGCGCGGTGGACCCCGGCCGCCGAGCCGCTGGAAAGGAGCCGTCCCGTGAAGGTCGTCGTCTGGTTCGCCGCAATCCTCGGTCTCTACACCGGCTGGTGCTGGGCGCCCGCCTACTTCACCCCGAGCCAGCTCGAGAGCGGGGTCGAGAACGTCCTCGAGCACCTGAACCACGCCTCGGCGGACTCGGCGATCCTCGATCGCACCTGGAAGACCGTCGACTCGAAGGGGCTCTACGTGGCGCCCGAGAACATCCGGCTGCGGCGCGAGCAGCGCCCGGGCGAGCGGATCGTCGAGGTCGAGTTCGAGATCCCCGTCAGCGTCGACTGGCTGGGGACGAAGCGCACTCTCGGCCGGCCCGTTCTCGCGAGGCACGTCTACGAGGTGGACGAAGCCGCCGAGGCGCGGCGGCTGGCGGACCTCGAGGCGCAGCAGGCCCACGACCGCGAGCAGAACCGGCGCGCCATGCGCCGCCTGCGGGAGTACCAGGCCCAGGTGCGCCGCGAGTGCGCGAAGGGCAGCGACCAGTTCTACACGGAGTCGGTCCTCGTGACCTTCTCGGACGGCTCCAGCGAGACCGTCAACTGCGCGGTGATCGACCGCTGGTAGGTCGGCGCGCCGTCAGGCGGCGCGTCCCGCCAGCACCGCGAGCATCCGGTCCACGTGGTCGCTGTAGACCGCGTCCACCCCCAGGGCCAGGGCCGCCTCGAGATCCGCGGGCTGCTGCAGATCCCACGCGAAGACCCGCCGCCCGCGAGCCGCCATGGCGTCGCGCAGGTCGGCGCTCCACTCGCTGTGGTGGAGGTTCAGGGCGTCGATGCCGAGGCGCTGCATGCGCTCGGCGCGATCGCCGGGGGGCGTCCGCATGACCGCGACGCTGGTCGAGTCCACCAGGCGCACGCGCGAGGACGCCTCGCGCAGGGGCACGAGCCGCTTCCAGTTCCAGTGGCACAGCCACAGGCGCTCGCTGGCGCCGGCCCGCTCGGCCACCCGCAGGGTCTCGAGAGCCGCGTCGTCGTGCTTCAGGTCGAGGGACAGCTCGAAGTCGCTGCCGCACTCGCGGTACAGATCCTCCAGGGAGGGCACGTGGTCGGGCAGACTGCGGCGCTCCAGGCTCGGGATCGGAACGCCGCCCACGCTTCCGTCGTGATCGAGGACGGGCACGCCGTCCGCCGTGAGCCAGACGTCGGACTCGAGGGCGCTCGCGCCCATCTCGAGGGCCAGCGCGAACGCCTGCAGGGTGTTCTCGGGCGCGTGGGCCCGGGCACCCCGGTGCGCGAAGCCGATGGGGAACGCCAAGGGTTGCCTCCCGGGCATGCGGGGACCGCGCGAGTGTGCCACACCTTCCGCCCGTGTCGCGCCGTCCGATCGATTCCGACCTCGTGCGCTCCGCGGCCCGGCGCTTCGGTCTCGACCCGGACGGCCTGTCCTTCGTGCGCGACGTCGCGAACGCGGTCTACGAGTCGGGCGACCGCTTCCTGCGCTTCACCCACGCGAGCGACCACTCCGAGCAGCACGTGCGCGCGGAGATCGAGTGGCTCGAGTTCCTGGTGGCCGAGGGGATGCCGGTCTGCCGGCCGGTCGCGACCCGGGACGGCGAGCCCGTGTGGGCCGCCGGCGCCGGCCTCACGGCCGCGGTCTTCGAGCGCGTCCGCGGACGTCCGGTCGAGGAGGAGGAGTACGAGGAGCCGATCTTCGAGCAGGTCGGCGCCTTCCTGGGTCGGCTGCACCGGGTGAGCCAGGCATTCGTGCCGCGCGACCCGGCCTGCGTGCGTCCCCACGCCCGGGAGCTCGATCCCCTGGAGCGGATCCTCGGCTCCTGGTCGAGCGACGACCGGGTCGTGGCGCGGGTCTGGCCGGAGGTGTTCGAGCGGGTGCACGCCGCCCCCGGCGAGCCGGGCCTGATCCACGGCGACGTCCACCGGGGCAACATCACGGTCCACGAGGGCGGCATCGACGTATTCGACTTCGACGACTCGTGCCGCTTCCTGCTGGTGGCAGACGTCGCGAACGCTCTCTACTACTCGCTGTGGTTCCATCGGCACGAGCCCGACGTCGAGCGCGCCCGCCGGGCCGAGCGCTTCCTGCGTCCCGTGCTGCGCGGCTACCGCCGGGAGCGGCCGCTCGACGACGCGGACCTCGCGCTGCTCCCGGAGCTGCTCGAGTACCGCGAGCTCACCGTCGACGCCTTCTCGCACCGCCGCCGCCCCGAGCCGGACGACGACGTGAAGCGCCGCTACCGCCAGGTGCGCGAGCGCATCGCCCGGGGCGCTCCCTACGTCGACCTGGACAGCGTCCTCTGAATCGCCTTCACGCGCCCGCCCGCGGCGACGGCTAGAGTTCTCGGGGCCCACGACGCGACGCAGGAGCGACACAGGAGATCCGGCATGCCCCTCAGCGCGATGGACGAATTCCTCGCCCACCAGACCTGCGAGACCTTCGACCACGTCTTCACGAGCGATCGCAACTTCTACGACCGCTACTACTTCAACATGCACCCGTCGAGCGACGAGCTCTTCCTGATCACGGGAATGGGCCAGTACCCGAACCTCGGCACTGCCGACGCCTTCGTGTCGGTGTCCCACGGCGACCACCTCCACGTGGTGCGGGCGTCGCGCGAGCTGGGGTCGGACCGGCTGACGACGCGGGTCGGCCCCCTGGCGGTGGAGGTGCTCGAAGGGCTGCGCAGGCTGCGCGTCGTGTGCGAGCCCAACGAGTGGGGGCTCGCCTTCGATCTCGTCTTCGACGGCACGGTTCCCGCCGTCGAGGAGCCGCGCACCTTCCAGCGCCACCCGCACGGCCGCGTCCACATGGACACCTCGCGCTACTCCCAGGTGGGCACCTGGACGGGCACCCTCGAGGTGGCCGGGAAGCGCTTCGACGTCAGCCCCGACCGCTGGCAGGGCGTGCGCGACCACTCCTGGGGCGTGCGCGGCGTGGGCGAGCCCGAACCGCCGGGCATCCGCGTCAAGCAGGCCGCCCACGGCTTCGGCTTCTACCACGTGTGGATGCCGATCCAGGTGGACGACGGCCTCGTCAAGCTGTTCGTCGAGGAGGACAAGGACGGCAACCGGCTCGTCGAGGAGTCGGTGTGGATCCCGGCCTTCGGCGGCGGCGAGCCCCAGCCCATGGGATCACCGCGCTTCGAGTATCGCTATCGCCCGGGCAGCCGCGAGATCGAGGGCGTCACGATCCAGGTCGACGATCCCTCGGGCAAGCCCCTCACCATCGAGGCCACGCCCCTGCGCACCCTCTACCTCGCCGCCGGCTCGGGCTACATCCCCCAGCCCGACTGGACCCACGGCATGTACCAGGGCGAGCTGGTGGTCCAGGGGCTCAGCTACGACCTCTCGAAGCCGGAGGAGCGCGCCCGCTACGGCCCGCTGTACGAGACGCTCTCCCGCTACGAGCTCTCCAACGGCAAGGTCGGCTACGGGCTGCTCGAGAACCTGTGCGTCGGCACCTACCACCCGCACGGCTTCCACGATCCGGGGGCCGTGGCGCCGTAGCGTTCGTCCGCGGGGACGCGCTTCCCGGAGACGGGCTCGCTAGAGCTCGTCCTGCAGGATCTCGTCGCTGCCTTCCGGGAGGTGGAAGTGCATGCCGTCCTCGCCGAGGACGACCTCCAGCTCGCCACCCGTGTCGATGCCGCGCAGGAAGACGGCACCGGCCAGGATGCCGGGGAGCGGCGGAACCCGGTGCGAGAACACGAGCTTTCGGACGCCCGCCGCGCGGGCCAGGGCCACCGCGTCGGCGGGATCCGTGTGGTAGCCGACCACGTCGTGGGCGATCCGGGCGATGCGCTCGCGGCCGGCGTCCCGGGCCGCCCGGGAGAGGGTCTCCATCACCCGGGCGACGAGCACCTCGTGGATCAGCAGGTCGGCGCCGCGGGCGAGCTGCTGCAGGTTCGGCGATGCCACGGTGTCGCCGCTGATCACGACCGAGCGGCCCGCGTAGTCGAAGCGGTAGCCGACGGCGGGCACGATCGGGCGGTGGTCGACCCGCACGGCCTGCACCCGCAGGCCGTCCCGCTCGAAGAGCGTGATCGCGCCGCCGTCCGCGGGCGGGTCGAAGGTCTCCGCGATCATCTCGCCGCCCCGGGGCGGGACGACGTCGGCGCCGTGGTGGAGGACGCGGTACTCGCTGTCGAGCGCGTAGGCGGCGCCGAACCCGTCGACCACCCGCTGGACGCCCGGCGGACCGTAGACCCGCAGGGGCTGGTCGCGCCCGCCCCCCGCCCAGCTCTGCATGTTGAGCTCCCCGAGCTCGCCGATGTGGTCCGAGTGGAAGTGCGTGAGCAACACGCCGCGCAGCCGCTCGAAGGGCACGCGGCCGACGACCAGGTTCTCGGTGGAGCCCGGTCCCGTGTCGACGACGTAGAGGGAGTCGCCGGCCAGCACGGCGGTGCAGGGCGCGGCGCGCTCGAGGTCCGGCAGGGGCGACCCGGTGCCGCACAGGATCACGTGGAGGCCGTCGGCGAAGCGCTCGGGGTCCTGCTGCTGGGCGCGGGCTGCCGCGCGCTCGATCAGGCGATCCTGGAGCGCCTCGCAGCCGAGCGCCAGGGGCGCCAGCAGCAGCAGCGTCAGGACCCGCGTCGCCCACCTTCGGGCTCCCGTCAGCGCTTCACGGGCAAGGAGCGCCAGCCAGGACATGGTCTCGGCTCGGCCCGCTAGACGCCGATGATGAAGCTGCAGCTCGTGGTGCCGCTCCCGCCGATGTTGAGGGTCTGGAAGTTGCGGGCGCCCTCGACCTGGTAGTCGCCGGCCCGACCCGTCACCTGCAGGTAGCCGTCGAGCAGCTGGCGCACGCCGGTGGCGCCCACCGGGTGGCCGGCGCCGATCAGGCCGCCGCTGGGATTGATCGGGTGCTTGCCGTCGATCTCGAGCCAGCCCTCCTCGACCGCCTTCCAGCTCTCGCCCGGCTCGGTGATGCCGAAGTGGTCGATGGCCATGTACTCGGAGGTGGTGAAGCAGTCGTGGGTCTCGATGCCGTCGATGCCGTTCACGTCGCCGATGCCGGCGCGCTTCATGGCGCTCGTGATGGTGCTGCGCACGTGGGGCAGCACGAAGCGGTCGTCGCGGCTCTCGAGCACCTTGTCGGAGAAGCGCAGGCGGGCCGTGTTGTGCCCCCAGCCCTTGATGCGCGGGATCTCCGACAGGTCGATGCCCTGACGCCGCGCGTACTTCTCCGCGAAGGCCCGCGATGCCAGGAAGACCGTCACGGCGCCGTCCGTCACCTGGGAGCAGTCCGCGATCCGGATGCGCCCGCCCACCGCCGGGTTGTCGTCGGTGCGGCACAGCGCGTGCTCCTTGTTCATGTACCAGGTGCGCGTCTGGGCGTTGGGGTTGAGCTTGGCGTTCGCGTAGTTGACCTTCGAGATCTCGGCGAGGTGCTCGTCCTTGAGCCCGTAGCGCTTGTCGTACTCGTCCCCGAGGCGCCCGAACAGCTTGGGGAACGGGAACTCGATGCCGTCCGCCTCCTCGGCGTACCAGGCCGCGGTGCCCAGGAAGGCGCCGCCCTCGCTGGCCGAGACCGTCTTCATCTGCTCGATGCCGACGACGGCCTGCAGGTCGTAGCGGCCGGCCTCGATCTCGGACGACGCCGCCAGCAGCGCGATGCTGCCCGACGCACAGGCGGCCTCGTGACGGCTGGTGGGAAGACCGCTGAAGGCCGGGTGGACCTCCGTGAAGAACGCCCCGAGGTGCCCCTGCATGCAGTAGAGCTCCGCGGCGAAGTTGCCGACGTGAGCGCTCTGGACCTCTTCCGGATCGATGTTGCAGGCCGCCAGCCCACCGAGCACCGACTCGCGCATCAGGGCGGAGAAGTGCTTCTTCTCCTTGGTCCAGTTGCGCGCGAAGTCGGTCTGGTAGCCGCCGAGAACGTAGACTTCCGGAGTCGCCATCGTGTGGGGGTCCTCTCGTGTTCGGGTCCGCTTGGGAGTCGGCCTGGGGCGTCCTGCCCCGGCAGGATAGGTAGGATGCCGGCCGGCGTCAGCCGGCCACGAAGTACTTCCCGACGTTGATCACCGGGTGCTCGAAGAAGCGCCGGGGCTCGCCGCTGGCGGCGGCCTTGGAGATCGCCTCGGGCACCGGGAGTCCGGCCCCCTCGATCAGCCGCACCGCCGACTCGGGGCCCATGGTGTCGACGAGCACGCTGGGCGGCGCCCAGTTGAAGCCCGCGCCCATGATCAGGTCGATGCCGGTGATCGTCTCCGTCACCTCGCCCGCCCGGTGGAACGCGTAGCTGACGTAGCCCGCGATCACCTTGCGGGCGATCTCGGCCTCGTCGCCCTCGGCCTCGAGGAAGACCTGGATGCCCTCGGCGTAGCGCCCCTGGGCGTACAGCGCCGCGACGTCGTCGATGTAGCCGAGATCGGGCAGCTTCACGTCCCCGACGGGCACGTAGTCGCCCTTGGCGAGGTCGAGGGCCAGGCGCGCCTTGCCGTCGCGCTTGAAGAAGCCGCCGCCGCTCTTGTCGCCGAGCACGCCCTTGGCCATCAGCCTGGCCATCGAGGCGGGCAGCTCCAGGGTGGCGTGGGCCTCGTCGTTCGTGTTCTCGAACACGTTGTCGACGATGGCCCGGTGGATGTCCCAGCCCACCAGGTCGATGGTGGCCAGCGGCGTCAGGGCGCGGCCCGTGTAGGGCCCGACCAGGCGGTCGACCAGCACCGGGCCGAGACGCTCGGCCAGCTGGGCGGCCTCGTTCAGCACCTTGAAGCCGACGCGGTTGCCCGCGAAGGCCGGCGTGTCGGCGGTGCGGACGATCTCGCGGCCGAGTCGCAGCCGGGAGAAGGCCTCGACGAAGTCGACCACCGCCGGGTCCGTGTCCCGGCCGGCGATCAGCTCGGTGCCGGTGATGACGTTCGGCGGGTTGAAGAAGTGGAGCCCCAGGAAGTTGCGCCGGAACGAGTCCCCCCGGCCCTCGCACAGGGCGTCGATGGACAGACCCGAGGTGACGGTGGCCACGATCGAGTCGTCCCGCCGCGCCTTCTCGACGCGATCGAACATGTCCTTCTTGATCGCGAAGTCCTCGGTGAGGGCCTCGAAGACCAGGTCGGCCCGGCCGACGGCCGCCTCGAGGTCGCGCTCGTAGTCGCCGGTCTCGGCCCGGGAGGCGACCGTGGGCGAGCGCACCTGCGCGATGGCTGCCGCCAGCCCCTCGTCGGCCTTGTCCTTCGTGCGCGCCAGGAAGGTGACGTGGGGGACGGCCTGGGTGAAGAGGGCGGCGCTGCCGTAGCCCATCGTGCCGTTGGCACCGAGGACGACGACACGCTCGATGGCGCGGCTGGCGAGGAGCTTCCTCGCCTCTTTGGCTGAAGACATGCTGGCTCCGGTGGCTTGGGGTCCGAGGAAGAGTCTGGCTCTGTGAGTGGTCTCCGGCAGCGGACGCGTGACGTTCGGGATGCCTGGCCCGCGCCCGATTCCGCTCCCTGTCGCCCGGTCGCCTGGACCGGAGTGGGACGAATGCGGGTGCGGCGCTGGGCCGGCCCGAAGCGCGTACTTTCTCCCAAGGTGGGCAGCCCGTCAATACAAGCCCCTGATTTTGCTACCGAACTGCCGGATTGACGCGGCGTCAGCCGCTATTCTGGCCGGGTGATCGACATCTACGTGGACGCCGACGCCTGCCCGGTGAAGGACGAGGTCTACCAGGTGGCCGCGCGCCACGGGCTGTTCGTCTACCTGGTGGCGAACACGCCCCTGCGGCTGCCACCGGGAGCGGGTGTCCAGATGGTGCTCGTGGAGGACGGCCCCGACGCGGCCGACGACTGGATCGCCCAGAACATCCGCGCGGGGGACGTCGCGATCACGGCGGAC
>Ga0075327_1000570_pt1 | contig 10476 bp, 8 predicted proteins | sample MayberrySE_Catta_2_FD_120056 | JGI IMG/M metagenome (GOLD analysis project Ga0075327, IMG submission 120056) | Natural and restored wetland microbial communities from the San Francisco Bay, California, USA, that impact long-term carbon... | ecosystem: Environmental > Terrestrial > Soil > Wetlands...
AGCCTCGCCCACGCCTCGAGCGCGGGGGCCGCCTCGGGGGGCAGGCTCGCGTGCAGGATCACGCCGTCCGCGCCCGCCTCGAACTGGTCGAGGATGCGGCGGGCGCACTGCTCGGGGCTGCCGGCGGCGGCCGGCAGCCACTCGGCCGGCATGAGCTCCCGAATGGCGCGGAGCTGCTCGGGCGTCGCGACGCCGTCGATCGCGCCCGGGATCGACCTCACCGCCGGGCTCGCGCGGAACGCCGCGAGGCCCGCGGGATCCCAGCCATTGATCTCGAAGAGGAGCTCCCCGTAGCCCGGCGCCTGGAGGTAGGTCGCCATCCGCGCCGTGAGGAGCCGGAGGCGGCGCTCCTCGGAGGCGTCGCACGCGACGGCGAGCACGGCCCAGACCTTCACGGAGGCCGGGTCGCGGCCCGCGCGCGCGGCGCCCTCGCGCACCCGCCCGGCCGCGCGCTTCAGCGCGTCGTCGGAGAGGAAGGTGTGGAGGATCACGCCGTCGAAGACGCTGCCCGCGAAGGCGAGGCTCTTCGGGCCGAAGGCCGTCATCAGCAGCGGGATCGACTCGTTCATCCAGCTCGCCTGGTGGAGGTACGGGAACTTCCCGAGCGACGAGTCGTGGCCGACCACGCGCTCGCCCTGCCAGAGCCGGCGCAAGAGGGCGGCGAGGTCGGCGAGCTGGCGGTTCGTGACGGGCCGCAGCCCGAGCATCGCCGAGCGCACGCCGATGCCGCGGCCGAGGCCGAGCGCGAAGCGTCCGCCCGAGAGCCGGCTCAAGGTGGTGGCGAGGCTCGCGAGCAGCAGGGGGTGCCGCGTGTCGACGTTCGTGGCCCCGCTGCCGATCCAGATCTCCTGCGTGACGGCGGCCGCGGCGCCGGCGAGCGCGCCCAGCTCCTTCACGTCGAAGCGCTCCGAGATCCAGGCGGAGCCGAGGCCCAGCGCCTCGGCCGCGCGCACCTCGCCGAGCAGGTCCGCCGGGCGCTCGCTGTGGCCGGGCAGCAGGTAGATGCCGAGCTCGGGAAAGCGCATGCTCGGGGCTCCTCTCGTCGGGGGGCTCGTGCGCCGGCTCGTGCGTCTCCTGCTCTTCGCGCTGCTCGCGCTCGCCGCGCTCGGAGCGGGACTCTACGCGATCGTCGCGCCGCCGGCGCCGCTCGCGCTGCCCGCGCAGGGCGTGGTGCTCGACGACGTGACGGTCGTGCGGCCGGGCGCGGGACGCGAGCTGCACCGGCGCGTCGTCGTCACGGGGGGCGCGATCGAGCGCATCGAGGACGCGGCGGGCGGCGGCCCCTTCGCCGGCATGTACGTGCTGCCCGGGCTGAACGACCTCCACGTCCACTTTCCGCCGGCCTCGCCCCTCGGCCAGTCGGAGCTCTTCGCGTTCCTGCTCCTCTACCACGGCGTCACAGGCGTCCGCGACGCGGGCGACGTCGACGGCACCGCCACCGAGCCCGTGCGCCGCGGCGTCGCCGGGGGCCGCTTCCCCGGCCCGCGCGTCGCCGCCTGCGGCATGTTCGTGGACGGCGGTCCCCCGCTCTGGAAGAACACGCTGCCGGCGCGGAGCCCCGCCGAGGGTCGCGCCGCCGTGGCGGCGCTCGCCGCGCGCGGCTTCGACTGCATCAAGGCCTACAACGGCCTCGACGCGGAGACGCTCGCCGCGATCCGCGAGGCCGCGCACGCGCGCGCGCTGCCGGTGATCGGCCACGTGCCGGCGCGCGTGCCCTTCGAGGTGGCTCGCCTCGACGACGTCCAGCACTTCACGGGCGTGCCCGAGCGGACGGATCCCACGCTGCGCTTTCCCTTCCTGCTCCGCGCGTGGGACCAGTTCGACGACGCCCGGCTCGAGCAGGTGATCGCCGCGAGTCTGCGCTCGGGCATCGCCCACACGCCGACCCTGGTGACGCTCGACCGGCTCGTGGCGAGCGAGGACCTCGCGCGCGTGGCGGCCGAGCCGGACGTGCGGCTGCTGCCGCGCATGTACCGCGACGTCGTCTGGAGCCCGCGCGAGGGCACGAGCGCGGCGGGCCAGATGAGCGCCGGCGACTTCGCCATGGTGCGCCGCGCGCTGGCCGCGGCGCAGCGCGCGCTGCGCGTCATGGCCGAGCGCGGGGTCGCCCTCCACACCGGGACCGACACGCTGATCGCGTTCGTGGTGCCGGGCGCGAGCCTGCACCGCGAGCTCCGCCTCTGGGTCGAGGCCGGCCTCCCGCCCGAGCGGGTCCTTGCCGCGTCGACGCGCGCGTCGGCGGCGGCGCTCGGCGTGCCGGGGCTCGGGGAGCTCCGGCCGGGCGCGCCCGCCGAGCTCGTGATCTTCCGCGACGACCCGACGCGGAGCCTCGACGCGCTCGACTCGATCGCCGGCGTCGTGCGCGACGGCCGCCTCTACACGCGCGAGGCGCTCGACGCGCAGCTCGCGCGCTACCGCACCCACTTCGACGGCGCGGCGTACGACGCGCTCGTCACGCCCCTGATCCGCCGCATGCTGGCGAGAACGCGCGGCTGAGGTTCAGCGGCAGGGGCCGATCCCGGGATCCTCGCGGCTGATGCGCTTCCAGGTGCCCTTGCAGGTGCCGACCTCCTGGTCGTCGTTCACCAGCATCCCGCGCCAGGAGAGGGTGCCCTTCACCGAGTCGGCCCGGACCTTCCACTTGAAGGTGCGGATCTCGCCGGCGTCGCCGGGGTCGCCGTCGTCCGTGCAGTCGAAGAGCGCGCCGACGCCGCGCACCGCGCCGCCGGCGGGGAGCGCGAAGCCGGCGAAGAGCACGTCGTCGACCTCCATCTGCAGCGGCGCCGTGCCGGCACCGAAGGGATGGGAGATCAGCAGCGTGCTCACGCCCGGCTCCGGCGCCGCGATCGTCTTCGACGAGAGCTTCACCTTGCTCGCGCCGTTCTCGACCGTGCACTTGAACTTGCCCTTCCACGTGCCCGTGAGGTCGCCGGCCAGCGCGGGGCCGGCCGCGAGGGCGGCGAGCAGGAAGGCCGGAAGCCATCGGGTGGGGGCCCGCATCGAAGCTTCTCCAGGGCAACCCCGGGTGCTTCGGCGGGCCGTCGGCTCCGGTTTAGTCGCCGAGCCCGTAGAGCTTCGTGGCGGTGTCCTGGAGCACCTTCGCGACGACCGGCTCGGGCACGCCCGCGAGCGCGCGCTCCGCGTAGACGCGCGGGCGCGTGCCGGCGGTCCCCGGGCCCGGCGGCTGGGAGGTAGGGGGCGGGGAGTCGGTCTCGAAGAGGATGTTGTCGGGATAGAGCTCGAGCGCCTTCGCGACCGCGTCCTCCTCGAACCAGAAGGAGGCGAAGATCTGGCGTCGGAAGTACTCGCTCGGCAGCAGGTCCCACTCGGGATGCTCCTTCGGGACGCCGTTGTTCTTCCACTGCCAGTCGAGCGCCTCGAGCACGAAGGGGATCCAGCCCACGCCGCTCTCCACGGACACGAGCGGCAGGCGCGGGAAGCGGTGCGGGATGCCGGACAGGATCAGGTCCGCGAGGCAGCGGCCGTTGTCGAGGAAGGCGAGCGTCGAGATCCGCGCGAAGTTCGCCTTGATGCCGATGGGCTCGCTCGCCATCGCCTGGCCGCCGAGGTCGCCGCCGCCCACGTGGAAGCTCACGGACAGGCCGGCCGCCTGGGCCGCCGCCCAGATCGGATCCCAGTGCGGATCGCGGAGCGAGGGCTGGCCGTGGTCCTGCGGCTGGTTGCAGAAGAGCAGGGCGCGGTAGCCGAGCTTGGCGCAGCGCTCGATCTCCGCGACCGCGGCCGGCACGTCCCAGAACGGCGTCGCCATCACGGGCACGAGGCGGCGGCGGTCTGCGCCGGCCCATTCCCAGAGCCAGTCGTTGTAGGCGCGCACGCACGCGAGCACGAGCTCGGGGTCGCCGATCTTGAGGAAGCCGCCGGCCCCGAAGCCGCCCACGTTCGGATAGAGCACGTTCGCCCAGAGAGCCTCCGCGTCCATGAACGCGAGGCGCGCCTTCGCCTCGACCATCGCGGGCGGGATGTCCTCGTAGGTCTTGCGCATGTCCGGGAAGCTGCCGGTGTGGCCGGCCGCCGAGTACGCGCCGGGCATGCCGACGGGCTTGTCGCCGATGAACCAGAGGTCGACGCCGTTCACGCGCTTCACGTGCGGGACCTGTTCGCCCCACTTCGCGGGCACGCGGCTCGTCCACACGTCGGCGGGCTCGGTGATGTGCGTGTCGATGTCGACGACGCGGTAGCGCTCGAAGAGCGATGCGGTCATGCGGGGCCTCGCGGAGCGGCCGGGCCGGCCGGCCTCGGCCACACGCTACCCGACCGCGCGGGGGAAGGGAGGCCCGGAGCGCGGCGGGCGTGCGAGCCCGGAACCGGTCTCCTAGCTTCAGCCCGCGCATGCGCATCCTGCTGCTCGAAGACGATCACGAGACGGCAGAGGCGCTCGTGAAGGGCCTCGCGCAGGAAGGCCACGACGTGGAGGCCGCGGCCGACGTCGCATGCGCGCGCCGCTCGCTCGCCGCGGCGAGCTTCGATGCGGCGGTGCTCGACGTGATGGTCCCGGGCGGCTCGGGCTACGACGTGCTGGCGCTGCTGCGGAGCCAGGAGCCGCGCGTGCCCGTGTTGATGCTGACCGCGCGAGGCACGGTCGAGGACCGCGTGGCCGGGCTCGACCGGGGCGCGGACGACTATCTCGTGAAGCCGTTCTCGTTCGCCGAGCTCGCGGCGCGCGTGCGCGCGCTCGGGCGGCGCGCCCAGCCGGAGGCCACGCGGCTCGCGTGGGGGGCGCTCGAGCTCGACCTGCTGCGGCGGAGCGCCCACGTCGGCGAGACCCGCCTCGAGCTCACGCGGACGGAGTTCTCGCTGCTCGCGGCGCTCCTGCGCGCCGGCGGGGACCCGATCGGCCGCCGGGACCTGCTGCGCGAGGTGTGGGGCGTGCGCTTCGACCCGGGCACGAACGTGGTCGACGTCCACGTGAACCGGCTGCGCCGCAAGCTCGAGGATGCCGGAATCGCCGCGCTGATCCGCACCGTCCGCGGGCGGGGATATGCCGCGGGCTGAGCGCCGGCTGCTGCGGCGCGCCGATGCGCGCGCGGTGATGGCGAGCGGCCTCGTGCTCGTCGTCGTGCTCGCGCTGCAAGGCCTCGCGCTCCACGCGTACATCGTCGAGGAGACGCTCGAGTCGGCGGACGAGTGGCTCGAGCAGGTGCGCGAGATGGTCGCCACGGTCGAGGCGCGCGAGCTCTCCGACCTCTCGCTCGCCGACGCCGTGTACGCCGCCCTGCCGGGGGGCCGGCGCGCGGTGCGCGTGCGCCAGCCGGACGGCAGCGCCGTCGCCGCGATCGGCACCTGGCCTCCCGCCGAGCGCAGCCTGCCGGCGCGCCGCGAAGGCGATCCGGACCGCGGCCTCGGCGCGCTCCGCCTGCTGCGCTCGAGCGGCTTCCTGGTGGACTCGGTCGCGCTGCCCTCCGGCGCGCGGCTCGAGCTGGCGCTCCCGCTCAAGCGCTTCGCCAACGAGGCGCGCGAGAAGGGACGCGGGATCTTGCTGCTCGTCGGCGTGTCGAGCCTGTTCGCGTTCGCCGCGGCCTTCCTGGCCACGCGCCGCGCCTTCGCTCCGCTCCGCGAGGCGACGGCACTGCTCTCCCGCGTGAACGCGCGCGCGCTCGGTGCGCGCGTGCCGTCCCGTGGCACGGGCGACCCCGTCGACCGCCACGCCGAGACGCTGAACGAGGTGCTGGAGGCGATCGACGCGGCGTTCTCGCGGCTCCGGAGCTTCAGCAGCGACGTCGCGCACGAATTCCGGACGCCGCTCAACCGCATGCGCACCGTGGCCGAGGTGGCGCTCGCGAGCGGGGACGCGGCGGAGCAGCGCGCCGCGCTCGAGCGCGTCGAGGCGAACGTCGACGAGCTGGCCCGCCTGGTGGACTCGCTGCTCCTGATCGCCGAGGCCGACGACCGGCGCGTCCCGATCGCCCCCGAGCGGCTCGACGTCGACCACTGGCTCGCGGGGACCGCGGAGGCCTGGGCCCCGCTCTTCGAGGAGCGCGGCGCGCGGCTCTACCTCGAGAGCCGGGCCGGGACGATCGAGGCCGACCGGGCGCTGCTCGACCGCGTGCTCCTCAACCTGCTCGAAAACGCGCTCCGCCACGGCAGCGCCGGCGGGCGCGTCGAGCTGTCCGCCGTGGCGGAGGAGGGCGGCCTCCGCATCGCGGTGGAGGACGCGGGGCCGGGCATCGCGCCCGAGGACCGCGAGCGCGTGTTCGAGCGCTTCGAACGGCTCGACCGCACGCGGCGGGGCGGCGGCGGCCTCGGGCTCGCGCTCGCCCGCGCCGTGGCCCGGCTGCTCGGCGGCGAGCTCGCCCTCGAGGCCTCGCCGCTCGGGGGCGCGCGCTTCGTGTGGTGGCTGCCCGCGCAGGCCGCGGAGAAGAGCGGGCAGTGAGCGCGGCGCGCCGGCGCCTCGCGGCGCTCGCCCTGCTGGCGGCCTCGCTCCTCGCGAGCGTCGGCGCCGGTGAGGTCGCCCTGCGGCTCGCGGGCTACACCGCGCTCCACGCGGTCTACTCGAAGCCGGAGCTCTTCTGGAGGCACGACGACCGGCTCGGCTGGTCGCTCGAGCCGAACGCGCGCGGGCGCTACACCGGGCCGCGCCCCTACCCGATCGAGTTCGACTCCACGATCGAGACGAACTCCCTCGGCCTGCGCGGGCCCGAGCTCGCACCCCGCGCGTCCGGCGAGCTCCGCCTCCTGTTCCTCGGAGACTCGTTCACCGCCGGCTTCGAGGTCGAGCAGCCCGAGACCTTCACCGCGCTGCTCGAGCGCCACCTCGGGCGGCGCCTGCGCGTGCCGGTGAGCGTCGTCAACGCGGCCGTCCGCGGCTACGGGACCGACCAGAGCTACCTCTGGTTCCGCGAGCGCGGGCGCGCGCTCGGCGCGGACCTCGTCGTCGCCGTCTTCAGCGCGAACGACTTCGAGGACAACGTGACGTTCCATCGCCCGCGCCGGCCCTTCGGCAAGCCGGCATTCGCGCTGCGGCCGAGCGGCGCGCTCGAGCTGGTCGGCGTGCCGGTGCCGCGCTACGAGGCCTGCTCGGCGTGGGTGCTCGACCCGGGCTACCGGGCCGTCCGGGTCGACGGCTGGCTCGCGCGCGGCGCGTGCGAGTTCCAGATGCGGCTCGCGGACCGCTCGGCGCTCTTCTCGCTCGTGGCCCTGTCCGCGGCTCGGCTGCCCGGCCTGGTCGGCTTCCTGAATCGCTTCTGGCAGCCGGACCCCGACGGGGCGGCGCACGCCTCGCTCGTGCCGTGGCCGCGCGCACCGCGCCGTGCGGACGTCGGTCCCGGCGCGGGCACCGGCGCGCGGGGCGGGCGCGCTCGTCTCGAGCGCGAGCTGACGACGGCGCTGCTCCAGGCGCTCGCCCGCGAGGTCCGCGCGAGCGGTGCGGGCTTCCTGCTGCTCATGATCCCGCGGCACTTCCCGCGCGTGGACCTCCGCGCGCTGCGGGCGGACCAGATCGAGCCGCGCTCCGTGGCGCTCCGCGGCGGAGTCGATCCGGCGCAGATCCGCTTCCGGAACGATTCCCATCTGAACCGGCTCGGACACCGGCTCTACGCGGAGGGCCTGCTGCCGATCGTCGAGGCCGAGCTGCGCGCCCGGCGCTGAGCGGGGCCGGCCCCGGCGCCTACTCCTTGCGCCGGAAGCTCTCGCGCGCGACGCCGGAGCGCGACGCCTCGAGCAGCAGGTCGGCGTCGGCCTCGCTCACGTCGCCGAGCGTCGCCGCGCGCGCGTAGGCGCGCAGCTGCGTCTTCGTCATGTGCACGGCGACCTCGGGCTTCGCCGCGAGCCGGCGCGCCGCGGCGAGCACGGCCTCGTCGAGCGCGTCGACCGGGACGACCCGGTGCACGAGGCCGATCCGCGCTGCCTCCGCCGCCTCGACGGCGTCGCCGAGCAGCAGCAGCTCGCGGGCGCGCGCCGCGCCGACCTCGTGGATCAGGCGCGGCGTCGCGCCCCACGTGAGCGGCACGCCGAGGTCCACCTCCGGGAGCCCGAGCCGCGTGCCCTCCGCGGCGAAGCGGAGATCGCACGCGAGCGCGAGGGCGAGCCCGCCGCCGAGCGCGAAGCCGTGGAGCCGCGCGAGCGTCACGGCCTCGAGCGCCTCGATCGCGGCGCAGGCGCGGCGCCCGAGCTGCGCGCTGAAGCGGCGCTCGCGCGGGCTCGCGCCGGACGCCGCGCTCATGCGCTCGGAGCCGGGCGGGTCGTCGCGGTCGGCGCCCGCGCAGAAGGCCGGCCCGCGCCCGCCGAGCACGACGACGCGCGTGTCGAAGTCGCTCTGGAGCGCGCCGAAGAGCATCTCGATCTCGCGGAGCGAGGTTCCGTTCAGCGCGTTCCGCTTCGCGGGGCGCGCGAGCCAGACGAACAGGACCGCGCCGTCTCGCTCGAGCTCGAGCGTCTCGTAGCGCTCGCGCACCCCGTCAGCCGCCCGGCGCGCTCGCGGACGCCGCGCCGGCCGCCCCGAGCGCCGGCGCGGGCCGCACCGCGACGGGGCAGGCCGCGAAGCTGCGGCAGCCGATCAGCGGATGCGCGCTCGCGTACGCGAGGTAGTGGTCGCGGATGCGCTGGGCCGCGGAGGCGTGCGGCTTCTCGTCGAAGAGCACCTCGAGCACGGCCTTGACGGTGCGCCCCCACGGCGAGGGCGGGATCGTCTCGTAGGTGAGACCCGCGGCGACGAGCACGATGCGCTGGTGCGGCACGTAGCCCGGGCCGAGGATGCGCGCGAAGTACGGGTTCCGGCCCGGCTCGACGGGCGCGGGCACCGGGGCGTCGAGGCGGGCGAAGCGGTCGGGCGACCAGCGCAGGTCCTCCGGCTTCGCGAAGGAGACCGCGCACGCGAGCAGGAACAGCGCGCCGAGCCCCGCGCTGACCCCCGGGTGGATCGGCGCCAGCAGCTGCCCGAACCCGAACGACACGAGCGTGTGCAGCAGCGCGATCACGAGCAGGAAGACGCCGTAGATCCAGATCGGGATCCCGACGAAGGCGTGGATCCACTCGCTGATGCTCACCACGTGGCCCGAGAACACCATGAGCGGGAAGTACGTCACGCGCCAGACGACGAGCGCGAGCGGGATCATGAGCAGGCGCTGCCAGGCCGCGTCGAAGACGAGGAGCCAGCTCGCGAGGAGGCCGAGCGCGACGCCGCCGAGCGAGGCGATCCGCACCGCGCGCCAGAGCGTGTACTGCGAGTAGGGGGCGCCGTCGATCGCGAGGCCGTGGGCGAAGAGCGCGACGTAAAAGACGAACGCGAGCGCCGCGAGCAGCCCCAGGGTGCGAAGCATGGCGCGGGAGATTTCCTCATCGCCCGAGGGCCATCAAGAGCGCCGCGGCGGGGGACCGGTGCCCCAGCCCGGGGGCGCCGTCACCACGACGACCGTGGGCTCCGCCTGCTCGAGCAGGAACTCGACCCCGTGCCCGAGAAAGGGCCGGCCCGTGAACTGCCGGAGGTTCGCGGCGAGCACGAGCAGGTCGACGTGGTTCTCGCGCGCGAGCTTGTCGATGGCCTCGGCGGCCGATGCGCCCGTGCGGACCACGGGCTCGGCGCGCACGCCCATCTCGCGGGCGAGCGCGGTCGCTTCGGCGACGACGTGCTCGACCACCTCCGGGCGCGGCGAGCCGACGTCGTCGCCGCCGTACGCGAACGTCTGCGCGACCGAGGGCGACGTCAGCACGTGTGCGAGCAGCACGCGCGCGCCGACCCGCTTCGCGACGCCGAACGCGATCTCCTCCGCGGCGCGGCCCGGCTGCGTGCCGATCGCGGGCACGAGGATCCGCCGGATGCGGGGCGCCTCGCCGGCGGCGAGCGCCTTGCCGCGCCGCACCATCAGGACGGGCAGCGGGCTCGAGGCGAGCAGCTCGTCCACGACCGGCGAGACGAGCGTGCCGGCGATGCGCTCGTCCGTGGCGCCGACGGCGATCGCGCCGTAGCCGAGCGGCGCCTGCTCGAGGATCGCGCGCAGCGGCTCCTTCGCGGGCTCGTGCTGGGTGCGGAGCGGGCGCCCCGCGAGCGCCTCGCGCACGCGGGCCAGGTCCTCGGCCGGGACGTCGCGGCCCGCGGAGAGGACGGTGACCTCCTCACCCTCGGGCCAGGCGAGGTCGACGAGGCGCGCCGCGAGCACCGAGTTCGGCCCGCCGTGGCTCGGCAGCAGCACGCGCGAGGCGCGCACCAGCACGTTGCCGCCGAGCCGGCGCTCGCGCGCGAGCCGCGCCCGCTCCTCCTCGTCCCCGTGCCAGCCGCGCAGCACGCGGCGCAGCAGCGGCGGCGCCATCATCGAGGTGACGATCGCGAGCAGCACGATCAGGGCGTACGACTGCGCGTTCAGCACGCCGAGCGAGAGGCCGACCGTCGCGACGACGATCTCCACGGCGCCGCGTGCGTTCAGCCCGATGCCGAGCCCGAGCCCCTCGCGCGGCGGCAGCCCCGCGAGCCGCGCGCCCAGGTAGGCGCCGCCGGCCTTCGAGGCGCTCGCGACCGCGAGCACG
>Ga0075327_1000572_pt1 | contig 10469 bp, 9 predicted proteins | sample MayberrySE_Catta_2_FD_120056 | JGI IMG/M metagenome (GOLD analysis project Ga0075327, IMG submission 120056) | Natural and restored wetland microbial communities from the San Francisco Bay, California, USA, that impact long-term carbon... | ecosystem: Environmental > Terrestrial > Soil > Wetlands...
CACTCTCATAGTCTTCGCGGGATGTTGCATCAGCGTCACCATCGAAACTGTATGCCGACGCGAGATGGCCGGGCTCTCTTGCGCGCAATGCGACCATTTCCTTGCAACTGGCGCGGAATTGGCCAGCGTTGCCGGGCCGGATGTTGAAATAGCCGACCAGGGTCACGACGGACGGTGCTGACATTGATAGCCTCCCTGTTGCGCGAGAACTCGCGATCGTCTGGGCCATAGTCGATAGCTTGACCGACCATGTCGAAGATCAGTGATGCGCCGAAGCGCGTGCTTTGAGCGCGACCCGATCGACCTTGCCGGTCGGATTGAGCGGGATCTCGTCGAGGAACTCGATCTCCTCGGGCGCCTTGTAGCCGACCCGCTCGCGGGCAAAATCGATCAGCTCCTGCGCCTTGGGGCGCTCGATTCCTTCGCGCAGCGCAATATAGGCGCGGACGTTCTCGCCGTGCATGAGGTCGTGGATGCCGATGACGCCGACATTCTCCACCGCCGGATGCTCAAGCAGTGCCTCCTCGATCTCCTGTGGGAAGATGTTGGAGCCGTCATGGACGATGATCTGCTTCTTGCGGCCGCAGAACCACAGATAGCCTTCCGCGTCGACCTTCATGATGTCGCCGGAATCGAGCCATTCGTCACGCACCGTCTTGGCCGTCGCATCGGGATCGTTCCAGTAGCCGAGCATCAGCGCCGGTGTCTTCATGTGGAGTTGGCCGGCGGTGTCGGTCGCGACCTCGGCGCCGCCATCGTCGCGCACGCTCAATTCGAAACCGGCGATCGGCCGGCCGACCGAGCCAAGCCTCATCGGTCCCGACGGAGGGTTGAGCGTCGCCAAGCCGACCTCGGTCATGCCATAGCCCTCGTCGATCTTGTGACCGGTCAGGCGCTCGAATTCGGCCTCGAGTTCGGCCGGCACCTTGTCCGATCCGGAACGACAGAGCCGGAGGGAGTCAAAGTCCTTGCTGGTGGCGCCGTGCTCACGCACCAGCTTGAGCAGCGCCGCGGGGATCATGCACATGACCGTCGGCCGCTCGGAGCGGAGCAGCGGCAGGATCTCGTGGGCGTCGAAAGTGCGCGCGACGACCACCTTGGCGCCTTGAGACAACCCGACAAGCGCCCAGATGAAGCTCCCGATATGGGACATCGACGAGCCGGGCAGGATGACGTCGTCGGGCACCATCTCGAAGGCATTGACCGCGCCGGCGATCATCCAGCCGACCGAGGCGACGCTGTGGGTGACGCCCTTGGCCGGTCCGGTGCTGCCCGAGGTAAAGAATATCGCGGCGGGCTCGGCCCGGTCGCGAGCCGGGAACGACGTGTCCGCCGGCCCCGACGTCACCAGGTCGTAAAAATCCGGCATCGACGGTCGCCTGCCGCCATATGTGATGATTCCGTGCCGGAGTTCACCGACGCGCCGGCTCGCCCGCCAGTCGGCCTCGCGCTCGACATGGGAGAAGAGCGCCACGGCGGCACTGACCTCGAGCGCATGGTCGATCTCGCGCGGCGTGTAGCGATAGTTGAGCGGGGTAACGACGAGACCGGCCCTGAAGCAGGCGAGATAGAATATGACAAGCGCCGTCCGATTCGGCATCAGCGTGGCGACACGGTCGCCGGGCACGACGCCGAGGGCAAGGAGATTGGCAGCAAGTCGGTTGGCGGCGGTTTCGAGCTCACTCCAGGTCGAGCGCATCTTCACGGAGAGCAAGGCAACGGCGTCGGGGTGGCGGTCCAGGCCGGCGCGCAGCAGATCGGTGATGTCGACGGGCTCTTCCAACGGCGGGCCGGACAGCGGCATGGGGCCTCTCCTGATCAGACAACGTTTCAGCTGTTTCGAATTACAGCGAACACGGGCGTGTCTGCAAATTTCGGAGGGCCGTCCGCCTCACTCATACGCCGTCGGCGGGGACCGAATCGCTCCCCGCCGACGCGGTCATTGTCGGATCAGACTAGCGGTCATTGTCCTGACCGGGACCTTCCCTGGAGGGACGCTTGGTGTCATCGGCATTGAGAACGCCGTCGCCATTGCTATCGCGCCGCTTGACCAGATTGGCAAACCGCTCGTTAAATTCTTCGACCGTCACCAGGCCGTCGCCGTCGTCGTCGTGCGCCTGGAACTGGTCGACCATCCGCTCGCGCATCGCGTCCAGCCACAACGCCTGGTACTCTGAAAGATCCAGGCTCCCGTCATTATTGGCGTCGAACTCCGACAGCCTGGTTCGGCGCATGGTAATGATCTCTTCCTGAGTGACGCCACCGTCGCCGTTGGTGTCGAACGTCTCGATCATACGATAAACTCCGCGCCCGCCGTCGCGGTGACCGCGCATATCCCTCCTGCCCTTGCCATGGCCGTGATGGCGGTAGTTCGCGGTCTGCAATTTCGCAGTTTCGGTTTGAGGCTTGCCCTCGACGGGCGGTGATGCCAGCGCAAATCCGGTGCCAACGGTCGTCACCATAAAGGCGGTCGCCATGGCGACCGGGATTGCCTTGGAGATTTTCATCGCGAAGCTTCCTCTCGGTTCAGTCGCCCTTCAGAATTCCAGCTGGGTATTCCGATCTTTCGGTAACGCAGCCGGCCGATGCCTCCCTACGCAAGAAATGAACATTCATTCGGCCGTCTCAAGGCGGTGAGTGCAGGTTTGGCGGCAAAATCGGAAACTAATGGAGGTTTTTCTGCGTTTTTCGGGTGGCGCCGTTCCGCGAGGTCGCTTCCTGCGCGGCGGCACCCGGTCGGCGGCCACTGCGGCGGTTGTTGCCCCACGCCAGCGCGCGCCTGCGGCGATGGCGGCGGTGACGGGCTTGCCCAAATCGCCTATAGCGCGTCAAAATAACCCGAATCCAGCATCGTCGCCCGACATCGCTGTACGCTCTGCGCCGACGCCGCGCCGCGTTTCGGCATGGCGAAGAGGTGGCCCCTGCCCGTCGAGGACCTGTCCGGCATGCGCTTTCCGGCGCTTCGCAGCAAAGACTTCATCATTTTCACCGCCGGAAATTTCTCGGCGACCAACGCGATTTGGATCAACCGGGTTATCGTCGGCTGGCTCGGCTGGGAACTCACCGGACTGGCCTCATCGGTCGGACTGATGTCGTTCCTGCTGTTTGCGCCGGCCATCGTGGCGAGTCCGCTTTTCGGCGTGATCCTCGACCGTGTCGACGTGCGCCGCGCCGCGATCGTCAGCCAAGCCATTCTGATCACCAGCCTCTCGGTCCTGTTTGTCATGTACGAGACCGGCATCCTGACGATCTGGCTGCTCGGGATCGTTGCTCTGACCATCGGCGTTACCTCAAGCGCCGACCGGACCATCCGCTTCGTGCTGGTGCCTCGCATTGTCGAAAGGGAGGCGCTCGCCAACGCCGTTGCCATCCACGGCATCAGCTTCAATACCGCGCGTTTGATCGGACCGGCGGTCGGTGGCGCCCTGATCGAATGGGGTGGTACGGAATTCGCGATTCTCACCAACCTCGCCATGGTTGTACCGTTTCTGACGGTGCTGTTCATCGTCACCTTGCGCGGCCGCGAAGAGCGTAAATCGAAGCGACAGAGCTTTCTCGGCGAGATTGTCGACGGCGCCCGTTACGCTGCCCGCCATCCAATCATTCGCGAAGCGATGGTCATCTCCGGCTTCTATTCCATCACCATGCGCGGCATCCTCGAGATCCTGCCGGCCGTCGCCGACGGCGAGTTCCATCGCGGCGCCCAGGGGTTGGGGCAGATGCTGGCGGTATCGGGTGCCGGCGCCCTGGTCGCGGCGATCTACATCGCGCTCAGGCGCTCCGGGCCGTCGCAGGCTGAGATTCCGGCCTCCGTCTACGTCTCGATCATCGGCGGCGCCCTCGGCACCATCGTTCTCGGCCTGACCGGAAACTGGTATGTCGCGCTTGCCATGGTCCTCGTGCTCGGCGTCTGCGCAACGGTCAATGGCATCGAGCTGCAGGCGTCCATGCAGATCGCCCTCGACGACGCCTATCGCGGTCGCGTCATGAGCCTGTGGATCGTGCTGGTCATCGGCGGCGCGGCGATCAGCGCCATCGGCATCGGCTCGCTGGCAGACATTTTCGGCATATCGTCCGCCCTGGTCACCTCCGGGGTGACTGGTGCCGTATTGATCGGCATGAGCATGGCGTGGCTCTGGAAGGGACGAGGCGCCGCGCCGCCGAACGCATGAACGAACCATACGTCCTTGCCGGCGCCGAACGACGGCCGCGACCGCCCTCGATCCCGCTGTTGTTCGCCATGCTCTATGCCGGCCAGCTCGGCTCGAACATCTACCTGCCCGGTATTCCCGACATCGCCCGAGACCTCGGCACGACGCTGTCGGCGGCCCAGACGCTCGTCGCAGCCTATCTTGGCGCCTTCGCCGTTGCGCAGCTGGTCATGGGGCCGCTGTCCGACCGTTTCGGCCGCAAACCGGTGATCCTCGGCGGCCTTGGCCTGTTCGCAATCGCGAGCGTGGTGAGCGCTGTTGTCCCCGACATTGCCACGCTGATTGCGGCGCGCTTCGCCCAGGCCACCGGGGCCTGTGCCACCATCGTCGTCGGCCGGGCGATGATTCGCGACACCACCGAAGGGCTCGCGAGCGCCCACGCGATGTCGTGGCTGGCGATCGCCATGGGCGTCGGGCCTGCGACGGCTCCGTTCATCGGCGGGTTCCTCACCGCCTGGTTCGGCTGGCAGTCGACCTTCGTATTCACCGCGCTGATCGCCGCCGGCGTCCTGGTCTTTGTCGTCGCCAAGCTCGAGGAGACGCTGCCGCCGTCGCTGCGCCAGCCCCGCCAACCAGGGAGCTCCTCGGCACCTACGGTCGGCTCGCAGTCAATCCGCGTTTCGTCGGCTACAGCCTGATCGTGTCGTTCGCCAGCGGCGCCATGCAGGCCTACCTGACCGCAACCCCGATCGTGTTCATCATCCTGATGGGTGTCAGACCGGAGGTTTACGGCTTCTACATCATGATCATGCCGACGCTCTACGTCGTCGCCACTATCGCCGCGCGGCGAATGATGATGCGCGTGTCGCTCGATCGCATCATCCTTCTTGGCGTCGGCTTCAGCGCCACCGGCGGTCTTCTCCATCTCCTGTTCGGACTGTGGGGCGTAGCGACGCCCTATCCGGTGCTCGTCGCCTTCGCCATCTCCAACTTCGGCACCGGCCTGGTGCTCGCCAACTGCTACGCCCAGGCGCTGAATGCGGTGCCGTCGGCCATCGCCGGCCAGGCCTCGGCGCTCGGCGGCTTCCTGCACATGGGCTGGGGCGGCATCCTGGCGATCGCCGTCGCCAGCATGAACCACACTTCGTCGCTGCAGTTCGGCATGGCCCAGATGCTGACCACCTGGCTTGCTGCCGCAACCGCAATTCTTCTGATATTTGTCATCAAGCGCCGGACGGCGGAGGGAGGATAGGACAATGGAACTTGGGCTGAAGGGAAAAACCGCAGTCGTCGCCGGCGCCTCGCGCGGCATCGGCAAGGCGATTGCGCTCGAGCTCGCCCGCGAGGGCGTCGATGTCGTCGTTGCCGCCCGCGGCATAGGCACGCTCGAGAAGAGCGCCGAGGACATCGTCAAGGCGACCGGCAGCAAGGTGGTGCCGCTTGTCTTCGACGCCACCGACCGCGCCTCGGCCGAAGCACTGATCGAGCGCGCCGCAGCCGACCTCGGTTCGCTCAATATCCTGGTTAACAGCGCCTCGTTGCCGAGCGGCTCGCCGAGCGCCATCCGGCCGATCGACACAATCGACGAGGAGGCATTACTCGCCGACTTCAACGTCAAATACATGGGGGCGCTGCGCCTCAGCCGCGCCGCCATCCCGCACATGAAAAAAGCCGGTTACGGCCGCATCATCACCATCTCGGGCGGCAACGCCCGCACGCCCGGCAACCTGTCGGGCGGGGCCCGCAACGCCTCGCTGGTCCACCTGTCGCGGACGCTGGCCATGCAGTTCGGCCGCGACGGCATCACTTCCAACTGCATCCATCCGGGCATCACCCGCACCGAGCGGACGCCGGAGCTGCTGGCGGAGCGCGCCGCCAAGGCCGGCACCACGCCCGAGGCGGTCGAGCAAGCGGACTACCGGGCGGGGTCGCCCCGTGCCAACGCCATCGGCCGCATGGTCGACGCCCAGGAGATCGGCTGGCTGGCGGCATTTCTCGCTTCGGTGAAGGCGGCGGCAATCACCGGCGAGCTGATCTCGCCGAACGGCGGCCAGGGCAACACGGTGTTTTACTAATCGCGTAGCGGAGTTGTGATCAGCCCCGACCGCCGGCGAGGTCGAGGAACGTGTGGAGGAGAAGATTGGCGCCCGCCTCGATGTCGGCCCAGGCGGTGTCCTCGTCGGGCGCGTGGCTAACGCCGCCGATGCTCGGAACGAAGATCAACCCGGCCCGCGTCAGCTCGGCCATGAACTGGGTGTCATGGCCGGCGCCGCTCGGCATCAGCCGGTAGCCGAGCCCGAGCCGCTCGGCCTGCCGGCGAAACGCCGCGACGATGTCGGGGTGGCACGGCTTGGGATCGAGCCAGCTCTGCTCCTCGATCTCGAGCCCGAGCCCGGCCTTGGCTGCCGCCGCCGCGAGACGCCGCCGGCCGGCGTCGGCGAGCGCGCGCATGACCGCGAGGCTGGTGTCGCGCCCGATCAGCGAGAACACGGCTTCACCCGGAACGGTGTGAGGAAAGTTCGGCGCGAGCGTCACCGCACCGATAGTCACCCGGCTCTGGTCGGTACCGACCTCGGCGATCAGTTCGGGAATCCCGCAGGCGAATTCGACAAGGCCGGCAAAGGCGTCCCGGCGCATGTGCATCGGCGTCGTGCCGGCGTGGTTGGCAACGCCCGACAGGCGCACCGACCATTTGAAGACGCCGGAGATCGCCTCGACGATGCCGATCGGCACGCCCTCGGCTTCGAGCACCGGCCCCTGCTCGATATGAAGCTCCAGGAACGCCTTGACCGTCGCCGGATCGCGGGCAGCGGTAGCGACGGCTTCGGGAGCAAGACCTTGCGCCCGCATGGCGTCGACAAGCCGCACATCGTCCTCGTCGCGCGCGGCTTCGAGCCACGCCGGATCGACCCGGCCGGCGAGTGCCTGGGCGCCAAGCATGCCGCCGAAGCGCCCCTCCTCCTCGGCGGTCGCGACCACCTCGACCGGCGACATCGGCACGATCCGCGCGTCTTTCAGCACGCGAATGCACTCCATCGCCGCGCAGACGCCGAGCGTTCCATCGAAGAAACCACCCATCGGTACGGTATCGAGATGAGAGCCGAGTATCACCGCCGGTCTGTCACTGCTCGGCCACAGGCCCGACAGGTTGCCGACGGCATCGCGCGACACGATCAGGCCGAGCCGAGCCATCCGCTCGGCCATGAAGTGGCGCGCCGCCATGTCGGCATCGGAGAAGCCCGGCCGGCTGATTCCGGGTACGCCATCGACGCGGCCGATGGCGCCGAGCTCGGTCATCTCGGCGCGCAGACGGTCGATATCGATTCGAAGCTCGGCGGTCATGTTGGCCGGCCTCCTTGCCATCGAGCAGGCGATTTTTCGCGGACGGCCGCGATTTCGCGGCGGCGCCGCGGCAATTATCGCCGCGGGCGGTTGTCGAGTGTCAACCATCCCTGATTAGATGGTCGCCCAGCTGCCAGACGGAACACACCTGCCAACAGGGAGAATGCTATGCAATTCCCGCTCATGAAAGCCGTGGTCGGCCTGGCCTTCGCCGCCATTGCTGGCGGCGGCGCGATCACCGAGGCGCCGGCCCAGACGCCGCCAAACGTCCTGATCGTCGGCCAGATCGCCGAGCCAAAGTCGCTCGACCCGCACGCGGTGACGGCAGTCAACGACTTCCGCATCCTGATGAACCTCTATGACGGGCTGGTGCGCTACAAGGACGGCACGCTGGAGCCGGAGCCGGGGCTGGCCGAATCCTGGGACATCAGCGACGACGGCCTGACCTATACCTTCAAGCTGCGCGAGGGCGTGACCTTCCACGACGGCTCATCGCTCGACGCCGAGGCGGTCAAGTTCAACTTCGAGCGCATGCTCGACGAGAACCACCCCTATCACGACACCGGTCCCTTCCCGCTTGCCTTCTTCTTCCAGGCGATCGATAGCGTCGCCGCCCCGGATGCCTCGACGGTCGTGTTCAAGCTCAAGGAGCCCTACGCGCCGTTCCTGTCGAACCTCGCCTATCCGACCGGCCTGATCGCCTCGCCGGCAGTCGTCGAGGAATACGGACAGGATTACGGGCGCCACCCGTCCGGTACCGGCCCGTTCAAGTTCGAGTCGTGGGAGTCCAACACCAGCGTCGTCATCACCCGCAACGACGACTACTGGGACGGCGCGCCGCCGCTCGAAGCGGTGGTGTACCGGCCGATCACCGACGCCAATACCCGGGTCGCCGAAATGCTGTCGGGCGGCATCGACCTGATGGTCGAGGTCCCGCCCGACAACCTCGACCAGTTCCGCCAGGACCCTGCCTTCAAGGTCTACGAGCAGGCCGGCCCGCACCTCTGGTTTCTGATCCTCAACGCCAAGGAGGGACCATTCGCCGACAAGCGCGTGCGCCAGGCGGTCAATTATGCCATCGACAAGAAGGCGCTGGTCGATGACGTGCTGCAGGGCACTGCCGAAGTCGCCGCCGGGCCGACGCCACCGGCCTTCGCCTGGGCCTACAACGAAGCGCTCAAGCCCTACCCCTACGATCCCGACAAGGCGAAGGCGCTGCTCGAAGAGGCCGGCGCCGCCGGGGCGGAGCTGACCTTCTACGTGACCGAGGGCGGCTCCGGCATGCTCGACCCGGTCGCCATGGGCACCGCCATCCAGGCCGATCTCGCCAAGGTCGGGCTCGACGTGACAATCGAGACCTACGAATGGAACACCTTTCTCGGCGAGGTGAACCCAGGCCTCGAAGGCAAGGCCGACATGGCCGAGATGGCGTGGATGACCAACGATCCCGACACGCTGCCCTATCTGGCGCTGAGGACCGAGGCCTTTCCCGACAAGGGCGGCTTCAACTCGGGTTACTACTCCAACCCGGAAGTCGACGCGCTGCTCGAACAGGCGCGTAGCTCGACCGATCGTGGCGAGCGTGCCCGTCTCTACAAGGCGATGCAGGAGATCGTCCGCGAGGACGCACCGTGGGCGTTCGTCGCCAACTGGAAGCAGAATGCGGTGTCGACCGCGGCGGTCGAGGGATTCGCGCTGCAGCCGTCGTTCTTTCTGATCCTCAGGGACGTCTCCAAGAACTGACGAAAGCCGAGGTCGGGCGGCTCAGGCCGCCCGTCGCCGGGAGAGGCGGAGATGGCTGCCTACATTTTCAAGCGCCTCGTCGCCCTCATTCCGGTGCTGTTCGGCATCAGCATCATCGTCTTCCTGATGCTGGCGCTGATCCCGGGCGGCACCGCCGTCGCCATCCTCGGGCCGCTGGCCTCGGCCGAGAACGTCGCCAAGCTTAACCAGGAACTCGGCTTCGATCGGCCACTGATCGAGCAATATCTGACGTGGATGGGCAATCTCCTCCACGGCGATCTCGGTCGGAGCTACAGCCTCAAACGCCCGGTCGCCGACGAGGTCTTCGAGCGGTTCTCGGCAACGTTGATCCTTGCCGGCACCTCGCTGGTGCTGTGCTCGGTGCTGGGGCTGCTCGCCGGCGTCGTCTCGGCCGTACGCCAGTTCGGCTGGACCGACCGGATCGTTACCTTCGTTGTGCTGATCGGCATTTCGATGCCCTCTTTCTGGCTCGGCCTTCTGCTTATCGTCCTGTTCGCGGTCGAACTGCGCTGGCTGCCGGCGAGCGGCATGGTTGCCGTCTACGGCGGTGGCGGCCTTCTCGACGTGGTGCGACACCTGATCCTGCCGGCCTTCACCCTGGCGGTGGTGGCGACGGGGGTCATCGCCCGGCTGACGCGGACGGCAATGCTCGAGGTGCTGCGCCAGGACTACATCCGCACCGCCCGTGCAAAGGGGCTCAGCGAGCGACGGGTGATCGCCCGGCATGCCTTCAAGGCAGCGCTGGTCAATGTCGTGCCGCTGATCGGCGTGCAGACCGGATTGGTGCTTGGCGGCGCCGTCTACATCGAAACCGTATTCCAGTGGCCAGGGATCGGCCGCATGCTGGTCGACGCGATCTCGACCCGCGACATTCTTCTCGTCCAGGGTGGCGTTCTGGTGCTGGCTGTGAGCTACGTGCTCGTCAACCTCGTCGCCGACGTCGTCCAGACGATGCTCGATCCAAGGCTGAAATCGTGAGCGCCGTCGGCGACATGGCCCCGACGGCAGGCGCGCCGACCAATGGCAGCCGGCCGGGAGGGTTCCGGCTCCTCGTCAACAACCGGCTTGCCGCCCTCGGGTTAGCCGTCCTCGCCGTCATCGTCTGCCTGGCGCTGGCAGCGCCGCTCTTGCCCCTGCAGGATCCGGCGGCGACGGCGCCGGCCGACCGCCTGCTCGCGGTCGGCAGCCCGGGCCATTGGCTAGGCACCGACC
>Ga0075327_1000573_pt1 | contig 10446 bp, 11 predicted proteins | sample MayberrySE_Catta_2_FD_120056 | JGI IMG/M metagenome (GOLD analysis project Ga0075327, IMG submission 120056) | Natural and restored wetland microbial communities from the San Francisco Bay, California, USA, that impact long-term carbon... | ecosystem: Environmental > Terrestrial > Soil >...
CCCGAGCGGAGACCGTAAGTGCGGATTCGGCGGAGACCTCGCGCTTTTTGAGGGAAAGGGTATCCTATGATCGATTGATGACCGCCGAAGGCGGGGAGACGAACGCACGTCGGGTTCGCTGGGCGGAGCCGGGGAGTCGTGCGGTCGGATGCGAGCGGGGAGCCCCCTGCGGAGTAGCGAAGGTTCGGCGGGCGCTTCCCATCTTGCCTATATCGTCCGGAACATGAAATAGACGGCGCCCACCAGGCACAGCCCCGCCCACAGGTAGTCGATCTTCAGGGGCACTTCCAAGTAAAGAACGGCGAACCCCGCGAAGACGACCATCGTGATCACTTCCTGCATCACCTTGAGCTGCGGGACGGTGAAGTTCTGCACGCCGATCCGGTTCGCCGGCACCATCAGGACGTACTCGAAGAAGGCGATCCCCCAGCTCACGAGGATCGCGATGTAGAGCGGCTTCGCCTGAAGGGTCTTCAGGTGGCCGTACCAGGCGAACGTCATGAAGACGTTCGAGCAGCAGAGGAGAACGACGGTGCGCACGGATACCTCCGGACGGGGGGGGGATCCGTCCGATGGTATCACCGGTTGCGCGCTTTCGTCAGATCACGTTTATCCGGGTGACCTCCTCCCCGTTCGCCTTCACCATGTGGATGGCGCACGCCAGGCACGGATCGAAGGAGTGCACGGTCCGGAGCACCTCCAGGGGACGTTCGGGGTCCGAAACCGGGTTCCCGACGAGGGACGCCTCGTACGGCCCCTTCTGTCCCTTGCCGTCCCGGGGGCCGGCGTTCCACGTGGAGGGAACTACCGCCTGGTAGTTCTGGATCTTCCCGTCCTTCATCACGATCCAGTGGGAAAGGGTCCCACGGGGAGCCTCGTGGAAACCGAATCCCCTCTGCTCGGAGCGGGGGAACACCGGCGGGTTGAACACGGCGAAATCCCCCTTACCGATATTCGTCGCCAGCAGCTGCCAATGCTTCATCGCCAGCTCCCCCAGCACCGCGCAGCGGACCGCCCGGGCGGCGTGCCTGCCGAGGGTGGAGTGAAGGTCTGCAGGCCCGAGCTTCGCTCCCGCGGCCTTCGAGGCCATTTCCAGCGCGCGGTTCCCCCAGCGGATCGTCGGCTCGTGGCCGGCGGCGTACCCCATCAGGACCTGGGCGAGGGGTCCCACCTGCATCGGGCGTCCCTGGAACCGCGGGGATTTCGACCACGAGTACTTCCCCGAGGCGTTGAACGCGCCGACCTTCGGGACGGTCTCCTCCTCCCACGGGTGCTTCTGCCACTCCCCGTCGTAGTAGGACCGGGCGATGCTCTCCGACACGTTCTCCTTGAAGTACGGATCCTGGAAGGACGAGATCGGCTTGTACGTCTCGAGCTTCCCGTCGAAGATCGTCCCCCCGGGGAAGTCGAATTTCGTCCCCTTCGTGTCGAGGGGGAGGTCCGGCACCGAGAGGTAGTTGGTGACCCCGGCGCCGTACTTGAGCCATTCGGCGTATTTCGCGCCGATGACGCACACGTCCGGCAGGTAGACCTGCTGGACGAACGCCGTGACCTCCGCGAGGAGGTCCTTCACCATGAAGAGCTTTTCCATGTTCAGGGTCGCCGGGTCGTCCAGGTTGATCGCGTTCGCCACCCCCCCCACCGCAAGGTTCTGGATGTGGGGCGTCTTGCCGCCGAGGATCGCGACGGCCTGGTTCGCCTTCCGCTGGATGTCGAGCGCCTGGAGGTAGTGGGACACGGCGACGAGGTTGATCTCCGGCGGGAGCTTCATCGCGGGGTGGCCCCAGTAGCCGTTGGCGAAAATCCCCAGCTGGCCGCCCTTGACGAACTCCGAGACCCTGTTTTTCACCGCCTCCATCTGCTTCCGGCTGTTCCCGGTCCACGGCGAAAGGCTTTCCGCGATGCTCGCGGCCTTCGCCGGGTCGGCCTTGAGCGCCGACGTCACGTCCACCCAGTCGAGGGCGGAGAGCTGGTAGAAGTGGACGATGTGGTCGCCCAGGGCGTGCACCGTGATCAGGAGGTTCCGGATGTACTGGGCGTTCAGCGGGATCTCCAGCCCGAGGGCGTTCTCCACTGCCCGGACCGACGCGATGGCGTGGACGGTCGTGCAGACCCCGCAGATCCTCTGCGTGTAGATCCACGCCTCCCGGGGATCCCTCCCCTTCAGGATGACCTCGATCCCGCGCCACATCGTGCCGGACGACCAGGCGTCCTTCACCACGCCTCCGTCGACCTCGACGTCGATGCGGAGGTGTCCTTCTATCCGTGTAACCGGGTCGATCGTGATCCGCTGGCTCATGGGGAGTCCCCCTAAACGGAAGATTTCGGCGCCGCCGCCCCGAGGGTCTGGGACGGGATGCCGGAGTGGATGATCGGGAATGTCTTGACGATGAAGAGATACGCCAGGAACTCGAAGGCGACGAATCCGATGGTGACCGTCATCTCCGGGATCGTCGGGAAGTAGGACCAGCCGGGGCCGGGGTTGAACCCGACCAGGAACGTATCGAACCGGTACAAGCTCCCGGCGACCATCATCAGGATCGCGGAGATCAGCGCGATCCCCGGGTTGTTCCTTCTCTTGGCGGAGAGAAGCAGGAGGGCCGGCGCCAGGAACAGCGCCATCTCCAGGAGGAACATCCAGCTGTAGAAATCCAGCCGGGCAATGAGCCCCAACCGGCCCCTCAGGGCGAGATCGACGAGCCGCACGCCGAGGAAGAAGAAGAGGACGACCACCATGATCCCGGACATGGACGCCAGGATCTTCGTCTCCCGCGGCCGGTCGAAGATCTCATTCGCCAGCGCCGATTCGAAGATGACCGCCGCGTAGCCCATGAGGATGGCCGTCGAGAGAAAGAGTACGGGGAGGAGCGGCGTATGCCAGAGCTTGTGGAGCTTGCTCACCATGATCAGCATGAGGGAGCCGAGGGACGACTGGTGCATCGTGGGGAGGAGGATCCCCAGGGCGAGGATCCCGATCAGGTACCGGTTGAGCCACCCGTGGACACGCCGGGCCGCCCGGCAGAGGAGCGGAAACCTCTCCTGTTTCTCCCAAACCTCGAGGAACGCCGGGGAGAGCTCGATCCAGAGGACGACCACGTAGGTCATGATGCAGATCGCGACTTCGAGGAGAACGGAGTTCCGGTTCCAGTTCCATATCAGGGGGATCCTCCAGACGTTCCAGTACCGTCCCAGGTCGACGATGACGGAGGCGCCGGCGAGGGAGTACCCCAACGCGCTGGTCAGGACGGCGGGCCGGATGAGGGGGTGGTACTTCCCCTTGTTGAAGGCGTAGCAGAGGATCGCGACCGAGAACCCCCCGCACGCGAGAGCTGTTCCGATCACCACGTCGAAGGCGATCCAGATCCCCCACGGAAAACCGTCGTTCATCCCCGTGGTGGGTCCGAGGCCGGCCACGAAGCGCCACGCCAGCACGAGGAGGCACAGTGCGAAGACCGCGAGGGCCGCGATGAAGGGCCGGGTGAGAATGGGGCCGAAGACCGGCCGGGCGCTTTGGTTCATTTTTCACCCCCTTCTTCCTGGCGCTGGCTGCGCGTGGACCGGTAGACCGCGAAGCCGAGGATGCCGTAAAGAACGACCGGGGCGATGAACCCCTGGTACACCGCGTGCGTCAGGGATTCGGTCAACTTGGGAACAGGGTCGTCGCCCAGTTCCGGCAGGCCCAGTTTCACGAACGGGATCCCGGCGGCGGAAAGGTAGAGGACCTGCGTCCCCCCGCCGTCGGCGTCCCCGTAGACCTTCGGAAAATACTTATTCGGTTCCCTTGCGATGCGGCCCTTCGCGTCGGCCCGGATCGTTTCCAGACCCCCGAAGACCACCGCTTCGCGCGGACACGCCGCCGCGCAGGCGGGGATCCCGCCCTTCGCCACCAGGTGGCGGCACATCTCGCACTTCACGATCTTGGGGAAGGCGGTATTCCATTCGTACTTGGGCACGTTGAACGGGCACGCCGTCATGCAATACCGGCAGCCGACGCACTTGTCCCCGTCCCACTCCACGATGCCCCGCGGCCCCTTGTGGAGGGCGCTGATCATGCACACAGAGGCGCAGGCCGGGTCCACGCAATGCATGCACTGGGCCTTCATGAAGGAGGTCCGGCCGTCCTCGCCCTTGTACAGCTTGATGATGTTCTTCGTCTTCGCGTTCAGGTCGTCCGGAGCGTCGTACATGGCCCCGCGGGGCGTGCCCGTGTCCGGCGGCAGCCCGTTGGCCTCCTTGCACTTCACCACGCACGCCTGGCAGCCGATGCACCGGGTGGCGTCGTACAGCAGCCCGACGGCGTCGGCCGGCGGGGTCTTCCTCGGGAAGGGAGCGGCTATCGCTTTCGGGACCCCCGTCGCGGCCACGGCGGCCGCGGAAGCGATCCCCTTGAGGACGGAACGCCGGGTGGGGGACATGTCACTTCGCCTCCTTGTCGGTCTCTCCCTTTCCCTCTCCCTTCGTCGCCCCGAGCTTCTTGGAGGCCATCGCGCCGGCCCCGATCAGGGCCCCGACCGCCAGGCCGGCGACCCCGACCGCGGCCGTACTGACGCCGCCGTGGTCCGCGTGGATGGGTGGGAAGGTGTCGGGGGGGGTCGGACGGTCGATTTCAACGGTCGTGTGCAACGGCACGCGGAACGCCAGCGACTGTTCGGTGCAGCCGAAGCAGGGGTGGCCGATCCCTATCGGCCACGCCCCCACGACCTCGCTGAAATGCTGCAGGGAGCAGGGGGCGTGGGTTGCGGGTCCCTTGCATCCCGTCTTGTAGAGGCAGTACCCGTGCCGGTGTCCCTCGTCCCCGAACCGTTCGGCGAACCGGCCGGCGTCGAAGTGCGGACGGCGCGGGCAATCCTCGTGGATGGTGCGCGCGTACGCGAAGGTGGGCCGCCCGAGGCTGTCGAGGGCGGGCAAGGTCCCATAGGTCGCGTACTGGAGCACCGTCCCGAGGAGATTGTACGGGTTGGGGGGGCATCCCGGAAGACAGACGACCGCCTTCCCTTCGAGAATCTTGGGAACTCCCACGGCGCCGGTCGGGTTCGGATCGGCCGATGGAAGCCCGCCCCAGGAAGCGCAGGAGCCGATCGCGATGACCGCGCCCGCCTTTCCGCCGATCTCCTTTGTCATCTCGATCGCCGTCCGCCCGCCGACCCGGCAATACGATCCGACCTCCGCCCGGGGGATCGAGCCTTCGATCACGCACACGTACTTGCCGGCGTTCTTCCGGACGGAGGCCTGAAGCGCCTCCTCCGCCTGCTTCCCCGCCGCCGCGAGCAAGGTTTCGTGGTAATCGAGGGAAACCAGGTCGAGGATGAGATCCGATACGGCGGGATGGGACGTGCGGAGAAGGGTCTCCGAACATCCCGTGCACTCCTGGAAGTGGAGCCAGATGACCGGGGGGCGCCCCTTGGCGGCGGCCGCCTCCGCGATCTCCCCGACGGTCCAGGCCGGGAGCCCGACGGACGCCGCCGCGATGGCGCACGTCCGCAGGAATTCCCGCCGGCTCACTCCCCGCGCTTCCCACTTCCCGAATCCGGTGCGGTGCCCTTCCTTCGATCCCATCGGCGCCTCCTTCGGGCCCCCGGTAGCGCCCGTCGGTCAAGGTTTCCCGTTGACGATCGCCGGTCCGTCTCCAAATTGTATACAGTATACACTCGCTATTTTTCCTGTCGCTATATAAAATACTATCGATCCGTCGGCACATCGACGCGATGCTTCCGGACCGATGGGGAGGCCATGGGACCGCAATCGGACGTCGAGCTGATGAAGGCGATCTACCGGGCCGAGCGCGAGGCCGACCGGATCGTCCGGGAAGCCGAGGAGGCCGCCAGGGGCCTGCTCGCGGCGGCGGCGGCGGCGGCCAGGGACGCCCTGGAGGCGAAGACCCTCGAAGCCGCCCGCGGGGAACGGGAAAGGCGCGAGAAGGACGCCGCGGAGACGGAGAAGGAGGCGCAGGCCCTCCTCGAGCGCAACCGCCTCCGGGTGGAAACGTGGGTGCGGCGATCGGAACCGGGAATCGATTCCATCGCCGACGCGCTGCTCGAGAGGATCCTCCCGTCATGATCGCGCCGATGGCCAAGATCCGGGTCCTGGGTCCGAGCTCCCGGCTGTCGGCGGTGGTCGCCCTGTTCCAGGAAATCGGCGCGATCCACATCGAGTCCGCGCCCTCGGACATCCGCCGCCTCCAGTCCGACATCCCGGTCATCCGGCGTCACGTCCTCGACCCCGCCGCCCAGCAGACCCGGGCGACCCTCGAAACGGCGCTCGAGAAGGTTCGGCAGCTTCTTCTCCTTCTCGTTCTCCCCTCCCTCCCGGAGGGGGGGGAGAACGAAGAGATCCGCGACCTCGTCCCGGAACCGACCGGAGCGGATCCGCTCAAGGCCGTCAACGCCCGCCTGGACGCCCTCTCGGCGCGCGCCGCGTCCCTCGCCGCCGATCTGAAGAGGCACCAGGACGAACAGTCCCTCTTCTCCCGGTACGACAAGGTCCTCAAGGTCCTCTCGCCGTTGATCGGCATGGTGCGGGAAAGCCGTGAACTGGAGTGCACGGGACTGATCCTCTCCTCGAAGGAGGCGGCCCTGGCGACCCTCCTGGAAGACGCGCTCTCCCTCCTGACCGACGGACGGTTCGAGATCCTCTACCGGGAGGTGGACAAGGATACGCTGGCCGCGCTGCTCATCTTCCCGGCGGAAAAGGCCGCGGAAGCGCGATCCCTCCTCTGGGAGAAAAACATCGGCGAGCTGCGCCTCCCGGCCTCCGTGGCGGAAAAGCCGCTCCCGGAGGCGCTCGAGATCATCGCGCGCAGGCAGGCCGAGCTGCCAAAGGCGATCCGGGAGATCGAGGCGAGCCTCGCCGCGATGGCCCGCGAATGGCGGGGCCCGCTCCTCGGCCTTCGCCGGTGGCTCGGGAACCGGATCGAGCGGATCCGCGCGTCCGGCCTGTTCTACGAGACCCATGCGACGTTCCTGTTCCACGGCTGGGTTCCGGAAAGCGAGCTGGCGCGTCTCGAAAAGGCGATCGCGGAGGCGTTCGGGGATCTCGTGATCGTCGAGCGGCTCTCCATCGAGCGATTGGAGAAGGAGAGCGTTCCCGTCGTCCTGCGCAACCGTCCCGCGGTCCGGCCCTTCGAGCTCTTCACAAGGGTCCTGCCCCTCCCCCGGTACGGGACGATCGACCCCACTCCCCTGGTGGCGGTCTTCTTCCCCCTCTTCTACGGGATCATCATCGGGGACATCGGGTACGGACTCCTTCTCCTGGCGATCGCCCGGCTCGCAAGATGGCGATACGGAAAGAACCTCCTCGTCGCCGACGCGACGGCCGTCTTTTCCTGGGCGGCCCTCTCCGCCGTCGCCTGGGGATTCGCCTACGGCGAGCTGTTCGGCGACCTCGGAGAGCGACTGGGGCTGCGGCCCCTCCTCTTCGGCAGGATGGGGGACTTCCGGAAAATCCTCCTCTTCGCCTTGGGGATCGGGGTCGCCCACGTCTTCCTGGGGGTCGGCCTGGGCATATACACCGCCGCTCACCGCGGGAGGACGGGCGAGGTGGTCTCCAAGGCGGCGGGACTCGCCTTCCTGGCCGCCGTCGCGGCGGCGATCGCGGGGGGAGCCGGGTGGGCGCCGAGGGTCGCCCTCTACATCGGGCTGGCGGGTATTCCGGTCTCCCTGCTCGTGATGATCCTGGGCGGGGGGGCCGGGGCGGCGATGGAGGCCCACAACCTGTTGAACATCTTTTCGTACCTTCGCATCACGGGGATCGGCGTGGCATCCGTCTCCCTCGCCTACACGGCCAACCGGCTGGTGCCGCTGGTCGGGATCCCCGCGCTGGGGATCCTCGCCGGGTTGACGCTGCACGCCATCAACCTCGCGTTCTGCGTCCTCTCCCCCACCATCCAGGCCATTCGTCTCCATTACGTGGAATTCTTCGAGAACTTTTTCATCGGCGGCGGTCGCGCCTACCAACCGTTTCGAACGATCGCATGATGGCCGGCAGGCCGGAAAAGGGGGACGCGCATATGGAAATGGGGTTGATCGCGCTGGGGGCAGGTCTGGCGATCGGGTTGGCCGCTCTGGCGACCGGCCTGGCCCAGGCACGGATCGGGGCGGCGGTGGTGGGCGCTCTCCTCGAAAAGCCGGAATCGCTCGGGACGATGATCATCCTGCTGGTGATCCCGGAGACGCTCGTCATCTTCGGGTTCACCATCGCCATCCTCATCCTCACGACGCTGAAGTGAGGAGGGAGCCGCGGTGGGGTACGAAGAGCTGATCCGGCACCTGATCCGGACGGCGGAGACACGCAGGGACGGGATCCTGGCCCGGGCCCGCGAGGAGGCCGCGAAGATCACGGAAGACGCCCTGCGGAAGTCGGAAACCGTCGCGCCGGACGTCCGGGACGCCACGGCCAGGGAGTCGGAGAGGGTCCGGGACCTCCGCATGAACCGCGTCCGGCAGGAGGCGAACGAGGCGTGGCTGCGCGCGCGCGCCGGGATCGTGGACGCGGTACTGACCCGGGTGGAGGAACGCCTGCCGCTCCTTCTCGGCGATGCCCGGTACCCTGCCGTCGCGGAGCGGCTGTACCTGGAGATCCTCCCGGAGTTCCCGGCGGGAAACGTCCTCCTGCGCGCGGACGGGGTCACCCGGGCCGCGCTCGAACGATCGGCCTCCGGCGCGGGCGTCCGCTTCGGGCCGCTGCCGGACACGGAGATCGGGGGGGTGGAGGCGTCGGACGAAGACGGCACGTTCCTCGTGCGGAACACGCTCCGGTCCCGGTTCGTGAAAGCCCGGCCCGCGTTGATGGTCGAACTCTGGAGGAGGCTGCCCGGCCCCGATGAGTGACCTCTTCTACCTGGATACGCGGCTGCACGCGATGCGGGCGCAACTCCTCACGCGCCGCGAGTTCGAGGGGATCCTCGCGCTGCCCGACCTGTCGTCGATCGCCGCTGCCCTGCGGGAGACCCCGTATGGGTCCTTCATCGAATCCACCGGGGGGGAGATCCCGGAAGCCGCACGGATCGAGGAGGCCCTCCGCAGGAACGTCGCGCAGACCCTGGCACGGCTGCTCGCCATCTCCTCCGGCGATTGCGCCGAGGCGGTCCGGCTCGTGCTCGGCCGCTGGGAGGTGCAGGCCGTCAAGACCATCCTGCGCGGAAAGGTTTCGGGGGCGTCCCCCGCGGAGATCCTCTCCTCCCTCGTCCCGACGGGTCTCCACGACGAGGCGGCGCTGGAAGAGATGTGCCGGCAGGCCGACCCGCGCGCCCTCGCCGAGTTGATGGTCACCTGGCGGGAGCCGTGGGGCCTCCCCCTTCTCCGGGCCCTCCAGGAGTACCGCGAGCCTCGGGACCTCGCGATCCTGGAATCGGCCCTGGACCGGTGCTGGTTCGAACAGGCCGCGAAACAGCTCCGGGAGATCCGGGACTTCTCCCCGGGGGCGGAGAGGGAGGACGCCCTTTCCCTGTTCGTCTCCCTCTCCGTCGACACGATCAACCTCATGACCGTCCTGAAGGAGGTCGGGGACCGGATCGTCCCCGTGAGCCCGGACCGGTATCTTCTCCCCGGGGGAAGGATTTTCGACGGGGACGCCCTCGACCGCATCCGGGCGTCGCCGACGCTCCCGGAAGCGCTCCAGGAGGCCGGAAGGACCCTCTTCCTGCAGCCCCTCGCGGCCCTGCCGGCGCCCACCGAAGGCGTTCCCTTCCTGGCCGTCGTCGAACGGCAGCTCGACCGGGTGCTCCTGCGCGCATCGCGGCATCTTGCGCGCGTCGACCCGCTAGGCTGGGGACCGCCGGTGTCCTTTCTGCTGGAGAAGCTCCGCGAGGTTCGCAACCTGCGGATGATCGTTCGCGCACGCCTCGTGGATCTCCCCGAGGCCGCGCTCGGCCACCTCTTGATCCTGGAGTACTGATGCCGCGCGGAAGGGACGGAAGATGAGCCACGTGATCGCCCTGATGGAGAAGGAGGGGGGGCTGGGATACCGGCTCGCCGGGGTCGACGTCCGTGAAACGCCGACTCCCGGGGAGATGGGGCGGCAGGCGAGGTCCCTCTCCCGGGATCCGGGGGTGCGCCTCGTCATCCTGGACGAGGAAATCTTCCGCCGGCTGCCCGAGGCGCTTCGGCGAACGCTGGAGGAGAGCCGGACCCCGCTCTTCGTCCCCGTCCCGTCCCTGCCGCTCCGGAAGGGGGCCCCGCGGCCCGAGGAGTACGTAGCGCGCCTGATACGTCGCGCGGTCGGATACCAGATCCGGATACGGCGGTAGCGGGGATGAGGGAAGGGGGGATCATCGTCCGCGTTTCCGGCCCCACGGTGGTCGCTAAAAACATGGCGGGAGCCCGGATCCACAACCGGGTCCTGGTGGGGGAGGACCGCCTGCCGGGCGAGGTGATCCGCCTTACGGCGGACCAGGCCACGATCCAGGTCTACGAGGATACGACCGGGCTCGGACTCGGCGAAAGGGTCTCC
>Ga0075327_1000575_pt1 | contig 10438 bp, 8 predicted proteins | sample MayberrySE_Catta_2_FD_120056 | JGI IMG/M metagenome (GOLD analysis project Ga0075327, IMG submission 120056) | Natural and restored wetland microbial communities from the San Francisco Bay, California, USA, that impact long-term carbon... | ecosystem: Environmental > Terrestrial > Soil > Wetlands...
AAATCGCTCAATCGGCTCCAAGGGGAAAGATGAACACGGGAAATCGAGTGCCGAGCCTGGCCAGAGCACTCCTGCGCCAAGTCCGCGGGGACCGAGCCTGGCTGCTGTACGTGGCGCTGTGCGCGCTGACCAGCATTCCAGTGGTCTACCTCGACCCATCGAGCTGGTGGCAGAGCACCTGGGTGTGGGGGCAAATCGCCCTGGTGATCCTTCCCGGTACCGTCATGCTTCTGTGGCCGCGCCGTCACGCGCGAATGTCGCGACAGGAACGCTACTTCTGGAGCATCCTCGCGGTGGGCTTCGCGTTTTGGTGGGCATCCAGCCTGACGCACCTGCTGGAGGCCTTCGATCTGGTCGGAACGCCGAATCCGCTCGCGATCGATTTTGTCTACCTGTGTTTCTACCTGGGCTGGCTCGCCGCTCTGGGCTTCAAGCCGCATCAGCCGGCATGGCCGGATCTGGGGCGCACGGAGGCCTGGCTGCTGGGCATCGGCACGCTCGGGCTGGCCCTGTGCCTGTTTGCCTATTTCATCCTGGTTCCGAGCTTCCTCGAGCCCGCGATCTATGATACCTGGCTTCCTTCGTACCTTTTCTACACGGGACTGGACTTTTTTATCCTGTTGTTGCTGGTGCGCTCGCTGCTGCGCGCAGGCGCCACGCGCTGGAAGGCGATATACGGTGTACTCACGATCACCGTGCTGGCCTTCCTGGTATTGGATTACGTGGAATCGCTGGACTACACCGCCCATTACCTGTGGGCGGGCGGGCCGCTGGTGGACGTCGCCTGGGTTCTCCCGTTCCTTGGATTGACGCTGGCAGCACGCATGCGCGCCTACTCGTTTCCGCCTGCAGCGCACGCCGAGAAAGACACGGAAGAAGGAACGATCATCGAGGAATCGCGGGTGCTCACCAGCCCGCTGATGCTGGCGTCGTTGTACCTGCTGGGCATGCACGTTTTGCTCGACCAGCTGGACCTGATACAGGAGCAGCTCCGGGAGGCGCAGGGCACCATCGTCGTCGGAGCGCTGATTCTGTTTCTGGCGTTCGCTGCGGTAGAGAACCGTTCGCTGCGGCGCATCGCGCGCGTCTCGAGGGCCCGCGCGGCCGAACTCGAGCGGCAGCGCATCAAGCGCCAGGTGGACCAGCGGTCCGAACAGGCGAAGAGTCAGTTTCTGGCCAACGTCAGCCACGAACTCCGGACGCCGCTGAACGGCATCCTGGGTATGTCCGAGATCCTGCTTTACAACCGGCTGGACGATGAGCAACGCCGCCGGGCGGAGCTGATCAATGCGTCCGCGCAGGGCCTGCTCGCTGTCATTGGCGACATCCTGGAATACTCGAGACTGGATGCCGGCGAGTTCGAGTTGGCCAGCGAACCGTTCGATCTCACCCGGCTCACCCGGCAGGCAATGGACCTGGCCCGCGTCGCGGCCGGTAACAAGGACGTAACGCTCCATCTCGAATTCGAGGACGGGTTGCCCACCGGATTGGTCGGCGATTCGTCGCGCCTGCGGCAGGTGCTGCTGAATCTCATGGGCAACGCCATCAAGTTCACCGAGAGGGGCATGGTTCGCGCCCGCTTCTCGGCGGCCGACCAGTCGGATTCCACGGTCCGCCTGCGCACCGAGATCATCGACACCGGGATCGGCCTCGCACCCGAAGTTTTGGAGCGCCTGTTCCTGCCCTTCTCGCCAGGGGATCCCAGCACGACACGCAAGTTCGGAGGCAGCGGCCTCGGGCTCGCGATCAGCAAGCAGATCGTAGAGGCACAGCGGGGCAGCATCGGGGCGTTCGCAAATCCCGGCCGCGGTGCGACGTTCTGGTTCGAAATTCCCTACCGGCTCAATGCTGCGTGAACGCAAAAAAAGGGGCCGGATACATTTTACGCAAGCCACGTAAAATGTATCCGGCCCCTTTTTTTGTTATTCCACGGCGACGCCTAATTCCATCGCGACCCATTCGTCACCTTCGGACTCGACTTCCTGCGGTTCCGCGATCCGGATGCGAGCCGAGTCGAATTCGCCACTGGCCAGGAACGCCTGTTCGATTGCGCGGGCGCGGTCGTTGGCCAGTGACTCGAGATCGGCCTCGCTGATCTCCTCGGCAGCCAGCAGGCGGTCGCGCAGTTCGGCGGCGTAAGCGGGTCCGTCGAGTACCGGTTTGCCCTCGGGGTCCTCCGGCGGCGGGCTGGAGTGTTCGGCCTTCACCGTGTCTAGCGGGATCTCGGGGAAGCGCTCGACGAATACGGCTTCCAGTGTCGAACGCAGCTGTTCATCCAGCATGCGGATTTCCTGACCGTCGGCGCCCGGATCCTGGCCGAGACGGCTCACCACCTCGTCACGCAGGCGATCGTATTGCAGGGCGGGAACGTCGATTTCCGGCGCGTAGCCGCCGCCGACTTCGATCGCCAGTTCGGGCCGCTTGCGCAGAGCCTCCTGTAGCAACCCGATCTGCTCCATCTCGGGCGGCGTCAGGTCGGCGCGGCCGGCCAGGAACTGGAACTGGCCGATGTCCTCGTCCCCGGCCCCGACCAGCCCGCCGAGCAGGCGGAAGGGCGCCGACACGATCTTGGTGACCAAGCCGACGAAGGCCTGCCAGATCACGCCGCCGATGCGGAATTTGGGGTCGTTTACGTCGCCCTCGACCGGCAGCTCGATGTCGATCACGCCGTTGGCGTCCTTCAGCAGCGCGACGGCCAGGCCCAGCGGCAGGCTGGTCGCGTCCGGGTGCTCCACCTTGTCGCCCAGCACCAGGTCGCTCATCACGATGTCGTTCTGGCCCTTCATCAATCCATTCTCGACGAGGTACTGCAGGTCGAGATCCAGCTTGCCCGCCGCGATCTCGCGACCGGCGAACTGGACCGTGTACGGCGACAGGTTGGACATCAGCAGGTTGCGGAACTCCATCGTGATGTCGGTGCTGCGTACCGGGTCCAGCAGGTTCAGGGCGCCGTCGATGCGGGCCAGGCCGTAGTCGTCGACCCGGCCTTCCATCCGGACGTTGGCCGGTTCCGCGCTCGCGGTGTCGATGGTCGAGATCGTCCCGCCTAGCTCGTGAATCTCGGTCGCGAAGGGCAGCGGCAGCGACAGGTCCGAGAAGTCGAGGCTGCCCTGGCGCACTTCGATGCCGCCGATCACCACGTCGTACGCGGCATCTTCGGCGTTCGCGTCCGGGGCGTCCTCCAGCACGAGGCCGGTCAGGTTGGTGGTCTGATCCTCGTTGACGACCAGGCGGCCGAACGGCTGCTCGAAGGTGAGGCGGGACAACTCCACTCTCGCCTCGGCGGTGTCGGCCTCGAAGCGATCAGTGGCGAATTGCTGCCAGCCGACCAGGGGCCGGTTGACCACGGCATCGTTGACGGCCAGCCCCGCGATCGCCAGGTCGCCCGACACGGCGATCGTTGCGTCCGGCCGGAGGGTGAGGTCCGCGCTCGTGCTCAGGGTCCCCTGTTCGATTTGCACGTTCACCGATTGCTGGACATAAGGCTGCGCCAGCGCGAGCGGAATGTCGGTCAGCGACAGCTTGCCGTTGGCCTCCAGCGCCGGCAGTGCGATCAGGTCGCCTTCGAACCCGATCTGGCCGCCGGCGTCCAGCCGCGCGGCAAGACGGGCCGGCATGCGGGCGCCGTCGGCGTTGCTGACGTCGCGCAGCATCAGCTCGATGGCCTCCAGACCCAGCTCGGCCTGCGGCTCGATGCTGCGGTCGCTGAAGGCGACCCGGCCGCCGGTCAGCGTGAGTTCGTCAATTCCCAGTTGCCAGGCGGCTTCGCGGGTTGCCGACGCGGGATCGGGTTCCGGGAGTAATTGAAGAAGGTTCGGTTCGCCGGCCGCATTCAGCCAGGCAGCCAAAGTCGGCGAAGTCACGCGCACGGTCGAAAACTGCAGGCTGTTCTCGGGGTAGCGCAGCGTTCCGCCGGACAGTTCCAGGCCGTCGATGGCGAGAAACTCGGTAGCCGGCGTCAGCCCCCTGGCCGTGATGCCCGAGAACTCCGCGTCGAAACCTTCGAGTTCGACATCCAGGCCGCCCTCGCTCCTTTCCGTCACGCGGTAGCGGGTGCGGGCCGACAGCGTCGCCTGCAGTTCCTCCAGCGGAAACATCGCTTTCAGGTAGGTCGTCGTCTGCTCGAGATGCGAACCCTCCAGCGACAGGCTGCCTTCGGACTGCAGCGGGCCGAGGGCGAGCGTGCCCTGCCAGCTGACCACGGCGTCGTTGGGTAGTGGGATTCGCACCGACTGCTGCCCGAGACGGTCGGGCAGGGTGTTGAGCTCCCGGATCGACACGGTCACCGGCCCGAGTGCCAGGTCGACCGGGTCGGCCGGCACGTGGTCGCGGAAGTGGATCGCGCCGTCGCCGAGCGCCAGTTCGTGGATCAGCAGGCGGGGCAGGGCGTCCGGCTCTTCCGCAACCGGTTCCGGCTCGGCCCGCTCGGCGACGTCCTCGAGCAGCTGCACCAGGCGGCTGTCGCCGGGCGCGAACCGTTCGAGCAAGACGTAGAGTCCATCCAGGCGCAACTCGCGGAAGGTCCAGGCCCAGCGGAACAGGCTCGACAGCTGGAAATTGACGAACAGGCGGTCAAAGGCCGCCAGCTTTTCGCCGTCGATGTCCTGCAGCGCGAAGTCATTGACCTCGAGGCTGAGCACGTACGGATTGAATCGGGTTTTGCCGATCGTCGCAGCGCGCCCCGTCTGCTCGTGCACCGCGTCGACCGTCGCCGAGTTCAGCAGGGGCGGCACAGCGAAAAAGCCGAACAGGGTATACGCGAGGACTGCGACAATCGCCCAGAAGCGCTTCCGCCGGGGGCTGAGCCAACGGCTGCGCAGAGTCGCAAACCAATGAATGTACGGTGCGTGCGGGGTGTCGGCCATGGGTATTGAGTATAATAGCCGCTCGGAGCCCAGCTGCAATTCCACTCTTCGTCCAGGAACGCCCCCTTGCCCGGAATCGCCAAAATCTGCCAGACGTGCCTGACCGTGACTGCCGCGTTTGCGCTGGCGGCCTGCGCGTCCATGGTGGCCTCGGCCGGCAGCGGGCTGGCCGGCAACCTGAACAAGGCCATCCTGAACCAGGATGACCCGCAGCTGGTGCGCGACGGCGCGCCGGCCTATCTGCTGATGTTGGACAGCTTCGTCGAAGGGGCGCCGGACAACGAAGCGGTGCTGGCTGCCGCGGCCGAACTGTATTCGGCCTACGGCGTGGTGTTCGTGGACGACCCGGTGCGGGCGCGCAAGCTGACCACCCGCGGCCGTGATTACGGACGCCGCGCGGTGTGCGCCGCGGAAGAGGCTCTGTGCGGCATCTGGGACCTGCCGTACGCCGGTTTCGTCGAACAGCTGCAGGCCGCGTCGGTGGACCAGGTGCCGGCCCTGTACACCTTCGGCCTCAGCTGGATGGCCTGGATCCAGGCGCACAGCGACGACTTCGCCGCGCTCGCCAAACTGCCCCAGGTGCAGGCGGTGCTGCACCGCGTACAGGCACTCGACCGCGCTTATGAGGAATCCAACATCGAGCATTTCCTGGCCGTGCTGAACACGATCCGACCCCCGGCTCTGGGCGGCGATTTCGAGGCCGGGCTCGCCCACTACCAGCGCGCGCTGCGCGTGTCCAACGACCGCGACCTCAGCATCATGGTCGACTATGCCCGCTACTACGCGCGCACGCTGTACGACCGCGAACTGCACGACCGGCTGCTGCAGGACGTGCTGGCGGCCGACCCCGAGGCACCCGGCCTGACCCTGTTCAACACACTGGCGCAGGAGGAAGCAAAGGAACTGCTGGCCAGCGCCGACGACTACTTCTGACGGAACCCACGCATGAGACCGAATCCTCCATTCCTCGTCACGGCGTCGCTGGCGCTGGTCCTGCTGGCGGCCGCTCCGGCCGGGGCGCAGACACTGAAGATCGCGACCATCGCGCCCGAGGGCTCGTCGTGGATGAACGACATGCGGGCCGGCGCGAAGGTCATCGAGGATCACACCGAGGGGCGCGTGCAGGTCAAATTCTACGGCGGCGGCGTGCAGGGCAACGACAAGCAGGTGCAGCGCAAGATGCGCACTGGCCAGCTGCACGGCGGCGCCTTCACGTCCGGCGGGCTGAACCTGTTCCAGACCGACGCGGACCTGTTGTCGCTGCCGCTGCTGTTCGAAACGATCGAGGAAGCGCGGTTCGCGCGCGCGCACGTCGAGGACGAGTTGCGGCGACGGCTGGAAGAGGCCGGTTACGTCAATTTCGGCCTGGCCGCCGCCGGCTTCGCCTACATGATGTCGAACAAGCCCCTGCGCACGCGCGACGATCTCGCCGGCCAGAAAATCTGGATTCCGGAGGGCGAAGACGCCGGCTTCGCCGCGCTGCAGTCGCTCGGCGTGGCCCCGGTGGTGATGCCGATAACCGACGTCATGACCGGCCTGCAGACCGACCTGCTGGACAGTGTCGCGGTGCCGCCGGTCGGCGCCATCGTGCTGCAGTGGCACACGCGCCTCGACTATATTACCGACGTTCCGATCGCCTACGTCTACGCCGCGCTGTTGATCGACCGACGCGCGTGGGATCGGTTGCAGCCCGCGGACCAGAAGGTCGTGCGCGAGGTGATGGAAGGCATCTATCGCAAGTTCGACAAGCACGGCGTAGCCGACAACGAGGAGGCCATGCAGGCTTTGCTCGACAGCGGCCTGGAACGGGTGCAGCCGGACCCGGCCGAGGTCGCGCAGTGGCGCGAGATCGCCGACCGCGCGCAACAGGACCTGGCGGCCCATGGCGAGGTGGACCCGGCATTGCTGGATCAGGTGCGTACCTTGCTGCGCGGATTCCGGAAGAACGCAGCGGGCGCCGGCCGCTGAGCAGCGCGCCCCGGTGACCGCCCCGTCAACCGACGTGAAGCCGGGCAAAGGGTTGCTGACCCGCCTCGAACAGGCCGGCCGCATCGCCGAGGATGCGCTGCTGGTCACCCTGCTCAGCGGCATGATGGGGCTGGCCTTCGGCCAGATCGTGCTGCGCAATTTCCTGGGCATCGGCTTCATCTGGGCTGACGAAGCCCTGCGTATGCTGGTGCTGTGGCTGGCAGTGGCGGGCGCGGTGGCCGCCAGCCGCGGCGACAGGCATATCAACATCGCGGTGCTCGACCGGTTCCTGTCCGGGCGCGCGGGCGCCGCCAAGGACGTGCTGATCCACGGCTTCACCGCCGCCATCTGCGGGGTGGTCTGCTGGCACAGCTACCTGTTCGTTCGGACCAGCCACGAGTTCGGCGACCTGCTGCTCGGCGGCGTGCCCGCATGGGCCCTGCAGGCGGTGTTGCCGGTCGGGTTCGGCCTGATCTGCTACCGCTACGCGCTGTTCACGGTCCGCGACCTGCTGCGGCTGTGGCGCGGGGGCATGGCGACGTGATCGCGGCCGCTCCCTTGCTGGTGTTGCTGGCGTTGCTCGGCGCGCCGCTGTTCGCGGTGATCGCCGCCAGCGCGATGCTGGGCTTCCTGCGCGAGGACATCGCCCTGCAGGCGCTCGCCATCGAGTTCTGGGGCATTGCCGAGATGCCGATCCTGCTGGCCATTCCGCTGTTCACCTTCGCCGGCTACCTGCTCAGCGAAAGCGGCGCGCCGGCCCGGCTGGTGCGGCTGACCCGCGCCCTGCTGGGCTGGATGCCGGCCGGGCTGGCCATCGTGGCGCTGGCCGCCTGCGCGTTCTTCACGGCCTTTACCGGCGCCTCGGGCGTCACCATCATCGCGCTCGGCGCACTGTTGTTCCCGGCGCTGCAGCAGGCCGGATACCCCGAGAAGTTCAACCTGGGTTTGGTCACGTCCGCGGGCAGCCTCGGGCTGCTGTTCGCGCCCTCGCTGCCGCTGATCCTGTACGGTATCGTGGCCGAGATCTCGATCGAGGACCTGTTCCTGGCCGGTGTGCTGCCCGGATTCCTGATGCTGGTGATCCTGTCCGGCTACAGTGTCTGGAAAAATCGCGCCTTGCGCGTGCCGCTGGCCGATTTTTCGTGGCGCGAAGTGCGCGCCGCGGTGCGCGAGGCGGCCTGGGAGATCCCACTGCCGATCGTCGTGCTCGGCGGCATCTATAGCGGCTATTTCGCGATTTCCGAGGCGGCCGCGGTCACGGCCGTGTACGTGCTGCTGGTGGACGTGGCCATCCTGCGCGAGGTGCCGCTGCGCAAGCTGCCGGGGGTGATGCGGGAGTCCATGGTGCTGGTCGGCGGCATTCTGGTGATTCTCGGCATGTCGCTGGCCTCCACCAACTACATGATCGATGCCGGGGTTCCGCAGAAGCTGCTCGAGTACGTGCGCGAGTGGGTCGAGGGCCAACTGAGTTTCCTGCTGCTGCTGTTGGTCTTCCTGCTGGTGTTGGGCGCGATCCTGGACATTTTCTCGGCCATCGTGCTGGTGGTGCCCCTGATCCTGCCGGTCGCCCGGCAATACGGCGTCGACCCGGTGCACCTCGGTATCGTCTTCCTGGCCACGATGCAGTTGGGCTACATTACGCCTCCGGTCGGCCTGAACCTGTTTATCGCCAGTTACCGTTTCGACCGTCCGGTGGTGGAACTCTACCTTTCGACCCTGCCGTTTTTCCTGTTCCTGCTGATCTCAGTCATCATTATTGCTTTCTGGCCCGGGTTATCCCTGGCCCTGTTGAACTAATCGTCCGATCATTGGACTAACGGGATCAATGGTTTAGAATGAACGCATGAAATTGCTCGTAGCCCTTATGGTCTTCATGTTCGTAGCCCAGCCGGTACCGGCGGGTTTCTGCGATCTGGACCTGTCGGGCGCCGCCGATCCGCATGCGTCCATGCAGCACGACCAGGAAGCGAATGCATCCAATCATGACTGCTGCCAACCGGCCGACGCCGACGATCCCGACCAGGGCTGCTCTGACATGCCTTGCGGCACCTGCACTGCAGGTTTTCAGGCCGTGTCATTCGCGACCACCCTGGCGGCACGGCTGCCGGCCGCCCGCGAAGCCGTTTTGAGCGACGGGCAAATCGCCCCGAGCCACAGTTCACCTCCCTTCCGACCCCCGACTCTCATCTCCTGAACCGACGCGACCCGTGCGGCTGACGATCCGCCGCGGATCGATGCATTTTGTTCTTTCAGGCAGCGCGTTCTTGCGCGTGCCGGAATCCGGAGATGAAGATGCTAGTTACAAGAAACAGAGACTTGAAGCGTTCGCGTTCGCGGACCCTGGCGATGCTGTTTTCGGCCCTGGTTCTAACCCTGGCCGCCGTGGAGGGTCGCGCCGACAGCCTCAGCCTGGAGGCTGCCGAAGCCATCGCACTGGAACAGGACCCGTCCCTGCACGCCGTGCAGGCCCGGCGGCAAGCCATGGACGAGATGGCCGTGGCCAGCGAACAGCTACCCGATCCCGTGCTGCGCAGCGGCGTGATGTCCCTGCCCACCGACACCTGGGAGCTGGGTCAGGAGCCCATGACCCAGGTGGTGGTCGGCGTGAGCCAAAAGTTTCCGCGGGGTCGCACGCGTGCACTGCGTTCGGAGCAGATGTTCGAGCAATCGGCCGCACTCGGCGAAACCCTCGGTGACCAGCGACTGCGGATTGCGCTAAGCGTGCGCGAAGAGTACCTGGAGGTGCTCAAGCAGCTGAAACTGGCCGAAATCAACGCCGATGCGATCGGGGCCTTCTCCGACCTGGCGGACATCACGCAGGATTACTACGCTACCGGCCGCGTGCAGCAACAGGACGTGCTGCGGGCCGCCGTCGAATTGGCCCGTGTGCAGGACCGCGCGACCCGCATCGCGCAGGAGGAAGACCGTGCACGGGCCCGCCTCGAAACCTGGATCGGCCCCGCGGCTTGGCGTGAGCTGGACAGCGACTGGCCGAACCTGGGGTCGCCGCCGACATTGGACGATATCCGCGCCGGGCTGACGCGGCATCCGCGGATCGTCGCGCTGCATCAGCGGGTCGAAGCCGCCGACACCGGCATCGAACTGGCCGAGCAGCGCTTCAAACCGGAGTTCGCCGTCGACCTGACCTACGGCGGGCGTGGCGGCAATGACATGGACGGCAGTTCGCGCGCCGATTTGTTCTCGGTGATGGTGATGATGGACCTGCCGCTGTTCCACAAAAATCGCCAGGACCGCTACAAGGCGGCGGCCGTTTCCGAGGCATCGGCGGCCGCGTTCGATCGCGACGACCTGTACCGCCGCCTGCAGAGCGAGGCCGCCATGAACGCAACCACCCTGGATCGTCAACGACAGCGCCTCGCCCTGTTTGAAGAGTCGCTGCTGCCCGACGCGGAGTTCAACGCCGAAGCCGCCTTTTCCGCTTACCAGGCGGCCCTGGACAGCCTGACCACTCTGATGCGCGCGCGCATCACCGAGTACGAACTGCTGCTGGACTACGCCACGCTGCGGGCCGAGGTGCTCAAGACGCAGGCTCGCCTGGCGTACTTCGAAGGAGAACCGCGATGAAAATCCGAATCACGATCCTG
>Ga0075327_1000578_pt1 | contig 10426 bp, 8 predicted proteins | sample MayberrySE_Catta_2_FD_120056 | JGI IMG/M metagenome (GOLD analysis project Ga0075327, IMG submission 120056) | Natural and restored wetland microbial communities from the San Francisco Bay, California, USA, that impact long-term carbon... | ecosystem: Environmental > Terrestrial > Soil > Wetlands...
CGCGGGTCTTGCAGACCGCTGCACGATACAGATTGCCTATGCCATCGGCGTGTCGAAGCCGCTTTCGCTCTACGTCGACCTGCACGGCACCGGTAAGGTCGAGGAAGACAAGATCGAAAGAGCGATAGGCGAGGTGATGGATTTGAGCCCGCGCGGCATCCGGGAACATCTCAGCCTCAACCGGCCGATCTATGCGCGAACCTCTGCGTACGGCCATTTCGGCCGGGCGCCGGAGCCCGACGGTGGCTTCTCCTGGGAAAAGACCGATCTCGCTGACCGATTGACCGACGCGCTCGGATAGCCGTGATGCCTTGACGAGGAGAGGCCGTCCATGGCCGGACGGCGCGATAGCCTGTGGGGACGCCGCAAGGGTAAGCCGCTTTCGGCGCGCCGGCTCGCGCTGGTGCGGCAGAGGCTTCCTGACCTCGCCATCGATATCGACGAACCGGCGCCGGCTCGTCTCGAATCCCTTTTTGCGGCATCGGTTTCGGGAATCGGTGTGGAGATCGGATTCGGCGGCGGCGAGCACCTCATTCATGAGGCCCAGTCGCGACCCGGGATCGGATTTATCGGCGTCGAGCCGTTCCTGAACGGTCTTGCAAAGACGGTCGCCGCTATCGCCGATCTCGGCCTCGACAACATTCGCCTGTTCGGCGGTGACGCCGCGGTGCTGTTCGATTGGCTGCCCCCGGACTCGCTCGTGCGGATCGATCTGCTTTATCCCGATCCCTGGCCGAAGAAGCGCCACTGGAAGCGGCGTTTCGTCAACCGCGAGAATCTCGCCCGTATTTCACGCGCACTGGCGTCCGGTGGGAGTTTTCGATTTGTCTCCGACATCGATTCCTACGTTGCCTGGACGCTCGCGCATTGCCTCGAGCGGTCGGATTTCGACTGGACAGCGGAGCGCCCCGACGACTGGCGAAAGCCGTTTCCGGGCTGGCCCGGCACCCGTTATGAGGCCAAAGCGCTCGCCGCCGGGCGCAAATCGACCTATCTCGAATTTCGTCGGCGATAGTCTTCAGGCTCAATAACCGCTTGATTTTCCCACATAGCGGAACTATATCGACGGCATCATCTCAAACGATCAGTTTCGTTGGAGAGTGGGACCCCCGGGGACCCGCTCTTTTTTGTTTCACCGAAGCGATCGACGGGAGGCGGCCTTGGGCGCATCCGACAACGCCGAAGAACGGGTGATCACCGAATCGGGCCTGGAGGCCCGGATCGCTCATATGGTCGAGCCGGTTGTTGCCGACCTCGGCTATCAGCTGGTCCGTGTCAAGCTTTCGGCCCTCAACGGCATGACCCTTCAGATCATGGCAGAAAAGGCCGACGGCACGATGAGTGTCGACGATTGCGAAATCCTCTCGCGCGATCTGTCGCCCCTGCTCGACGTCGAGGATCCGATCGACCGTGAGTATCATCTCGAAGTGTCGTCCCCGGGTATAGACCGGCCGCTGGTGCGGCTCAGCGATTTCGATCGCTGGTCGGGTCATCAAGCGAAGGTCGAGCTCGCCCACCCCATAGACGGTCGCAAGCGGTTCAAGGGCACGCTCGCCGGCCGCGAAGGGGACACTGTGAAGCTTGCGCTTGGTCCGACGTCGAAGAATGGCCCCGAAGTTGTCTCGCTGCCGATCGCCGAGATCGACGAGGCGCGGCTGGTTCTCACCGACGACCTTATCCGCGAGACGCTGCGCAAGGAAAAACTCAAGGCTCGCGATCAGAATCACGCCGACGCCTGACGCGCCGGCCCAAGGAGACCAACGTTATGGCTGTCAGTGCAAATCGTCTCGAACTTCTGCAGATTGCCGACGCGGTCGCGCGCGAGAAGGCGATCGATCGCATGATTGTCGTCGCCGCCATGGAAGACGCCATCCAGAAAGCGGCCCGCTCGCGCTACGGCTCAGAGACCGACATCCGCGCCGAGATCAATGCCAAGACCGGAGAGATAAAGCTCCAGCGCCTGCTGCAGGTGGCTGAGACGATCGAAAATCCGGCGACCGAGATAACCCTCGAGGACGCGCGTCACCGCAATCCGGCTGCCCAGGTCGGCGACTATATCTCCGAACCCCTGCCGCCGATGGATTTTGGCCGCATCGCCGCACAATCGGCGAAGCAGGTCATCGTCCAGAAGGTCCGCGAGGCCGAACGCGATCGCCAATACGAAGAATACAAGGATCGCATTGGCGAAATCGTCAACGGTCAGGTCAAGCGGGTCGAATACGGCAACGTTATCGTCGATCTCGGCAGGGGCGAAGGCATCGTGCGCCGCGACGAGATGATTCCGCGCGAGAACTTCCGTTACGGTGACCGCATCCGCGCCTTTATCTACGATGTGCGCCGCGAACAGCGCGGGCCGCAGATTTTTCTTTCGCGCACTCACCCCCAGTTCATGACGAAACTTTTCGCCCAGGAGGTGCCCGAGATCTACGACGGTATCATCGAGGTGAAGTCAGTGGCGCGCGACCCCGGTTCGCGGGCCAAGATCGCGGTCATCTCGCGCGATTCTTCGATCGATCCGGTTGGTGCCTGCGTTGGCATGCGCGGCAGCCGCGTCCAGGCGGTCGTAAACGAGCTCCAGGGAGAGAAGATCGACATCATTCCGTGGTCGCAGGATCCGGCGACTTTCATTGTCAATGCGTTGCAGCCTGCCGAGGTTGCCAAGGTGGTTCTCGACGAAGAGGCCGAGCGTATCGAGGTGGTGGTTCCCGACGAACAGCTGTCGCTGGCGATTGGCCGCCGCGGCCAGAATGTGCGCCTGGCGTCGCAGCTCACCGGCTGGGATATCGATATTCTCACCGAGCAGGAAGAGTCGGAGCGGCGCCAAAAGGAGTTCCACGATCGCACCCAGCTGTTCATGAATGCGCTCGATGTCGACGAGATGGTTGGCCAGCTGCTTGCTTCCGAAGGGTTCGCGAGTGTCGAGGATGTTGCCTATATCGACCAGGAGGAAATTTCCGATATCGAGGGCTTCGACGAGGAAACTGCGGCGGAGCTCCAGGCGCGTGCCGGCGAATACCTCGCCCGCGTTGAGGCCGAGCAGGACGAAGAGCGCAAGGCGCTTGGCGTCGAGGACGGCCTCAAGGAAATTCCCGGCCTGACCACCGCCATGCTGGTGGCGCTCGGCAAGGACGATATCAAGACCGTCGAGGATTTTGCCGGCGCGGTGCCGGACGAGCTGGTCGGCTGGGTCGAGCGCAAGGATGGTGAAGTCACCCGTCACCCCGGCGCACTCGACGGCTTCGAGCTGTCGCGCGCCGAATCCGAGGCGATGATCATGGCAGCGCGCATCAAGGCGGGCTGGATCACCGAGGAGGATCTCCATCCGGCGGAAGAGTCCGAAGGGGAAGCCGATGACGCCGAAGGCGCCCAGGTCTCTCCTGCATAGATGAGGAAAGCGTGCCCCGCCGTCGACGCGAGCCAGAACGGATCTGCATCGTCACCCGCGCCGTTGCGCCGGTCGACGCGCTGATCCGTTTCGTCGTCGCGCCCGACGGTGCGGTGGTTCCCGATCTCCGTCGTCGCCTTCCGGGCCGCGGGATTTGGGTGACGGCCAAAGCCGACCACGTTGAGACTGCCGAAAGAAGGCGTCTTTTCGCCCGGGCTCATGGCGGTCCGGTGAAGCTTGAGCCGGGGCTGGCCGGTCGCGTCGACCAGGGCCTTGCTGACGCTGCCCTCGCCGCTCTGTCGCTGGCGCGCAAGGCAGGGACCGCTATCGCCGGCTTCGCAAAGGTCGAGGCGGCGCTGGCGCGGGATGAGGTCGTCGCACTGATCCACGCGGCCGAAGCCGGGCCGGATGGCATTGCGAAGCTCGCGGCAGCGGCCCGCCGCCGGCATTCGAACGCAAAGCCCGCCGTTATCCGTAGTTTCGGCGGCGCGGAATTGGATTTGGCATTCGGCCGGCCAAATGTGATACATGCTGCACTGCTTGCCGGGCCGGCGAGTAGCAACCTATTGGCCCGTATCGAGGCTTGGCGCGCATTTCGCTGCGACGAGCACGATGCGGCACGAGACGAGCCGGCGTTTGCCGGCATGAAAGCGAACAGGGATTCAACGTCCCCGGGACAACGGAACGCATGACGGAATCGAAGAATACCGGCGACAAGACAATCAGTGTGGCGCCGAGAAAGCCCTTAAGCCTGAAACGCGGTGGCGTCGAACGCGACACCGTTCGACAGAGCTTTTCGCACGGTCGGACCAATACGGTTCAAGTCGAGCGCAAGAAGCGCCGCGTCTCCCCGCCGGCCGAAGTGAAGCCCGAGCCGGCGCCGCCGGCCCCTGCTACCAGCGAGGCGACAACGCGCCCGGCGGCCGAGGCGCCGCCTTCGGCGGCCGCGGCCCGCGCCGGTCTCGTCCTTCGCCAGTTGTCCGAAGACGAACTCGATGCCCGCGCCCGCGCGCTTGCCGATGCCAAGATCCACGAGGCCGAGGAGCGCAAGGCGGCAGAAAATGCGGCGGCGCGGCGAGCGGAGGAAACCGCCCGTCTGGCGCGCGAGCGTGAAGAGGCCGAACGTCGCAAGACCGAAGAGGAGGCGCGGCGCAAAACCGAGGAAACGCTGCGTGCGCGTGCCGAAGATACGGCGCGCCAACGTTTCGGCGAGGATGAGGTCAAGCCGACGGCAGGCGAGGAGCCTGCGCGTCCGACCGGCGCAAAGGCGCTCAAGGAGGCCGAGGCAGAAGAGGATGAGCGTCCCGGTGCGCGCGGACGCGCCAAGACCGCTCGACCGGCCGAGCCCAAACCGGTGCGGCGCACTCCGGAGGATCGGCGCCGCGGCAGACTGACGCTGGTCAATGCTCTCGACGATACCGAGCGGGAACGCTCGCTCGCCTCGATCCGCCGCCGCCGCGAGCGCGAGCGCGCCCGTGCCCACGAAGGACCGCGCGAGAAGATCATGCGCGAGGTCGTCGTTCCCGAGACGATCACGATCCAGGAACTCGCCAATCGGATGAGCGAGCGCGCCGTCGACGTCATCAAGCTACTGATGAAGCAAGGTCAGCTGCTGAAGGCGGCGGACGTGATCGACGCCGACATGGCCCAGCTCATCGCCGAGGAAATGGGTCACACGGTGCGCCGGGTCGCCGAGTCGGACATCGAGGTCGGCCTGTTTGCGACCGACGACGACGCTGCTGCCCTCGAGCCGCGGGCGCCGGTGGTGACGATCATGGGCCATGTCGATCACGGCAAGACATCGCTGCTCGACGCTATCCGTGAAGCCAATGTGGTTTCCGGCGAAGCCGGCGGCATCACTCAGCATATCGGCGCCTATCAGGTCGAGCACGAAGGTCAGAAGATCACCTTCATCGACACCCCGGGCCACGCCGCCTTCTCAGCCATGCGGGCCCGCGGTGCCAAGGTCACCGATATCGTCATCCTGGTGGTCGCGGCCGACGACAGTGTCATGCCGCAGACGATCGAGGCGATCAATCATGCCAAGGCGGCAAACGTGCCGATCATAGTCGCCATCAACAAGATCGACCTGCCGGGCGCCGATCCCCAGAATGTGCGCAACGCGCTGCTTCAGCACGAAGTCTTCGTCGAATCGATGGGCGGTGATGTTCTTGACGTCGAGGTCTCGGCGCTGAAGGGGACCAATCTCGACAAGCTGCTCGAGTCGATTCTGCTGCAGGCCGAAATCCTCGAGCTCAAGGCCAACCCCAACCGCGCCGCGGAGGGGACCGTGGTCGAGGCGAAGCTCGACCGCGGGCGTGGTCCGGTCGCGACGGTTCTCGTCGAGCAGGGCACGCTTCGGGTCGGCGACATCCTGATTGCGGGGGCGGAGTGGGGCCGGGTCCGCGCCCTTCTCGACGATCACGGTGGCTCGGTGACGGAGGCTATCCCGTCGATGCCGGTCGAGATTCTCGGCTTCCAGGGCGCGCCCGAGGCAGGCGATCGTTTCGCCGTCGTCGATTCCGAAGCCCGCGCCCGGGAGATCGCCGACTACCGTCACCGGCAGAAGCGCGAGAAGGCCCAGGCCCGCATGACCGGCGCCCGGGGTTCGCTCGAGCAGATGATGAGCCAGCTCCAGACCGCCGGCGCCAAGTCCTTCCCGCTGATCATCAAGGCCGACGTTCAGGGTTCGGTCGAGGCGATCGCCGGCGCCTTGGAAGCGCTCGGCACGGAGGAGGTCACTGCCCGCATCATTCATTCCGGTGTCGGCGGCATTACCGAGTCCGACGTCACCTTGGCCGTTTCCTCGGGGGCGGCGATCATCGGCTTCAACGTCCGCGCCAACGTCCAGGCGCGCCAGGCAGCCGAACAGGACGGCATCGAGATCCGCTACTACAACGTCATCTACAATCTCGTTGACGACGTGAGGGCGGCGATGTCGGGCCTGCTTTCGCCCGAGCGCCGCGAGACCATGCTCGGCAACGCCGAGATCCTGGAAATCTTCAATATCTCGAAGGTCGGCAAGATTGCCGGCTGCCGGGTCACCGACGGGGTTGTTCAGCGCGGCGCCGGCGTCCGTCTTATCCGTGACGATGTCGTCGTCCACGAAGGCATGCTTTCGACGCTCAAGCGTTTCAAGGACGAGGTTCGTGAAGTGCCGGCCGGGCAGGAATGCGGCATGGCTTTCGAGAGCTATCAGGATATGCGCGTCGGTGACGTGATCGAGTGCTATCGTGTCGAGGAGATCGCGCGCACGCTCTGACACTCTGCCGCGAACCTCTTCGAGGACCGTCCTGGCGGCACTGCGCCAGGAGTATCGTTGTGCTGCACGCTCCTCGCGACGGGTCCCGAAATTCGTTCAGAGCGACGACCACGGGCAGACAATTCGCCCACGACAATTCACGCCTCGACCTTGATAACCATGAAACGAACCGCCAGCCGTCACGATCCGCGTGCCCCTTCGCAGCGCCAGCTCCGCGTTGGTGAGTTGGTTCGCCACGCCCTTGCCGAGATCCTGCAGCGCGGCGAAATCCACGATCCCGCCTTTGACGGCGTCGTCGTTACCGTGCCCGAGGTCAGGATGACGCCCGATCTCAAGTTGGCGACGGTGTTCGTCGCGCCGCTCGGCGGCAAGGGTGGCGAAGCGGTTGTCGGCGCGTTCGAACGCAACAAACGCTACTTGCGCGGCGAGATCGCACGACGGGTCGAACTGCGCTATGCGCCCGATCTCACTTTCCGCCTCGATACCAGCTTTGACGAGGCTGAACGGATCGATGCGCTCCTGCGCTCGCCCGGCATCCGGCGCGATCTCGACCCTGACCGCAGCTGAACGGATTCGACCGATGGCCAATCGCAAGCGCAAGGGGCGAGACGTCACCGGCTGGCTCTGTCTCGACAAGGCCGCCGGCCAGACTTCGACCCAGGTCGTGGCGGCGGTAAAGCGTCTGTTCGGTGCCGCCAAGGTGGGCCACGCCGGCACCCTCGACCCGCTTGCGACGGGGGCACTGCCGATCGCCATCGGGGATGCCACCAAGACCGTGCACTTCGTTCAGGATGGCCGCAAGGTCTATCGTTTCACCGTTAGATGGGGCATCGAGACCGACACCGAAGACGCCGAGGGCAAGCCGGTGGAGACGTCCGAAAAGCGCCCGAACACCGCGGAGATAGAAGCGCTATTGCCGGGCTTCACTGGCGAGATCATGCAGCGTCCGCCGGCATTCTCGGCAATCAAGATCGACGGCGCGCGTGCCTATGATCTCGCCCGCGAGGGCGAAGCCGTGGCTCCGGAGGAGCGGCCGGTGGTTATTCATCGCCTGGCGCTGCTCGATATCCCCGATCGCGACCACGCCGTTTTCGAGGCCGAGTGCGGCAAGGGCACCTACGTGCGCGCACTTGCCCGCGATATCGGCCGGCGGCTCGGCTGCCTCGGTCATGTTGTGGCGCTGCGTCGCCACGTCGTCGGGCCGTTCGACGAGGAGACCATGGTGACACTCGACCGCCTTGCCGCTTGCCGCGAAGAAGGCGGCCATGCCGCCCTCGATGGCCTGCTCAAGCCGGTCGGATTCGTGCTCGGCGAGTTGCCCGAACTGGCGCTTACCCCCGACGCTGTGGGGCGTCTGCGACGCGGCCAGTCGGTGCTGATCCGCGGTCGCGATGCCCCGGCCGCCGGCGTGGCCCACGCGACCTGCGGTGGTGTCAGCGTCGCCGTCGGCGAGATCGAGCAGGGCGCTTTCCACCCCAGGCGGGTCTTTCGATAAGCTCCGGGCCGAAAACAGTTGACGAAACAGTGAATTACGGAATATTGCTTTTTTCTGGAAAACGCCGTCGGTTTCCGTCATATTCCATGCGTTTTCGCCGCCGGGCTCGTGCCCGCCAGGTGATTCCCCCTTCCGGACGCGACCACGCTGGACGACATCCCGGCATCGGCCGCTTGTGATCTGGATGGGCCAACCCAACCTTCGAAAGGATACCCCGATGTCGATCACGCCTGATCGCAAACAGGAATTGATCAAGGAATACGGTACGTCAGCCAACGATACCGGCTCGGCGGAAGTCCAGGTTGCCATCCTGTCAGAACGGATCGCTAACCTGACCGAGCATTTCAAGACCCATGCCAAGGATAACCATTCTCGGCGCGGTCTGCTCAAGCTGGTCAGCCAGAGACGCGGCCTGCTCGACTATCTGAGCGGGGTCGACGTGGAACGCTATCGTACCCTGATTGGGCGTCTCGGCCTTCGTCGCTGAGGCGCCGGTGTCTCGTCTCTGACATGCGTCCCGCTTCCAGCAGGCGCCGTACGTATGGCAGATTTGAAAGGGCAACAGCAACACTATGATTCCAGTGCGGTTTTGGAATTGACATTCGTTTCTGCGCCACGCTGCAAAGCATGATACGAACATCAATTTTGCCACACTGACCGGCCGGTTTCGATCGGCCACATACCGCGCGGTGGCATGGGGCCACCGCCGTCAGATGGACCAAAAAGGGGCCATGGCAGGATCGTTGGATGCTCTTCTTCGATGAAGAGCGTCTTGCCGTCTTGTCCATGGCTCGTCTTCGCGTCCGAAAATATGGAAGGACTAGCCATGTTCGACGTTCAACGTGTCGAGATCGACTGGGCGGGTCGGCCGCTCGTTCTGGAAACCGGCAAAATCGCCCGCCAGGCTGATGGCGCCGTGATGGCGACCTACGGCGAAACCACCGTGCTCGCCACCGTGGTTGCCGAAAAGGCGCCGAAGCCGGGATTTGATTTCTTTCCGCTCACGGTCAATTACCAGGAAAAGACCTTCGCCGCCGGCAAGATCCCGGGCGGCTTTTTCAAACGCGAGGGCCGGCCGAGCGAGAAGGAAACGCTGACCTCACGATTGATCGACCGGCCGATCCGGCCGCTGTTCGCTCCGGGTTTCAAATGCGACACCCAGGTGGTCACCACGGTTCTGTCGCACGATCTCGAAAACGATCCGGACATCGTCGCGATGGTTGCCGCGTCTGCCGCGCTGACCTTGTCTGGCGTGCCCTTCATGGGGCCGATCGGTGCTGCCCGTGTCGGCCTGATCAACGGCGAGTTCGTCCTCAATCCGCAGCTCGACGAGCGCGGCGAATCTAAGCTCGATCTGGTCGTCGCCGGCACCGGCGAGGCCGTGCTGATGGTCGAATCGGAAGCCAGGGAGTTGTCCGAGGACGATATGCTTGGCGCTGTCATGTTCGGCCACCGCGGCTTCCAGCCGGTGATCGACGCGATTATTGCGCTCGCCGAAAAGGCCGCCAAGGATCCGCGCGAGCACACGACGCCGGATCTCTCGGAGATCGAGCAGGAGATGCTTGGCATTGCCGAGGCCGACCTGCGCGAGGCCTACAAGATCACCGTCAAGCAGGATCGCTATGCCGCCGTCGATGCAGTCAAGACGCGGGTGATGGAGAAATTCCTGCCCGAAGGCGAGGAGCCGCGCTTCGACCAGGAAGCGGTCGCCGGGGTGTTCAAGGAGCTTCAGGCCAAGATCGTCCGCTGGAACATCCTCGACACCGGCAACCGCATCGACGGGCGCAATCTCGATACGGTTCGCCCGATCCTCGCCGAGGTCGGGGTTCTGCCGCGCACCCACGGCAGCGCGGTGTTCACCCGCGGCGAGACCCAGGCCATGGTGGTGGCGACGCTGGGCACCGGCGACGACGAACAGTTTGTCGACGCGTTGGAGGGGACCTACAAGGAAACCTTCATGCTGCACTACAATTTCCCGCCGTATTCTGTCGGCGAAACCGGCCGTATGGGCTCGCCCGGTCGGCGTGAGATCGGTCACGGCAAGCTCGCCTGGCGGGCCGTCCGGCCGGTGCTGCCGCCGCATCACGAGTTCCCCTATACGTTGCGGGTGGTGTCGGAGATCACCGAATCCAACGGCTCGTCGTCGATGGCGACGGTGTGCGGCTCGTCGCTGGCGCTGATGGATGCCGGCGTGCCGCTCAAGCAGCCGGTCGCCGGTATCGCCATGGGCCTGATCAAAGAGGACGACCGCTTCGCCGTTCTGTCTGACATCCTCGGCGACGAG
>Ga0075327_1000580_pt1 | contig 10422 bp, 5 predicted proteins | sample MayberrySE_Catta_2_FD_120056 | JGI IMG/M metagenome (GOLD analysis project Ga0075327, IMG submission 120056) | Natural and restored wetland microbial communities from the San Francisco Bay, California, USA, that impact long-term carbon... | ecosystem: Environmental > Terrestrial > Soil > Wetlands...
CGCGGCGGGCCGTGCAGGTGTCGCCGAACCTGGTCAGCGTCAGCAGCCTGACCAAGATCTACGGTCTCAGCACCCTGCGCTGCGGCTGGATCGTGGCGGACCCGGCCGTACTGGCGCCGGTGCGCGCGCTGAACGATCATTTCGAGTTCGGCGTCTCCAAGCTGTCGCACGCCATCGCCGCGCTGGTCATGGAGAACGCCGCAACCTACGACGCGTACTGGCGCGGGGTGATGGCCGCGGCGCGGCCGGTCATGCAGTCCTACTTCGACCGCTGGCGCGAGGACGGCCTGGTCACGGGCTCGCTGCCGCAGTTCGGCTGTATCGCGTTTCCCCGGCTTGCGGGCCTGGAGGACACGCAGTCCTTTTCCGCCTGGCTGGCGGACCGCCACGGGGTGATCGTCGTGCCGGGCGAGCTGTTCCGGGCGCCGGGCCACGTGCGGATCGGCTTCGCCCTGCCGGCGCCGGAACTGGACCGCGCCCTCGACCATTTCACCCGCGGCCTCAAAGAGTTCCGGGAGGCTACGCCATTAAGGCACTATTCCGTCTGAGTCGCTGGCGGCCGTATCGTCGCCGGCCATGGGAGCTGAGTCGTGAGTCCTTTATCTTCAGCGAGTGAGCCAAGCCGCCCGCGATGCCGTCGCGCGGCGTATGCGGGGCTCGCCGCGGCATGGTGGACGGTGTTCGCGCCGCCGCTGCTCGCCGCCGAGGAGCACCTCGTCGTCCTCTCCAACGACGAAGTCGTCGGTACCCTGGACACGCGCAGCGAAGGCCGCCACGTTGAGATTCACTACCAGGTGGACAACAACGGCCGCGGACCCAAGATCGCCGAGCGGATCGAGCTGGACGAGCGCGGTTACCCGCTGACGTGGACGATCCAGGGGTCGTCGCTGTTCGGCGCACCGGTCAACGAGTCCTATCGCTGGCAGGACGGCTTGTCCCGCTGGGACAGCCAGGCTGAAAAAGGCAGCCGGCCTGGCCAGCGGCCACCCATGTACATTGGCGGGGACGCCAGCCCGTGGGCCCTCGGGCTATACGTGCGGGCGCTGCGCGGGACGCCGGACCGGACGCTCGAGGTGCTGCCGTCCGGGCGCATGACCCTGCAGCAATTGGCGACCCTGGAACTCGGCGAGGCCGATCCGACGGTGGCCGTGTTCGAACTCTCCGGCCTCCAGCTGGAACCCCAGTTGGTCGCTCTGGACGCATCCGGGAGTCTGTTCGCGAGCTTCGGCGGGCGCGGCGGACTGGTGCGCAAGGGGTACGAATCTGCGCTCTCGCAACTGAATGATTGGGCGCGCACCTACGAGCTGCGGCGGCTGCAGGGCATGCAATCCGAGCTGGCGCACGACTTTGCCGCCCCGCTCCGTTATCGCAACGTGCGGATTTTCGATCCGCACACCGGCGCGACCGGACAACCGGTGTCGCTGCGCGTGCGGGACGGTCGCATCGAGACCGTCGATTCCGACCCCGCCGCCGGCGACACGGCGCAGGAAGTGATCGTCGACGGCGAAGGCGGCACGCTGGTGGCCGGCCTGTTCGACATGCACGCCCACAACTCGATGGACAGCGGGCTGTTCTACCTGGCCGCCGGCGTCACCTCGACCCGCGACATGGGCAACGACAACGAACTGCTGGCCGAGATTCGCCGCGCGACCGAAGCCGGCGAACTCGCCGGCCCGCGCATCACGCCGGCCGGCATGATCGAGGCGCGCAGCCCGTATTCGGTGCGCATGGGCATCGTCGCCACAACGCTCGACGAGGCGCTGGACGCGGTGCGCTGGTACGACGCGCACGAGTACCGGGAAATCAAGATCTACAACTCGATGCAACCCGAGTGGATCGAGCCCATGGCCGCCGAGGCGCACCGGCTGGGGCTGGGCGTCACCGGCCACGTGCCGGCCTTCGTGCACCCCGAGCAGGCCATTCGGGCCGGGTACGATTCGATCGCGCACATCAACCAGCTGATGTTGGGCTGGCTGCTCGAGCCCGGCGAGGACACGCGCACGCCGTTACGCCTCACGGCGATGAAACGCGCCGCCGATCTGCAGCTGGACGATCCGCGCGTACTGCAGACCGTCCGGCTCATGCAGGAGCGCGGCACCGCGCTGGACACCACGGCGGTGATCCTCGAGCGGCTGATGTTGAGCCGCGCCGGCGAGGTGCAACCCGGCGACACACCCTACCTCGCGCACCTGCCGATCGGCTACCAGCGGTACCGCAAGCGGACCTTCGTTCCGCTGGACGAACCCGGGGACGACGCCGCCTACCGCGCGGGATTCGAGACCCTGGTGCAGGTCATCCGGCTGCTGCACGACAACGGCGTCGGACTGCTGGTCGGCACCGACGACACCACCGGCTTCACCGTGCACCGCGAACTCGAGCTTTATGTCCAGGCCGGCATCCCGGCCGCGGCCACCCTGTCGATCGCCACGCTCGGCGCCGCGCGCTATCTCGGCCAGCAGGCGGAACTGGGCAGCATCGAAGCCGGCAAGCGCGCCGACTTTTTCCTGGTGCCCGGCAATCCGGCCGAGCACATCGACGCCGTCCGTGCGATCCGGATGGTCAGCCGCGGCGGCACGGTGTATTTCCCGGCCGAGATCTATCGCGCGCTGGGCATCGAGCCCTTCGCGCCGGCCGCGTCGATTCGCACGCCTGGCCGCGCGCCGGTCCATGCGCAGGGCGGGGCGGCGCCGTGAGACCGTGCTCGCGAATGCGGTCGCCAACGCTGGCCGTGCTGCTCCTGGCGACCGCATCGGCGGCGGCCCAGGCGCCGAACTGGTTCGACCCCACGCGCATCGACGACGCGCCGCTCGCCCCGATCGTGCGCACTCCGCACACCGGCACCTACAACGGCACGGCGATCGCCTACGATGCCATCGCCGGCGAATTGCCGTTGACCGGCGCTGACGGCGAGCCGGCCGCAACGATGTTCTCGACGGCCTACGTACGCACCGATGTGGATGCGACAGGGCCGCGGCCCGTGCTGTTCCTGTTCAACGGCGGCCCGGGCGCTTCATCGTCGCCGCTGCACCTCGGCGTCGGGCCGATGCGCCGGCCTCCGGACGATTCCGCCCTCGAGGGGGGCGACGCATTGGTGCCGAATCCGGTCAGCCCGATCGATGCCGTCGACCTGGTGTTCGTCGACCCCGTCGGAACCGGCTACACGCGACTGCTGAAAGACGGGGCGGGCGAGCAGTTCTGGGGCATCGAGCAGGATGCGGATGCGGTACTGCACCTGATCCGTGACTGGCGGCAGCGCCACGGTCGCGAGGATTCGCCGGTGTACCTGATGGGCGAAAGTTACGGCGGCACCCGCGCGGTCGTCGTGGCGGCCCGCGCCGAGGGAATCGATTTCGATGGCCTGCTGCTGCTGTCGCCGGCGCTGGATTTCTCGGCCGGCGCGCAGGTCATCGGCAACAATCTGCCGTATATGGCGCTGGTTCCGAGCATGGCGGCAACCGCGGCTTACCATGGCGTCATCGAACGAGCCGGGCGCAGTTACCTGGAGATTTTCGACGCGGCTGTCGCGTACGCCCAGTCCGACTACGCAGCGGCGCTGTACCAGGGCAACCGGATCGATCCGGACGAGAAGGGACGGGTCGGGCAGCGACTGGCGGAGCTGATCGGGCTGCCGGCCGGTTTCATCCTGGACAGCAACCTGCGGGTCGATCGCGACGAGTTCGCCGACCGCCTGCTGGGTGACGCCGGCCTGCGGGTCGGCCGGCTCGATGCGCGCGCCACCGGCCTGATCGCCGAGTACAAGGACCAGCGGCCGCCGGGCGACGATCCGTCGATGTCCGGCAATCGCGACGGCGGGCGCGGCACCGGCGAACTGTTGGACGAATACTTCGCCGAGCGGCTCGAGGTGCGCATCGAGCGCCCCTACCGCACGCTCAACCTGCACCTCAACCAGCAATGGGACTATGGGCAGAAAGGCCCGCTGAAGACCTATTTCTCGGTGGCGCCGCAATTGCAGGAAGCGATGCAGCGCGACCCCGCGCTGCGCGTGTACATCGGCGGCGGTGTGTTCGACATGGGCACCCCGATCATGGCCGCCCGCTACACCGCCAGCCAGGTGGACGTCGACCCTGGGCGGTTCGTGTTCGCGGGCTACGAGGGCGGGCACACCGTGTTCGAGCACGAGGAGAGCCGCAGCGCGCTCTGCGAGGACATCCGGCGTTTCGTCCGCGCCGTGCCATGACCGCGCCGGCGCTGAAGCAGGGCGTGTCGCTGTGGGGTATCGTGGCGCTCGGCGCCGGCACCGCGATCGGTGTCGCGATCTTCTCGATCCTCGCCCCGGGCGCCGCGCTGGCGGGCCCGGGCCTGCTGTTGGCGATGCTCATCGCGATGGTGCCGATGATGCTTTTCGCGCTGACCTATGCGTTCATGGGTTCGGCGGCGCCGGTCTCGGGCGCATCCTACGAATGGTCGCGGCGCTTCATCCATCCGTTCGTCGGTTTCATCATCGGCTGGCTGCGCATGGCCGGCAGCACTTCGGCGCTGGTGCTGTACGCCTTCGTCCTGGTGCAGTACTGGTCGACGGTGGTGGACCTGCCGGCCAAGCCGGCGATGTTCGGCGTGCTGACGCTGTTCTGGCTGCTGAACCTGCTCGGGGTGAGCCTGGTAGCCCGCAGTCAGGCCCTGATGGTCTTCATCCTGCTCACCACCTGCCTGGCGCTGGTAGTTGCGGCCATACCGCACGGCGAGGCGGCCCACTTCGAGCCGTTTCTGAGCCACGGCTGGGCCGGCGTGCTGGCGGCCGTTCCGCTGATGGTGTCGCTGTTTCTCGGTATCGAGACCGCCACCGAGGTCGGCGAGGAGGTGCGTGACGGGCGGCGCACGATTCCGCTGGGGATCGGCCTGTCGATCCTGCTGACCGCCGCCATCTACCTGGCGGTGGCGATCGCCGCGCTGGGCGTGCTGGGCGCCGCCCGGCTCGGCGCCAGCGAGGCGCCGCTGCTGGACCTGGCGAACGCCTCGCTGGGCAAACTGGGCCAACCGCTGATCCTGGTCGGCGCCACCGTCGCCATCGGCACCTCGCTGAACGCGATTTCGCTGATCTTCTCGCGCTATCTGTACGCGATGGGGCGCAGCGGCGTGTTGCCGGCCGCGCTGGCGCGGGTGCATCCCCGCTGGGGCACGCCCTGGGTAGCGGTCACGGTGGTTTACGCGCTGTGCCTGGTGGGTCTGCTGATGCCGCTGAACCTGGTTTTCCTGTTCCTGGCCGTCAACATCCCGACCCTGCTGAAATACGGAGCGACCTGCGTCGCCGCGGTGCGCGTGGTTCGGCGCCATCCCGGCGTCTACGCCGGGGCGCGCTTCAAACTGCCGCCCGCGGCGATGCAGGGCTGGGCCTGGGCCGGCGTCGCCTGTGCCGGCGCCGTAATCCTGCTCGGCCTCGAGGCCGACTGGCGCCCCTATGCCGTGCTCGGGGGCTGGGCGCTGGTGGGCCTCGCCTGGTACGCCCTGCGCCAACGACGCGCGGGGACCACAGATAGGGAGAATTCCTGATGAGTCGATCCAACGCGTGGATGCTGCTCGCGCTGACGCTGGCGACGGCGACCGCCGCCGCGCAGTCGGCAGCGCCGGCGCCGCCGGAACTGTCGATCACGCTGACGCCGGGTGGCCTCGACGCCGACGGCGACCCGACCTGGGTGGACGTCAGAACGCGCATCGACGGCATGGACTGGAAGGCGCGGGAGCCCTTCCTGCGCATCCCGGTCAAGTTCGCCGGCGTGCCGGCGGTGGCCTACGGCGCCGGCGATCTCGACGTGCGCGACGCGGCTGGGCCGGTTCCGCTTGAGGAAACGGTGGACGACCCGGACGCGGGCGGGTTCCTGTATTTTCGCCGTTGGAAGCCGGCGCGCGACACCGCCGGTGGAATCGAACTGAGTTACCGGGCGCCGATCGGTCAGTACGTGCCGGCGTTGGGCGCCGGCCCGCCGTTCGACCTGCGGGCCCAGGGCGGGGGGCTCAGCGGCGCCTTCAACACCTTCCTGGTCGTGCCCGACAGCAGCCAGCCGTTCATGATCGGCATCGACTGGAATCTCGAGCACCTCGCCACAGGGTCCGTCGCCGTGTCGAGTTTCGGTGAGGGTTCGACCCGGTCGCCGGGTCCGTCCGACCGGCTGATCGCGACCTATGTGATGGCCGGACCGCTGGGCCGCTATCGTTCGGAGGGCGACGGCCCGGAATTCAGCGGCTATTGGGTCGGCAGCCCGAGGTTCGACGCCGCAGGCGTGCTGGCCTGGTCGGCGCAGGCATACGGCGCCGTTGCGGACTTCTTCCAGCAGGGCGACCCGCCGCCCTACCGCGTCCTGATGCGCGGCAACCCGTACCCGGGCGGCGGCGGCGCCGCATTGATGGGCTCCTACCTGCTCTCGTTCCCGGACACGCTGGAGGATGCCGAACGGTTGCGCGAGACGATCGCTCACGAAACCGTGCACAACTGGATCAGCTCGATCGGCGGGCCCCCCGGCAGCACCTCCTGGTTCTCCGAGGGCTTGACGGTGGCCTACACGCGCCGGCTGCTGTTGCGCAGCGGCCTGTTCACGCCGGCCGAGTTCCTCGACAGCGTCAACGACACGGCGCTGGGCTACTACACGAATGCCCTGAACGCGCTGCCCAACGACGAGATCGCCGCCGGCTTCTGGCGCGACACGCGCATCCGCAGCCTGCCGTACCAGCGCGGCTCGCTGTACTTCGCCGCCGTCGACACCGCGGTGCGCGAGCACTCGGGCGGCGCCCGCTCGCTGGATGACCTGCTGAAAACCTTTCTGGCCCGGAGCGCGGCCGGCGAGGCGGTGAACGGCGAAACCTGGCGCGAAATCGTCGTCGCAGAACTCGGTCCGCCCGGCGCCGCGGCCTTCGACGCGATGCTGGCCGGGACGCTCGTCGTGCCGCCGTCGACGGCGTTCGGGCTCTGCTTCGAGCGGCGCGCCACCGAACTGCGCCGGTTCGAGCTGGGTTTCGACCGCGAGGTGCTGGTAGCCGAACCACGCATCGTCAGCGGGTTGGTTGAAGGCTCGGCTGCGGCGCAGGCCGGTCTCCAAAACGGCGACGAGATCCTGCAGCCGGTTGCGCTGGAAGATGCGCAGAGCACGCTCGATCTCGAACTTCAGTTGAACGTTCGCCGCGGCGAGCGTGAGCTGACTATCGAGTACCTGCCGCGCGGCGAGTCCGTGGACGGCTGGCTGTGGGAGCGCGTGGCCGGCGCGCCGGATGCCGAGTGCGCCCTGTGAACCGGGAGGAAGCCATGAACCGCAACGACCGCACCCATGCACCTTGGTGGGCGGGGGCGGCCGCGCTTATGGCAATGGTGCAGCTGTCCCTGCCCCTCGCGGCAGAGACACCGGCGGAAGGCGCGCCCCCGGCGCAGCGCTTCGAAGCGACCGGCGAACTTCGCATCGACGATGACCGCATACACTACCGCGCCCTGGTGGAAGAGAGTCTCCTGGTTGACGACGGCGGCCAGCCGACCGCCAGCCTGGTGTCCACCAGCTACCTGCGCACGGACACGGCCAAGGGCACCGAACGGCCGGTCCTGTTCGTGTTCAACGGCGGACCGGGTTCGGCCGGCTTGTGGCTGCAGATGGGCCTGGTGGGTCCGCGGCGGGTCGATTTCGACGACCCGGTCCATCCGCCAACGGTGCCGCCGTACCGTTTGACGGACAATGCCGAGAGTCTGCTGGACGTGGCCGACGTGGTGATCTTCGACCCGCCGGGCACCGGCTTCAGCCGGGTGCTGGAGGCGGGCAAGCCGGAAGATTTCTACGGGGTGCAGCAGGACGCCGGCGTCACGGTCCGGTTCGTGCGCGACTGGATCCGGCGCCACGGCCGCTGGAACGCCCCACGGTTCCTGATGGGTGAGAGCTACGGCACCATTCGCGCGGCGGTCGTCGCCAAGCTGCTGGCCGGCGGCCCCTTCGGCAGCGGCAGCATGGACGGGCTGACGCTGAACGGCGTCATCCTGCTGGGGCAGGCCATGGATCGTAATGCCAGCGGTTTCGGACCGGCCAACGACCTGCCGTCTTTTGCTGCCACGGCCTGGTACCACGGGGCGGTGGACAACGCCGGCGTCTCACTGGAAGCGCACGTGGCCGCAGCGCAGGCCTTCGCCGGGTCCGAATACGTCGAGGCGCTTTTTGCCGGCCATCGCCTGGCGGCGGAGCAGCGGACGCGTGTGGCCGAGCGCATCGCGGAGCTGATCGGGCTGCCGGCCGACCTCGTTCTCGAGCACGACTTGCGGGTGTCCGCGGATACCTTTTCAAAACACCTGCTGTCCGCAGATGGCCGGCAAGTGGGCAAATACGACGCCCGCTTCGCGCTGCCGCTCGCGGCCAGCGGCAAGGACCCGGTCGCCGATGACCCGGCCATGGGGCAGTATGTGCCGGCGTTCGTCGCCGCCCTGAACCTGCACCTGCGCGACGAACTGGCGGTGAGCCTGGACCGGCCCTATTTCGCCATCGAGTTCCGCAAGGTTAACGCCCGCTGGGACTACGGCTCCGGACCGGGCGTGTTCTCGCCGTCCAGCCACGCCTCCGACCTGGCGGTGGCCATGCGCCGAAACCCGGCGCTGCAGCTGTTCGTGGGCACCGGTTGGTACGACCTCGTCACCACGGTCGGCGACGCCGAGTACACCGTAGCGCACAACGATTTCCCGCCGGAACGGGTCACCATGAAAACCTACGAATCGGGTCATATGCCGTACCTGGGCGACGAAAGCCGGAGACGGTTATCCGCGGACCTGCGGGTATTCATCATGGCCGCGAGCCTTCCGTGATGCCGTGGCCGCTGCCCCTTCGGCAGCTGCCCCTCGCGCTCTTGGGCGCACTGCTCGCTGTCGCGCTGCTGGCCGCGTGTAGGGCCCCGGGTAGCGCGCACGACAGGGCGTCGGACCAGGCGCCACGGTACGAGGCCTTACTGCAACCGCAGGTCGGCGAGGACGGCGACGTCACGGCCATTCGCGTGGAGTCCATCGTCTATGGCGGGTTGCAGGAAGGGGTCGACCGCTTCACGCTCACCGCACCCATCGTGTATGCAGGCGCCTACGGCATCGCCGACCGGGTGCACGACCTCGAGGTGAGCGATCGCCGGGGCCGCGTGCCGCTGGCGCACGAAGACGACCCGGTGAATCCCGGCGGCTTTCCGTTCTTCCGCCGCTGGCAGGCACAGCGCGACGTCGTGTTCCCGGTGCGCGCGTCCTGGCGCACGCTGGTCGAGCAACCCACCGATCGGCGCGGCCCGCCCTTCAATATCCGGCCGTCGGCAGGCGGCGTCAGCGGCGCCGGTTCCGGTTTCCTGGTCATCCCGCTGGGCGTCGCGTCGAACCGGTCGCAGGTTCGTTGGGATCTCGGCGCGTTCGGACCGGGCGCCACCGGTATCAGCAGCTTCGGCGAGGGCCCGTTCGAAGTAGAAGGTTCGCCGGCGGCTCTGTGGCAGGGATGGTTCATGACCGGACCGGTCGGCCGCTATCCCGCGGCTGGCGATGTCGAGGGGTTCAGCGCCGCCTGGCTGGGCGATTTCCCGTTCGATCCGCAGCAGGCGATGCGCGAAGCGGGCGAAGCCTATGCCTGGCTGGGTGATTTCTTCGGCTACCTCGATCCGCCGCCGCGCTACCGCGTGTTCATGCGGCTGATCGACTCCAACCAGCCGCGCTACTCCGGCACCGCGCTCGGCGCTTCGTTCATGCTGTCCGGTGGCCCCCAAGCCGGTACGGAGACCAACGGCGAGGCGCCGCGCGGCACCTTTCTGCACGAGATGGTCCACATGTGGGTCGGTGGGGTTGAAGGCCCCCAGGGCGTGACCAGCTGGTTCAGCGAGGGGCTGACCAGCTACTACACACTGGTGCTGCCGCTGCGCGCCGGCTTCGGAACCGTAGAGGACTATGGCGCCAACATCAACCGCATCGCCGAGCGCTACTACACCAGCCCGGCGCTGGGCCTGTCCGCCGCCGACATCGCCGCCGTGGGCTTCGGTAGCGAAGAGATCCGGCGCACGCCCTACGACCGCGGCGTGATGTACTTCGCGGACCTCGACGCGCGGCTGCGCGAGCGCAGCGGCGGGGCGCCCGGCCTCGACCCGCTCGTGCGGCGGGTGTTCGAGCGCCGTCACGGCGACGAAGCCTGGTTCGACCACGACGCCTGGGTCACGGCCGTGACGGAAGCGCTGGGCGCGGACGCCGCCGCCGAGTTCCAGTCCCGCATTATCGAAGGAGAGCCCATCGCGCCGGTGTCGGATGCCTTCGGACCGTGCTTCGAACGGCGCCTGACCCGCTACGAGGCCAACGGCAAGACCGTGCCCGGCTACGAGTGGGTGCGTGTCGCGGACGTGCCCGATGACCAATGCGTGCCGCAGGTCCGGAACGCGCCGGAGATGGCGATCGACCTGAAGCCCTTGCCGGGCGATGACGACAGGACCATCGCC
>Ga0075327_1000581_pt1 | contig 10415 bp, 10 predicted proteins | sample MayberrySE_Catta_2_FD_120056 | JGI IMG/M metagenome (GOLD analysis project Ga0075327, IMG submission 120056) | Natural and restored wetland microbial communities from the San Francisco Bay, California, USA, that impact long-term carbon... | ecosystem: Environmental > Terrestrial > Soil >...
CCATCTGTTTGGCAGTTCCCGGCATGAGCTGCAGGAGGCCGCGAGCGCCGGCGCCGCTGACAGCGCCGGTATGAAATGCGCTCTCCTGGCGCGCGATTGCGTAGACGAGGGCGCGGTCGACCTCGCCGACTTTCGCCGAAGATGGGATTGCCTTGGTCGGGAAGGCCAGCGCGTCGACGGCGATACCCCGATAGCCGGCGGTCTTCCCGAGTTGCAGGCTCAGGGGGTGATCGCCGTCCTTTTCGGCCATCTCGGTGAGAAGCGCGACCTGAACCGGATCGGTGAGCGTGTCGGCAAGGTGGTGCATGAAGAGCGTCTTGCGGTCGTCCTTCTCGATCTCGACCAGCCGGTAAATCACCTGGACAAGTTCGGTCTCGGCAAAGCGCTTCCTGGCGTCGGCGTCGATCTGGGGGGGAGGCGCCAACGGCAGCGTCTTGGCGCCGAGGCGGACAAGCGCGAGCTGGCCGTAGAATGTCGTCGGATAGGCCGCGGCAAGCTGGAACTGCCGTTTGGCTTCGGCATCGTTTCCCGCCGCGGCGGCTGCGCGACCGAGCCAATATTCGGCACGCGACTGACTGAGCGGCATCGTGGAAATGGTCTGAATGACGGTAAAATGCGGCGCTGCCGTTTCCGGATCATTGAGGAACTCGAGCGCAATCCATCCGGCATGAAACTCGGCTTCTGCGCGTGCGGCGGCCGACTGGGCGCTATGGCCTGCGACGATGCGATAGGCGATGCGATAGTCCGGCTTCAGCATGATTTCGCGTGCGAGAACCCGCCGCTCGACCCACCAGGCGTCGGGATCGACGAGACGTTTTGGGTCGCGCGGCGCCGAGAGCATCAGCTTGGCAGCTGCGTCGAACTTTTCGGTCCTGCGCAGAAATTGGATCCGCGAATAAACGACGATCGGGTCGTCTTGCAGTGATTTCGGGAGCTCATCGAGCGCCATGCCGGCCTTGGAGTCGCGCTTGATCACCGCAACTACTGCTTTTGCAAGCGCTTGTTGGTTTTCGTCAAGGGCGGCTGCGGCGCGCAGGGCTTTGGTCGTCCGCTCTTCATAGAGCATCCGGTCCAAGCGATTCTTATGGTCGGTCGGGGTGAGAAGGTTGCCGAATTCCTCGCGCAACGTCGCCTCGAAATCGTCGTCGAGAACCTCGTCCCGCCACCGCGGGCGGATCAGGGCGGCGGCCTCCGCTTTTTTCCCAGTTTCAACGTAAGCGCGGGCGAGCAGGAGCGTGCCGCCGTCGGAGACTGGCTTGTTGCCGGAAAATGCCTTGATGATCGCGTCGGCATTCGGCTTTTGGATCCGCAACGCCTGCTCGAACCGGATGCGCAGCAGTTTCTGTCCCGGCCAATCGGCGAGCTCTCGCGAAATCGCGTCAATGCGAGCGGCAGGGATTTCGCTATATTTATAGACGGCGCATAGCCACTTTATGACCTTGGAATCGACCGGATCGGGCAAGGAATAGCCTGCCACCAAGGCCGCATTGGGATCGCCTTGATCGAAAAGTCTGACGGCGACCTTGAACGCGGCGTCGGCGAGCAATGAGCGCTCGACCGCAGCCGCGGCCGGTGATGGCGGTGCGGCTGCCGAAGCAGTTTGTGACTCGCGCTCGCCCTCGTCCGGAGTAGATTCGGCGCTGCTCGGCGTGTCGATCAGGGTACTGATCGTCTCGTCCGATTTGCGAATCGGATTGGGCCTCGGGACCGGGACCAGGTCGGCAACCACGATTGCCTGCGTTTCCGCGCGGGCGGTCGCGTGCTCAATGCCGCCTCCGACAGCGGCAAGAACCGCCGATAGCGCCACAGTTCCGGCGATCGTCCACCGTAGCATGCTCATACCTGAGAATAGTCTCGTCACGCCGTGAACACCCGAAAGCTCCGGAAAGGTCGGCCTCTTGCGAACGGCCAACCTTATTGTGCCATAGTGAATGATTACTTGACGACGCAATTTAGCCGTAGCGCTTCTTGCTCCGACGTCGACCTCGGAATAGGGTCTCACCTCTAGCAACCTGCCAATTGTGGCAATAAACCGGCCGGGCGACAACCATGCTCAAAGGCTCCATCACCGCTCTCGTGACACCCATGCGCGACGGGAAGATCGATGAAGAGGCGTTTCGTGGCCTCGTCGATTGGCAAATTGCCGAGGGAACCCACGGTCTTGTGCCGGTCGGGACGACCGGAGAAAGCCCAACGTTGAGCCACGCGGAACATCAAAGGGTCGTTGAACTCTGTATCGAAGTGGCGGATGGGCGCGTGCCCGTCATCGCCGGCGCGGGGTCGAACAACACCAGCGAGGCGATAGAACTCGCTCGGCACGCCGAAACCGCCGGTGCCGACGCGCTCCTGATCGTCACGCCCTACTACAACAAGCCCAATCAGGAGGGTCTCTACCAGCATTTCAAGGCAGTCAACGACGCAGTCGGTATTCCGATCATCATCTACAACATTCCGCCACGCTCCGTGATCGATATGTCGGTCGATACCATGGCGCGGTTGTTCGAATTGAAGAATATCGCCGGCGTGAAGGACGCGACTGCAAAGCTCGACCGCGTGAGCCTCCAACGACATGCGATGGGGCCGGATTTCATCCAGTTGTCCGGCGAGGACGGCACCGCGCTCGGATTCAATGCCCATGGCGGACAGGGCTGCATTTCCGTTACCGCGAACGTTGCACCGAAGCTCGTCTCGGAATTTCAGACGGCGTGTCTCGACGGCGACTATGCCAAGGCGCTGAGCTATCAGGATCGTCTGATGCCGCTCCACCGTGCGCTTTTCCTGGAGCCCAATCCGACCGGGGCCAAATACGCCCTTTCGGTACTTGGAAAGGTCAAAGACGAGGTGCGTCTGCCTTTGGTCAGCGTGTCGGAAAAGACCCAGGGCGAGATTCGCTCGGCGATGGTGCATGCCGGCCTGATCAACTGACGAGAAGATGGCAGCAAAGAGGGACAAGCCGCCGCCGCGCGCAGCGGCGGTCAACCGGCGTGCACGGTTCAACTATGAGCTCGGCCAGACCTTTGAAGCGGGCATTGCGCTGACTGGCACCGAGGTCAAATCCCTGCGCGGGGGCAAGAGCAATATCTCCGACGCCTTCGCCGGCGAGAAGGACGGAGAGTTGTGGCTCTACAACGCCTATATCCCCGAGTATCTGCAGGCTAACCGCTTCAACCACAAGCCGCGAAGGGCGCGTAAGCTTCTGCTTCATCGCCGCGAGATGAACCGGCTGATTGGTGCGGTCCAACGTGAAGGAATGACCGTAGTCCCAACCAAAATCTACTTTAACGATCGTGGCCGGGCGAAAGTTGAAATCGCGTTGGCGCGCGGAAAGAAACTCCATGATAAGCGCGAAACGACGAAGAAGCGGGACTGGGATCGCGAGAAGCGCCGGCTTCTCAGGGAGAAGGGATAGCCGGCCCGCTCAGAGACTGGCGCGAACCGCGGCAAAAACAGAGCGAAACATCTCTTCGGTAAGAACGCCCGTGTTGGTGTTGTAGCGCGAGCAATGATAGCTATCGTAAAGTGACAGGTTCGGCCGCAGCCGATGGACGGCTCCGTGTGCGAACGGAAACGCCGCGCGGCGCAGATCGAGGGCCGGCAATATGCTGTCGTGGGCAACCCGGCCGAGAGCGACAATCGCCCGCAGGTTTGCCATCGCTCCAATCGTGGCGACGAGATAGCGCCGACAGGTGTTGATTTCAGCCGGTCGCGGTTTGTTTTCCGGCGGGAGGCAGCGGACTGCGTTGGTCACGGCGGCATCGACCAGCGTCAAGCCGTCATCGGGCGTGGCTCGATAGGTGCCAGATGCAAAGCCGAACGCCGTCAGTGTCTTGTACAGGAGTTCTCCCGCGTAGTCCCCGGTGAACGGCCGACCGGTCCGGTTGGCGCCGCGTAAGCCGGGTGCCAGGCCGACGATCAGGAGTCGGGACTTTTGCGATTCGAAGGTTGCAACCGGAGCATTGTGCCAGTCCGGTTCGGCTCGTCGCCATTGTTCCCGATAGGCGACAAGGCGGGGGCACGCCGGGCAGTTTCGGTCCGGATCGGTGGCAGGCGCGGCTGTCAGAATACTTCGTCTTCTTCGAAGTCGTCCTCGAAATTCTCTTCCTGCGGGCGCTCTGTCTGGCGCTGGGACCGCTCGGAGGGATCTCGCCCAACCTTATCGCGTAGGCTGGCAAGATCGATGAAGTGGTCGGCCTGGCGCCTGAGTTCGTCGGCGATCATCGGAGGCTGACTCGACAATGTCGACACGACGGTGACCTTGCGACCCTTCCGCTGCACTGCCTCCGCCAGAGAGCGGAAATCGCCGTCGCCGGAGAAAAGGACGAGATGATCGATCGAGTCGGCCATTTCCATCACATGAACTGCCAGCTCGATGTCCATGTTTCCTTTGATCTTTCGGCGTCCCGAGGAATCGACGAACTCCTTTGTCGGCTTGGTCACGACGGTGTAACCGTTGTAATCCAACCAGTCGATCAAGGGACGAATCGATGAATATTCCTGGTCCTCCGCTAGCGCAGTGTAATAATAGGCTCGAAGGAGGTAGCCTTTCGATTGGAATTCTTGCAAAAGGCGCCGATAGTCTATGTCGAAACCAAGCGATTTGGCAGCTGCATAGAGATTTGCGCCATCGATGAATAGGGCGATTTTTTCGCGGGGATCAAACATTGTCCGCTCCAGATAGTATTGTTGTTATAGAGCTACCTGTACCTCGTTCCAGAAATGCCGACAGTCCGGTCGACCCACTAGGGGAATCGATGAAGCCTGCTCATCTATAAGCACATATTTTAAGCCGCGAATCCAAAAATTACCTTAAGAATCGGATCGACTGCTGCGGTAGGCCCGACCGGTATCGCTTCTCCCAGTACCTCTGACGCATGAATATACGATCGAGCGTTATGAGATTCCATACCGATAGCCAATCCATACCAATCCATACGAAACTTGCTTTTGTCGAAGTCGGGGCTTATCTGTCGGCCAAGGTGATCCGAACAGGAGAAAATGAATGGCTCGAGTGACAGTCGAAGACTGTATCGACAAGGTCGACAACCGTTTCGAATTGGTTTTGCTCGCCAGTCATCGGGCGCGTATGATTTCCAGCGGTTCCCAACTGACCGTCGACCGCGACAATGACAAGAATCCGGTCGTGGCCCTGCGCGAAATCGCCGATCAGACCGTACAGGCTGACGATCTCAAGGAAGATCTCATTCATTCCCTGCAGAAATACGTCGAGGTTGACGAGCCGGAACCGGAAGCAGTTCCCATGATTGCGACCTCGGAGCCGACCGTCGCCGGCGGCGACGAGGGTGAGGTTTCTTTCGACCGCATGTCCGAGGAAGAACTTCTACGCGGCTTGGAAAGCATGGTCCCGCCCGACAAGACCGACGATTACTAGAGCCGACGATCTGATACTCCCTACGGCTCGAGCCCGGTCTCGACGGGCGGATTTGCTTCCCGACCCCGAAACCGGGCCGGTTTCGGTCATCGTACATAAACTTTCGCGCTACTATATTGTTTGAATGATAAGATATCGGGTTCCGGGAGGTCCCGTGGTGGGCGGAAGTATGCGCCATGATGCGCCAGTACGAACTTCTCGAGCGGGTGACGCGTTACAATCCCAACGCTGACGAGAACCTGCTCAACAGGGCCTATGTCTACGCCATGCAAAAACATGGTGCGCAGCAGCGTGCCAATGGCGACCCCTATTTCTCCCATCCCCTCGAAGTCGCCGGCATCCTCACCGACCTCAAGCTCGACGACGCCACCATCGCTGTGGCGCTGCTCCATGACACCATCGAGGACACAGACGCGACGCGGACCGAGATCGACGCGATGTTCGGCGAGGATATCGGCCGCCTCGTCGAGGGACTGACAAAGATCGACAAGCTCGACCTGGTGACCAAAAAGGCGGCCCAGGCCGAGAATCTAAGAAAGCTGCTTCTTGCGATCTCCTCCGACGTCCGCGTCCTGTTGGTCAAACTCGCCGACCGCCTGCACAACATGCGGACCCTCGAGCACATGCCGGCCGAAGCGCGCAGCCGCATCGCGGAAGAGACCCTCGAGATCTACGCCCCGCTTGCCGGCCGCATGGGCATGCATGACATGCGCGAGGAACTCGAGGAGATCGCCTTCAAGACGGTCAATCCGGAGGGCTATTCGGCCATCGCCAACCGCCTGGCCGAACTGCGGGTCCGCGATCAGCGGCTGATCGAGCGCATCGAGCACGAACTCGCCGAACGCTTCGATCATCACGGAATTCGCGCCCGAGTCTGGGGTCGCGAGAAGCGGTCTTATTCGATCTTCCGAAAGATGGAGCGCAAGGCGGTAAGCTTCGAGCAGTTGTCCGACATATTCGGCTTCCGGGTCGTCGTCAATTCGGTCGAAGAGTGCTATGCGGCGCTCGGCATCGTTCATTCGACTTGGCCGAGCGTGCCCGGCCGTTTCAAGGACTACATATCGACGCCGAAGCAGAACGACTACCGTTCGATCCACACCACCGTCATCGGCCCTGGCCGCCAGCGCGTCGAACTGCAGATTCGCACCGAAGAGATGCATCGGATCGCCGAGTACGGCATTGCCGCCCACGCTCTGTACAAGGATGGCGTCGTTGTCGCGGTCGCCGGTAACGGAGCCAATGGCAGTGCGACACCGTCCGGTTTCAATGAGGAAATCCGTTCCTACGAATGGCTTCGGCGAACCATTGAGATGCTGGCGGAAGGCGACACACCGGAAGAGTTTCTCGAACATACCAAGCTCGAGTTGTTTCAGGATCAGGTATTCTGTTTCACGCCGAAAGGCCGTCTGATTGCTTTGCCGCGGGGGGCGACCCCCATCGATTTCGCCTATGCCGTCCATACCGACATCGGCGACACATGCGTCGGCTGCAGGATCAACGGTCGCGCAATGCCGCTGATGACGGCTTTGGAGAACGGTGACGAGGTCGAGATTGTCCGCCTCGACTCGCAGGTGCCGCCTGCCGCCTGGGAATCGATGGTCGTTACCGGCAAAGCCCGCTCGGCGATCCGGCGGGCGACGCGCGATGCCGTGCGCAAGCAGTATGCCGGGCTCGGTCGGCGGATTGTTGAGCGGCTGTTCGCGAGTGCCAATCGGCCGTATTCCGACGACTCTGCCAAGGCGGCTCTGCCGCGTCTCGCCCAGCACAATGTCGAGGACATGATGGCCGCCGTCGGACGCGGCGAGATACCGGCAGTGAATGTTCTGAAGGCCGTCTATCCCGACCATAGCGACGAGCGCCTCAAGGGGCGAAAGGTGCGAAGCGAGGAGGGTTGGTTCGGTCTGACTCGCGGATCGGGAATGAAATTCCGGGTGCCGGGCCTGTCCCGGAAGTCGCCCGGCGGGCGCCCGGCCAAGGCGGATGCCGCGATTCCGATCCGAGGCCTGCACGATGAGATGGCCGTGCGTTTCGCCGATGGCGGTGCTGTTCCCGGTGATCGCATCGTGGGAATCATGACACCGGGCGAGGGTATCACGATCTATCCGATCCATTCCGCGGCGTTGAAGGAATTCGACGATCAACCCGAGCGGTGGCTGGACGTTCGCTGGGATGTCGAAAAGGACGGGCGCCGGCGGTTCCCGGCGAGGATCGAGGTTACGGCGACCAACGAGCCGGGCTCGCTGGCTCAAATCGCCCAAATCATCGCTGACAGTGAAGGCAATATCTCCAACTTGCGCATCGACAGTGCTACCGATTTCTCGCAGATGGTGATCGACATCGAAGTCTGGGACCTGAAGCACCTGACTCGCATCATCGCGCAACTGCGCGCGCGGTCCGTCGTCAGCTCTGCCGTTCGGATCTGAAGCCGGAAGAACAGGAAATTTCATGACCGAGGCCGAAGTTATCGAGATCTTCCGCGAGGCCGGCGCGATCCTTGAGGGGCACTTCATTTTGACCTCCGGGTTGCGCAGTCCGGTCTTCATCCAGAAGGCCCGGGTGTTCATGTATCCCGAGCCGACCGAACGCCTCTGTCGGGCGCTTGCCGACAAGGTTCGCGCAGCCGGAATCTCCGACGTCGAACTGATCGTGTCCCCGGCGGTCGGCGGCATCGTCCCCGGATATGAGACCGCACGGCATCTTGGCGTGCCGGCAATGTGGGTCGAGCGCGTAGACGGCGAATTCAGACTGCGTCGTTTCGAAATGAAGCCCGGCACCCGCGTCCTCATCGTCGAGGACATCGTCACGACCGGCCTGTCGAGCCGCGAGACGGTCGCTGCGGTCGAGGCTCTCGGTGCCAAGGTCGTCGGCTGTGCCTGCCTGATCGACCGCTCGGGTGGCGAGGCGGATATCGGCGTGCCCCTGGTCGCACTGGCCCGGTATCGGGTTCCGGCGTATCCGTCCGATCAGATTCCGGCCGAGATGGCGGCGATTCCGGCGGTCAAGCCGGGTAGCCGGGGACTGGCCTGAGCGATGCTGTTTCGTCGTCGAAATCCACTCGGCTTCGGCGAAAGGCTGAGAAGGGCCTTATGGCCGACGCGCGGCTGGAAGCGCTCGAGCAGCTATTTCTTCAAGCGAGTGTTGCGGTTGAGAGCATCGCCACACGCGATCGCCGCCGGCTTCGCGGCGGGCGTTTTCGCATCGTTCACGCCTTTCCTCGGTTTTCATTTCATTATCAGCTTCATCGTGGCTTTCCTGATCGGCGGCAACATCCTGGCCGCTGCTTTCGGTACAGCGGTCGGCAATCCCCTGACATTCCCGGCGATCTGGATTTCGAGCTATAACGTCGGCAACTTCGTCCTCGGCATGGAGCCGGATAAGCTCTCGGCCCACGACATCGTTTTCAGCCTCACCAAACAGCCGCTCGATGCGGTGGTTCCACTGTTGCAGACGTTGGTGATCGGCGGGATTCCCCTCGGGCTTGCCTTTGGGATAGCTGCCTACGGAATTATCTGGTGGTCGGTCGTGGCTTATCAACGCGCACGCAGCCGTCGTCTGGCGGAGCGTCGAAGGACGGACGAGGTGAACCGGGCAGCGGCTGGGGCGCAGGAATGAGCGTACGGTCGCCTCTGCGCCTCGGCGTCAACATCGATCATGTTGCCACTATCCGCAACGCCCGCGGTGGTGATCATCCCGACCCGCTCAGGGCCGCCGAGATCGCCGCCGAGGCAGGGGCCGATGGCATCACCGCGCATTTGCGGGAGGACCGTCGTCATATCGGCGACGCAGACATCGAGCGTTTGATGGTGCGAATTGCCTTGCCGCTCAATCTCGAAATGGCGGCAACCGAGGAAATGCTGGCGATCGCGCTTCGCCACCGTCCCCACGCCGCCTGTATCGTCCCCGAGCGACGCGAGGAGCGCACGACCGAGGGCGGAATCGATGCCGTCGGTCAGCACAACCGATTGGTGCCGATCGTGGGGCAGCTGGGGGAGGCGGGGGTCCGCGTGTCGCTGTTCGTCGAGCCCGATCCGCGTCAACTCGATGCTGCGCTGGCGTTGGGAGCTCCCGTCGTCGAGTTGCACACCGGCGCCTATTGTGAAGCAGCCCACGGCGGACGTTCCTCCCCGGAGGCAGAATTGCGGCGAATCGTTGCGGCAGCAAGGCATGGCACGGATCTCGGCCTCGAGGTTCACGCCGGTCACGGCATTTCTTTCGACACGGTTCAGCCGATCGCGCGCATTGCCGAGCTCGTCGAGCTCAACATCGGACATTTTCTGATCGGCGAGGCGATCTTCGTCGGCCTTGCCGAAAGCATATCGACGATGCGCCGGCTGATGGTCGAAGCGCGTGCTGACGCGATGGCGGGATCCCAATGATCATTGGGATCGGTAACGATATCATTGACATACGCCGTGTAGCGGAAACCCTCGACAAGTACGGGCAGCGGTTCATCACCCGGATTTTCACGGAGGCAGAAATCGGGAAGTCGGAGCGTCGGCGCGAGCGGGCGGCCTCCTATGCCAAACGGTTCGCCGCCAAGGAGGCGTGTGCCAAGGCGCTTGGCACGGGAATGGCGAGCGGCGTTTTCTGGCGCGACATGGGCGTCGTCAACCTGGATTCCGGCAAACCGACTATGACGCTTACCGGCGGCGCCGCCGACCACCTCGCTCGGCTGTTGCCGCCGGGATACCGGGCTGAAATTCACGTTACAATCACGGACGATTTTCCCCTCGCACAGGCCCTCGTGGTGATCGAGGCAGTTCCGGCCGAAACGCCGCACAATGGCCGTCATTGAGGCGGAAGCGTTGCACAAATGCCGGCTTGCCGGTATTACGAAGCCGCCACGAGTGTCCCGAATCCGACATTTGTATCTCGTTTCCATCAGGCGCCGCACGAATGCCGGATTCGAAAGGACACTGGCAACTATATGAGTCTAGTGGTTTTGAGGTTACGAATGTCAATTCCGAAACCACGCGACGTCAACATCATCCTGAACACTCGGACCGAGAGATGAGCGTGGCAACCG
>Ga0075327_1000582_pt1 | contig 10415 bp, 5 predicted proteins | sample MayberrySE_Catta_2_FD_120056 | JGI IMG/M metagenome (GOLD analysis project Ga0075327, IMG submission 120056) | Natural and restored wetland microbial communities from the San Francisco Bay, California, USA, that impact long-term carbon... | ecosystem: Environmental > Terrestrial > Soil > Wetlands...
CCATTCGAGCCATTGTAGCCGCCCTGGAAGCCGGAATTGATCGACCCATCCTGGTAGAAGTAGGTCAGGCGGAACTGGAAGCGCTCGTTCTCGTAATAGCCGGTCCAGTTATAGGTCCAGTCCGAAATGCCGGTGATGATGGAGGCCGGGTCGTCGGCCGACTGGTCGATCGTGGTGGCGCTGGCGTTGAAACCCATGCCTTCCACGAGCGTGTCGAGCGGCTGCACCCAGATGAACTCCCAGCCGGTGAGTTCCGCCGACCCTTCGACATTTGTCCGGGTCGACAGCCGCACCGTGCACACCGACGGACCGCCGCAGGCGGTCAGCGCATCCTGCTGCGATTCGCTGATGTCGGACGTGTCCAGGCCATACGCGTCGAGATCCTGGAACAGGACGTCGACTTCGTCGTTGCGGGTGAAACCGGTGATGTCCTTCCAGAACCAGGCCAGGCTCACGTAACCGCCCATTTCACCAAAATAGAACTCGCCGCCGATGTCGAAGTTATCGGCCTTGAACGGCTCCAGGTTCGGGTTGCCGGCGCGGGCCGTGTCGATGCCGGACGAGGTCCACACGGAGTTCGGATACATCTCGCCGGGATTCGCCCGGGTCATCGTCTGCGACGCGCTCAACCGCAGCTTGAGCGGCTCGGTCACGTCCCAGGTCAGATTGGCCGACGGCAGGAACTCGTCGTACTCCGCGCTCGTCTCGGTGCCGCCGCCGCCGATGCTGTACAGCTTCTGGTCGGTATCGACCCAGCGTACGCCCACGTTGGCCCGGGCGGGACGTCCGAACAGCTCCCACGCCAGGTTCGTTTCGACGTAGAGCCCGAGGATTTCCTCATTGATATTGCCGACGCCCTGGCCGAACTGGTCGCCGGTCCCGGACTCGGTCGGGATGAAGCCGTAATAGTCGATCGAGTCATAAAAGCGGGCGACGTCCAGCATCGCGATACCGTTGTAACCGACGGAGTTATCGAACACGTCGCCGAGATCGCCCACGGGCGACTGGATCAGGTAATTGCCGATGTTGGCATAGGCGTCGGACGGGTATAAATGACCCTCCTTCAGCGCCGTGTTGTTGCTGCCGCCGTAGAAAGTCAGGTCGCGCGAGGCCTCGTCCCAGGCCACGCCGAACCGCACGTCGAACAGTTCCGCTCGTTCGCTTTCCCAAACGAAATCCGCATGGAAGCCCTTGGTCTCGGTGTCGCGATAATTGCGCTGCATACGGATTTGGTCGCCCTGGATGTCGTTCCACACCCAGCCGATGTCCGGGCTGGCGATGTCCAGTCCGTAGTCGAAAGTCGGCACGTCGCCGAGGCCGGAGAAGTTCACCGGTGTGCCCGGCGTCAGGAACAGGAAGTAGGGCTCATCGCGGAAGAAGCTCGATTCGGTATAACTGGCCGACAGCTCGGTGCGCCACTGATCGGAGATGTTCCACCGCAGGCTGGGCATGAAGCTGGTGAAGTCGAAGTCCTCCACGTACGCGCGCTGGCCTACCCACACGTGGGTGTTGTAGAGCGTGCCGCTGGTAACGGTCTGGTTGGAGTCCACGGTCAGGTTTTCGGGAATCCAGGCGGCGCCCAGCGAGAGGAAGTTGCGCCGGCCCCAGTTCATGGCCTCGACGCGGTCGAAGTCGCGGTCCGTTTCGGCATACAGGACGTCGAACGCGAAATCCATGTCGTCGCTGAACTGGTACTGCAGGGACAGCAGCGCACTGGCGCCGTCGCGGTCGCCCACGGTGTACATGCCGCGGCCGAGGTAGGGCATGATGCCGCGGTCGAGTGCGTCACGGCTCAGGCCGGAGGTTGCCAGCGGGTCGATTCGGTCACCAACCGCCAGACCCAGTTCGGGATGTGCCGCGACATAGTCCGCGGTGGCATAGGGCGTGTACCTGAAGTGATTGCCGCCCAGCCAACTGCCGCTGCTGTCGCAGTTCGAAGTCGTCTGCTCCGGATTGGTCCAGTCCACCATACAGCCGTCGGAAAAGCCGACCGTTTCGTAGCCGTCCACCCGATAATCGCGCTTGGTGACGACACCGGCCACCAGGAATCCGAACCGGTCGTTGAAGGTGTTCGAGTACATGCCCGTCACGCGCGGACTGACCTCGTTGTTGATGTCGGTGTAGATCCCTTCGGCCGAAAATGTCACCTGTTGGCCAACGTCGTCGAACGGCCGGCGCGTGCGCAGGTTGACGTAGCCCGAGGTGCCGCCTTCCACCTGGTCGGCCATTGGCGTCTTCGACACCGCCAGGCTGCTGAACAGTTCGGGCGGGAAAATGTCCAGGTCGACTTCGCGGTTGGAATTGGTGCCGGTCAGATTGCCGTCCGACGCCACCGCGATGTTGTTGCCATTGAGCACGATCTTGGTGAAGCTGGGCCCGAGGCCGCGCACCGAGATCTGCTGGCCCTCGCCGGTCACGTCGCGGGCGATCTTGACGCCCGGAATCCGGTTGAGCGATTCGGCCAGGTTCTGGCTGGGCAGCTTGCCGATGTCGTCGGCGAAGATCTCGTCGGTGAAGCCCACGGAATCACGCTTGGCGGCGGTGGAATCCATCAGGCTGCGGCGGTAACCGGTGACGATGACCTCTTCCAGGACCATTTCGTCGTCCTGGTCGGTGTTGGCCTGCGCCAAGGCGGTCGGAACATAAGCTGTGGTTGCTAGGGCTGTGCCGAGCAGCACCGCTGCATACAACGCGGCGCGTCGGCAGCGCAGCAAGGGGGTATTTGCTGGTAGTAAACTGGCATTCATTTAGGTTCTCCTCGTTCTTACCCCGTGGGTCGCCGCGGCAAAAGCGCGGCGCTGTGACTTCGAAATCGTTGAGAAGCAAACCTGCGTGGTAGCGCTACCACGATCTGATAGCGCTACCAATTAAAATCATTTTACCCTTTTTTAACATTCAGTCAATGATCCGAAGGGCGGCAACGGCCGTCTCGCGCGGGCGTTCAAGACCCGGCGTTGGAACTCTGCGGCGGGCCGAGGTAGCTGGGCTTCAGTCCCCCGGTGTCGATGATGATTTTCTGCAGGGTCGCGGCCGGATCGATACCGAAAATCCGCAGGGTATGGCGCCCCGCGGCCGGAACACGATAGGGCGTTCGCGCCGCCCGCACGCCCGTGCGCACGGACTCCTGCCAGAGGTGGTGGGCGCGGTCCTCGTGGAGGTCCACGACCTGCGGTTCGTCGCCGTCCATCGCCAGGCCGAAGCGCAGGCCGCGCCCGGGCACCAGCGGCCAGGTCGGCGACCACAGGGTCTCGATCACCACCTCGCCGGCGCTGAACAGGGTCAGGTCGTACTCGACCCAGGGCGCCGCGGCGGGATCGTCGGCGAAGCTGCGATCGGTGACCGGGAACACCGCGATGGAGGAGCCGGTGCGGCCGAGTCCCGGGATGACCTCCCACGCCAGGCCTTCCACATCGCGTTTGCGGCTGTAATTCTCGGCGTCGATCGACACGTAGCCGTCGGCCTCGACGAACCCCTGCAGATCCGGAGCCGGCTCCGGCTGCCGGGCCGGTCAGGCACCCTGCCCCCGCCGATCGCGCACCTGCCGGCTGACGCATCCGAAATTGGCCTGCGTGACGTTCTCGGCGAACTCGCGCAGGTAAACCTCGCCGATCGGCGGCGGCGCGAACCCGACGGGTTCGCCGTCGCCCTCTTGCCAGCTGATTTCGCCGCGCAGGAGATCGAAAGCGATCGGGTCGCCGTCCCTGACCCGGGCAATCGCACCGCCGGCCACCGCTTCGGGCGCGCAGTGGACCCCAATCGCGCCATGCGACACGCCGGAGATCCGGGTGTCGGAAATCAGAGCGACCTGGCCGGCCAGCCCCGCACCGGCCAGCGCGGCCGTCGCCACCAGCACCTCCGGCATGCCCATCGCCGCCGGCCCCATCCCGCGCAACACGACGACGTGGCCGGCCCGAACCACCTCGTCGGTCACCGCTTTCTCGACGGCCTCCGCCTCGTCGAAGCAAATCGCGCGGCCCTCGAACACCGGGTCCTGGTGATGCGACACCTTGAACAGGATGCCGTCCGGCGCCAGGTTTCCGAAGCAGACCTGGATGTCGGCATAGGGCTTGAACGGTGCCTCGGCGGGCGCCACCAGCGTCTGGTCGACGGGTAGCGGCAGGGCATCGGCGACCTGCTCCGCCAGGCTGTCGGCGAACAGTGTCGGAAGAGACCCGTCGAGCACGCCGCAGTCGATCAGGTGCCGGATCAGCATCGGCGTCCCGCCCATTTCGAACAGGTCGATCATGGTGCCGTCGCCGCGCGGCGCGAAGTTGCAGTAGACCGGCGTCGATCGCAGCACCTCCTGGATATCCTTCAGGCCAAAGTCCAGGCCGGCTTCGCAGGCCAGGGCGAGCACATGCAGGATGCCGTTGGTCGATCCGCCCACGGCGCCGATCATCGCCGTCGCGTTACGCAGCGACGCCCGGTTGATTATTGCCAGCGGCCGCAGATCTCGCTCGAGGATCCGCGCCATCCAGCGGCCCGCTTCCAGGCATTCCGACCGCTTTTCCACGCTTCGCGCCGGATTGGAGGAGCTGTGCGGCGGCATCAGGCCCATCGCCTCCATGGCCAGGCCCCAGGTATTGAACGAGGCGGCGATACCGCAGCCGCCGGCGCCGGGGCAGGCATGGCGTATGACGTCGTCCAGTTCCCGGGCCGTGGCCCGCCCGGCCCGCGCCGCCGCCTGGGTATCGTAGACGTCCTGGATGGTCAGACTGCGGCCCTTGAGGCGGCCGGGTCGGATGGTTCCGCCGCTGAGGATGAAGCCGGGCAGGTTGGTGCGCGCGAGGGCCATGGCGAATCCCGGCCCGTTCTTGTCGCAATGGTGCAGCCCGATGACGCCGTCGAAGCAGTGCGAGGTCGCCACCATCTCGGTGCCGGACGCGATCGCGTTGCGGGACGGCAGCGACGCGCAGCCGCCGCGGTGGCCCTGCGTGATGTTGTCGCTCACCGACGGCACGCCGAAGCGGTAACCGAGCATGCCCGACCCGGCGAGTCCGGCCTGCACCGATTCGCCCAGTTCGACGGTGTGCAGGTTGCACAGGTTGACCTCGTGCAGGGGTGTGCCGATGCCGATCAGCGGCTTGTCGAAATCGTCGTCGCTCCAGCCGAGGCCGTGGTAGAAGGCCTTGATGCCCAGCTGGCTGCCCCGGGTCAGCCGACGGCTGTTCCAGTTCCTCAATCGTCGTCCTCCCCTGTGCGTTTGGCTCCAGGAACGAAGCTTCAGGGTTGCGCCTGGGCACTCCGCCCGATGTTCAGGATGCGCGGTGCGGCATCGGAGTGGCGCCGCACCAGTGTGTAATCGAGAATGCGATCGTCGAAGCGCCTCGCGTCCCCCGCCCGCCGGGCCTGGATGATCGCTACGAGGAAATCGATGGCTGCGCGAGACAACTCGTCGGTCGGCACGTGGATCGTGGTCAGCTCCGGCCACACCGCGGTGGCGATGGGGGTGTCGTCGAACCCGCAAATCGAAATGTCGCCGGGCACGTCCAGCCCCTTGCGATGAGCCACGGCGCAGGCCGCCGCCGCCATGTCGTCGTTGCAGGCGAAAATCGCCGTCGGCACCTCGTCCAGTCCGAGCAGTTCCTCCGCCGCATCCAGCCCCGAGCGATAGCTGTAGTAGCCCTGGGTGATCCAGGCGTCGCGACACTCCAGCCGGCTATCGGCCATGGCGTCGCGGAATCCGGCGAGGCGGATGCCGCTGGCCGCGTGGCCGGGATGCCCGGCAATGAACCCGATGCGGCGGTGGCCGAGCGAAATGATGTGGTTGGTCATCTCCTTCGCCGCCAGGTAGCCGTCGATGCGGACCGAGGGAATGTGGCTGCGCGCGTAGCTCGAGGTGACGGCGACCATGGGCTTGTCGATGGTTTCGAGCACGTCCAGCACGTCGTCCGAATCCGCCAGCGGCGGCGCGATCAGCAGGCCATCGGTGCCGGACGATGCAATGCGCTCCAGCTCCGCCCGAAGCTCCAGGCGTTCGGTGCATTTCTCGACGATGAACTGGGCCTTGTGCGTCCGGGCCTGTTCCAGGCAGCCGAACAGGAGCTCGGCGATATAGGCGCTGGGCCGCTCGTAAATCAGCGCGATGTGGAGCTGGCTGGACCCGGCCAGGGTGCGTGCGGCTTCGTTGGGCGCATACCCGATCTCCGCAATGGCGGCGCGGACCAGTCGGCGCGTATCCTCGCGTACGGTGGTGACTCCGTTGATCACGCGCGACACCGTCATCGGGGAAACTCCGGCGTGTTTCGCGACGTCACGAAGCGTCGGCGCGCGCCGGCGCTTGCGGATGTGCCTGTTCGATGTACTGGTCACTAGAGGAGCTGTTCGCCCACCACCTGATTTTTCATGGTACCAAGAGTCCGGGATTCGCGACACACCCGCCACAGTGCCTGTCGAAGTAGCCCCGCCCCCGCGCTGCGATGCAACGAGACGCCGGACCAGGCATAATTTTCGCGCCCTTGGACTATACTTCGATACGTGCCACTCGCGCGCGCCCTTGTCGTAATCGGGGCTGCGAGCGTGACGCGGACGAGCGCCCTTGATACCAGCTGGGCGGGGGGGCAATGAGCAGATTGGGGCTTCGCATGGCGAAATCGCTTGCAGTATTGATGAGCGCGGCAGACCGGCAGGATCGCCCGGCGGCCGAAGCGCTGTTTTCCATGCTTTACACCGAACTGCACCGCGTGGCCCGGCGCGAACTCGCGCGCAACCTGGGCGCCTGCAGCCTCGGCCCGACGACCATCCTGCACCAGGCCTACATCGACATGTCCGGACGGGAGGGACCGGTATTTCCGGACCGTCCGCGCTTCATGGCCTATGCGGCACGAGTCATGCGCGGCCTGATCATCGACCACATGCGCAGCCGGCACGCCCAGAAGCGCGGCGGTCAGTTCGAGATCACCTCCTTGCCCGACGAGGCCGCGCACAACGCGGCGGATCTGCGCGAACTCACGCGCATCAGCCAGGCGCTGGACGAGCTGTCCGGGGCCGAGCCGGCCCTGGCGGAGATCGTGGACCTGAAGTTCTTCTGCGGCTTTACCTTCGCGGAGATCGCCGCGATGCGGGGGATCACCGAGCGGACGGTACAACGCCAGTGGCAGAAGGCCCGGATCTATCTCCACCACAGCCTCGGCGCCGACCAGCTGGATTGACGACCCCATGACCGCACTGGACCCGGAAACCTGGCGCAGGGTCAGCCCTTACCTGGACCAGGCGCTGGATTTGAGTGCGCCCGATCGAGCGCAATGGCTGGCCGAGCTGCGCACCCGGGATGCGGCACTTGCGGACGAACTCTCGACGCTGCTCCGGGAACACGAGGGGCTCGAACGATCCGGCTTCCTGGAGAGCAACCCACACCCGATGCCCGGCCAGGGCGCGCGCGCGGGCGACCGCGTCGGCGCCTACCGGCTGCTCGAACCCATCGGCTACGGCGGCATGGGCACCGTGTGGTTGGCGGAGCGCAGCGACGGCCGCTTCGATCGGAAAGTCGCCGTCAAGTTTCCGGGCATCTCGCTGAGCCCGCACGCCGGCGAACGTTTCCGGCGCGAAGGCAACCTGCTGGGCCGCCTCAGCCACCCCCACATCGCGCAGTTGCTGGATGCGGGAGTCGCGGAAGGCGGACAACCCTTTCTGGTTCTGGAGTACGTCGAAGGGGAGCCGATCGACCGCTACTGCGACACCCGCACGCTGGGCGTCGAGGCCCGGCTGCGCCTGTTCGGGGAGGTCCTTGGCGCGGTCGCGCACGCGCACGCGAACCTGGTCGTGCACCGTGACATCAAGCCCTCGAACGTGCTGGTCTCCGGGGACGGGAACGTCAAGCTGCTGGACTTCGGCATCGGCAAACTGCTGGAAGAGCATGCGGGCAGCGAGGCCGTGACGGCGCTGACCCGGGACAGCGGCGCCGGCCTGACCCCGGAGTACGCCGCACCCGAACAGATGACCGGCGGCGCGGTAACCACCGCGACCGACGTGTACGCGCTGGGCGGGCTACTTTACCGCCTCCTGACCGGCGGCCATCCAGCCGGCTCGGCGCCGACCACCATGGCCGAGATGGTGCGATCCGTGGTGGACCTGGATCCCGTCCGACCGTCTGAAATCGTCACCGCCGCCGGGCGCGATCCGGACGAATTGCGATCCGCCGCCGCACTGCGAGGCTCGACGCCCGAACGCCTGCGCCGCCGCCTGCGCGGCGACCTCGACACCATCGTACTGAAAGCGCTGAAGAAGCGGCCGGAGGAGCGCTACGGCTCGGTCGCGGCCCTGGCCGAGGACCTTCGGCGCTACCTCGCGCACGCCCCGATCAGTGCCCGCCCGGACTCGCTGCTCTATAGCGTCTCGCGGTTCGCCCGCCGTAACCGGACCGCCGTCGCGCTGGCTCTGGTGGCGCTGCTCGCCGTGGTGGTGGGCGTGGCCGGCACCCTGATGCAGGCGCAAACGGCACGGGCGGAGCGCGATTTCGCGCTGCGGCAGTTGTCCCGCGCGGAGGCGATCAACGAACTGAACCGCTTCGTGCTGTCCGACGCGGCCCCGTCCGGCAAACCATTCCTGGTCAATGAACTGCTCGAACGCGCGGAGCACGTGGTCGCACGCAGCCAGTCGGCCGATGCGGACCGTGCGGGCCTGCTGGTAGCTATCGGCGACCAGTACGCCGCGCAGGATCAGGGCGAAAGCGCGCTGCGCGTGCTGTCCGAAGCCTACGAACTCTCACGCGGGCTCGACGACCGTTCGACCCGTGCTCGCGCCGCCTGCGCGCTGGCTGCGACCCTGGCTCGGGGCATCGACCCCTCGCGGGCTGAAATGCTGTATCAGGAGGGCCTGAGCGAAACAGATGCCAGATCCAGGCTGGTGCTCGACCGCGTCTACTGCCTGCAATTCGGCAGCGCAGTGGCCTGGGAGGCCGGCCAAATGCGGGAGTCCATTGCCCGCATTCAGGAAGCCCAGCGATTGCTGGAAGGCTCCCCGCTGCGCACCGAAGTAATGCAGACGAACCTGCTGTTGACCCTGGCCGCCGCGTACACGCTGGCGGGACAGCTGCGCGAAGCGGCCGCGACGTACGAGGAAGCGGCACGCCGGATGACGGAGCTCGGACGCGACGACACGCAAGCTGCCGGCACGCTCTACAACGACTGGGGCCTGGCGCTGACCCTGATGGGACGGCCGCGAGAAGCGGAGGGTGTGCTCCGCCGGGCCATCGAAATCGGCCAGGATCAACGAGGCGACGATAGCGTATCGCCGGTCCTGCTGATCAACTACGCTCGCACCCTGCGAGACGCAGCGCGTTTCGATGCAGCCTCCGATTATGCGGAACGGGGACACCGTCTGGCGGTCCAGCGCGGCCTGGAGACGACGATCAACCACGCCCTGCTCACTCGTGCACGCAACTACCTCGCGCAAGGGGATACGGACCGGGCGCAGGAAATGCTGGACGCGGCCGAACAGCGGCTGCGCATGGTCCTCCCTGCGAACCACTACGCATTCGGTGCGGTGTACTCGCAACGCGCGCTGCTCGCGCAGCTGCGCGGTGAAACCGAGGACGCACTGCGGTTGGCGAACGAAGGGATGGCCATTATCGAGGCGTCCATGGCCGCCGGCCAGGGCGGCGCTTCCTCACTGCCAAACCTGCTGCTGCTGCGCTCCGACCTGTACTTGCAGACGGGCCAGCCGGACGCCGCCGTTGCAGACGCGGAACGGGCGCTGCGCGGTGTGGAAGAGTCGTCCCCCGCCGACACGCACACCATCGGGCTCGGCCGCGCATATTTGACTCTCGCCCGCGCGCTTGCCGCACAAGGCGACCCCGCCGGCGAGCGCGCCATGCTCGTCGCCGCGCTGGCGCATTTCGAGGACGCGGCCGGATCGGATCACCCCGAAACGCTCGAAACCCGGGCCCTGCTGGCGGCAGCCGCCCCCTGAGCGCTGTTCCCTGCCGGTATTCTTTTTGAGCAATCCACGCAGACCCCAGATGTACTTATGTCGGGTTTTGCCTCCGGAATCCGATATCCCCAGGCATGAGTCGGACGCGGGAATCAGCCCGGACGCGACCTGCTCTTTCTCAGGGATGCCCCGGCCCCGCCGAACCGGCTTCAAGCAGGCTTGACGGCGCGGAACGTAACTGAACGGACCCTGCCGACGATGTCCTCCTGCGACGCGCCCGCTCGTTCGAACAACCGTTGCGCCTCGGCGGGCGCAGTGTCCATGACGGTCATGCCGTAGTCGATGTCCTTGAGCAGTTCGATCGAGCCCAATCCTGCGGCCTCGATCAGATCGAAATACTCTGCCCGTTGCAGCGCGCCCGATACGCAGCCCACGTAGGCGTACAGGTCCTGTTCGATGGCTTCCGGAAGGCGCCCGTCGAGGATGATGTCCGAGATCACGAGTCGTCCGCCCGGCTTCAGCACGCGGGCGACCTCGCGGAACAC
>Ga0075327_1000583_pt1 | contig 10412 bp, 7 predicted proteins | sample MayberrySE_Catta_2_FD_120056 | JGI IMG/M metagenome (GOLD analysis project Ga0075327, IMG submission 120056) | Natural and restored wetland microbial communities from the San Francisco Bay, California, USA, that impact long-term carbon... | ecosystem: Environmental > Terrestrial > Soil > Wetlands...
AGTTGAGACTACGTCGAGGAGCCCGACCGAGCGCAACGCAGTAGACATGCCCATATCCGCCGCCGCAGTAGAAGCCTGGTGAGATATGCGGGCTAGGTCGCTCCAGGCGAGGGTGTTCCTCCTGGTGGCCGCGACGTTTTCGACGATCTACCTGACGCAGCCCGTGCTCCCGGTCCTGCGGGAGGAGTTCGGGATCGACGCGGCGAAGGCGTCCCTGACGGTATCCGCCGTCATCTTCGGGATCGCGCTGGCGACCTTGCCGTTCGGGCGTCTGGCGGATCGCTTCCCCGCCCGGCCGATCATCCTCTCCGGCGGGACGCTCGCCTCCCTGTTCGGTTTCCTCTGCGCCGCCACGTCCAGCTTCCCGCTCCTGGTGGCGGCGAGGCTTCTCCAGGGCGTGTTCGTCCCGTCGCTCACCACGTGCCTCGTGGTGTACCTCGTCCGCCGTCTTCCCCCCGAGCGCCTGAACGTCGCGATGGGGGCGTACGTTTCCGCCACCGTGGCGGGAGGATTGGGGGGCAGATTGCTCGCCGGGTTCCTCCACCCTCCCCTTCACTGGCGCTACGCGTTCGTGACCGCCTCCGCGCTCCTCCTCCTCGCGACCCTCGACGCGGGACGATGGCTTCCCCGGGAGGAGAAGATCCTCGATCCGGGGGGGAAAGACGCCGGTTTCGCGGCATTGCTCTCACGGAACGACCTGCTGCGGATCTTCTCCGTGGGCGCGGCGTCGTTCGGTGCCTTCTCCTCCGTATTCAACTACCTGCCGTTTCACCTCGCCGGGCCGCCGTTCCTCCTGCCGACGCACCTCATCACGTTGCTGTACCTGTCCTACCTGGTCGGCGTCGCGATCGGCCCGTTGGCGGGACGTCTCGGGAACCGGCTGGGCAACGGGATCGCGATGGCGGTCGGCGGGGCCGTATTCGGCGCTTCCGTCCTGCTCACGCTGGTCCCGTTCCTGGCGGCCGTGACCGCGTCGCTGGCAGGGGTGTGCGCCGGATTTTTCATCGTGCATACCGCCGCGGTGGGAGCGTTGAACCGGAAGCTGGCGGCGGGCCGCGGGAGGGGAAATTCCCTGTACGTACTCTTCTACTATCTCGGGGGGACGGCGGGGATCACGGTGAGCGGACTGGCGTACCGCCGCGCCGGGTGGAGCGGCGTGGTCGCCATGGTGATGGCCCTCCTGCTGATCCCCGTCGCCGCGGGGATCCTCGAGGCACGTTCGGACCGTCCCGGGCGGGACGGCAGCGGGGCGCCATGATTCATGCGCCTTACAGGATCGGTCCCACCCCGGCGAACAGGATCTCCACCCGCAACGTCGCGCCCCACACCGGCTTCCGGCTCCCGTCTTCCTTCCTGGGCCAATGGAGGCCGGGCTCTCCCTCAAGGAAGAGCCATTTCCGGTAGACGTTCCGCCGGTACCGGGCTAGGACGCGGTAATCCTGTGCGATCCACGCGGGTCGGGTCGACCCCGAGACGCCCCCGGCGACGGTGATCGCGCTTTTCGGGGAAAGCTTCTGGAGGAGGGAGAGCTCCGTCCCCCACGTCCACCCGTTGCTCTTCTCCGCGATCGTAAAGGAGTTGGACCATCGAAGCAGGGTGGGAAGGGCGAGCCAGCGTTCGAGGTCGACCTGGTTCGATTCGCCGAAGCCGTCCCGGGCGTCCCAGAACGCGGTCGCCGTGAACCGGGCGAGCGTGTCGAGCGCGACGGGCCGCGCGTGCTGGAACCGCGTGCGGAGGAAGGCGTCGGGCGGGATCTTCACCCGGACCCCGGCCCCCACGTCGATAGCCGTGCGCGGGGTCCGAAGGAGGTCGTAGACCAGCTCCGTGGAGCCGGTCCGGACCCGGCTTTCCACGTCCAGACCGGGGTTCCCGGGATCCTCCTGGGTTACGGCGTTCGGATCGCCCCGGGTCTCTCCCGAGATCACCAGCCGCCACCGATTCTTGAGCCTCGGGAGGCGCAGGGAGGCGCGAATCCTGCTTCGTGCGGAGAAGCGCTCCTCCTCGTCCCACCGGAGATCGTTCACCCACCGCAGGAACGACTCCGGCCATTCGGAGACGACTATCCGCTCGTCGCCGAAGAAGTGGTCGAACCAGACGACGGTATCGAACAGGTTCCTCTCGACCAGGGAATGGGTTCGGTCCACCCAGTTATTGTCGGCGGCAGGGGGGGGCGCGCCGATAACGTTGTCGATGGCGCCGGGGACCGCGCCCGCCGCGTTGTCGGCAGGGGAAACCGTACCGATGACATTGTCGGTAACGCCGGGCGCGAACCCGATCGGCGGACCGGTCGCGTGCGAAACGCCGGGGACCGGGAAAAGGAGGAGCCCCGCCGCCAATGCCGGGAACAACAGACTGAGGGTGCGCACGCTCCTCCTCGGCGGTTTCATCGTCGTCAGGGGCCCGGTGCCGGTGGAGGCGGGGATCGCTACGGCTTTACGGTCGCCTCCTCGACGATCACCTTGTACTTGTACCCCGCCCCGAAATCCTTGTCCTTGTAGAGGATCCCCTTCGCCGTCACCACGTCCCCGACCTTCGGGGCGTCCTGCGTGGTGGCCACCAGGTTGTTCGTTCCCTTCCCCGGATCGCCGCTGCCGTCGCGAAGGTGGACCCAGTTCTTTCCCATGATTCCCCTGGATACCTTGACGACCTTCCCCCGTACGACTACGGGCTTCTTGTCCAGCGTCCCGGCCTTCTCGTACGTTTCGGACACGGTAAATGCGTTCGCTCCCTTCGCCTTTTCCACCTTGATCGGGTCGGAGGAGGCGGGCGCCTTCGTGCCTTTGCCCCCGGCGCTTGCGGCATTCCCTGCCGCCAACGCGTCGCCCCCTGCCGCCAACGCACCGATGGAAACGCAAAGAGCGACCCATTTGCCGAAACGATTCATTCGAATCCCCTTTCACCGCGATTTCCGGACATTTTACCATCCCCGTCCCCTCGCCGGCTAAACTACGCCCGGGGGACGACCTGCCCCTTCTTCCTCATCGCCCGGATGATCGTCCCCGGCTCGGGCTACCGGAACGTCGGGATCGGCCGGGAGATCGGTGACGCCTACGACTGCCCGCGACCGGTTCGGGGGCCCGGGGACGGCGTGGGTAGCGGATGCTTCGGGTAGACGACCGTCACGCCGGGGTTGTTGAAGTACGTTTCCCCGGGGACGACGTCGAGGCGGCCGGGGTGGCGGGAGAACAGCTCACGGATCGCCGTCCGCAGATCGCCGCCGCGGCCCGAAGAGCCGTAGCCGTGGATCACGCGGATCGGGCCGGCGTCCCCCGCGCGCAGGCGCGCGTTGTAATGGACGGTGAGGCGGGAGAGCGCTTCCGCCACGGTCAGCCCGTGCAGGTCGATCTCCCCGCCCCCCATCCCGCGGTCAGAACTTGTACGTCATCCGGAACGTGGTCCGGTTCCCCTCGGGGCGGTTCTCCGCGGAGGACTCCCACTGGGTCTTGAGGCCCAGGAAGAAGTTCGGGGAGGCGGCCCAGGAGACCGCCGGCCCGACGGCGAAGACCTGCTCCTTCGTCCCGTTCCCCTCCACGCCGTTCGTCTCATCCTCGGTGATCTGCTTCAGGTAGTACCCCGCCACGGCGCCCCGGAAATTCTTGAAGAGCTCGTATTCGAACGAGTAGTTGAAATGGAACGCCTGCCCCGGCTGGAGATCGTTCGCCCCCAGGGCGGCGAAGGGATCGTCGTTCTTCGTGTTGTAGGTGTAGTGGATCCGCCAGGAGGTGGAAAACTCCGGAGTGAGGAACCAGGTGAAGGCGTAATACGGCTCGATCGTCCAGATATTGGAGCCCGGATTGATCAGGTGATTGCTGTCGTACTGGCCGATCGGCAGGGTGACGTCCAGCTCCACCCTCTGGAAAAAGGGGCGGCCGAGGAGCTTCGTGTCGAACCACTGGACGAAGGGGCCGACGACCAGGTCGCCGAGGACCGCGGGGTTGGCCGACACCGGCGGGCCGGGGGCACCGACGGTTCCCGAGCCGCTGATCGTCACCACCGGCAGCAGGACGTCCGCACCGAGGTGCCCCCCCAGGATCTTGTGCTTGTAGACATGGACGAACTGGTTCATCGCGAGCACGTTGGCGACCTTCGGGTCCCCGGGGATGGCGTTCCCGTCGCGGTCCTTGAACGTGTCCGACTGGTATGCCTGGATGTACTCGGTGAAGTAGGTCCCGGGGCCGGGAAGGGCGCCGTCGAGGATGTCCGTCAGGCCGAGGTTCAGCGGCGGCTGGTTGAACGCGAACGACGGGGTGCCGGCGACACCGAAGAGCAGCGCCGCCAGGAGCGGGATGGAGATCGTCTTGCGCATCAGTTCCCTCCGAAAAGATGGGATGGTCCCGGATCGCCGAATCGTACCCGACATACATACCCGCAACGCGGCAAGGACGTCAACCGCTTCCTGCTCGCGGAAGGAGCATCGGCATCAAGGTCCTTTGGGGGGGGAGGGCGGACGGGAGGCCTTCCGCGCCGGGACGCGGCGCGGAAGGCTCCGTGCCCGTGTCAGGCCGGCTTCTTCAGGATCTCGACGTCGATGGTGATCTCCACCTCGTCCCCCACCACCACGCCGCCCGTCTCCAGGGTCTTGTTCCAGAGCAGGCCGAAATCCTTCCGGTTGATCTTCGTGGACGCCTGCCCGCCGACGCGGGTGTTCCCCCCCGGGTCCTTGATGGCGGGGGTGGGTCCTTCAACGGTCAGGACCACCTCTTTCGTCACCCCCCGGATCGTCAGGTCTCCGGTCATCTTCAGCGTTCCGTCCCCGGTTTTTTCGACCCGCTTCGACTTGAAAGCGATCGTGGGGTGTTTCGCCACGTCGAGGAAATTGGGGCTGCGCAGGTCCGCGTCCCGCTTCTCCACGCGGGTGTTGACCGAGGCCGCGTCGATCGTGATGTCGGCCGAGGACTTCGTCACGTCCGCCTCGTCGTACACGATCTTCCCGGAGACTTTTTCGAATTCACCGCGAACCGAGGAGATCATCAGGTGACGAACCTTGAAATGCACCCCGGTATGGGCCGGGTCGAACTCCCAGGTAGCCGCATGGAGAAGCCCCGGCGCCGCAAGGCACAGTACCGCCGCCGCAAGAATCATCCGTCGCCGCATCTCTTCCTCCTTGTAGGGTCGATTTTCAACCGATGACACAGGAGAGATTCCCGGAGGGAGCGGATGGTTTCGCGAATCAGCGTCCGACGAGGTAGCGGTCCGCCCCCGCCGCGGCCAGCCTGCCGAGGTTGATCGCGCGTACGACGAGAGATGCCCCCACCACGGCGTCTCCCGCGCCGAACACGCCGGGGACGTTCGTCATGCTGTTCCCGTCGCCGGCCAGGTTCCCCCGGCTGTCCGTCGCGACGCCCAGCTCCCGGACCAGCGGGCCGTGCTCCACGTGGACGAATCCCATCGCCAGGAGCACGAGGTCCGCCCGCAGCTCGAACGCGGAGCCGGGGATCTCCTTGAACGAACGCCTCCCCGCGGCATCGGGCTCGGACCAGTCGAGCTTCACGCACGAAAGCTTCCGGACCTCTCCCTTTTCGCCGAGGATCTCCTTCGTCTGGAGGCTCCAGATCCGCTCGCACCCTTCCTCCTGGGAGGAGGAGGTCCGCAGGATGACCGGCCACGTGGGCCACGGGTTGGTCGGGAGCCGGTCCTCCGGAGGCTTCGGCAGGAGCTCGATCTGGGTGATCGAGGCGGCCCCCTGCCGGCGGCTGGTGCCGATGCAGTCCGATCCCGTGTCCCCCCCGCCGATGACCACCACGTGCTTCCCTGCCGCGGAGATCGCTTCCCCCTCGGGGATCGTGTCCCCGGCGTTTCGCCGGTTCTGCTGCGTGAGGAACTCCATCGCGAAATGGACCCCCGAAAGATCCCTTCCGGGGACCGGCAGGTCGCGTGCGGTCGTCGCCCCGGCGGCCAGGACGATCGCGTCGAATGTTCGGCGCAGGTACGCCGCGGAGACGTCCACCCCCGCGTTGACGCTCGTCTCGAAGACCACCCCCTCGGCCCGCATCTGGTCGAGGCGCCGGTCGATGACCCACTTCTCGAGCTTGAAGTCGGGGATGCCGTACCGCAGGAGACCCCCGATCCGGTCCGACTTCTCGAAGACCACCACTTCGTGGCCGCTGCGCGCGAGCTGCTGGGCGGCAGGCAGCCCCGCGGGGCCCGACCCCACGACGGCCACGCGCTTGCCGGTCGAAAACCCCGCCGGCTCCGGCCGGATCCACTCCTCGCGCCAGCCGTGCTCCACGATCTGGAGCTCGAGGTGGCGGATGGTGACCGCGGGGAGGTTGATCGCCAGGGTGCACGCGGTCTCGCACGGGGCGGGACAGACCCGGCCCGTGATCTCCGGGAGGTTGCAGGTGGCGTGCAGCAGGTCGAGCGCCTTCCGCCAGTTCTTCCGGTAGACCATGTCGTTCCAGTCGGGGATCCGGTTCTTCACGGGGCAGCCGAAGGCGTGGCAATACGGGATCCCGCAATCCATGCAGCGCGCCGCCTGGCGATAGATCCCCTCCTCGGGGAGCAGCTCCTCGACCTCGCGGTAATCCCCGACCCGCTCGGTCACCGGCCGGTGCGCCGGCTCCTCCCGGTCGTATTCCATGAACCCGGTCGGCTTAACCACGGTAGACCTCCTCGGTGGCGGAGACGCTCTCGGTGTTCATCTCCTCCTCCATGCGCATCCGGTCCAGCGACTTCCGGTACTCGATCGGCATGATCTTGACGAACAGGGGGAGGCGGGACTCCCAGTTCTCCAGGATCTGCGCGGCCCGCTGGCTCCCCGTGTGGCGGAAGTGGCTCTCGATCATGGCGTGGAGGCGCTTTATGTCCTCCTCCTGCCAGACGCTCTCCACGTCGACCATGTCGAGGTTGCAGCGGGTGTCGAACAGCTCCGTCTCGTCGTAGACGTAGGCGAGCCCCCCGCTCATCCCGGCGGCGAAGTTGTTCCCCGTAGGTCCCAGCACCACGACGACCCCGCCGGTCATGTACTCGCACCCGTGGTCGCCGACGCCCTCCACGACGGCTTTCCCGCCGCTGTTGCGGACCGCGAACCGCTCCCCGGCGGTCCCGTGGAAATACGCCTCTCCGCCCGTGGCGCCGTAGAGGACCACGTTTCCGACGATCACGTTCTTGTGCGGGAGGAAGGTCGCTCCCTCCGGGGGTGTGACGACGATCCGTCCCCCCGACATCCCCTTGCCGAGGTAGTCGTTGGCGTCGCCGTGCACGTGCATCGTGACGCCGGGGGCCAGGAACGCGCCGAAACTCTGGCCCGCGGAGCCGAAGAGGGTGAGGTGGATCGTGTCGTCGGGCAGTCCCGCCGCCCCGTACCGGCGGGTGATCTCGCCGGAGAGCGCCGCCCCGATCGATCGGTGGACGTTCCGGATCGGCAGCTCGATCCGGACCGGCTCCTTCCGGTCCAGGGCGCTCCGGGCGAGCGTCATGATCTCGTAGTCGAGGGCCTTGGCGACCTCGTGCTCCTGCGGACGCACGCTGTGCAGGGGGCTGTGCATTCCGTTGCCGGGCGGCAGGAGGATGGCGGAGAAGTCGAGCCCCTTCGCCTTCCAGTGCTCGATCGCCGGCTGTACCTCCAGGAGGTCGACCCGGCCCACCATCTCGTCGAGCGTGCGGAAGCCGAGCTCCGCCATGATTTCGCGAAGCTCCTCGGAAACGAATCGCAGAAAGCGGACGACGTACTCCGGCGCGCCGCCGAATCGCGCGCGCAGGGCCGGATCCTGGGTCGCCACTCCCACCGGGCAGGTGTTCAGGTGGCAAACCCGCATCATGACGCACCCGAGGCTCACGAGCACCGCCGTGCCGAACCCGAACTCCTCGGCCCCCATCAGCGCGGCGATGGCGAGGTCCCGGCCGGTCTTCAACTGCCCGTCGACCTGCACCCGGATCCGGTCGCGAAGCCGGTTGTAGATCAGCGCCTGCTGGGTCTCGGCCAGCCCGAGCTCCCACGGAAGTCCCGTGTGCTTGATGGACGTGAGGGGCGAGGCGCCCGTGCCGCCGTCGCTCCCGGCGATGAGCACGAGGTCTGCTTTCGCCTTGGCGACCCCGGCCGCGATCGTCCCGACCCCGACCTCGGAAACGAGCTTGACGGAGACGTTCGCCCCCGGGTTGACCGATTTCAGGTCGTAGATGAGCTGCGCGAGATCCTCGATGGAGTAGATGTCGTGGTGCGGCGGCGGCGAGATGAGCGTCACGTACGGCATCGTGTGGCGGATCCGGGCGATCTCGGGGCTCACCTTGTGGCCGGGGAGCTGTCCGCCCTCGCCGGGCTTGGCTCCCTGCGCCATCTTGATCTGCAGCTCGTCGGCGTTCACCAGGTACTCGGTGGTCGCGCCGAAGCGCGCCGAGGCGACCTGCCGGATCCGGGACCGCCGGCTGTCCCCGTTCGGGAGCGGGATGTTCCGCTCGGGATCCTCTCCCCCTTCCCCGGAGTTGCTCCGCCCGCCGATCCGGTTCATCGCGATGGCGATCGTCTCGTGGGTCTCCTTGCTGATGGATCCGAACGACATCGCCGCGGTGACGAAGCGCGGCAGGATTTTCCCGGCCGGCTCCACCTCGTCGAGGGGGATCGGGGTTCCCTTGCGGAATCGGAACAGCGAGCGCAGCGTGGCGTGCGCGAGCGACTGGTCGTTGATGAGCGCCGCGTACTCCTTGTAGATCCCGTAGTCGTTCAGGCGGGTCGCGCTCTGGAGCTTGTAGACCGACTCCGGGGTCCACAGGTGGCGCTCGCCGTCGACCCGGACCTGGTAGACGCCGCCCACGTCCAGGAGGTTGTCCGCGCTCCGCCAGTGGCCGTCGGCCGGGAAGCCGCGCCGGTGCCGCGCCACGGTTTCCGCGGCGATCTCGGAAAGCCCGATCCCGGCGATGCGGGACGCCGTGTTGGTGAAGTAGTTGTCCACCAGCTCCTTCCCCAGCCCCACCGCCTCGAAGATCTGGGAGCCGAGAAAGCTGCGCAAGGTGGAGATCCCCATCCGGCTGAAGGTCTTGAGGAGTCCCTTCTTCACCGAGGTGACGTATTTATCCACCGCCTCGCCTTGCAGCAGCGGGGCCTCCAGCGATTCGCTCTCGGCGAGCTCGCGGATCGTGGAGAGGACCGTGTGGGGGCAGATCGCGTTGGCCCCGTACCCGAGGAGGAGCGCGAAGTGGATGACCTCCCGGGGCTCGCCGCTCTCCACGACGATCGACGCCTGCGTCCGCAAGCCCCTGCGGATCAGGTGATGGTGCAGCCCCGCGACGGCGAGAAGCGACGGGATCGGCGCGCGGCCGGCGTTCATGTTCCTGTCGGTCAGGATGAGAAGGGTCGCGCCTCCCCGGATCGCCTTGTCGGCCTGGACGAAGAGCCTTGCCAGCGCCGTCTCGAGTGCCTTGCCGTCCCCGCCCGCCGGGAAGAGCATGTCGATCTCGGCGGCGCTGAGGTCCGGATGGGTCGCTCCCCGAAGCCGGAGCATGTCCTCCGGGGTGAGGATCGGCTGGATGAGGCGGAGCATGCGGCAATGCTCCGGGGTCTCGTCCAGGAGGTTCCGCTCCCTCCCGATGAAGCCGTTCAGCGACATCACCAGCTCCTCGCGGAGCGGGTCGATCGGCGGGTTCGTCACCTGGGCGAAGAGCTGCTTGAAGTAGGCGAAGAGCGATTGCGGCCGGTTCGAGAGGACCGCCAGCGCCGCGTCGTCCCCCATCGAGCCGACCGCCTCCTGTCCCCGGGACGCCATCGGGTTGATGATGAGCTTGATCTCCTCCTCGGTGTAGCCGAAGGCGTGCTGCTTGCGCCGCAGCGTTTCCGGGTCCTCGGGGGGGATCTCGGACGGAACGAACAGCCCCCGCAGCTCGATCTTGTTGTCCTTGACCCACTTCCTGTACGGCTTCCGGCGGGAGATGGCCGCCTTGATCTCGTTGTCCGGGACGATCCGCTTCTGATGCAGGTCGAGGAGGAGCATTTTCCCGGGCTGGAGCCGGCCGCGCCGGACGATCCGGTCCGGCGGGAAGTCCATCACCCCGGTTTCCGAGGCGAGGACGATCATCCCGTCCCGCGTCACGGTGTACCGCGCGGGTCGCAGCCCGTTCCGGTCGAGGGTGGCGCCGAGGTAGCGCCCGTCGCAGAAGACCATCGCCGCCGGGCCGTCCCACGGCTCCATGATCGCGGAGTGGTACTCGTAGAAGGACCGCTTGTCCTCGCTCATCTGGAACTTGGGGCCCCACGCCTCGGGGATCATCATCATCACGGCGTGCGGCAGCGACCGGCCCGACATCACGAGCAGTTCGAGGACGTTGTCGAAGATGGCGGAGTCGCTCCCCGTCTCGTTGATGACGGGGCGCAGCTTGGCGATGTCGTTGCCGAACAGCGGCGAGGAGAGGTTCGGCTCCCGGGCCCGCATCCGGTTGATGTTTCCCCGAAGCGTATTGATCTCGCCGTTGTGGGCGGCGAG
>Ga0075327_1000584_pt1 | contig 10408 bp, 7 predicted proteins | sample MayberrySE_Catta_2_FD_120056 | JGI IMG/M metagenome (GOLD analysis project Ga0075327, IMG submission 120056) | Natural and restored wetland microbial communities from the San Francisco Bay, California, USA, that impact long-term carbon... | ecosystem: Environmental > Terrestrial > Soil > Wetlands...
ATCTGTCTGACCGAGGAGACGACCGAGACGCTGTACCTTCTCTGAGAAGGCGATCGCATCGTCGGCATCTCGGGTTACACCGTGCGGCCGCCGGAAGCTCGCCAGAAGCCGAAGGTCTCCGCGTTCATCAACGCCCGCTTCGACAAGATCGAGGCGCTCCGGCCCGACCTCATCCTGGCGTTCTCGGATCTGCAGGCCGATATCGCCGCGGAGCTGATTCGCCGGGGGTATGCGGTCGTGACGTTCAATCAGCGGAGCGTCGCCGAGATTCTGCAGATGGTCCGGATGGTCGGCGCGCTCGTCGGATGCGGCGATCGCGCCGCGGAGCTTGCCAGCTCGCTCGAACGGGGCCTCGACGACGTGCGGGCGGCGGCGGCGGACCTTCCGCGACGGCCCCGTGTGTTCTTCGAGGAATGGGACCACCCGCTCATCTCGGGAATCTGCTGGGTCGACGAGCTCGTCGAGATCGCCGGCGGGGATCCGCTCTTTCCGGCGCTCCGCAAGGAGAGCCTGGCGAAGCACCGGATCGTCTCCCCCGCCGAAGTCGCCGCGCGCGACCCGGAGATCGTCATCGCGTCATGGTGCGGGAAGGCGATGAAGAAGCGGACGATCGTCGAACGGCCAGGATGGGATCGCGTGAGCGCCGTGCGCGACGACCACATCTACGAGATCAAGTCGACCTACATCCTGCAGCCCGGGCCCGCGGCGCTCACGGAGGGTGTCGCCCGGCTGCACGACTGTATCTTGCGCGTCGTTCGGGGTTCGTAGTTTCGGGGGGCCAGGATCAGGGGGCAGCGGGCGGGCCAGGTCAAACGCCCAACCCATTCCGGTCCCCTGGATCCCTGATCCCTGATCCCCGATCCCCGATCGCTGATCAATCGCTGACACACACACTCCCCGGCAGCGTGGCCTTCAACGATCGATCGCTGTCGGGCCGCCGGATGAGGTCGAGGAACTCCATGCGCGTCCGGGCGTCGTGCTGAAAGACGCCGAGCATCGCGCTCGTGACGGCCACCGAGTTCTGCTTTTCGACGCCGCGCATCGACATGCACAGGTGCGACGCCTCCATGACGACCGCCACGCCGAGCGGACGGATCTTTTCGCGGAGGGTCTCGGCGATCTGGTTGGTGAGGCGCTCCTGCACCTGCAGGCGCCGCGCGAAGATCTCGACGAGGCGCGGGATCTTGCTCAGCCCGATGACGCGGCCCTGCGGGATGTAGGCCACGTGGCACCTGCCGAAGAACGGCAGCAGGTGGTGCTCGCAGAGGCTGTAGAAGTCGACGTCCTTGACGATCACCATCTCGTTATAATCGACGGTGAAGAGCGCGTTGTTGAGGACGGCGTCGACGTCGGCGGCGTAGCCGTGGGTCAGGAACCGAAGCGACTTCTCCACCCGCTTGGGCGTGTCGACCAGCCCCTCCCGCGAAGGGTCCTCCCCCAGTTCCGCGAGGAGCTGTCGAATGATGTCCTGCATGCCCGTATTCTACCTCCTGCTCTCCGGGGGTCTCCTGGCGCCGACCGGCCACGCCGGTCCTGCCGCCTCTCTCGCGAACGGCAGTTCGGCCTTCTGGTGGCAGACACCAGCGTCAGCCGATCCTGACGCGCTCTATGCGGCGCGGGATAACCTGGCCAGGGCGCGCGACGCGGCCGCCATCTGGGCCGCGCGCCTCGAGAAGAACCCTCGCAATTTCGAGGCCGCGTGGAAGCTCGCCCGCACGAGATACTGGCTCGGCGGGCGCGCGCCGGAGGCCGAGCGCAAGGCACTGCTCGAGGCGGGAATTGCGGCGGGACGCGCGGCCGTCGCGGTCGAGCCGGATCGCCCCGAAGGCCATTTCTGGATCGCCGCCAACATGGGCGCGCTCGCCGAATCGTTCGGCCTCCGGCAGGGCCTCAAGTACCGCGGCGACATCAAGAGCGAGCTCCTGATCGTCCTGAAACTCGACCCGGCGTTCCAGCACGGATCGGCCGACCGCGCGCTCGGCCGCTGGTATTTCAGGGTCCCGGGACTCTTCGGCGGATCCAACAGGAAGTCCGAGGAGCATCTCCGGAAGTCGCTCACCTACAACCCGAACAGCCATTCCTCGCGCTTCTTCCTCGCCGAGACGCTCCTCGACATGGACCGGAAGGCAGAAGCCCGCGCCGAGCTCCAGGCGGTCATCGACGCCCCGGTCGACCCCGAATGGGCGCCCGAGGACCGGGAGTTCAAGGCCAAGGCCCGCCAGTTGCTCGCCACCATCAAGTAGGGGCGCGACCAGGGCGCCGCGGGTGATTCGGTTCAATATCGCGTACGAGTTCGGGAGGTGAGAAGGAAGCAGCCGCGATCGGCGTGTCGGGCTGAATCACTACTGCCAGCGGGCTCACGGGTGGCGCGGGGCGGGCGCCCGCGGGCGCACAGCGCGCGGACCCGTTGAGCCCCATGGCAGCGCGCGAGCACCCGTGGGCTGCCACGCGACGGGACCCGGGTGGGTGCCCGACCAGTAGTGATTCAGCGGACCACGCCGCGCTACACAGTCTCTACAATCGCCCCAATCCCCTGGCCACCGCCGATGCAGGCGGCCGCCAGGCCGCGCCGCAGGCCGCGCCGGCGCAGTTCGAGCAGCAGCGTCAGAAGAAGCCGCGTGCCGGTCATGCCGAGGGGATGGCCGAGCGCGATGGCGCCGCCATTAACATTGACCTTGTCGCGATCGAGGCCGAGCTCTTTCTCGACGGCGAGGTACTGCGCCGCGAAGGCCTCGTTGACCTCGATGAGGTCGAGGTCCTTCAGCGTGAGCCCCGCCTTCTCGAGCACCTTGAGCGTGGCGGGAGCCGGGCCCATCCCCATCAGCGAGGGATCGACGCCGACCGTCGCCCAATGTGTGAGGCGTCCGAGCGGCGTCAGGCCGTTGGTCTTCACGCCGCGCTCGGACGCGAGGAGGACGGCAGCCGCGCCGTCGACGATGCCCGAGGCGTTTCCGGCCGTCACGCAGCCGTTCTTGCTGAACGCCGCCGGCAGCTTCGCCAGCCCCTCCATCGACGAGTCCGGACGCATGTGATCGTCGGCGGCGAAGACCTCGACGCCTTTGCGGTTCTTGATCTCGACCGGCACGACTTCGTCGGAGAAGCGTCCGGCCTTCCACGCCGCGTCGGCGAGCTGCTGGCTCCTGATCGCGTAGCGATCCTGCTCCTCCCGCGAGATGCCGTATTTCGCGGCGCAGTTCTCGGCCGTGCCCGCCATCGTGCAGCCGCAGTGCGTATCGAGGAGCGACGTCCACAGGTAGTCCTCGAGCTGCCCCTGGCCCAGGCGCAGGCCACTGCGAAGCCCGCGGATGACGTGCGGCGCCTGACTCATACTCTCCGTGCCGCCGGTGAGCACGACGTCGGCTTCGCCGAGCAGGATCATCTGGCCGCCGCTGATGGCGGCCTGGATCCCCGAGCCGCACAGCCGGTTGACCGTCAGAGCGGGGACCTCGATCGGCACACAGGCCTTGAGGCCGACGTGGCGCGCGCCGTACACCGCGTCCGAGCTCGTCTGCAGGACGTTGCCGAAGACCACGTGGTCGACCATCTCCGGCGCCACCCCGGTTTTCGCCATGGCCGCGCGTGCTGCGAGGCCGCCGAGATCGAGGGCCGAGAAGTCCTTGAGCTTGCCCGTGTATTCGGCCATCGGAGTTCGGGCCCCACCGATGATGTAGATACCCTTATTCATCAATCCTCACTGTCGCGCTGCATGTCTGATCACGGATTCCTATCGCGAAGACGCAGGAAGACCACGATGCTCGCGCAGAAAAGACGTCAAGGACCCAAGAGCCCTTCGCGATCCTTGGAGCTTCGCGAACATCGAGATGAGAGTCGTGAGCGCCGTCTCACCACGATCACGAATTTCATCACGATGGGCACGATGGAACGATGGGCACGATGGAATCTTGTACCGATTCTTCATCGTGTCCGTCGTCTCATCGTGTTCATCGTGATGAACGGCCGTGGGCGCGTGTCCCTCAAATCGCCCGCACGGCCGCCGCGATGTAGTCCCCCGCCTCTCTCGTCCCCAACTGTCCCCCGACGTCCTGCGTGACCTGCCGCTCCCGCACGGCCTTCAGGATCGCCGCGTCGATCGCCGCGGCCTCCTCCGCCAACCCCAGCGTTTCGAGCATCAGCGCCGCCGACGCGATCGCGCCAATCGGGTTCGCGACGTTCTTGCCCGCGAACTTCGGCGCCGAGCCGTGGACCGGCTCGAACATCGACGTCTTGCCCGGGTGCAGGTTGCCCGAGGCGGCCATCCCCAGGCCCCCCTGAAACGTCGCCCCGAGGTCCGTGATGATGTCTCCGAACAGGTTGTTGGTGACGATGACCTCGAACTGCCCCGGGTCGAGCACCATGTACATCGCGAGCGCGTCGATGTAGTAGTGCGTCGCCGTGATCCCGGGATACTCGGTGGCGAGCTGGCGGAAGACGCGCTGCCAGAGTGCGTGTCCATCCGTCATCGCGTTGCTCTTGTCGGCCATGCATACCTTCGTCAGGCCGCGGGCCTTCGCGAACTCGAAGGCGTGCCGGACGATGCGATGGACGCCCTTGTAGGTGTTGAGCTCTTCCTGGATGGCGATTTCGTCGTCTGTGCCGGCCTTGAATCTCCCGCCGACGCCGACGTACAAGCCCTCGGTGTTCTCGCGAAACACGACGAAGTTGACGTCGGCCGGACCGCGGCCCTTGAGCGGGCACAGCCGCTCGTCGAGCAGCCGGACGGGGCGGTAGTTGACGTAGAGGTCGAGCTCGAAGCGCGTGCCGAGCAGGATGTCGCGGGCGTGCCGATTGTCGGGCACGCGAGGATCGCCGAGCGCACCGATGAAGATCGCCTCGAACGCGCGGAGGAGGTCGTAGCCGTCCAGCGGGATGGTGACCTTCGATTCGAGGTAGTGGTCGGCGCCCCAGGGCAGACGCTCGAAGTGGAGCCGACGGCCGAAGCGCTCCGAGACCGCCGTCAGAACCTTGAGGGCCTCGGCGGTCACGTCCTTGCCGATGCCGTCGCCGGCGATCACGGCTATCTGCATGCGTATCCAAGACCCCTTAGACGACCCGCGACGTCCCGGCGGTGGCGCGCCAAGCTACACCAGCTCAGCCATGGTGGTAGGGGCGCGACGACGTTCACTGGGGCACGACTGTGATCATAGCTCGGCGGGCCCCGAAGCGGCAGCGAAGGCGCCCCGTTTCGAGAAACGCCGAGCCGGCAGCGCGCAAAGGCCCGAGGGACGAATGGCGGCGATCCGCTGACGAGCTCGATCCATCCCAGTCATCTCAGAATCCACAAAATTGTATCTAATGGGACGAATGACCTGTAGAGTCGCCTGAAATGCCTGAAAACAGTGGCCTTGCTAGGCCGCCTCCACGGGCATGCTGCATGCTTCGCTGGGACGAGCACTTATCGTGGTTGTGTCTGTTGATCTTGCCGAAGGGGTAGGGGACGACATCTGTCGTGTCCACTCTGTCAGGACTGCCTCAGGAGGCTTCCCACATGCGTAAACGTAGTCGTTTCTTAGGCGCGCTGGCAGCCGTTCTGTTGCTGGCCTCGAGCTCCGAGCTCTGGGCTCAGACAACGGGGCGGATTCAGGGGCAGGTCGTTGACGCCCAGGGCGCGGTCGTTCCAGGGGTCACGGTAACGGTCACCAGCCCGGCGCTGCAGGGCGCCCTGACGCAGGTTTCGGATGCGGAAGGACGGTTCCGCTTCCCGAGCGTCCCTCCTGGTCGGTACACCGTCAAGGCAGAGCTCTCCAGCTTCAAGACGTTCGAGCTGGCTAATCTCGACGTCCCTCTCGACCAGACAGTGACTGTCCCTGTCACACTCCAGCTCGCGAGCGTGACCGAGGCTGTCACGGTCATGGCCACCACGCCGGTCATCGATTCGACTTCGACGGTAACGGGCATCGTCGCCGACTCGGAAATCCTCGCCCGTCTTCCGGTTCGTCGCGACATCTACTCCGCATCGAGGCTGGCAGCCGGAGTCACCGACGATGGCGTGGGCATGACCGTGTACGGCTCGAGCGGCGCGGAGAATCAGTACATTATCGATGGACTCAACACAACCGGCGTGGAGTTGGGCAACAAGGGCAAGAACGTGAACATGGACTTCATCGAGGCGGTGGAGACCAAGACGGGCGGCCTGCCGGCGGAGTACGGACGTAATACGGGCGGCATCGTGAACGCCATCACGAAGAGCGGAAGCAACGTGTTTCGCGGGTCGCTGTTCGGATTTACCGAGGGCGGGTTTCTTCGGGCCGACGATTCGACCCGCGACGACCGACCGCAGACCACGACACAGGTAACCGATACCACTCACCTGGGTGACGTCGGCGGAACACTCGGCGGGTACATCGTCAAGGATCGCCTGTGGTTCTTTGGCTCGATGGACTACGCGAACGAGGGGCGTGACGTCACGGTCATTCGAGAGATCGCTTCTCCGGGCAGCCCCGCAGTCGACTCGGTCATTCCCGTAACGATCAAGAACACGCTTTTTGCGGGCAAGGTCACGTACAGGCTCGGCACGGGCCACACCCTGAATGGGTCGGTCTTCGGAGATCCGACCACGCGAACAGGACCCATCTTCACGATTTCTGGTCCCGCGAGCACGTGGGACGGCGAACGGAAGACGGGCGCGACCGACCTGGTCGGCAAGTACGACGGCATCCTCGGAAGCAAATGGCTGCTGTCCGGCCAGGCCGCGCGACATGTCGAGAAGGAAGAGAACTTCGGGACGGGGAGGAACATCCCGCTGTCGATCGACACGACTGTGAACCCGAACGCCCTGTCCGGCGGGTTCGGCTTCTTCCAGGATCAGGAGTTCACGCGGGATAATTTCAAGGCCGACCTGACCACGTTCTTCGGGGGCCATTCGGTCAAGGGCGGCATCGACTTCGAGCACATCAAGGCCGTCAACCAGAACTTCAACGGCGGCGCCGGACAGCGGATCTACAAGCTGAGGACGAGCGCCGACGTCATCTACTACCGCCACCGTTTCTACATTGACGATCGCGCCCCCGGTTACGTCCGGGGCGACCCGACCAGTTGGGTATTCGCAGTACCGCTCACGTCCGAGCCGGACTCCCAGAACCTCTCGTGGTACGTGCAGGACAGCTGGCGCGTGGGCTCGAGCCTGACCATCAATGGCGGCATCCGCTGGGAAGGTCAGGACGTCAGGTCGCGCGACAACGAGTCGGCATTCAAGCTGACCGACAACTGGGCGCCGCGCATCGGGTTCGTGTGGGACGTGACGCGCAACAACAAGAGCAAGCTGTACGCGAACTGGGGCCGCTTCTTCGAGAGCATCCCGATGGACATCAACATCCGCGCGTTCGGCGGAGAGGTGTCGTGCTTCTGCTACAACTTCAGCCCCGATCCCGCCAACTTCCTCCAGGATCCCGCCGCCCCACGGGCGCAGTCGCTGCTCGGCGGCGAGGAGCCCGTTGATCCGGATCTCAAGGGCCAGTACCTCGAGGAGTTCCTGGTTGGATTCGACTACGAAGTTCGCCCGTCGTTCGTCGTCGGAGCGAAGTTCACCAGGCGCCATCTCGGCCGCGTCATCGAAGACTTCCTGATTCCGTCCGAAGGCAACTACTTCATCGCCAATCCGGGAAGCGGTATCGGCAGGGAAATGGCGTTCTACGACGGCGTGCACACGGCGCCGGCGCCAGAAGCCAGGCGAGAGAGCACGGCGTTCGAACTGTCCGCCAGCAAGCGCTTCAGCAACAACTGGATGTTCATCGCCAGCGCGGTCTTCAGCAAGCTCGAGGGCAATTACGACGGGACGTTCCAGACCTCGACCGGTCAGCTCGACCCGAACATCAACTCGGCCTTCGACTACGCTGACTTCCTCGTGAACGCCGACGGCACGCTGAGCAGCGACCGCAACGTCCAGCTCAAGTTCGACGGCGCCTACGAGTTCTCCAGCGGACCACTGACCGGCCTGAACGTCGCGCCGTCGTTCCGTTGGCTCGCGGGCACGCCCCTCAATGCGTACGGATATTCGCTCGCGTACCAGAACTGGGAGTACTACCTCGTACCGCGCGGCTCCGTGGGTCGCGGACCCTCCGACTGGGAGACGGATGTCCATCTCTCCTACCCCATCAGGTTTGGCGGGGAGAAACGACTCAGCGTGATCGCCACCATCTTCAACCTGTTCAACCGTCAGTCGATCACTCAGCACGACGAACGGTACAACCTGATCTCGGACGGGGAGTGCGGAGGTATTCCCACGGACATCTGCAACGGTGACGGAGGCATCGCGACGACCGGCAACTCGCTGACACCCGCCGGCTCCATTTCCAATCCGCGAGGCACGGCGAGCAATCCGGATTACCTCAAGAAGGGCATCGGGTTCACCCAGCCTTTCAGCCTCCGGTTCGGCGTGCGCTTCACTTTCTAGGCGACGTCACGCCGGCGCAAGCCAGGCGGACTTGGTATCTCGCAGGGCCTCGCAGAATCGCGCGAGGCCCTTTTTTTTGGTACGCTCTGCGGACATGACCCGTCGTTCAGGGATTCCGGTATTGGCTGCCCTCATCGTCGCGACGGGTGTCACGACGTGGTGGTGGGTTCGCCAGCTCTCGCCCGCACCCCGGTCGCCAAAGGCGTCTGCGTCAGCGGCGTCGACTCCCGTCGCCGCAACCGCCGGCCGACGCGTCATCTTCATCGGCCTCGATGGTGCCGATTGGTCCCTGCTCGATCGGTACATGGCCCAGGGCGCCATGCCCTCGCTGGCAAAGCTGGTCAAGGAGGGCTCGAGCGGCACGCTCAAGACGATTCACCCGCCCTTGTCTCCACTTATCTGGACGACGATGCTGACAGGCGTCAGCCCGCTCGAACACCGCATCCTCGACTTCCTCAGGGTGAATCATGTCAGCGGACAGCGCGAGCCGATTACCAGCGATGAACGCCAGACTCCCGCCGTGTGGAACATGGCGACCTACGCGGGGAAACGTTCCGGTACCCTTGGATTCTGGGCGACCTATCCGGCCGAGGCCGTGAACGGCCTCGTCGTCTCCGACCGCCTCTTCACGTTTCTGTACTCCGAAACGTCCCCGCCGCCAGGCGTGGTAAACCCATCCTCGCAGGAAGAATGGGCGCGCGGCATGCTCGGCCGCGTCGAAAGCGAGGTTGGCTTTCCTGACGTGAAGGCATTCTTGCCGTGGCTGACCGAGGCCGAGTACGACCGGGCGTCGCAGGCAGTCGATCCGTACACTCACCCGGTAAGCGCGCTGCGGCGCATCCTTGTCGAAACGCGCATTTACGACGCCCTGGGGCGCGAGTGGCTGGCCCGCGAGCAACCGGACCTGCTGTCGGTCTACATCCAGGGGACCGACAGCATCGGCCATGTCTTCGCGCCCTACGCGCCACCCCGCCAGGAATCAGTCAGTCAGGAGGATTACGACAAGTACCACGACGTGCCCGAGCGATTTTTCTCGGGCATCGATCGCATGATTGGTCAGTACGCGGATCTTGCTGAAGAAACGGGAAGCGTTCTGGTGCTCGCCTCCGACCATGGATTCAAGTGGGGAGAGGGCCGGCCGACCACGCTTTCGAGTGTCGCCAACACCACCGCGGCGCGCTGGCACACTGACGACGGGATCTATCTGTTGTGGGGGCGCGGCGTCGACCCATCGAACGGTCACGCGGGACAAGGGACGGTTCAGCAGGTTTGCGCCACCCTGCTGGCACTCCTCGGACTTCCGCCAGGCAGGGACATTACTGGTGAGCCGCTGCCCGGGGCACCGCCGTTTTCTGGTGCGGTCGTGGACTACCGGGCGCACTACAGCCCGGCCACGCTTGTTTCGACTTCGGGCGGCTCGCCGGGAACCGGGGCTGACGACGAGACGGTTGCCAAGCTCCGGGCCCTCGGCTACGTCGGTGCATCCTCGGGACAGGGGCGCGCGATCGGTACTCGGACCGCGGGCTCGTTCAACAACGAGGCCCTGCTTCTCAAACAAGAGGGGAAGACGCACGAGGCAATCGAGGCCTTCGAGCAGGCGCTCGTCGTCGACCCCAACCTCGCCTCCGCCCTGTGGAACCTGAGCGATCTGCTGTTCGCGCAGAACGTGTCGCTCGACAAGTCGGACACGCTGCTGGTGCGCGCCTTCGCGAGCGGGCTGCCAGAAGGCAGGCGGTATCTCGTTGGCCGGGCGATCGGCTACCAGCGCAAGGGCCAAATCGATCGAAGCCTCAAACTGCTCACGGATGCGGCGATCGCAAAACCGGATGACCCGGAGATCTGGCTGTTCCGGGGGCGTTACCGTCTGGAACAGGGCGATTGCGCGAGCGCGTTGTCGGACTTTCAGCGGGCGACCCGCCTCGCCCCCACCAGCGCTGCGGCGTTTGCCTCACAAGGCATCGCCGAGCTGTGCGCGAACGATCTTCCGGCCGCACGAAGGAGCTTCGAACGATCGTTGTC
>Ga0075327_1000585_pt1 | contig 10401 bp, 9 predicted proteins | sample MayberrySE_Catta_2_FD_120056 | JGI IMG/M metagenome (GOLD analysis project Ga0075327, IMG submission 120056) | Natural and restored wetland microbial communities from the San Francisco Bay, California, USA, that impact long-term carbon... | ecosystem: Environmental > Terrestrial > Soil > Wetlands...
AGGGCCAGAATCCGACAACCACGATCGCGCTCACGCCCACCGAAGCTCGGTTCATCCGGATCACGCAGACGGGCACGCCGCAGACACCGGCGGCGTGGGCCATCCAGCGGGTCCGCATCTCCACGATTGGTGCGGGAGGGCGCTAGACTCGTTCGGTTCGTCGTTCGTGGTTCGTGGTTCGTGGTTCAGCAGGAGGTTTCCATGCGAGGCACGTCTGCAGTCTTGGCAGTCGGAATCCTGTCGGCGTCGATCCTGTCGGCTTCGACGGGACAGCCGCAGGGTGGAGCCGCTCCGCCACCGGGAGCTCAAGCGGCTGGCGGTGGACGCGGCGGCCCGCAGGGGCCGCAGGTCGTCTCGCCGCAGGTCAATGCCGATCGAACGATCACTCTCAGGGTCCTCGCGCCGAAGGCTGACGGCGTGCTCGTGACCGGCGAGATCCTGAACGGCAGTCAGCCCAAGGCCATGACGAAAGGCGACGACGGCATCTGGACCGCGACTCTGGGTCCGCTGCCTGCAGACGTCTACACCTACGCCTTCAACATCGATGGCGTCCACACGCCGGACCCGCGCAACCCGTGGGTCAAGCTCGTGTCAGGCACCGGACTGACGACCCAGGTCGAAGTGCCGGGCGATGGCCTGCAGTATTACGACTCCAAGCCGGTGCCGCACGGACTGTTGCAGATAATGACCTACGAGTCGAAGGCCACCGGCGCCACCCGCCAGGCGTACGTGTACACACCGCCCGATTACCACCGGACGAACACGCGCTACCCCGTCTTCTACCTCCTGCACGGCGGCGGTGATCTCGATCCAGGCTGGTCGATGACAGGGCGCGCCCACATCATCATGGACAACCTCATCGCCGAGAAGAAGGCGGTCCCGATGATCGTGGTGATGCCGGTCGCGCGCGGCGGGGGAAGTCTTGGCCTCGGACCGTCCGGGATGTCGCCGGGAATCGCCGCCGCGGGCAACGTCGCCCCCGGAGGTGGCCGCGGTGCTGCGCGGGGAGCCGGACAACCAGCCGGAGGCGCGCCAGCGCCGCCAAGTCCTGCCCCGCTCGGCGCATTCGCGCAGGACTTCATCGGCGACCTGATGCCGGCGGTGCAGAAGACGTTCCGCACGCTGACGCGCCCGGAAGATCGAGCGATTGGCGGTCTGTCGATGGGAGGCGGCGCGACCGTCAACACCGCGTTCAGCCGTCCCGATCTGTTCCGCTACGTTGTCGTCATGAGCGCCGGCGGCGGGCAGAACCTCGAGGCGTCGTATCCGAAGTTCTTCGGCAACGGCGCGGCCGCGGCGAAACAGATGAAGCTCATCTGGGTCGGCGTGGGCGACGAGGACTTCGCGCTGAACGGGTCGAAGGCCCTGTCCGAGGCGCTGACCAAGAACGGCATCAAGCACGATTTCGTTCTCAACAAGGGATACCGGCACGAGTGGCGCCTGTGGCGGCCGCACCTGTACGAGATCGCGCAGCGGCTCTTCAAGGACGGCAAGGGGGGCACGAACGGCACAAAGTAAACCACGATCTCGAGCCAGCATGATCCGCGGTGTCCCGCGACTCGCTGCCGTCGCAGTCTGCCTGCTTGTGCACGCACCGGGTTGCGCGCCGGGTGGCAGGAGCGACGGCCAGCGTGTTCCGCGCGATTTCTTCCGGCTGCACCTGCGATAGCCTGCGGACCTGCATGACGCTGTCGAGCATCAACCCGGCGACCGGTCAACTGCTTGCGACGTTCGAGACGCTCGCGCCTGCCGACGTCGCGGCCGCCCTCGACCGGGCGGCCACGGCGTTTCGATCCTGGAGGGAAACGCCATTCGAGGAGCGTGCGCGGCTGCTGATGCGCGCGGCTGACATGCTCGACGCCGAGTCGGAACAGTTCGGGCGCCTGATGACGCTCGCGAGCTCGGCGTGCACGGGATCCGCGAGTTCGTCAACGTGAAGACGGTGTGGGTGGCGAACTGAGACGCCTCCCGCAGCCAACGACTTCCGCACGATGACGTCGTCCCCATCCTGCGCGTCACGTGGGTCGGCGCCGAACGCGTGTCTGCGTTCGATCGGCACTTCCGCCAGCAGGGCTTCATTCTGGTTTCCTAGCAGCACACTGGGAATGACCACGGATCTGCGTCAGTTGACTTGAAGAATCTTCGTCATTATAAAGGCGTGTGCAATCGCTTCGGTCTTCATCGTCCCTATGACCAAGACACTTCGCATCGGAATGATCGGCTACTGGTTCATGGGCAAGGCGCACTCGAACGCCTGGCGGCAGGTTTCCCATTTCTTCCCACTCGAGGCGCGCCCGGAGATGCACACCATCTGCGGACGCGATCGCGCGCGCGTCGAGGCGGCGCGGAGCCAATTGGGCTGGCAGCATGCGGCGACCGACTGGCGCGAGGTGGTCGAATCGCCGCTCATCGACGTCGTGGACATTTGCACGTCCAACGTGTCCCACACGGACATCGCGCTCGCCGCGGCCAAGGCGGGCAAACACATCCTCTGCGAAAAGCCGCTCGCGCTGGATGTCGCGAACGCGGAGCGCATGGTGGCGGCCGCGCGCACGTCCAACGTGACGAACATGGTCGTGTTCAATTATCGCCGCGTGCCGGCCGTGGCGTTCACCAAGCACATCATCGAAGCCGGCCATCTCGGGCAGATCCGGCATTTTCGGGGCACGTATTTGCAGGACTGGATCAGCGATCCGGCGTTTCCGATGAACTGGCGGCTTCGCAAGGACACGGCGGGGTCCGGCTCGCACGGTGACTTGAACGCGCACGTGATTGACACCGCGCGCTTCCTCGTCGGCGAGATCGCCGAAACGGTGGGTTTGCAGGAAACCTTCATTGCCCAACGTCCGCGCGAGGGGCACGCCGTCGGCCTGACGGCGACGGCCGGCGAGGGCACGGAACAAGTGACGGTGGACGATGCCACGGCGTTTCTCGCGAGGTTCACTCCTGGGACGCGCGTCGCTCCCGGCGCGTACGCCACGATCGAAGCCACGCGCCTCGCGCCCGGCCACAAGAATTTCAACTACTGGGAAATCAACGGCAGTGAAGGCAGCCTCAGGTTCTGTTTCGAGCGGATCAACGAGCTGGAGTATTGCAGCCGCACCGATCCTGCGGACATGTCGGGGTTCAGGACCATCCTGTGCACCGAAGGCAGTCATCCCTACTTCGGCGCGTGGTGGCCGCCGGGCCACGTCATCGGCTACGAGCACGCCTTCGTGCACACGGTCGCGGATTTCATCAACGCCGTTGCCACCAGCACCGAGGTGCATGCCGACTTTCTGGACGGCGCCAGGTGCGTCGCCGTGCTCGAGAGCGTCGTGAAGTCCTGCCAGGCGAAGGGCTGGGCCAAGGTCGCCGAGCTTTCGTGAGCGGCGGACCCGCGGCGCTCTGGTCAACAGGCTCGCGACTGGAAAGAGATCATCCGTGAAAACGATCAAGGCAGGAATCATCGGAACCGGTTTCATCGGCCCTGCGCACGTCGAAGCGGCGCGGCGGTTGGGCTTCGTGCAGATGATCGCGCTCTGTGAAGCCAACGACGATCTGGCTCGTACGAAAGCCGCCGCCCTCAGCATCCCGAAGGCGTATGGCAGCGTGGATGCCTTTCTTGCCGACAACGAGGTCGAGGTCGTGCACAACTGCACGCCAAACCACGTGCACTTCGACATCAGCAGGAAGATCATGGCTGCGGGCAAGCACGTGATTTCCGAAAAGCCGCTGGCCATGACCACGACGGAGTCCAAGCAGCTGGTCGCACTGGCAGCGAAGGCTGGCGTCGTAAACGCCATCGATTTCAACTACCGCTACTACCCGCTCGTCCAGGAAGCCAGAGCGATGGTGGAGTCGGGCAAGCTCGGCGATCTTTTTCACGTCACGGGCTCCTACACGCAGGACTGGCTCTACCTCGCCACCGACTGGAACTGGCGGCTGGTCCCCGAGTTCAGCGGCCAGTCGCGCGCCGTGGCCGACATCGGCTCCCACTGGTGCGATTGCATCCAGTTCATCACCGGCCAGAAGATCGTGAAGGTGTGCGCCGATTTCGCCACGATCCACCAGAACCGCATGAAGCCGAAGCAGGAAGTCGAGACGTATTCCGGCAAGATGCTCGAGCCCTCGGACTACGAAGCCGTGCCGATCCACACCGAGGATTACGCCAGCGTGCTGCTCGAATTCAGCAGCGGCGCGCGCGGATCGTTCACCGTCTCGCAGTGCTTCGCCGGACGGAAGAACCGGATGTTCTATGAGCTGTCCGGCTCGAAATGCTCCGTGGTCTGGGACCAGGAGCGGCCCAACGAGATGTGGATCGGCTACCGCGAGAAAGCCAACGAGTTGTTGATGAAGGACCCGTCGCTGCTGAGTCCTCGCGCGCGGGCCTATGCGCATTACCCCGGCGGTCACCCGGAAGCGTACCCTGACGGCCTGAAGAACTTCCTGCTCCGCGTCTATTCCCACCTTGCCGGCGCGAGCACGGATGTGGACTTCAGCACATTCCAGGACGGCCACGACGAGCTGGCGATCTGCGAAGCCATCCTGGCGAGCGCCAGGTCGAAAGCGTGGCAGTCGGTCACCTATTGAACGGCCCGCCCTTCAGGCATCCGCTCGACCGAGCAGGCCCCTGACACGTCCCTATCCACAGCGGCGCCGTTCGATGCTCGAAGAGCGTCGCCGTGCGACCGTGTGTCAAAGCTTCGTTGATGGTCCCAACACGGCGCGTCGTGCGGCCACTGCGAACGTATCGAAGTACTTCTGAAGCGAGGGACCGGTCGAACCGTATTGGTTGCCTCCGGCAAAGTAGTCCGCGACCACTTCGCGCGCCCGCGCAAGCTCGCGGAGTCGAGCCGGTGACTGGCGCTGTCGCGGGTCCGCCAGCGTGAGATCGAGAAGCTCGAGGGCGCGGTGCCACGCGCCTTGCGCGATGGCGGGATCGCGCGATGCCCAGCGAATGGCGCGGCTGACCTCGCTGCCCACGTGGCCCAGCTGCTCGGCCAGCGACAACTGCCACCAGCGCCCGTCGGCCAGGTCTCGATGCTGCACGGAAGTCACCGGCGCACCAGGCGGTGCACGAGGTTGGAAATTGCCTCGCGCGTCGACGGCTCGTCTACACCGCGTGACCGGTTGCCGAACGACGGACGGAGGTTGATCATCGAATCGAATTCCAGCCAGTCGGGTCCCTCGACCCCGGGGTAGAGATTGATCCCCCACAAGTCCCGTTGCGCCGAGCCCTCCGCGAGCAGCTCGGCCTCCACCACCGCCTTGACCATGTCGCCGAAACGACCCGCCGCCAGCCGGCGCAGCTCTTCTTGCGAGACGGGGTCCGCTTCGGTGGCTCTCCTCATGACGCCTGGGACGCCATTGTACCTGCAGCACCGCCGACCGTGCGCCAGACACAAACCCGCCGAGACACTGACGGCAGCCGAGACACAGCCGAGCCCCGAACCAGGCTGTTGCTGTGACAGGCCGCCGGTTGCTCACCCTCCGGCGCAGGGATGCGGAATTCGCGGGGTCGAAGTATCAGCGCCTTTCAAGGCGAAGATCCATGGTTCGCGGCTCGTCGGGTGCCAGCTCGAAGTCCGGGTGCGCGTACGATCGGAAACCTTCCGCTTCGACTGACAACCGCCATCTCGTCTCGCTCGGCGACCATTCTGAGATAGCGTAGCGGCCCAATTCATCGGTCGTGCAGGGATTGACAAACCCCGTGCTCTTCCCGAATCCCACGTCTCGCAAGCGGACGGTAGCGGCCGGAATCGGCTCGCCGTTTCCTGCTCTGACGATCCCGTGCACCGAATACCTGCGGTAGCGGACAGTCGGGTCACCATGGGGGACGACGAGCTCTTGCTTCAGCACTAGATCAGGAAGAAGCCGCACGTTGAGTTGAACGGGATCGCCGTTCTGAAGGCGAATGTCCTGCTGCAGCGTTTGGAAGCCCAACAACTCGAATCTGATGGTCCACTGGCCTGGAGCCAGGGATTTCAGTGAATAGCGTCCTTCCCCATCTGCCGCCACACGGGCAGCCGTCCCGGCCTGGTTGGCGACCGAGACGGACGTGCCCGGGAGCACCGGCCCACAGACGTCTCTCACGGTGCCGGTCAGCTCGTTAGCGGGAACGTTGCCGACGACAAGGAACACGCAACTCGTCAGAGCGGCTCTTTTGATGGTGGCCGTCATATCGCCATTATCGCTCTCAGTGCGGAATCGGCGGGAGACCTTGAGTGTCGATGGCGTGGCAACGCGACTCTGGGCTCGTGTCACGGCCACATTGAGTACACTTGTAGCCCGCATCAGCGAGATGGAAAGCGCCGCTCGCGGGTGGCCGCGAACGGGGCGCCCCGGTTCGCGCGGAGGGCCGACTCCCGTGACACGGGCTTTTCGGCCCGAGCACGAACTGGGGCTGTTCGCGGCCAGGACCCGCCTCGGGCGCTCCATCTCGCTTATAAGCTCCACGAGCGCCCGTCGGGCAATCCCGAAAAGGACATCCCAATGAAACGCACTGCGACCGTGCTGGCCATCTTCGTAGCGGCGGCATCAGTACCGATCCTGCGTGCCGTGCGGTCGACACAGCCCGCGCCGTCGAGGCCGTTGGCAAACGTCCATCGAGAGTGGGCCGCGTACGGCGGCGGCCCCGAGCAGATTCGCTACTCGCGCCTCGACCAGATAAATCGCGCCAACGTGAAGCAGCTCGAACAGGCATGGGTGTACGACAGCGGCGAGACGGGCGGTCTGCAGACGCAGCCGATCGTGGTCGATGGCGTGCTCTACGCGGTGACGCCGACGCACAAGACGTTCGCCCTCCGCGCCGCTACCGGCGAGCACCTGTGGACGTTCGACTCGGGCACCAGGGCACAGGGCCCGAATCGCGGCGTGATGTACTGGACCGATGGCGGCAACGATCGCCGCGTCTATGCCGCCGTCACCCGCTATGTCTACGCGCTCGACGCGCGGACGGGGAAACCCATCCCCACCTTTGGCGACGGCGGCCGCATCGATCTGAACCGCGACCTCGGCCGCGACCCCGAACGCCAGTCGGTTGTCCTGACGACTCCGGGCGTGGTGCACAAGGACCTGCTGATCCTCGGCGGCCGGGTCTCGGAAGGGCTCCCGTCGTCGCCAGGCGATGTCCGCGCCTACAACGCGCGGACGGGCGCGTTGCAGTGGAGCTTTCATACGATCCCGCACCCGGGAGAGGCCGGGTACGACACGTGGTCGAAGGAGTCGTGGCGCGAGAACGGCGGCGCGAACAGCTGGCCGGGGATGGCGCTCGACGCGGCGCGCGGGATCATCTACGTTCCGACTGGTTCGGCCGCGGCGGATTTCTACGGCGCCAACAGAGTTGGCGACAACCTGTACGCGAATTCCCTGCTGGCGCTCAACGCCGACACGGGAAAGCTCCTCTGGCACTTCCAGTTCGTGCGGCACGACATCTGGGATCGCGACGCGCCCGCGCCCCCGAACCTCATCACGATCCGGCGCGACGGAAAGACGATCGACGCGGTCGCGCAGGCCACGAAGCACGGGTACGTGTTCGTCTTCGATCGCGTGACCGGCACGCCGATCTACCCGATCGAGTACCGCAAGGTGCCGCCGAGCACCGTTCCCGGCGAAGTCGCCGCCGAGACGCAGCCGTTTCCGACGCGGCCTGCCCCCTTCGCGCGCCAGGATCTGACGCCCGAGACGATCACGTCGAGAACGCCCGAGGCCCGCGCGTGGGCGCTCTCCGAGCTGGCGAAGTTCCACAACGAGGGCCTCTTCGTGCCGCTCTCGGTCGGCCGGCAGACGGTGATCTTTCCGGGATTCGACGGCGGCGCCGAATGGGGCGGCCAGGCGTTCGACCCCGATACCGGCATTTACTATGTCAACGCTAACGATCTGGCGTGGACTGGGGGGCTGGCGCCGGCGGTCGAAGCCGGTACGGCGCGCGGCCTCTACCAGCAGAACTGCGCCGCCTGCCACCGCGACGATTTGCAGGGCACGCCGCCCCAGATCGCGTCGCTCGTCGGCATCGCGCAGCGAAAAACGAAAGCTGAGATATCAGCGATCGTCGAGAAGGGCGCGGGCCGCATGCCCGGATTCCCGTACCTGTCGGGCGCGGCGCGGGCCGCGGTCGTCGACTTCGTGAGCGACGGGACGGACCGGCCAGCCGACAACATTTCGCCAGCAGGAAACCGCCCCGCGCCGCTCGTCCCGTATCGCTTCACCGGCTACCGCAAGTTCCTCGATCCCGATGGCTACCCTGCGGTGGCGCCGCCGTGGGGCACGTTGAACGCAATCAACCTGAACACAGGCGATCTCGCCTGGCGGATTCCGCTTGGCGAATACCCGGAGCTCGCCGCCAAAGGACTGGCGAACACCGGCACCGAGAACTACGGCGGGCCCATCGTCACGGCCGGCGGACTCGTCTTCATCGCCGCCACGAACTTCGACCGGAAGTTCCGCGCGTTCGACAAGGCCACGGGCGCGCTCCTCTGGGAAGCGGCGCTGCCCTTCTCGGGCAACGGCACGCCGGCGACCTACGAGGTCGGCGGCCGGCAGTACGTCGCCATCGCCGCGGGGGGCGGCAAGGGCGGCGCGCGACACGATCCGGGCAGTGCATCCGGCGGAGCCTACGTCGCGTTTGCGCTGCCCCGCCAGAGTGCTCAGGTGCCAGAAGTCAAATGAGCCGGTGCCCTCGGCATCGGGGGCGCCGCTGTCTTTGGACGAATACTTCCGCGGCCGCATCGACGACGTGCGCATCTACAATCGAGCGCTCAGTTCTGCCGAAGTCCAGACTGAATGATGTGGCCTCTTACTTCTTCTGGTTCAACTTATAGCCTGCCGGTGGAGCGAACAAGTCGTCGGCCAACGGCCCCACCTCCGCCGAATCGACCGTGGAGGTCATCGTGATGTTGCCCATCCTCGACATGATCGCCGCCATCGGGCCGCTGCCGCTCATCGTGACCTGCATGTCGGTCTCGTACGGAATGCCGCCGCTGTCGGCCATCTGCCGGTACATTTCCGCCATGGCCTTGGCCTGGCCGGGTTGAGCCTTCGCGCCGCGCGGATCGGAGAAGATCCAGCCCTTGTCGACCGCGGCCTTGTAGAAACGGGCATAGTCGGCTGAGCCCGGAGCGCCCTTCACGATCCAGACGGGCCCCGCCAGCGTGACGGTCATCATCATGTCCTTGCTGCCGGCCATGCCGGCCTGCATGGAGACCTCCATGTCATAGCCGGCGGCCGCTTGCCCGGCGATCTGCTTCGTCTGGCCATTGGGCTTCAGGGACGCCTTGGCGCTCGACACGTCGACGGCCTTCGACACCTCGGCCCCGAAGGCCGCCATGTCCCACACGTCCGCCTCCTTCTTCTTGGAATCGAACATGTAGAGTTTCTGCGCGTCGATATCGAAGATCATCGTCTGGGTCTTGTCGCCCGTGACGGTATCCGTGCGCATCCTGTTGCCCTTGATGTAGGTGGTGGCGCTGGCGTTTCCCGAGAAGCCCAGGCCCTTGCCGCTGGTCGTCTGCTTCAACGTGACGTCCGCTTCAGCCGGCTGCGCCAGCCCGAGACAGAGACCGACGACGATACCGGGAACGACGCCAATGACGATGCGCTTCATGAATTCGCCTCCTGAGTGTGACCCAACCATTGTACCGGCCCTTGTCGCCGATCGAGCTCGAGCAGATCCTGGGGTGCCGGCTCACACAAGTGCAGAGCCTGAATCGCGCGCCCCCCTTTGCAAACGCTTCTGGTACCATGAAGCCCGCAGCCGAGTCGACTGGCCGCCCCGGCCTCGCGTCTGAACGAACCGCTCGGCCCGTCGAGGCGTCGCCCACATCGCCCACGACGATTTCTGATTGGCGAATGACCCTGGCAGCTCACACGCGAATCGCGCAGTACGCAATCCTGAGCCTGCTGGGCGCCGGCGGGATGGGCGAAGTTTACCTGGCGCGGGACACGCGGCTCGGACGCGAACTGGCCATCAAGGTGCTTCCTTCTGATCTCGCCGAGGATCGCGATCCGGCTCGTGCGTCTCGAGCGTGAAGCCAGAACCGTCGCCTCGCTCAATCACCCCAACATCGTCACGCTCGTCGGGATTGAAGAAGTCGGCGACACCCGCCTCCTCGTGATGGAGCGCGTCACGGGGCAACCGCTGACGGCACTCCTGAGATCGCAAAAGCTGTCCGCTGATTCGTCGCTGACTGCCGCGATCCCGGAACATTCATGCCAACCGAACGCCGTTGCCGCTCGCCCGGGATCGACACACGGAGGAGATCGGGCGCGGTGTTCACGAGCCATACGCTCTACCTTGCGTGATGTACAGGATCGGGTCAGCCGATAGAGCTCAGTTTAGTGGGCGAGACGATAGGAACGATTAGCGGGGCGTGGTTAACCGAACGCCCGCTATCGGAACCGACCTCCCCCAGCCCGCAGTGC
>Ga0075327_1000587_pt1 | contig 10392 bp, 9 predicted proteins | sample MayberrySE_Catta_2_FD_120056 | JGI IMG/M metagenome (GOLD analysis project Ga0075327, IMG submission 120056) | Natural and restored wetland microbial communities from the San Francisco Bay, California, USA, that impact long-term carbon... | ecosystem: Environmental > Terrestrial > Soil > Wetlands...
CTTCCGGGTACCCCGCCGCCACCATCTCCGGGACGCTCTTGTCCTCCTCCACGTACATCCTCAGGATCGGATCGAGAAGATCGTACTCGGGAAGGGAGTCGGAATCCTTCTGGCCGGGCCGAAGCTCCGCCGAGGGAGGCTTGGTCAGCACCCGGTCGGGGATCACGTCCCGCCCGCGGCGCTCGTTGTACCGGCGCGACACGCGGTACACCATCGTCTTGAAGACGTCCTTGATGACCGCGAAACCGCCGGCCATGTCTCCGTAAAGGGTCGCATACCCGACGCTCATCTCGCTCTTGTTCCCGGTGGTCAGCACGATCTCCCCGAACTTGTTGGAGAGGGCCATGAGAATCGTCCCGCGGATGCGCGCCTGGAGATTTTCCTCTGCCGTGTCCGCCGCCCGGTCCCCGAACGGCTCCGCCAGCGTGCGGCCGAACGCCGCGAACGCGTCCGCGATCGAGAGGTCGATGCACCGGATGCCGAGATTCGAAGCCAGCGCGTGCGCGTCCTCGACGCTCTCCCGCGACGTGAACGGGGACGACAGCGTCACTCCCAGCACCCGGGAGGGTCCGAGCGCCTCCGCCGCCACCGCCGCCACCAGCGACGAATCGATCCCTCCGGACAGCCCGATGATCGCCCCGGGAAACCGGTTCTTCTCCACGTAATCGCGCGTCCCCAGCACGAGAGCCTGGAAGATCTCCTCCTCGATCCGGGGGATCGGCGCCACCAGGCCCCCCCCGGACGGATCCCCGATCTCGCACAGGAGCAGCTCCTCGGAAAACATCGCCGCCCGCGCGATCACCTCGCCCCTGGGGGAAACCACCATGCTCCCGCCGTCGAAGACAAGCTCGTCCTGGCCTCCCACCAGGTTGCAGTACGCCACCGGCAGTGCGGTCCGCCGCGCGTGCGCCGCCACCAGGTCCCGACGCTCCTCCCACTTCCCCGCGTGGTACGGCGACGCAGAGATGTTGAGGATCAGGTTCGCCCCTCCCCTGGCCTCACGCGTCACCGGGCCCCGTCGCACCCAGATATCCTCGCAGATCGTGATCCCGACGCGGGTGTCGCCCACCGGGCAAACCATCGGCTCCGTCCCCCGGCGGAAGTAGCGCATCTCGTCGAAGACGCCGTAGTTCGGAAGGTTCATCTTCCGGTAGACACCCAGCACCCGCCCGTCCGCCGCCACGCCGGCGGCGTTGCACACCCTCCCCTTCCCGTCCCGGTCGACGAAACCGGCCACGACCGTCACGCCCCGGGCGCTTTCCGCCACCTCCCGCCACGCCGCGAGGTTCTCCTCCACGAAGGAAGCTCGCAGCAGAAGATCCTCCGGCGGGTAGCCGGGGAGAACCATCTCGGGAAAGACGACCAGGTTCGCCCCCGCCTCCCGGGCGCGCCCGCATGCGGAGAGGACCTTGCGGACGTTCCCCGCGATGTCGCCGACGGTGGCGTTGACCTGGGCGAGGGCGAGGCGGAACGGCTTGCTCATACCGCCATTCTCTTCGAAAGAGGCCGCAGGGGGAAGCCCGGATGTCGTGTGATAAAATCGCCTCTCCCATGGCCTCTTCCTCCCACCCCCTCTACGGTCGCGACTACGTTCTGCTGAACGTCGTGAATTTCCTCTACTCCCTTTACTCCGTGATCTTCATCTTCCTCCCCGCCTACATGTACCGGCTGGGAATCCGGGAGGGAGAAATCGGCGTGCTGATGGCGACGGGAGCGCTCGTCTCGGTCGTCCTCAAGCCCGGACTCGGAATGGTGGTCGGCCGGGGGGCGAGGCGGACCTTCCTGTCGCTCGGCGCGTTCCTGGCCGCCGCGTCGACGGTTCCTTGGATCTTCGTGACCGTTCCGGGGGCGCACCTGTTCCTCATCCGCGTGGCGCAGGGGGCGTCCTTCTCCATCTTCACCGCCGCTTCGTACGCCTACATCGCCGCGTCCGCGCCCCCCGCGCGCCGCGCGGAAGCGCTGGGGATCTTCGGTCTCTCCTTCTTCCTCCCCGTGTCGGTGGGCGGCTGGACCGGGGAGTGGGTGATCGGCAGGGCGGGGTTCCAGGGACTCTTCGCCGCGGGAATCGGGATCGCGTTCCTGGCCGCCCTCTTCCCGATAGGGATGCGCGAGCCCTCCGCGCGGGAGCGCCCGTCGCTGGCCTCCCTGAAGGTCTATCTCTCCCGGCCCTTCCTCGTGCCCAACACGGCGGGGTACCTCTTCGGGGTGGCGTACGGGTCGATCTTCACCTTCCTCCCCGTCTACCTTGTCGTGCGGGGGTCGGAATTCATCGGGGCGTTCGTGTTCGTCTACGCCCTGTCGGTCATCGGAACGCGGACGCTCGGTCGGAAGATGCTCGACCGGCTGCCGCGGGAGTGGGTCTCCCTGTGGGCCCTGGTCCTGATGGGCGCGGGGAATCTCCTGATCCCCGCGGTGCCCGGCGGGGTGGGCATCGTCCTGGTGGGCGCGGCGGCGGGGGCGGGGCACGGGCTCCTCTTCCCGGCCCTGTCGGCCCTGGTGCTCGACCGGGTGGGGGAGGGCTCGTGCGCGATGGCGATGGCGATGTTCACCGCCGCCTTCGACATGGGTCTGGTCACCGGCGCGGCCGCCTTCGGCTTCGTGGCGGAACGGTTCGGGTACGAGGCGATGTTCGTCACGGCCGCGGCGGTGGTGGGCGCGGGAACCGCCGCCTTCTTCGTCCTGGACCCCGCGTTCAGGAAAGCAGCACGTCCCGGACCTTCGCCATGAGCTCCGGGACGTCGGCTTCCGTCCTCCCCTCCGTCGGGATGGGGTCGAACAGCTCGACCACGACGCGGCCGGGCCGAACGCGGAGCGAGCCGGAGGGGACGATGTCATGGCTCCCCGAGATGCGGACGGGGACGATCGGCAATCCCGACTGAAGCGCGATGTGGAATCCGCCCTTCTTCAGCGGCTGCAATTTCCCGTCCTTGCTGCGCGTCCCTTCCACGTAGATGAGGACGGAGTTGTTCCCCGCGAGCGCCGCAACCGCGCTCGATAGCGCGGACCTGGATTGCGCCGCGCTCCGCCGGTCCACCATGATCTGCCCGAGGGAGAGGAGCACCCAACCGAAGACCGGGATCTTCGAGAGCTCCTTCTTGAAGACCCAGTGGAGCGGGTGCGGGATCGACACCGCCAGCGCGAGGGAGTCGACGTGGCTCGCGTGGTTCGACATGAAGATGTACGGGTTGTTCCGTCCCACGCGGGAGAGGCCCCGCGTTTCGACGGTGACGCCGAAGACGGGCAGGAGAATCATGGAGTAGCTCTTCGTCACCCAGCGGAAGATCTTCCCCTTGCGGACCTGGCCGGGAACCAGGATGCCCAGCGCGATCGCCGGCAGCCCGATCACCAGGGTGGCCAGTCCGACGGCCACCATCTGGAATACCGTGCGAACCGTCACGCGATGCACCCTTTTCCCTTCGAGGAGACGCCGCCGGATCCTCCCGTCGGGTACACCTTTGTCCTGCGTTTCCCCTCCGGGCACACCGGAAGGAGGGGACATCCCGCGCAGAGGGGATTGCGGGGACGGCACACTTCCCGCCCGAGGCGGATGAGGTTGAGGTGCAGCGGCCCATGGTCCCCGGTTCCCACGTGCGGCTCGAGGGAAAGGGCGGCCTTCGCGAGGGTGGACGCGCCGGGGACCAGCCCGAGGCGCTTCGCCACCCGCAGGACGTGGGTGTCCACGGGGAAGGCGGGCATGCCGAAGGAGAACAGGAGCAGGATGTTCGCCGTCTTCACCCCCACGCCGGGGAAGGAGGTGAGGTACGCCCTCGCCTCGGGGAGCGGCATGCCGCGCAGGAAGTCGAGGGAGTAGGCGCCCCGCTCCTCCCGGATCCGGGCCAGCGCGCCGAGGATCGCCTTCGCCTTCGCCTTGGCGAGCCCGCCCACCCGGATCGCCTCCTCGAGTTCCGGCGGCCGCGCGGCGGCGAGCGCGGAAAGCGTGGGAAACCTTTGCATCAGGCGATCGTACGCGCGGTCCCGGTTGGCGTCGGTGGTGTTCTGCGAGAGGATCGTCAGGACGAGGTTGCGGACCGGTTCGGTCTCGTGAGCGCAGAGTTCAGGCCGGCCGAATCGTTCGGCCAGCAGGCCGGAGACGACGCGAAGGCGCGCGGAAAGCCCGCGGCCCGGACCCGCCATCAGGCGCCCCCCTCTTCCGGAAGGCGCAGAACGGCCCGCAGCCCTTCGGCCGAAAGGCGCACCGCGGGCTGCAGCTCCCAATACTCGATCAGTCCCTTCGCACGCAGGCCGGCCACCGTCTCGGAGAGCTCCCACCGCTCCAGCCCCGTCTCCTCGTCCAGACCTTTCAAGGCGGGCGTGGCCCCGGGCCCGATCTCGCGATAGAACCGCAGCAGGCAACGGAGCAGTTTCCGTTCGTTGCCGGAGAGGGATGGAGCGCTCACGGCGTTCCCCCGGGCGCGGGAGGCGTCGGGATCCCGGACCTCCCCTTGAGATCTCCGACCTCGGTCTCGAGGTCCCGGATCCGCCGCGCCGCGGCGCCGGCCTCCGTCCTTCGCCGGAAGTACCCGGGAAGCCCCGCGAGCCCCGCCGAGACGACCCCGGCCGCGAACGCGGCCACGATGACCACCAGCAGCGACGTGTAGCCCGAGAAGGTCAGGAACCGGACGACGATGACGCCGGGGTTCTGCACCGCGAACGCCGCGACCAGCGCCAACAGGATCACGAGGACGAGGAGCACCGCTTTCATTTTCCTTCCTCCTTCCGGGGGTTTCAGGAAACCTTTTCCTTCCTGTCCCGCTCGGGGCTGTGCAGCCCGGCGATCATCCCCTTCACGCGGGCGCACTCGTGGGAACCCGGGCATTCGATCTCGCACGGGTCGATGTGGGTCACCACGTGGGCGTTCCCCAGCATCTCCCGGATCTCCATCTCGAGGTGGTCCGCCACCCGGTGGGCCTGTTCCAGGGAATGGTCGCGGCATACCACCACGTGGAAATCGACCTGCATCTCCGAGCCGGAGCGGCGCGTCCGCAGATCGTGCCAGTCCACCACCATCGGCCGGTGCGCGTCGATGATCGCCGTGACCCGCGCCACCGTCTCCGCCGGGAGCTGGTGGTCCATCAGGTCCTCCACCGCGCCTTTCAGCAGCGGCGCGGCGGCGGCGATGATGTAGACGCCCACCGCCAGCGCGACCCCCGGGTCCAGCCATCTCCACCCCGTGACCCTGTACAGCACGAGGGAGAAGAGGATCCCGCTCCCGGAGTAGACGTCGGTCCGGAAGTGGAGCGCGTCGGCGGCAAGGGCCGGGGAGCCCGAGGTCTCTCCTCCCTTCCGGATCCGGACGGAGATGAACCATGAAGCGACCACGGAGAAGATCATCACGAGGATGCCCACGTCGAGCCCGATCCCCTCGGGGGCCGCGCCGCTGCGCAGGCGGCGCACCGCCTCCCAGACGACTCCCGCCCCGGTGAAGGCGATCACGCCGCCCTGGAAGAACGTGGACAGCGTCTCCACCTTTCCGTGTCCGTACGGGTGGCTCTCGTCCGCCGGGTCCATCGCCTTCCGGATCGAAAGGAGGTTGACCGTCGACATGATGATGTCCGCCACGTTGTCGAGGGCCGACGCGAGGATGCCGAGGGATCCCGAGACGATCCCCACGGTGAACTTGAGGAGGCAGAGGGAGACGGCGCTCCCGAGGGAGAATCGGGCGGTCCGCAGGCGAAGCCGTCGGTTCTCCGGGTTCCCGACCGTGGATTCCGGCAAGAGTTCGTGCGTCCTTTCCCCGGGCGCGGCGCGCGGCCATCGATGGCCACGCGCCGCGACGCCCAGGGACGGGCAAGTGCCGCGGGAGCCATGGATGGCGGTAGCGGCCGGAGGGCATGGGCGCCCGAGAGCGGCCGCCGCACGAATGCCAGGATATTCGCGAGACGCTGCACCAGAATAGCATATCCCGCGGGGTCCCATCCGGCGCGCCGGCCGGGGCTGCGAGGCCCCGTGGTATAATGCCCGCGTGCTGAAAATCACGGAAATCTTCGCCAGCGTCCAGGGGGAAACCTCGTATTCGGGGTACCCGTTCGCCTTTGTACGGCTCACCGGGTGCAATCTCCGATGCCGGTACTGCGACACCACGTACGCCTACGACGCCGGCGAGGAGTTCACGCTTGAGGAGATCGTCTCCCGGGTCACCGCCTTCGGACTCACCCGGGCGTGCGTCACCGGAGGGGAGCCGCTGCTCCAGGAGGAGACTCCCGCTCTCGTAACCGCTCTTCTCGACCTTGGTCAGGAGGTCCTGGTCGAGACGAACGGCACGGTGGCCCTCGCATCGCTCGACCCGCGCGCGGTGAAGATCATGGACGTGAAGTGCCCGTCCTCCGGGGAGGACCGGAAAATGCTGTGGGAGAACTTCCGCCACCTGACGGAGCGGGACGAGGTGAAGTTCGTCATCTCCTCCGAGGAGGATTACCGGTACGCGAAGGAGGTAATGGCGCGGAACCGTCACGAACGGAAATGGGACATCCTCCTCTCACCCGCGTTCGGGCTCCTCGCGCCCGAACGGCTCGCCGGCTGGATGATCGGGGACGGCCTCGACGCCCGGTTCCAACTGCAGCTCCACAAGCTCGTCTGGGGACCGGACCGGAGAGGGGTGTGAGGCGTTGACGACGGCAGGCAAGCCGCTCGGGATCGCCCTGGTCAGCGGCGGGATGGACAGCCTCGTGATGGCGGAGTTCTGCACGCGGGAGTCGGACCTCGCACTGCTCCACGTCAACTACGGACAGCGCACCGAGGCGAAGGAGCTTTCCTGCTTCCACGCCGTCGCGGAACATTTGAAGGTCCCCGTCTCCCGGCGCCTCGTCGCGGACATCGGGTACCTGAAGCGGATCGGGGGAAGCGCCTTGACCGACCGGGAGATCGGCGTCCCCGACGCGGACCTTGGCGGGGAGGGGGTCCCCGTCACCTACGTCCCGTTCCGGAACGCGCACCTGATCGCCATCGCCGTCTCGTGGGCCGAGGTGATCGGGGCCGTGAACATCTACATCGGCGCCGTGGCCGCCGACTCCTCGGGCTACCCGGACTGCCGTCCCGAATTCTACGAGGCGATGAACGAGACGATCCGGCGGGGAACGAAGGAAGGGAGCGGCATCGTCGTAAAGGCTCCCTTCGTCCACCTGCTGAAGAAGGACATCGTCCTGATGGGAAAATCGATGGGCGTCCCCTTCGAACGGTCCTGGTCGTGCTACCGGGAGGGGGAGACGGCGTGCGGGGTCTGCGATTCGTGCGCCCTTCGGCTGCGCGCCTTCGCGGACGCCGGGGTTCCCGACCCTCTGCCGTACGAGAACCGGCCCGACTACCGGCGCAAGTCCCCTTGACAGGAGGGAGATCCGCCACTACAGTCTTAGTCCCAAAATCCCGAACGGGACGGATGAATCTTTTCCGACACCCGTCCGTCTTATATAGCAGGAGAGAACATGGCGAATTTCTACGAAAATAAAGGCGATCGCAACGCCAGTTGGGAAGACGCGGGAGGGTTCAACACCCACCTGCTGACCGAGTTGCGCAACGCGATGCTCTCCGTGGAAGACGGGGGGAAGCCCGCGGGTCCCGTGCAGGCCGTGGTGGCCGAGTGGATCAAGCGGCTGCCCGCCTTCGATTTCCCCGACGACGAAATAGGTTAAGGCAGCCCCAGCAGCTCCAGGTACACCTTCCGGATCTTGTCCGTATCCTTGCGGTACCGGTCCAGCCGTTCCGGCTCCAGCCACTGCGGGTCGAAGCTGTCGATCGACGCGTCGTGCGCCAGCCGCAGGCGGACGTCCAGGGACCGCAAGAAACGGTATCCCTCGTCCAGCACCTTGTACTGTTCGAGCGTGACGATTCCCGCGCGCTGGAGTTCGTAGAGCGCCCTCAGGGTGCCGCGCGCCCGCACCGCGGGGTGCGAGCCGCCATGGGTGAGCTGCAGGTACTGCACCGCGAACTCCACGTCCACCACCCCCCCCCGCCCCACCTTCAGGTTCAGGCGGTCTTCCCGCTCCCGGCCCAGCTCCTGCTCCATCCGCATCCGGAGCCGGTGGATCTCCTCCGCCGCGTTCGGCGGCAGGGGGCGCTCGTAGATGAAGCCCCGAACCTTCTGCTCGACTCTCTTTCCGAAGTCCCGGTCCCCCGCGACGAACCGGCACTTCAACAGCGCCTGCCGCTCCCACAGGTGCGCCGATTCCTCGTGGTACCGTTCGAAGGCCTCCAGCGAGGAGACCAGCGGGCCCGCGTTTCCCGAGGGCCGAAGCCGCGTGTCGAGGCGGTAGACGATCCCTTCCCGTGTCGACGTCGTGAGAATCGAGATCAACCGCTGGGCGACCTTCGCGAAATATTCGTGGTTGGAAAGCTTCCGGAAGTCCCCGCCGTTCCGGCCGGGCTCCGGGGCGCTCTCCCCCGGCCCGGAGTACAGGAAGAGGATGTCGAGGTCGCTGTGGTAGGAGAGCTCCTCCGACCCGAGCTTCCCCATCCCGAGAACGCAGAAGAACGCCTCCGCCCCCGTCGCCGCCTCCATGGCGACGCCGAAGCGACGCCGCACCTCGCGGATCGCCAGGAGCAGCGCGTGGGAGAGGAGGACTTCGGCCAGCGCGGAGAGCTGGAACATCCCCTCCTCCAGCGACAGGCTCCCCGCCATGTCGTGTATCCCGATCCGGAGCGTCTCGAGGTTCTTGAAGCGGCGCAGCTCGTCCAGCTCCTGCTCGAAGTCGTCGCACCCGGTCAGCGCCGCCGCGAGGCCGCCGCGCAGGTCGGACTTCGACTTGGCCAGCGGGGAGAGGTCGGTCCGCAGGAACGTGTCCAGCAGCTCCGGGTGGCGCAGCAGGAAGCCGGAAAGGAAGCGGCTGCTTCCGAACAGGCGCACGAGCGCCTCGATGACCTTCGGCTTTTCGTACAGGAGCGCGTAGAACATCGTCCGCGCACCGATCGCGGAGAGGAACCGCTCCACGTGGGCGAGCGCGAGGTCGGGGTCGGGGCTCTTCGCGACGCGGTGGAGGATCTCGGGCCCGATCTTGTCCAGGTAGTGGCGTGCGCGCTGCGGGATCCGGACGTGGGGAGGGCCGTCCCGGAGGACTTCCAGGTTCCTCCGCGCCGCCTCGACGTCGCGGAAACCCAGCCGGGCGAGCAGCGACGTCGCATCCTCCGCGGCGCGTCCGTGCAGGAAGAGCGCCTGCGCCTGCACCTCCCCGGGGATCCCGGGGGACTCCTCCCGCCGCGCCCCGCCGAAGAGACGGGCGTAGATCCCGTGCACCGTCGCGGCGTGCCGGTCGAGCGCGGAGAGCAGCGCCGTGGGGTCGGCGAGGCGCATCGCCCGCGCCAGCCGCGAGAGGTCCTCCTCCCGCTGGGGCAGGACGTGGGTCTGACGCTCCCGGTGCGCCTGGATGCGGTGCTCGAGGCGGCGCAGGAAGTCGTAGGCGGCCGCAAGCCGATCCCGCTCCTCCTCCGACACGATTCCCATCCGCGACAGGGCGGAAATCGTCTCCACCGTGCCGCGCCGCCGGAGCTTCGGCTCCCTTCCGCCGTAGATCAACTGGTGCGCCTGGGCGAAGAACTCGATCTCGCGGATCCCCCCGAGGCCCAGCTTCACGTCCCGGTCAGACCGAAGGGACCGCGACGCCGCGAGGTTGATCCGGTCCTTCATCCCCTTGATCTCCTCGATCGCGGTGAAGTCGAGGTACTTGCGGTAGACGAAGGGGACGACGGACCGGAGGAACTCCTCCCCGAGGGAGAGGTCCCCCGCCACGGGACACGCCTTGATGAGCGCCGCGCGCTCCCAGGTCTGCCCCCACGACTCGTAGTAGATCTCGGCGGAGCGAAGAGAGTTGGCGAGCTCCCCGCGTGTCCCCTCGGGGCGCAGCCGCAGGTCCACGCGGAAAACGAACCCGTCTTCCGTCGCTTCCGAAACGATCCGGGTGATCGCCTCGCCCAGCCGGACGAAATACTCGTGCAGCGAAACGGCGCGCGCGGCCCCTTCCGTCCCCCCCTGGTCCGATTCGTAGAGGTAGACGATGTCGATGTCGGAGCTGAAGTTCAGCTCGAGGGCTCCCAATTTCCCCATCCCCATCACGACGAATCGCGCGGGGCGCCGCGTTCCGTCGGGATGGAGCGCGACGGGCGCGCCGAGGCGCGCGTCGAGCGCACGGCGGGAGAAGCGGATCGCCCCTTCGAGGGCCGCCGACGCCAGCCGGGAAAGATCCTCGGTGACCTCGGGAAGCGGAGCGACGCCGGAGAGGTCCCGCGCCGCGATCCGGGCGACCTCCCGGTGCTTCATCCGGCGCAGGTCGCGTTTGAGCTCCTCCTCCGTCGCACACCGGTCGGGGGCGCCGTAGCCGTACAACACAAACGCCGCCGGCCCGGGGCGGCGCAGCAACCCGCCCACGAGCAAGAGGCACTCGATGATCTCCGCGAGGACGGAAGCGC
>Ga0075327_1000588_pt1 | contig 10390 bp, 25 predicted proteins | sample MayberrySE_Catta_2_FD_120056 | JGI IMG/M metagenome (GOLD analysis project Ga0075327, IMG submission 120056) | Natural and restored wetland microbial communities from the San Francisco Bay, California, USA, that impact long-term carbon... | ecosystem: Environmental > Terrestrial > Soil >...
CGTTGGTATATGGCCCTGGCTTTGTGCTGCTGTTCAGCGCACCGCAGCGCCGCCAGATTCAGTTCGTGCTGGGCCTCCCGCCATTTCCTGGCTATCACAATGAGCTTTCGGCGATCGTCATCTTTCAGGTCTTCATTCCAGTTTCGACCGTTGCGTGCATTAGCGTGGCGACGGGGTTTCTTTCCTGTCTTTCTCATGTGGCTGCTCCTGATAGGTAAGCGTTACAGATCCGTCGCAGTTCGGCTTTCAGGATCAGCGTGTCGCTGGCGTCTTCCGGTTGTTTATCGACAAACTCGATTCCGGTGACACAGCGGTGACCCAAGCGAGTCTCACCGAATACCAGCTCGATGCGTCCTCCACATGGAGCACACCAGCCTTTCTCTACGATTCGGCCGATGTCTCCGCATACGCCGTCTTGGTACTTTCCGAGCTCCGCGCGGGTGGTGAACAGAGACAAGAGGCGATTGGTCTGTCGCTCAAGTGATTCGGAGCACAGGTGCTGCGCTGCCTGCACGGCATAGAGTGCTTCCTTGATGTCGTAGAACAGTCCGGCGGTTAGGATGTCTCCCCACTCGTGGGCCCACTGCCGCACGGTGAATCTCCTGGGATGAACGTCTCCGGCCGGGCCCTGGAACTGCTCGGACGTGACAAAGTAGACACCGCCGACTCCCTCGTAGGTGGTGTCCCCGATGTCGGCGTTGAAAAAGTGCATGTGTTCTTGCGTGAAGAACAGATTACCCATGCACGTGGCGCGTTCGATTATGTGTGCGATTGTTGTCATGTGTTGCTTTCTGTGGGTCCAATCTTGTCGTCATACTCGATATCCCAGTCTATGCGGACATTTTCAGGGCCATCGATCGAGAGTCCAACTCTATCGCCATCGATGTAGGCAATGGACACTTCGATGTCCTGTCCAATCATGAGTGATTCGTGTAGCTTCCGACTCAATACCAGCATGAGTTTCATTCCTGCATCGCTAACGTGTCTGTGTCGAATACAGTAAGTGCGTAACCATTCTGTCGTAGGTAGTGGCTACACCGAGTCGCATCATCTCCCAATAGGCAATGCTCGTAGTAAATGAACCGCGGCTTAACGTGCTCGAAATCAATTCCCTGGATAATCTCGTAATCGCTGCCCTCCGCATCGATGACAAGCAGGTCCAGCCATTTGTTGCCGGTGAGTGCGTAGAGGTCAGCAAAGGTGATGGCCTCAACTTCCACTACCTCTATGTTCTCTAGCAGGAACTGCTTTATGTGGGGGTTTCTTTCGTGCCTGTCCCATAGGTCCGTGAACCGTTCATGCCTCAGGCTGCTCAATTCGTCCACCCAGGTTGGAAAGAGCCCCCTAGTATTTGCATCCCGGCGGACGCGATACATCTGCATTTTCCCTGCCGTGGAAGCTACCGCATTGTTCACTGGCAACACCCAAGGAGAATACGCATACGCACATGCCAAACGTAGGCAGTTCTCAAACAGCGGTTCCACTACGATAGCGCAGTCGTCTTCGTTGCACCGTTGCGTGAGGAACCGATACAGCGGGTCATCGGGAGAGTCCCCGACGTATGCGCCGATCTGGATAATTCTCCGCGGCGGTTCGAGCATTTCGAGGCAGTGGTCGAGGTTCATTGCGTGTGCTCCTGTCAAAAAAAACGGGCGCGGGCGCCAGGGGGGAGTTTAGCTATGTCCCTGGCGCCCTACCGGTTCACGAGGCCGGATTGCCCGATTGTTCGTGTAATTCTAGTGCGATCTTGGTCCACTTGCGCCACTCCTGTTCCCAGCGTCTCATGTGCCTGATGTCAACAGCGGACTGCTGGTTGTCGAACACGGCCTCGCATGTCTCGTCCGAGGCGATCAGGTACTTGTGGCCAGCGTAGACTGCTTTGAGTAGTGCTTCCTGTAGTTCTGGCATTGGTTTACTCCTGTTCCGGTGGTGTGTAGTGTCCCCAACATTTGTAATCATTCTCGGCATTTCGCAGATCATCGAACGGACCCCAGCAGTCAGCAGAGCCGCGGCACTGCCACCACCAACCGTGACTTGTGAGGAATACTCGGTCTTCAGTGCCGATTGTGTGTTCCTCTAGGGTTTCGAGCTTTGCCGCGTTCCTCATTGCGGTCCTGTCTGACTGACCGTCGTCGTAGTCCTCCAATTCACAGCGTGCCATCGTGTGTGCTCCTGTGCCGTGGGTTGGGTTAGTCGTTAAACCGATAGTCGAGACTCTCATCGTAGTCTTCCACTGCCGCCGCCAAAGCGGCCTGCGCTTGACGATAGCTCCACTGTGGGAGCGATACGTATTGCGGAGGCGCATGGTGAAATCCACTGCCGTCGATCGCAGCAACATAGTCGCCGTTCCCCTGATTAAACACGCCAAACACAGTACCGTCAGATGCTGTCTTTCGTTTCGCCATCGTTTCTTCTCCTGTTAAGTGCCGTGGGTGTGTTAGCTGTTGGGATCAATCGCCGCACATTCGTTGATTGCCGTCACGGCTGCATCAATCCCCTCGCGTTGTGCGATGATTACGAATTCGTTTTGCAGCTCTCGCGAGGCTCCATTCCACCACGCCTGAGACTCGACGGCTATTCGCTCGTCAATCTCGCGTTTGATCTCGTGCGGTTGCAGTTCTGTCTCGTGCCCCTCAATCGCTTGCTCGAAAAACCTCTGCGGAGAATCGGCACACTCGCCGCTCTCGTCGCAGTCGGCAATGTACGAGCGATACTGTGCCGTCAGTTCGTCGGCAGTGAAATCGGTTCCCTCCGCATAAATCGCAGCCTCTGTGTGGAGGTGTCCCCACTCTAGGTATCGTTCAGTCGCCATCGTTTCTCTCCAGTTAAGTGCCGTGGGTGGGTTAGCTGCGGAGTTAGTCTGCCAGCGTCTGGCGTTTAGCGTTTTCGCACATCTCCAATACTAATCTCACCGCAGCGGCCCATTCTGGATCGTCAGCCATTACGGCTGCCTCTGCTGGATCGGCAGCAATGCGACCGCGCACAGCAAGCCTGTAAACCTCCCTCTGTTGTGAGCGATCCAGGCCCCACTTCAAACGGATCATTTCAGCGTTCACGTCTTCGTAGTCCGTTCCGATTTCGCCACGCTGCACGCTCCCAGCCACCTGCTCACCAAGCAAATAAATCTCTTGTGCGTCCATCGTTTTCTCCTGTTGGTTGCCTCAGTCCTAAAACTCACGGCCCGTCATTACGTTGCCGCACCGTTCCCAGTATGGAGTCTGTTCGCTTTCCACAGACCCGCTGCGGTCACCACGGATCGTCCCGTGCAGTGAGTAATAGCACGCGCCGTACAGATTGTGCTGCCAAAGGTCTTCGTGGGCCGCACACAGTCTCTGTGCTTCGACGTCCGAAAGTGCTTGGTCAACTACTTGTGCGTGTCCGTTGTGATCGTACTGGTGGATTAGATATGCCGCCATCGTTTCTCTCCTGTTGGCTGCCTCGTCAGTCGTCGGGGCGGTTAGTTGATTTATTCCTCTACGGTCTCCAGTGCCCACCGCCTCTTAATCTCAGCTGGCGGGTAGGCGTCGTTCTCCAGTCGTTCGCGGAATTTGGCCAGCTCTTGTTGTCGCTCCTCGGGTGACATGTCGTGGAGCAGCCGTGTCGCCTGCATTTCCACGATCGAGTCGTAGTAGGCATCAAGTCTCGTTTTCGGCTTAGGTGTCGTCGTCATCGTCCCGTCTCCCGTTTAGTTAGAGTACCCATCGCGTTCCCCAGCACGACCGCTGTTAAGCTCAACCCCTGTTTCCTATTCAGGGGTGTGCCGTGCTGGGGTGGGCGGCGACTACTAAACTCTACTAGAGGTCAACTCGGCTCAAGAATTCCACGGATTCCAAAAAACTGACAACAACAGGCCCCCGTCAGCGACGGGAGCGAGCAGTGGTCAGGGGGTTGCGTCACGCTTTAGTGTGGTTTGCGGTGGTATTTCGGCGGTTGGTTTCGGTGGTACCACGCCATCCGTAGCGAACAGATCCATCTGCCCAGGTAGGCAATCCAGCCCGCTGAACAGCACCTTTTGCTTGCCCTCCTTGGCGTCAAACGTCATCGGCTTTGGCCGTGGCTTGTCGTTGGTTAGCTCAAACATGGAACCGCCTGTGAGAAGGAATTGATGGCCACTCGCATTGAGAACCCCTCGGAGGTCTCGCCCCATGATTCCATTGCCGGCGGCTCGTCTCCGTACAGGTTCACCCAGGACTGCCGCAATCGCTCTTGGCAAGCCTCCCTGAATGTGTCCCCGTTGCTGAATGCCAGCAGGCGGAACCGTTGCAAAAGTGCCTTGTCTAGCCCCTGCGCGCCGTTGCTGGTAGCTACGACGATCAGGTTCTTAGGTAGCTTTGTGAGGGGGTCCAAGGCGTCCTTTAGGAACCTTTGGCACTGGGGACTAATCCACTCCAGCTCCTCCATGATGAGGATATTGAACCCACTGCTTGACCCGAACCGGAGCCGGAGCGTACGGCGGAATAGTTTCATCGTCTCCTGGACTCCCAGTTCAGTGCAGGGGAACGCCCATTTCCCTGAGAACTCGTCGTGACAGCCTAGCTCGGACGCTAGGGCGTGTGCCGCACTCGTCTTGCCTGTCCCTGGTGGGCCTTCCAGTAGCCAGCAGGAGGACGTGGGTTTGGCCACGAGCCTTTGCAGGTGGCGCACAACTGGCTGGCCAACCACTTCGGCCAGCGATTGTGGCTGTAATTCGCGGTGCATGGTTCTAACTCCTTGTGAAATTGGTTCAGTGCAGCACTCGCCCTTCCAGCTGGAGTCAGTAGCCCGCCATTTCAGCGTATTGGTCGTAATGTCGCCGCGCGCCGAGTCTCTCCCATGCAGGCCAAACGACGCCGACCCAGGCACCAATCTCTGACTCGTCGGCAATGTACGGCTCGTTGCCGGACAGCAGCTTGGAGATCTCGCAATAGTCTTTGCCATAGTCACCGTGCCGGCCATCGCAGTCGGCGCCTTCAATGCTCCACTCGCGGTACACAATCGGCTCGTCTTCAGCGAGCGTCCACGATGTAGATTCACGGAACCAGCCTTCCTCGGTCGGTCCGCAAACCATGTGGTGCAGCGCTTGCCCTGGCCGCAGAGTGATCTTGACAGCAGATCCGTTGGAGTACACCCAAAATCGTGCGTTCATTGCTTCAGTCCTTCCAGATGGTTAAGTGAACATCGCAGGCCCCACCCGGCCGCTTGGTAGCTCAGCAGCCAGTTCTGGCGCAGGCTGCGTACCGGGTGGGGTGAGCGGCGGTCACGTTGCGTAAACGAGCCTCTGTGCCTCCTCTAAGTTAGACTGGTCGCCCACGTCGTGCCCTATCTCGGTAGCTTCTCCGTCGAAAAACTTGTCTAGCGCTTCGTCGCCGTCCTTGGCTTCAACTTCGAACTTGAACGTCACGTAACAGAGCATTGTTTCATGCACCCAAAACTTGGCCATTCGTTGTCTCCTAAGCGAAAGTGGGTAACACCAACCATCCCCACCACGTTGGTGGGGGAAGCAGGGGCTACTCGACTAGCGGTATACCTCTTGGCCATCGTCTGCATACGTGCCCATTTGCAGGTACACTCCGATGATGCCGGTCAGCAAATCAGTTTCTGTCCGTACTCGATACGGATCGCTGCCGTGTCCTTGCGCTAAAGCAGTTGCTCCGGTCTCTAGTCCATCGGCGTATGCACTGGCTGCATGTCTCTCGTGGTCTGTTGGGGCAAACAACCTTAGTCCGTAAACGCTTGCTGGGTGTGGCATGTCTTGACTCCTGTGAATAGGTACTAACTGGGGTGAATGGGTACTAAGCGGTCGCCAGTGCGTGCGAGTAGTCGCGGATCATCCTGGCTGAGTTGTCCTCGCAGTGGGAATCGCAGATGGGCACTGTGTACTTGACCTGCCCATTGCGCCGGATGACCAGCGAGACGGAATCGTAGTGGACGTAGCTGTCGGCCTTGGCCGATGCACGGTGGAAATAGGTGTTGCTGCCATCAGCCACCCACTTTAGGCGAAGCTCATCGCCTTCCCGCAAGAGAGCGGTGATTGCCGGCCAAGGGGAGTACTCTGGGTGGTTGCTGTGCGAGTACGCGAAGCAGACGGCGGAATCAGTGACATCCTTGCCCCAGCTGCATTCACCGGAGAATGGGTCGTAGGCGACAACGTGCACGTCTGTCTGGATCTCGTACTCCCGTTCTCTGTCCTCGTAAGGCCCATGATTACGCACTTCCTTGATGCACCTGATCTTCCCTTCCCCGTGCTTGGAGCTGACTGCGAGCCGGTCAGCCTGTCTCAATGCCTTAATGTCCTGCTTAGTGATTGCCATGTGCTTAACTCCTCGTGAAAAAGTTCGTTTCCGCAGCTGGCATTACAGGAGGGCGAGCCGGCGAAAAAATTCCAACGGCCCGCAAAACAGGGGAAGTTTCATTCCTTCCCTCGCTCCATCACCGTCCTCGCGTGAGGCCTTCGCGCGAGCGCTACTCCATTGGGTATGGGCAGGAGTAGCGCTAGGACATGGCGCAGGCCGGTGGCGCAGGACAACAGGAGCGCATCCCGGCCGAAAAAAATCTGCGGCATTATTCGAGCGACTTGACCGCCTGTAATGCCAGCGAAAGTTACTTACACAACCTCGAATTGGAGTACGACCGATGACACAAGAACAAATCCTCAGCAAACTGGCGACAGGCGAGATTACCGCGGCGATGGCTGGCGCAGAGCTGGATAAGATCAGACCGGCGCGATCAATGGGGAAACTGACGTTTGGCGTCGCCAAGTCTGGCGGATTGTCAGTCTACAATTGCGGCCAACGCTTCCCGATTACGCACTACGTACAGCAATGGGAAGCAATCCTTGACGTAGCGCAGGACATGCGGGCTTTCATCAAGGCGCACGCTACGGAGTTCACACGCAAGTAGTGTGGCATAACGGGGCGCGGCGTTTTGCCCCACTGGGGCAAAATGGGGCGCAGACTTGTGGTTTCCTGTCACACAGACCACAAGATGTTGGGGTCTGGATGACTGGCATGGTATATGCGGGTATGTTCGCAGCAGTAAGTTACTAGTTTTTCACGAGTTACGGGAGTAGAGCTATGAGTACGACGACGTTACAGCAAGAGTACAGTGAGCACTTTCGTTTGATCGGGCGGATAATCTGTCGTCGCATCGAGCGACACGGCTTGTTTGGCGACCGTGGCGATGAAGCCGCGGCAAACGCGCTTGGGTGGTCGTGGGTATTGTTCGTGCGGTACCGCTCGAAAGGAGACAGTGCACGGGACGCGGCAGGAAAAGCTGCTGTGTACGGACTACAGCAAGTGAGCACGTTGGGCTCGCCTACTCCTTGGGGGTGCAAGGGAGGACATAATCCGCCTACCGCTCTCGACCGGATTGTGCGCCGTCAAGGTAATCCTCATTGGTTGCTCGATATCCCCGAGGACCTACGGCAGCTGGCGGAGATTCTCGGCAGCGGATCGACTCAGCGCGACGCGGCCGACATGCTGGGAGTATCGCCGCAGACGATCGGCCGTCGTGTAGAGCAGCTGCGCAGCGTGATGGGGGGTGTGCGATGAGTAAGCACAAAGTACAGCATGTGCCAGTGTACGATTACGACCGACAATGCTGGATTGACGGCCAAATGGGGATGGTCGATCTAGTACTACATATACTGCGACAGTACGGGCCGATCGTATCCGCCAGCTGGCTGAGGACGGTGATAACCGATCGGTACCTGGACGTGTTCCTGTTGCGTCTATGCCGCGAAGGACGGATCGGCCTACACAAACACGATTACCCCGGCTCGCTCAGTGACGAGGAGCGGGCAGAGCTGATCACCGATGGACATGGCACTTACTACGCAGCGGTTAGCCTACGAGAGCAACCAAAGGACTACGTGCGAGATTACGCCGTCTCGGTACGTGGGCTACTGGAAAGCCTGCTGTGTGGTGAGATTACCAACGAGCAAGCGGCGGACAAAGCCAAAGAGTATGACCGGACAGTAGACGATATCCTGTATTGGTAGTGACGACGCGCAATGCAAGCCACCCAGCTGGGAGCAATCCTACTGGGTGGCTTTTTTTATGCGCCGTTGGGGACCAGGTCAGACGGCAAGTCGGCAAACGACCTACGAATCCGCCAGCCTTGCGGTTTTGTCCCGCAGTGGAGGGATTCACTTGGTTGCCGGCGACAAAACGCCCGCAAACGACCGGCAAGCCAGGTCACTAGGACTAAGCCGACTTCGCGGTGACGGCCAAGCGGCGTCTCCAGCGGTAGTCCGCTTTGCGGACGGACGGGAAACAACATCGACCGCCTGCAAATCGCAGCAAACGGCCAGATTCGAGCCCAGGTTCGGAGCAAGTGGGGGCTCGAAGGGCCGCAACCAGGCAAGCAAACGTGGACGGATAGCATGGGCAGTGAGCTAGATATCGTAGACGTAATCAATGGCATGGCAGAGCTAACGCTTGCTCACAGTGATAGGGACGTATGCAACCAGCTGGCAAACGCACGCGAAAAACCCCCCATTAGGGGGGTGTCAACCAACAGTAGATCATCCGTTTTTGGGGTGATGTTCGCTCGATCAAAGGGGATTATCATGAGAGTACCGATTGCGCAAAGCTATGTATATCAACAGGTTACGGTTACGCTGTTACTGGAGACCGACGCGCGACCCCCTCCCCTGGCCCCCATTCGCTGAGCCCCACTTGTACCTACCCCTCCCCCGGATTTTCCCCCAAAACGGCGATTTGTAATGACACCTGCCTGGTCCTGGTTCTGGGGGGTGGTTTTGTGTCTGCTGGGTGGTGGTTTCAGGTGCTCGCCTGTTGATTGTCGTTGACGATAATCATATTATCTGAGCCATGGCAGGATCACATGGTGGTAAACGAGCTGGAGCTGGCCGTCCTCGCAAGGATGGTGTCGTTCGAGACGCGGTGTTTTCGGTGCGGGTATCCAAGGCGGACTTGGAGCTTTTGCGTCGAGCTGGGGCCGGTGAGTGGGCTCGGGAGGTGCTGTTACGGGCGGCTAAGATGCGATGAGTACATGGCGGATTAGGTTTAGTGGTGGCCCTTGGCACAACCGGTGTAAGGTTGTTTCTGAGGGTGTACCGGAGTTCTACGTTCCTGTTATTCGCCGGTACACGAGCTTCGAGTTGGATGACTACCCGGATGTCCGACAGAAGCCTTCCTCGGTGATGTACCGTTTGGTCAGGCTAGAGACTGTTTTGGGGGCGGTGTATTACGAGTACCACGCGGATTGCGAACAGGGTGGGTGAAACATGCTAATTGAGGTAGGCAAGTATTACAGGACTCGGAGCGGTGGTGAGGGTAAGGTAGTGGGTGTTTTGCCACACGATCCGACGATTGGACGTCCGGCTCGATTTGTGGGGAGCATAGTTGGTCGGGAGGAGTGGAGTTTCGTGTGGGACTATCAGGGCCGTTCTGTTGTGGACAGTCACGACGACCTGATTGCGCCGTGGATGGCTGCGAGGAGTTACACGTTGAGTTTATGGCGGGACCGTCATGGTGTGTTTCTTCCCGCTGTAAGTGGCGGTGGAGTTGGCACACCGATGTCTCTCCGCGGGTCTACGTGCGTTGCGGTTAAGACGGTCACGATCTCCGAGGGGGAGGGCATGAGTTCTGACTACAAACCTGTGTCGCAGAAGAATGTGGTGCTGAAGCTCTGGGTGTGGCGTAAAGAAGACGGGACGTATGGCTTTACCCAACACCCGAGCGTTCATTTTTCCACAGGCAAATTGGTGGCTGTAAAGGAGCTGGAGTTTTCGGAGGGAGAGGGTCTAGATGGACTTTGACAGACAGTGCCGGTTCTGTGTGTTTTATGTGGTGACAGAGGGGCAAGGATCTTGCCATCGACACGCACCTGTTGTCTGTGCCAACAATTCGGCTGGTCTTGTTTACAGCGAATGGCCTCGGGTTTCAGAGACCGATTGGTGTGGGGAGTACGTCTTTTCTGTCCGTCCCTACCCTGGCGCGCAGGCGGAGTTTATGTCGAGTGAGCAGGAGCCCAAGTCGCCGCTAGGTCGTGCCGGGTACCGTTCTTAGCGGGCGAAGTCTGCCATGACCTGCGGGACGGTGGTGTCGAAACCGGTGACGTCGAGCATGCCGGCGTCGTTTGGATCGGCGATGGAGAACTGGTTGGCGACCATCCCGCAGACGATCAGCTTGGCGCCGGTACCCATTTTTTGGCGGTATTCTTTGAGTGCCTGAGCTGGGTGAATCTTTCCGCACCAGGTTTCTGAGTCCGTGTAGACGACAAACACGTCGACCGGAATCTTCCTCTCGAGAGCGTACAGCATGGGTAGGGCGCAGTCAGTCGATCCGAAATCTAAGTTACTGACTGTCTTTACGCAGTCTTTCAGCGACATTTGCTTGCTGAATGCGAGCTCGGAGAGTTCTGTTTTGCGTGAAAATGTGGAGTC
>Ga0075327_1000589_pt1 | contig 10384 bp, 13 predicted proteins | sample MayberrySE_Catta_2_FD_120056 | JGI IMG/M metagenome (GOLD analysis project Ga0075327, IMG submission 120056) | Natural and restored wetland microbial communities from the San Francisco Bay, California, USA, that impact long-term carbon... | ecosystem: Environmental > Terrestrial > Soil >...
TCCCGTCAGGATGAGTCCGCCGGCACCCGGCCGCGATCCCCTCCTGCCGGTCGGTCCGGTCGTTGAAGTCGAGCGCCACCGGCTGGCCCAGGCACAGCGGGCCCTTGAACGATCCCTGCGTCCCGGACGCGCATCCGGGCAAAGCGAACGGCAGGAGCAGCAGGGCGGCGGTCATCCCGATCCAATAGACGTACTCGATCCCGCGCAGAATCCTCATAGGTCAAGCTCCGGATCCGGCGGCGTCCACGAGCGCCAGCCCGACGCCACGCTCCAGACCCCGCCCTTGCCGTCCTCGCCGTGGTCCGGGAACAGGAGCTCGGCCGGATACGAAAAGTGAAACGGCCAGAATTCGCAGGCGCACGCGATCCGCTCCTCCCGGCTTTCGCCGTGCAGCTCGCGCGACGTGATCCAGACGCCGCCCGGCAAGGCTTTCCACGGGTCGTCGGGCGCGTCGCGGTAGCTGGTCGCTATCGGCATCACCAGCGTCCCTGTGATGGCGTATCTTCGGTATCCCATCCGGACTCCGAGCGCTCCACCCACGCGCCGGCGTCCGACCGCTCCCCCTCATCGCCTTCCGGCCGCCGCGGCACGCCGACGTCGTTCGCCGCTTCCCAGCGGCGCGCGTGCAAGCATGGCCGACCAACCCTGCGCGGTCTCGCCGCCGCCTCTATGCGGTCTTCGTCGTCCGGAACGAAGTCCCCCGGCACGAGCTTCAGCACCCGGCACAGATCGAGGATCGCGGCGAATGGGATCTTGGTCTCGCCGCGCTCGTATTTCGAGTATTGGGCGAAGCTGCAGCCGATGATCCGGCCGAACTGAGCCTGGTTCAGGTAGAACCGGCGCCTCATCCGCCACAGGCGATGGCCCAGCGCGGCGCGCTCACTCGCCGAGGACGACCGCGCCCGCATCGGCTGCAGCTCCCGGGATGAACGCGCACACCAGCCGCCCCGACGACACGCACGCATGGGCCCGGCCGTCGAACGAGAAGTAGATCGCCGGCTTGGTGTTGTCCTGGTTCACGTACCGGCGCGGGTCGAGCCACAAACCGCCCGGCATCCGCAGCTCGCCCACGCGGTCGTTCCACGGGACCGGAACGCAATCCCTGCCGCCGCAGCACGAGGTGTTGCCGTCCGCGCGCTTGTATCCCGCGTACGGGTCGCCTGCGGTTGGGTGGGTGAAGTCAGCGGAGAACGCCGCAGTGGCGGCTGCGGTGCTGACGCTCAACACCGCAGCCCGAGCCATGACGAGCGCAACCTGCTTCACATCGACCGGCCTTCGCGCGCCAGACCGGCCCGCCACAAGTTCGGGGGGGGTGCAGCGGGCCGGGGTCGTTCAGGTATGTTGCAGGTTTAGCGCTAGTCTGCGCGCGAATCAACCATCACTGCAGGTTTGGGATGCTGCCCCGCACCCGCGACCGGCCTTCACCGTTGCGCTCCACGTCCAGCAGCCGGAAGTCGATCGCTTCCAGGTGGCGGTCGAGCGCGTCCATCCTGCGATTGATGACGCCCAACATCTCCAGCCGGTCGGCGGTGTTGGCCTTGAGCGCGATTGCTCCCGCCAGCTTCTCGTGCTCGCGCTCGATCCTGGCGATGTCCTGGTGCAGCCCGGTGAGCTCCAGCCGCAACTCGCTCAACCGGGGCTCGTTGTTCTCGAGCCAGCGCCAGGCGCCGCCGGCCACGGTCGTGCTCCCGGTGCCGAGCACCGCAAGCAGGATCACCCACATCGGGACTTTCTGGCTGAACCAGTCCACGGCCCCGTTCGGCCCTTCCGCCACGTCGCCCTCCGGCACAAAAACGCCGGGACCAAGTGGCGCGGCCAGGCGTGATGAAGGGTGGGACGGCAAACGTTATCGCCGGTCGAGGCTATCCCGTCAAATTCACACGACCCCGAACAGGTCGAGACCGCGGAACGGCTCGGTTCCGTGCCGCGCCAGCAGCTCGCTGCAGGCCGCTTCCTCCCACGGCGGGGCATCGGCGTCGATCAGGCCGCGGTCGATCCCGGCCGGCCACCACGCCGCCGGCACCTCGGCGAGGGTGATGTCCTCGGGCGCGGTCACGACCGCCGAGTATTTCGCGTCGATCCGGCTCGCGCTGCCGCGGTGCTCCGGCCAGCGCAGCGTCTCGATCATCTTGCGGTGCGCCTGCCTGGCCCGCGCCCGGCGCCAGCTGATCCTCATCAGATGCAGCAGCCCGCCGTCTGACTGCTCGGCCTCGGTCACGGTCCTTTGCCGCCACGACGTCCCGCACGGGGTGCGGCGGTGGAGCTGGTAGCCCTCTGACGGGAACGCGACCTCGACCTGGTTGTCGCCGAAGGCGAGCGGCATGTCCCTGCGCCCGTGGCTTCCGGCGTCCGTCCGATACACCTCAGCCGAGCCCCACAACTGGATCCACGGGACGGTCAGGACCGCTCCTCCCGGCAAGGCCTCGATCCTGGACCGGATCGTCGCGGCGAGCGGCTCGGCCAGGACCTCGTCGGCGTCGATCGTGACGAACCACCGGCCGCCTTTGCGCCGCCCGAGCGCGAGCGCGATCCGGCGAATCCGCGCCTCGTCGAACCATTCCCCGTGGAACTCCCGGACGTGCACGCGGCCTGGGTGCTCGGCCTGGATCTGCGCCACCAGATCCGGGGTCGCGTCCTCGCACCGGTGCAGCACCAGGCAGAGCGCGTCGCACCAGGTGAGCGCGGCGCGCAGGCTGTACGCGGCGATCCAGGCTTCGTTCCGGAGCGGGATGAGGGCGACGATCAACCCTTGAGCGCCGCGATCGCCGCGGCCTGCTGCTCGCGAAACGCCTGCCGCACCCCAGCGAGCATCCGGCGCTCGTGGATCGCCCGGCGCTTCACGAATTCCTCGTCGCGCGCCGCGGCCTTGAGGTTGGTCGGGGCCTCCGCTGCGGTCAACACGCACCTGCAGTTGATCGAGTTCTCTGCGCTGAAGCTAGAATCCCCTGGATAAAGACCCTGCGTCCCGTCCGGCGCCGTGAACGGTTCGAGGACCGGCACGACCTGACCATCCATCTGTTGGTGCTGTTCGCGCACTTTGTCATCCCGCATGGAATTGTGTATCACCAAGCTCCCGTTGGCGACCAACCAACCATTCGCAGTCGAGATGTCATAGACGTGGCAACCATCGCTCGCGATGACCTCCGTGCCCAGGCAAGTCTCATAGCGGAACGATACCAAGCCGGAGAAGGCGCCGCGCCTCTGGCCAGAACCTTCGGCACTTCCACCAAGACCATTCAGAAGATCGTTCGGCTCGCGGGTCTCCGCGTCCGCGGGTGCGGAGAGGCGCAACGTGCCCATCCGAGAGCGGCCAAGTGGCGGCGGCCCGATCTCCGTGCTGCCATGGCAGAGATCGCGCAACGATACATCTCCGGCGAGACTGCTGCCGCGCTGGCTGAGCGTTTCGCATGCTCGCCCACGACGATCGTGAAGCTCCTGAAAGCCCACGGCACCGCTATCCGCAACGCTGCCACCATCCAGCGGTCGCGTTTCCGGATGATGGATTCCGTGCAGCGCGCCCGCACCACGGCCGCGATGCTGGAGCACCATCGCGTCCACGGCGCCCCTATGCGCCGCCGGGATCTGGACGCCATCGCCGCTCAGATCGCGGAACGCTATGCCGCCGGCGAGTCGGCGCTTTCCTTGGCCGGTGACTTCGGAACTTCGGGAAAGGTTATCGCCAGAGTGGTCGCGTCTACCGGTACCAGCACCAGGACGCAGAGCCAAGCAGGCACCGCCCGCGTCAACCGGCTGAGCGCCGCCGAACGCGCCGCCGTCATCCGTAGGCTCGCGGTGGGAGCCGCCACGCCCAGATCCGCCGAAGCCAAACGAGCCATAGCGCTCGGCAAGCAGGATCTCCAAGTCGGCGTCGGTCGTTTCGAGCAGATGCTTGCGGCGGCCCTCAGACAGCGCGGGCTCGAGGTGCGTCAGCAGCTCGCCGTCGATATCTACAATCTCGATCTCGCCGTCGGCCCGTGCGCCATCGAGATCCACAACACGGCGCATTCTCCGCATCGGCGACCCCGCCTCGCAAAGCGCAGCGAAGACCTCCGCAACCGTGGCTGGCACGTCGTCTACATCTGGCACCAGCCAGGCGAGATGTTCGATCTCGGGTACGTATGCCGCCAACTGGTCGCCCTCTTCGACCATCTCGGCTGCGAGCCACCCGCGATCGGTCAGGACTGGGTGCTCCGGAGTAACACGGACGGCAATCGAGGCCGTGCGAAGAGTGACCAGATCCCCGACGTGCCAGCGCCGCGAAATCCCTGAGATGCCGAAGCCCTGCAGCCGCGTGTCGCCAGTGACGCAATTCCACCTCTTCGCCGCGACGCCGGCCGCGATCATCCCGTGGAGCGCGCCGAAGCTGGTCGCCCGGTGGACCTCGGTCATGGCGATCGTCTTCGCCCGCCCGGCGCTCGCGTCCCGGAACACCTCCCGCACCCGCGCCACCAGTTGCTCGTCGGTCTCCTTGCGCCGGAACCCTTCCCAGAGCGTGCGCGACAGGTCCTCGCGCGTGGTCGCGTTGATGTTCGCGATCCGCTCGCCGGCGTAGCTCTCGAGGAAGTCGCGCGCGGTTCTGGTGGCGACGTCGACCTCGATCAGGCCGAAGCGCTCGCCGACCCGCCGGGCGACGTCGGTGATCGCCCCGAGAAGGCGGTTCCTGGTCGCCGCGCGGAAGATCGCGTCCGTCGCCGCGTTGACCGCCGCCGCGATCCGCCCGAGCCTCTGGACGGTCAGAGTCGCAGACGCTGGTTCCGCAGCAGCCCGATTGGCCAGCAGCAGCGTCTTCAGCTCATCGAGCGCTGTGTCCCAGTCCCCATCAACGGCATCTTGGTTGAACGCCTCGGCCAGCAGCGCTTCCGGTTCGTCGTCCATTGTCAGTTGGCGGACCGATGACACGATCCTGTTGCGGCTCACGGTCCCGGTCGCACATTGCACCAGGCCGGATTTCACTTCGCCGAGAAACGTCTCAAGACTCATGGGTGTATCTCCGCACCCAGTCCCCCGTAGCGAACTCGCCAGGGGGCAAGAGATTCTTGCTGCCAGACGGCCGCATCAAGTCCTGCATGAACTTGTATGCTCTCGGCTCCAGCGCCTTCAGCTTCTTACGTTTGTCGCCTCCGCTTGTGTATGCCCTATAGGCCTCGGCGAAGTGTTCGCCGCGGTTCGTTCGGGCATATGCCGAGATCCGTGAGCCCTGACCGTTGTCCGACAGAGCGGTCCACTCGTCTGCTGCGGCATCGGTCATCTTGGCCAGATGCACATGGTGGCCGACTTCGTGCAGCGTGGTGTTGCCGCCGAAAACATGAATATTCCCAGACCCTTTCGCCGCGTTCGACGCTAGCACGATGCGCCTCGTGTCCGGGTAGTAAACCCCGTACGCGTCGCGGAGCCCGGATTTTACGTAGTCGCCCTCAACGAAGCCGATCCGGCCTAGTCCGTCGAGGTGGCTGTCTGGTAGCTTTGCGCCCTCAAGCTCCAGCTTGACCAGGAAGGCTGTCGGGCCTTTCTCGATGACGACGCCCTGCACCACCGCATGCGCATCACTCGTCCACTCTCCGGACTTGTCCCCCTCGCCCTTCGGCACCCGCGGCTGGTCCGGGTCGTAAAGCTCCCTCAGCCCCCCCGCGGCCGCTTCCGGCCTTTCGGCGAGCTCGTCGGCGTGCTCGGTGAACGCCCGGTCGAGATCCGCCGCGTACTCGTCGAGCGCAGCCTCGAATTCCTCGACCACCTCCGGCGGCGCGCGCTCACTCATAGCGATAGCTCCCGACGTATGCCTTCTCCGCCTCTGGGCTGTTCCACTTGATCCGCAGATGGAACCCAGAGAACTCGTACAGATCGACCGTCTTGGTGTCAGGGTTGATGATGGTCGTGATCGTCCTGCCCTTCGCCTCGATCCCGTGCCGCCTCGACCAATCGGCCAGCACCTTCCCCTTGCGCTCGAGGATCGCCGCCGACTTGCGCTGGTTCCAGGCCCGCTTCTCGACCGCTGTCGCCGTCGCCAGCCACTCCCGCTCGGCCTTGCCCGGCTGGCCGATCGTAGCGCGCCAGTGCTGCGCCGAGGGGCCGTTGCTCACCATCCCGGTCTTGACCTCGATCAGCTCGTGGTCCTGGACCAGGTCGACCGGGAAGTTCGACCGCTCCATGTTGAGCGCGCTGGCGTCTTTGAACCCCCGCTCCTCCTGCAGGTACGCGATCACCACCCGCTCGCCGAGCGCGCCGGCCTCCTGCTTGCTCAAGGTCGTCTCGGTCTCGATCCGCTGCCCGTTGAACGCCCGCTCCTCGACCGCGGTGATCGACCGGGCGCCGCCGCCGCCTTCGCTCGTCCACTCCCCCGACTCGTCGCCCTCCCCCTTCGGCACCCGCGGTTGGTCGGGGTCGTAGTGGGCTTTGACGCCCGCAGCCGCTTCCGGCCCAGTTAGGTCTGCCCACCCCGCATACGGCAACGGCAGATCAGCAACTTCATCGGCGCTGACCCTGCCTCCGAGGAAGGCGCGCGCGAGTTCATCCGACCGAATGCGGAAGCCTGTCTTATCCGTGACTACAGGAACGATCCGGTGCAGCTCCGAAAGCTTGATAGCGCGCTCGAATCGGTACTCCTTGTAGGACAGTCCCTCCTCGACCACGTCGATGCCCTCGATCGCGTCGTCGCTGTCCTTGGCGACCCGAAAGATCGCATATCCACCGCCACGATCCCGGACCAACGGGCTCGCCGAAGCATAGACGTCGCCGGCCTGGTTTGGCTTGAGTCCTTCGGTTCTGATTTGCTCCAGCTGATCGTCGGTTCTGACCGCATGAGTGTAATAATGGTGAGTCCCGTCGTCGTATTCAGGCGGCGTGGCGAAGTCCTCGAGAGCGCCCTTCGTCTTCACGTCTGCCGGAGTTGTTGCGGCCCCGCCTTTGGTCCATTGGCCACCGGTATCAGTCCCGGCTGGATCGCGAGGCTGGTCCGGGTCGTAAAGCTCCCTCAGCCCCCCCGCGGCCGCTTCCGGCCTTTCCTCGGCGCCGGCACCTGGCTCTCCCGCAGCCGCTCCGCCTTGCTGCTCCGCTGCTCGCTCCGCGTCCGCTTCCGCTTGCGCTTCCTGCTCGGCACGCGCCTCCTCCTTCGCCACCTCGGCGAGCTCGCCCGGGTACTCCTCCTCGATGTCCTCGATCGGCTCGAACCCGAGCGCCTCGCGCAATTCGTTCCGGGTGAACAGCACCCCGCCGGTCAATTCCGCGTTCGCGTGCCGCGCCTCGGTGTTCGCGTACCTCTCCGCCAGCTGCGCCCGCTGCTCGGCATTCGGCCCGGTCAGGTCCGGCCACCGCACCTCGTAGTCGTCGTGGTCGTCACCGCCTTGCGCAGGCGGCAGGACGCCCGTCTCCATCAGGCGGTCGATCATCGGCCGGATGACCACCGGCTCGGCGAAGTTCTTCTGCCGCTCGGCCACCCGGTGCGCCCACTCCTGCGCGTCCTGGCTCGAGGCCAATTCCCCGCGCTCCGATCCGAGCAGGATCCGCTTCGGGATACCCCTGGCCGCCCCGATCAGGTCGACCAACGGCTCGACCGCCTGGCGCGGGTCGGCGATGCCGCCGCTCAATTGCTGGATATCGGTGCCGCTGGTCCGGACCCAGTCCTGGAAGCCGTGCAGCATCTTGGAGATCTCGTCCCCGAGCGCATCCAATTGGTCGCCGGTCAGGACCCCGCTGTACTCGGGCGCGATGTTCGCGTGCAGGCGCGGATGACCCGAGCGCCAGTAGCCCTCGCCGGCGCCGCCGATCACCAGCATCAGCAGTTCGAGCAGATTGTAGACGTTCTCCAGCCTCGGACGCCCGAGGATCCGGCTGTCCTCGCTGATCTCGGCGCAGTGGATCACCCGGCTCCAGTGGGCCCGCACCTGCCGGCCGCGCCCGGTCACCCGGTCGAGCCCGATCGTCGTCATCGCCGACGACCCGGTCGTGACCACGTTCACGACCTCGAGATTGTAGTATTCCGGCAGGCCGAACCGCGGCGACATCTCGTCCTCGACCAGGAGCTTGATGTCCGCGCGCGGCTGCGGGAATAGCGACACGTACATCAGATCGCCTGGCTTGGCCCGCCGCAGCGGCTGGTCCGCCGGCTGCCCCCGGACGCCCAGGAACAACACCGCGTACTCGCCGATCCCCGCCATCCGGTCGAGCCGGTGCAGCCAGGAGATCAGCCCGAGGTCTTTCTCGAGCCCGACCCACGCCTTCTCGAAGGGCGAGTAGATGTCTGGCTCTGGATTGTCGTGAATCTCGAAGCCGTCGCGCCAGGTCGCGTCCGCCGGCAAGTCGACGATCCGGGTGGCCAGGTCCTGGCGGCGATATTTCCCGTAGTAGTCGAGCCACGAGAGCGACTTCGGCCAGCCGAGAGCGGCGTAAACGTCGCGCACGCCGTTGTATTGGAGGCCGAGCCTGGCGGCGAATTGCGATCGGTCGGCAATGACCGATCCCAAAACCTGTATCACTTCACGCTGCAAGGTCGTCAGCTCTGACGTGCCGCCGCCGTTGCCCGTGGTGGCCATGGCTCAGGTGCTCCTGCACAACGGGAAGGGAGCCTCCACGGCGCTAGTTACCGCGGAGACTCCCTTTCGCGCAAGCCGGCCCAGCCCCGCCGCGCCTGACCTGGACGGCCTCGATTGGCTCGCGCTTGACGAAGCGGCGGCGCAAGTAGGACGGCGGCAGGTTGTCGGGGCCGATCGTGTCGGTCATGGCTTTAGTCCCCGCAAGAGTTCGATCCGGTAGCCCTTGCGATCGACCCACCGCAACACATCCCGTATGTTCTTGCCGATCGTCCATCGCAGGATCGGCGCAGCTTGCAGAACCTTGCCCGTCTCTTCGTGCGCCTCTAGCGCAGCGCACAGGTGCGGAGCCGTTACCCGCCACCATGCGGTTTCCGGAGGTTTTGGCGGCGTCCCGAGAAAGCTCGGTGGCCGGATGCTCTTGATGTCCGGGCAGTCAAGCAAAGATCGGGCGGTCATGGCTTGGCCTGCCACAGGTTGCAGCCGAAGGTGGGCGGGGTCCAGATTGCTTTGACCGTCCCCGGCGTCCCGTTCTTCAGGGCGTGCTCACGCATGGCAGCTCCTCGCGATAGCTAGAAGGAGATCCCGGAACGCGGGCGGCGTGGCGTTCCGAATGCGGGTCTTGTCTTTGCCCCCGACCATGGCGACGATCCCGATTTTACGCGCTTTCGCTTCGCCGTACCGTTCAACCATCCACGCGGGCGGCGTCCGGTCGCTTTTGGGCCAGATCAGATCGGGCAGGTCAGTGCCCGCTGCGTACAGCCACGTAGGTTTCGGGGCGCTGTGCCCATAGTGCCGCTGGTCTAACTTGCAGGTCCAGCCGTTCCAGTTGTCGGCGCGGACCCAACCTACCCCCGCGGTTGGCTTGGTGAGGCCGAAATACTCCCAGGCGCTCGAGCCGGCGGGGTGCTCGAGCACGCCCCCGTAATTCCGCACGCTGGTCAGCGCCGCCGCAAAGCACCCGCCATCTTCGCCCCGTCGGAACTGGTGGGGCTTGCGGGTCGAGCCGTGCCAGAACCGTCCCCAGCGCTGACAGGGCGGGTGTGCGACTACCGGGTATGGGCCGCGATATTGCCGGGCGTCCCGCGCCTCATCCCAGGGGTCAACGTCGGGTATTCCGTAGTAGACGCCCCCGGTTTCGACGTACAGCGCCGAAACTACAGGGTGTGAGGGGTGGAACGCAGTCCCATCTGGTGCTAGGCGTCGGACGTCGGCGGCGGTAAGCTTCATGGCTGACCGTTCCGACGAACCGCTCGGCCCTCGAGGCTGGCGTAGGCGAAGATCGGAACACCAGGCTGATGCCGGCGGGCGAATTCTTCGCACCAAAGCTTCGCGCGACCAGCCGCGTTAGAGCTGAGCCTCCAGCCTTGCGGGACGTTGAGCGACCCGTAACACCCCGGGGTGACGGTCTCGCCGCGATCACGCACGCCGTTGATGTAAAACTCCACGAACGGTACGTAGTCGAAGTACGGATGACTGCGGCGCTGGGCCTTGTAGAGCAAGGCGCTGTAACGCGTGCGGATACGCTCACCCATCTGATCCATCACAGCCCCCCGCCGGGCCGCGCCCTGCCATGAAGCAACAAGCCATGCCGGCCTTGCCGCTCCCTGCCGAGTCGCCTGCCTTGCCCGGCCCAGCCACGCCTCGCCTGCCTTGCCGAGCGCCGCGCCGCCGATCGCTGCCGGGCCGCGCCCTGCCATGAAGCAACAAGCCATGCCGGCCTTGCCGCTCCCTGCCGAGCCGTTCCACTACACGACGAGCTTAGCTCTCACCTGCCTGCCGCGCAGTGCCGAGCCACCCGCTGCCGCCACAAGCCATGACCTGACAAGGATCGCCGGGCAACGCCATGCCGGCCATGCCCA
>Ga0075327_1000590_pt1 | contig 10384 bp, 7 predicted proteins | sample MayberrySE_Catta_2_FD_120056 | JGI IMG/M metagenome (GOLD analysis project Ga0075327, IMG submission 120056) | Natural and restored wetland microbial communities from the San Francisco Bay, California, USA, that impact long-term carbon... | ecosystem: Environmental > Terrestrial > Soil > Wetlands...
CGATCATCTTCTGCTGGCCGTAGACGAAACCGTGGCGGCGGCACTGCTCGTTCCACGTGGTCGGCAGTAACCTCAGCTTCGGTTCGTTCATCGCCTGCAGCCGCTCCCAGGTGCCGTCGTCGCAGGCGCCGACCGCGACGATGAACTCGTCGCAGACCGGCAGCGCCGAGCGAATGCTTTCCTCGAACGGATAACCGAGCCGGACGCCGTCGCGGATGAAGCTGAACCCGCTGACTTTCATGCAACCACCTGTCCGAAGAATGCCGCCGTGCGGCGTGCGCTTTCCTCCCAGCTGAACCCCGCGGCGCGCGCCAGCCCGGCCTCGATAGCGGCTGTCCGGGCCGTAGTATCGAGCGCCATCGCGTCCATGCCATGGGCGAATGCCTCGCTATCGTCCTGCCCTGCGATCGGCCAGATGCCGCCCGACACTTCCGGCAGACAGGAGGAATCCGACACCACGCCCGGCAGTCCGACGGCCATTGCCTCCAGCAGCGGCAGCGCGAACCCTTCGTAGCGGGACGGCTGCAACAGCGCGCTGGCCGCTGCCAGCAGCCGCGGCAGGTCGTCGCCGGACACGTCGTCGATCCAGCGGACCGCGCCCGTTACGCCCGCCGCGAGGGCCAGGTGCTCGAGTTCCGCCCGGTAGACCGCAGGGGCGCCGCCGCCGATGAACACCAGCAGGTAGCCCTCCGCACGGGCCCTGCTGAGACCGAAGGCGCGGAGGGACAGTTCGAGGTTCTTGTGCGGGAACCAGCTACCGAGCTGGAGGAAGAACGGCTGCTCAATGCCCAGCCGCCGCGCCGCTGCCGCCGCCTGTTCGGGATCCTGCGGCCGGAATCGCCGGTGATCCACGCCGTGCGGCACCACCGCCAGCCGCCGCGGGTCGAGTGCCGGGTAATGGTGCAGCAGGCGGGCGCGGCCGTGCTCGGTCAGGCACAGAATGCCGTTGGCCCGCTCGATGTTGCGGCGCAGGCGCCTGCCGCCGCCCTCCTCGCCCGCCGACCCGTCCAGTGCACGGAAATCGTGGATGGTAAAACTCAACGGTACAGCCGACCGTGCCGGCAGGTGGTTGCCGAAACTGTGGAACAACTCTAGCCCCGGTGTGCTCACCCAGGCCGAGAACGGCATCCAGGAACGCGGCAGCCGCGGCGCCAGGTCACCGACCAGGGAGCGGCGCCACCAGCGCTGGCCGCGGATGCAGCAAACCGGCTGGAGGCCGAGTTCCGGCTGCGCCAGGCGCGGCACGATTTCCCGGATGTAGCGCGCGATGCCGCGCCCCCGGCGCTTGACGGCCTGCGTGACGTCCAGCCCAACCCTCATGGTAGTCCGCATGGCGGTCAGGCGGCTGCTTCTGCCGGCGTCGCGGGCTGGGCGGCGGCCGGTGGCAGGAACAGGAAGTTGTTCACGTAGTCGCGGGCGCTGCTGTCGGCCTGGTGGCGGCTGGGGTCGAAATCCGCGATGTCGCGGGCGCCGCCCCGGTCGATGTAAAAACCCCGGTAACCGAGGTCGGCCAGCCAGCGAAACACCTCATCCACGCTGCCGCTGCTGCGATGGCGGCCTTCGCATTCGAACAGCAGACACGGCCTGACCTCCGCCAACAGCCGCCTGCCGCCCTTGAAGACCTCGAGCTCATGGCCTTCGGCATCGCACTTGAGCAGGCGAATCCGCCGGCGGTCGTCGCCGGTGAAGTACGTGTCGAGCGTGGTGACCGCAACCGGGTAGGTCCGGCGCGGCAGGCCGCCGGCGCCGGCCGCGGGCTCCAGCGACGCGCCCGGCGACGTCGATTCGCCCGGCACCGAGAGGGCCATCGTGCCCGCGGAGGAAGACAGCGCGAGGTTCTCGACCCGCAGGTTGGTAAAGCCGCTCTCCGCCGCGAGGGCGGCCAGGGCGCGGGCCAGCAGCGGCTGCGGCTCGAAGGCGACGACCCGGCCCCCGGCGCCCACCGCCCGGCGCATCCAGTATGCATAGGCGCCTTTGTGCGCGCCCACGTCCACCGCGATGTCGCCCGGGCGCAGGTGCTGCAGCAGCAGGCGGATTTCCTGGCGTTCCAGCAGCCGGCGGTAACGCCAGGCCCGGTAGATCCACTTCAGCCGTGCCAGCGTCACGCAACCCCCGGCCCGTGCGCGCCAAGACTCATGTTGCCGCCACGAGTTCGGCGAAGGCCTGCTCCAGGCATTCGCGGAAAAACTCGATGTCCGGCAGCATTTCGCGGTCGGAAATGATGTTGAAGGTCATTTCGCCGTTGTAGCTCGGCGTGGCGATGAACAGCCCCATGCCGTCGGCCAGCGGCGCCATGCCGTAGGTGTGCACGAGCCGGGCGCCGTTCATGTACAGCGGCTGCTGGGGCCCCGGCACGTTCGAGATGAACAGGTTGCAGAACCGGGAGGTGAAGCGGCCGCCGGCCACCAGCCGCGCTACGCCGGCCAGCGTCGCCGCCGGCACATGCTTGGACAGGTCGGTCATCAGCCGTGCCGAAATACCCGCTTTCGCCGCCTTGGTCTGGCTGGTCGTGTCGCGGACGATGCGCAGGCGGTCGAGCGGTTGTTCGGCGTACGTCGGCAGGTCGACCGACATCGCGCTCAGATTGTTGCCCGGGATCTCGGCCTGGCGGCCGCTGGAGCGGGCGTTGACCGGCGCAATGGCGACCAGCGGTGCCGGCGGCAATTCGCCGTGGTGCGCGAGGTAGCGGCGCAGCCCCCCGGCGCAGACGGCCAGCACGACATCGTTGATCGTCGCGCCGTCGACCTTGGCCTTGATCGCCTTCAGCTCGGCGAGCGGAAAAACGGTCGCGTCGAACACCTTGTGCGGCGACACCGGCCGGTTGAACCGGGTTTGCGGCACCCGGGCATTGCGCGCGGCATCCGACCCGAAACTGCGGCGCAAGGTACCCCAGATAACGGGCGAAAACCGCAGCAGCGTACTGACCAGTTTGACCGGCGACTGCAGGTTGCTGACCAGGGCGCGGTTCACCACCGTGACGGGGGTGGGCGCGGTCGCGAGCCCACGCGGCACGGACTTCAGCTCGATGGCCGGTGTGCCCTTGCGATCCTTGTCCGACAGCGCGCTGAAGAAATGCATGGCCGAGGTGCCGTCGATGGCGGCGTGGTGCACGCGGGTGGCGATGGCGTAAGCGCCCTTCGGCATGCCGGGAATGCGGCCGAGACCCTCGATCACATACATGTCCCAGAGCGGCCGGTTCATGTCCATGGGGCGGCTGAAGTGACGAGACAGGTGGATGCAGAACTGCCGCCAGTCGCCAGGCTCGGGCAGGCGCCCGTGGAACATGTGGTGCTCGATGTCGAAGTATTCGTCCTCGACCCAGTAGGGATAATCGAAGTCGTAAGGCAGGCGCAGCAGGCGCCGCCGGAATACCGGCGAGCTGTCGAGCCTGCTCTCGACGTGCCCGATGATGTCCTTGAAACGGACTTTGCCGCCCCGCGCGCTGGCCGGGTCGTAGATGTTCACGCCCATCACGTGGGTCAGGTTGTTGCCCGTTTCGATGTACAGGAACTGGGCGTCCTGTGCGCTAAGTTGTTGCATATCGCTCTGCTTTGCGTGGCCGCCGCCGGTCGAGGTCCTCGGACAGGGCCATCAGCCGGACCCGGTCCAGCCGGCGGGCCAGTTCCTTGAATTCCCGCAACAGCGCGGCCCGGCGGTCGCCGAGATCGCCGCCCTGCGGTTCCGGTTGGGTCAGGCCCAGGTTGTCGGCCAGCCGGTAGCCGTTGGCAAAGAGAATTTTACCAATCGAAGCCTCGCTGGTGATACGTCTTTGCAGGTAGGCCTGGTGGCCCTGCTTCAGCGCGCGGCTCACGCAGTCGCTCTCCGTAAGCGTCTCGTCCGACGCCAACCGCGCCAGCAAGTCGAACACGACGCTGTAGGCTTCGACGTACGGCAACAGGCTGGCGTGGGCGACCAGCGGCCGCAGCGCAACCAGCAGGCCCGGAACGTCCCCCTGTGCGAGCCGTTCCCGCCACGCCGGATCCACGCGCGCCAGTTCCCGCTCCAGTTCGATGCGAAATTCGGATTTCTCGGGGTAGAAGAACTCGAATTTGAACAGATCGCGCAGCCGTTCCGTCTCCACCCAAAGCAATACTTCAGGCTGGTCGGGCGAATTTTCCCCGGGCGCCTGTCCCACACCCAACAGCGCCAGTTCGAGGATGGCCTTGTTCACGAAGTGGTGGACGATGGTGTTGCGGTAATAGCCGGCCATCGGGTGGCTGGCCGGATCGATGCCGAACACCGTGTCGCTGCCCTCGTCGTAGCGAATCAACAGGCCCATTCCCACCATCGCATTGGCCAGGGCGCGCACCTGGCCGAGCCGCTCGGGGCTGAAATCGCTGGTCAGGCGGATGCCGCGGTCGTGCGCCCAGCTGACCAGCCGGATGATTTCGCCCTGCAATTCGCGCAGGGTCAGCGCCCGCGGCGCCGCGCCCAACAATACCATGCAGCCGATGGCGGGCAGCGTGATCGGGGTCACGCGGTTGGCCTGCACGGCCACCTCGAACGCGATCTTCGACAAGGCCAGGCTGTCCTCGGGGTCGGGGGCCGCGGGCAGCACCACCGGCTCGCCGAAATCCAGGTACATGCGGCCCATCGGCTGGCGCAGGCTGGACAGGTAGCCGACGAACCACCTGAACGACTCGGGCTGCTTGACGCGCCCGACCTGCTCGCTTGCGTACTCGTCGACATCGCGCATCAGGTCGTAGCTGACCGTGACCGGGATGACGTGGATGTCGCGCGCATCGGTCGCCTGCGCCGCCTCCAGCACGTACTTCAGCAGGCCGTAGCGCGGCGGCATCAGCTTGCCGGTGCGCGAGCGCGTGCCCTCGAAAGCCCAGGTCATCGGAAACCGCTTTTCCATCAGGTAGCCGATGTAGTGGCGCAGCACCAGTTTGTACAGCGGCTTGTCCTGGAAGCTGCGGCGGATGAAGATGCCGCCCGAACGCCGCATCAGCAGGCCGAGGCCGGCGAACCCCATGTTGGCGCCGGCGAAGATGTGCAGCATCGGGAAGTCGTGCTCGAACATCTTGGCGGTCAGGGCCACGCTGTCGATGTAGGTCTTGTGGGTCCACAACAGCATGGCCGGCCGGTTCTGCACGATCTCCCGCACACGATCGAGATCCTCGGGCCGGCACACCACGTTCCGGTCGTAGCCCAGCGACAGGATGAAGTTGTCGAAGCGGGCGCGCAGGTCCACGAACAGCGCGTTGGGCACCGCGATCAGTTCCTTCATGTACCCGTCGGCCTCGCGCAGGAGCGTGTCGAGGGGGCGGCCGCTCGCGTCGGCGAAGCGCTGCAGCGCGGCCTGGAAGCGCGGGCTGTCGCGCAGGCTTTCGGCCACGAACCGCGGGACCTTGTAGCGCCGGCCGATCAGACCCCACTCGGCGATCTCCAGGGCCAGCGCGGCCTGCCGCGCGACGAACCCGGCGAAGGCCTGCGGCTGCGCAGCCGCCGCGGTCCCGTGCTGCTCGGCGAATCGCCGTTTCAGCTCGCCCAGCGTGGCCGGCACGGCTGCCAGGCAGTGCGCCCGGCCCGGATCCCGGCGCAGGATGCGCTTGCCGCGCAGGAGGCCCGGGCGTCGCGGGTCGCCGAAGGCCAGGTGGCGCAGTGAGACCGGCTCGCGACCGGCGCTCTGGCCGGCGCCCTGGCCGGCGCCCTGGCCTGCGCTCTGGCCCGCTTCGCCGGAGGCGTCCACCGGCACCGTCCAGGCCACGCGCAGCGGCGCCAGCAGCGTATCGTCGGGCGCTGCCAGGCGGGCTTGCAGAGGCGCCGCGTCGGGCGCGTCCGCGGCGCCCGAGAGGTTCAGGAAAACGCGCGCCCAGGAACCCGCGCCAACGGCGGCGCACTGCGTTTCCAGACAGGCGTCCAACAGTGCGCGTTCCAGGCGGTTACCGGCATCGGCGATGAACAGGATGGGACCCGCGTGTCCGGCGAAGGAAGCGCCGGTGAACGCCGGCGTTTCAGGCACGGCCATCGTCCCTGCCGCCCGGCTTGGGTCCCTTGGCCGGCAGCTTCTTCACGCCGACTTTGTTCTTGCGCGGTTTGCGGCGCGGCTTCTTGCCGGCGGCTTGCCTGGCCGGCGCGCCTGCCGCCGCCGTTTTGCGCAACGGCTTTTTCTTGCGCGTGGTTTTCCTGACGCCCTTCTGCGGCGCCGCCTTCTTCCCCGGCGCGGCCGGCGGCCTCGCTTCGCCACCCGAAGGTCCGCCCGCTTTCACGTCCTCCCGAGCGGGTTCCGCCGCGGCCTCCGGCGGCGGCGCCGACCCCTCCAGGTCGCGCGGCTGGCCCAGGGTCTGCTGGAACATCCGGCGCACCTCCGCCACATGCAGGTCGATGGTCCCGGCGCTCCAGCCGCCCGTATCGACCGGCGGCAGCACGTCGACCTCGACCGTGGCCGGGCGGAACACGAAATCGCCCTTGGGCGCGACGTCGCCGGCGTTGTGGATGACGATGGGCACGACCGGGACGCCGGCCTGGATGGCCAGGTGGAAGGCGCCTTTCTTGAACGCGCCCAGGCGCGGCGACACCGACCGCGTGCCTTCCGGCGCGATGACCACGCACTTGCCCTCGTTGCGCATCGCGTCCACCAACGGCTGCATGGCGTCGATGGCGCTGGCCGCGTTGGCGCGGTCGATGAACACGGTGCCGGCCAGTTCCATGGTTCTGCCGATGATCGGGATGTTGCGGATTTCCTTCTTGCCGACGCCCGCGATGTCCCGCCGCAACAGCCGCGCGATGATCACGACGTCGGCCTTGCTCTGGTGGTTGAAGACGAACACGGCCGGACGCTGCGCCCACAGGTGCTGCTCGCCGCGCACCACCAGCTTGAGGCCGATCAGCGCACTGCTGACGTCCGCGAACAGCGACGTGGCGAAGTTGCGGGCCTCGCGCTGCGAGCCGGTCAGGGCCCAGATTGGCAGACCGGCCACCGCCGAAGGCACCAGCGATAGAGTGGCGGCCACCGACCGGACGAGATCGAACACCCCCGGCTGTCCGCGGCTGCGGAAGCGGCGAATCGGCCAGCCGCGCCGTTCGGCAATCTCGGTGAGGCGCGTAGTGGGATTCAGCGGCTGCGGGCGCCCAACCCGTTCCAGCAACTGGATGTCGTCGTCGCTGTCGCTGTAAAAGAAGCTCTGGTCGAGGTCGACGCCGAAGCGGCCCGCCAGGTCCTCGGCGGCCAGTACCTTGCCCTCGCCGAAGCACAGCGGACGCTCGATGCCCCCGGTGAACACGCCGTCGCGGACTTCGTAGCGGCTGCAGATCACGTGCCCGATGCCGAGGTCGCGCGCCACCGGCTCCACCTGGTACGGCGTCGCCGAGGAGATGATGGCCACGGTGTGGCCGCGCGCCTGGTGCGCCTTGACCAAGGCGCGTGACTCCGGGTAGACGCGGCGCGCGATCTGCTGCTCGTACAGTTCCTCGCCGAAGGCGACGTAGTCGCCCTCGGGTACCCCGCGCATGAACTGGGCCGCCGAGGTCATCAGGCCCGAAAAGCCCCGACCGCCCAGCGAGAACTGGGCCAGTGCGGACACGAGGTCGATGAATTCATACGGCGAGACATCGCCGCGGCGGATGTGCTCCTTCAGGAATGCCGTCGCCGAAAAGCCGGCGATCAGGGTGCCGTCGAAATCGAAGAACGCGCCGACTTCCGGCCCGGTCGGGGCGGCCTCGATATTGAAGAGAAGATCCTTGTGCAAGGTCATGATTGGGGGCCTGTTATCACATCCTACCCCGGTTCCGATTCAGCGCCCACGGTGGACTTCAGCAGTCCGCGGAAGACCTGGCGCGGCGTGCGTTCGCCCTGCAGTACCAGGAGCACATCGCGCGAAATGGGCATCTCGACGCCGTACCTCTGGCCCAGCGCCACTACGGTCGGCGCGCTTTTCACGCCCTCGGCCACCATCACCATCGCGTCGATGATGTCGTCCAGCGAACGGCCCTTGCCCAACTCGAAGCCGACGTGACGGTTGCGGCTTTGCGGGCTGGTGCAGGTGGCGATCAGGTCGCCCATACCGGCCAGTCCGGCGAAGGTCTCGGGCCGACCGCCCATGGCCACGCCCAGGCGCGTGATTTCGGCCAGCCCGCGCGTGATCAGCGCCGAGCGCGTGTTGTCGCCGGCGCCCTGCCCGTCGCCCATGCCGACCGCGATGGCGATCACGTTCTTCAGCACGCCGCCGAGTTCGCAGCCGACCAGATCGGTGTTCGTGTACACGCGGAACAGCCCGCTGTGAAACAGCCCCTGCAGCGCGCGCACGATGATCTCGTCTTCCATCGCGATGACGCCGGCGGCTGCCTGCCCGGCGATGATTTCCCGCGCCAGATTCGGCCCGGTCAGCACACCCACCGGGTGACCGGGCAGCGCCTGCTTCACGATCTCGGTCATGCGCAATCCGGAACCGGCCTCCAGACCCTTGGTCAGGCTGATCACCGGCACCCAGGGACGGAGGTGCTCGGCGGCGCCTTCCAGCACCGAGCGGAAGTGTTGCGAGGGCACGCCCATTACCAGCACATCGCACTCGGACACCGCCTCCTCGATACAGTGGGTGGCCGTCAGTTTGCTGTGCAGCATCGCGCCCGGCAGGTACCGACTGTTGCGGTGCTCCGCGTTGATCTCGCGCACGGTATCCTCGCAGCGCGCCCAGATCTTGACCGGGGCGTTGCGCGCGATCAGCGAGGCCACGGTCGTGCCCCAGGAGCCGCCGCCCAGCAATCCTGCTTTCAGATTCATCGAATCTCCCCGGTGAAGGCGCCGTTGTGTTCCGGCCGGTTTTCGCGCCCAGTATAGCAACACGCCGCCTGCCGCCGGGCCGCCACTATGGCGGAATTCGGTTAGGATGACGCCATGAATTCTCCAGGGCGTTTTTCGGGGCGTTTTGCGGGACACCCACAACTTTTGCCGGACCCGGACACCGCCGCGGCCGCGGTCCGGCAGCTGCGCGAGCACCTGCGACGCCGGCCGGACGACGGGCCCGCCTGGCTGGCCCTGGCGCAACTGCTGGCCGGCGGATTACCCGGCCCGGAACTGCACCACGCCCTCGAGCAGGCGATCCAGTCCAACCCCGAAAGCACCGACGCCTGGTTGCTGGCAGCCGGCGTGCACCGCCGCCAGCGCGGCCTCGATGCGGCCCTGCACTGGCTGGCGCACTGGTCGCGCCAGAATCCAGATCTGGCCGCGCCGCAGGTAGCCGCCGCCGCGCTGCAAGCCGAGGCCGCCCGGCAGGCCGGGCGTTGGCAGGACGCCGTGACCTTGTACCGCGAAGTCGAGAAATCCCGCGCGCAGGATCCCGCGTTGCTGAACGACATCGGCAGCTGCCTGGCCAGCCTGGAGCGTTTCGACGACGCCACAGCGTATTTCCGGGCTGCGCTGCAGCAGCGCCCCCGCTTTCCCGAGGCGCAACTCAACCTGGGGCTGCTGCTGGCCTGCCAGGGACGCGACGACGCGGCGCTGCGGCACATCGCCGAAGTCCTCGAAGACGACGGCATTGCAGCGAACACGCGGCATGGCGCACAGGTACTGCAGGCGGTACTGCGCGAACACGGGCGGCTCCGGCGGCCGCTGGAACAGGCCGTACGGACCGGCCGGGTCGACGACCTGCAGGCCGCGCTGGAAACCACGCCCGCCCTGCTCGCCCAGCCCCACGCGGACACCGTCACTCGGCTGCGGCGCGTGGCCGAGCGCTGCCGGGCACTGGCGCCTGCCGCAAACGGCGGGCCGCTCGGCGATTCCCCGGAGACGAATCCCGACGCCGCACGCCGGGTGGAGGCCGCCATCCTGTGCAACCTCGAAGGCGGCGCCGGGCAATTGCAGGAACTCGACGCCCGGCTGGCCGCAGCGGCCGGCGCAGAACCCGCCGAAGCAACGGAGCACCGCTACCGGTGCGTGTTGCGCGCCATTCGCGACCGCGACCGTCACGACTGCGGGCAATTGTGCGGCGCGGAGGGCGAAGCCTGGCTGCGCTATTGGCACGCACGGCTGCTGGCGACGGAACCGGACAAAAGGCCGGGCCAGTACAAGCTGTCGGCCAACGCCATCAAGGGTCTGCCGCTGACCCCGCCCGAGCAGGTCGCAGGAAGCCTGGGGCTGGCCCTGCGGGAGCTGTCACCGACCGTGCCCGCCGGCGCCGCACGCGGGCTGTTCCTGTACGTCGCCGTCAACATGATCCATGCGTTCGGCGACGGCAACGGACGCCTGGCCCGCTTCCTGCTCGCCTGGGAAACGGCCCGGACCGGCGCCCGGCGCCTGCTGGTGCCGGTCGCGGCGCGCGCGCCGGTGGCGCAGGCGCTGGACGTCGCCTGGCTCGAAGGCGAGGTGGCGCCCCTGGCGGCGGCCATCGGTCAGGCTACCGACCGGCCGCTGAGGTAGAATTCGGCCCTGATCCGCAACGGA
>Ga0075327_1000591_pt1 | contig 10378 bp, 7 predicted proteins | sample MayberrySE_Catta_2_FD_120056 | JGI IMG/M metagenome (GOLD analysis project Ga0075327, IMG submission 120056) | Natural and restored wetland microbial communities from the San Francisco Bay, California, USA, that impact long-term carbon... | ecosystem: Environmental > Terrestrial > Soil > Wetlands...
AGTCCGCCGCCGCCAATCGGCACCAGGATCACGTCGACGTCAGGCCAGTCGCGAACGACCTCGAGGCCGAGCGTGCCCTGCCCGGCGATGAGCTCCAGGTCGTCGAATGGATGCACGTAGGTAAGGCCCCGATCCCGGACGAGCTGCTTCGCCTTCTCGTTGGCGTCGTCCCAGATCGCGCCATGCAGCACGACCTCGGCGCCGTAGGCGCGAGTGGCCACGACCTTCGACGGCGTTGCGTTCTCGGCCATGACGACGACCGCCTTGATGCCGTGGATGCGAGCGGCGAGGGCCACGCCCTGCGCATGATTGCCGGCCGACGAGCAGACGACGCCTCGACGCCGCTCCTCGTCCGAGAGCGACATGAACTTGTTCAGCGGACCTCGGATCTTGTAGGACCCCGTGCGCTGGAACATCTCTGCCTTGAGACGGACGTTGAGGCCAGTACGCTCGCTCAGCATTCGCGACGACAGAAGGGGCGTGCGGTGCGTGTGCGGCGACACGTGGCCGAAAGCCATGTCGAAGACGTCGAGCCCGAGCGGCAGTGTGCCAACCGTCATTTTCCGTGACACCCCGCCGTGACCATGATCTCGACGAGCCCGTCAGGCGCAACGAGGCCAGTCTGCACCGTCGCGCGCGCGGGGAAGTCGCGCTCGAAAAACGCGCGGTACGCATCATTCATCGCACTGAAGGTCCTGGCATCGGTCAGGTAGGCGACGGCATCGTAGACATCGGCCGGCGCGCAGCCTGCCGCGGCAAGCGCGGTCTTGATGCGGGCCAGCGTCTCCTTCGTCTGTGCTCCGACATCCCCCCTGGTCTCTGGCGTGTTGCCCAGCATGCCCGACACGTAGATGCGATCGCCCGCCCGGATGGCGGCGCTGAGGTTGGGATTCACGGGACGGCCGTCGAGAATTACTCGTTTTGGCGAAGACGAGGCAACGAGCGTGATCTCGACCACATACTGGCTCCCCGCGAGGCCTGCCACAACCGTTGCGCGCGCCGGCGGTGCCGAAGCGAAGTACTTGCGGTAAACCGCGTTCATCGGCTGGAACGACGCACCGTCGGGCAAGTAGACCCGTGAGCTGACCACGTTGTCGAACGTCATGCCGGCGGCCTTCAGGAGTTCGCCGGCATTGTCGAGAACGACCGCGGTCTGGGCGCTGATGTCCCCGGGCACAACGGTGTTGTCGCGTCCGCTGCGTGAGACGAGGCCCGACAGGAACAACGTGTCCCCCGTCCGAATCGCATAGCTGTACGGGCTCGGCGACCTCATCCAGCTGGCCGGATGGACGACGACCCGCTCCCCGCCTGTGGGCACGGCAATCATCGCGATCTCGACGAGCGCGTCGGGCGCGACGAAGTCGGCAACCACAGTGGTGCGGGTGGGCGGATCCTTCGACCAGAAGCCGGCGTAGACCTCGTTCATCGCGGCAAAGTCGCCGGCCGACTTCAAGTAGACCGTGACCGCCACGGCCTGGTCGAGCGACGATCCGGCGGCGGCCAGGATCGCCCGCACGCGCTCGAGGATGGCCCTGGTCTGGCCCTTGATGTCGCCCTTCGGCGCCACGCTGCCGCTGGCATCCTGCGCGACGGCACCCGCCACGTAGATCAGGCCACCGGCCTTGATCGCCTGACTGTACGGGTAGACGGGTGGCGTGCCGACAGTGACGATGGTTTTGTTCGGGGCTTGAGTGGACATGGCAAGGCTGCTCGCAGCGAGGAGAAACAACGTGCGCATATGCGCAATTCTACAGTCACCGAATCCCCGTGACTGACAGATTCGGCTCGTCCGCAACCCCTTCTGCATTCCGCTCCAGTTCAGAATTCAAACATCCCGCATTCCCTTCAGCATTCAGCATTCCGCAATTCCGGTCGTGTAGAATCGTAGGGCCCCCCAAACGGAGGATCCAGGAAATGCAGTCGTCGATCCCGTCCCTGTCGCAGGTGCGTCGCTCCTGTGCAATCGCCTGCTCCCTGCTCGCCCTGCTGGCTGTCCCCGCCCTCGCCGACGTCAAGACGCGCGACAAGGGACAGGTGAAGTTCGAAGGCATGCTCGGCACGATGATGCGGATGTTCGGCGGGAAGGCCCTGAGCGAGGGTATCGTCTCGACCAACGCCGTCAAAGGCAATCGGAAGGCCACCCTCAACGATCTCACGGGCAGGATCGTGGACCTTGGCGAGGAGAAGGTCTACGACCTCGACATGAAGAAGAAGAGCTACACGGTCACCACGTTCGCCGAGCTCCGTCAGAAGCTCCGCGAGGCGCAGGAACGGGCCGCCAAGCAGGCCAAAGAGGCGCCGAAGGAAGCCGGCGAGCCGGCCCAGCCATCGGCCAGCGACAAGCAGTACGAGTTCGACTTCGACGTGAAGGAGACGGGTCAGACCAGATCGATCGCCGGCCACGACGCGAGGCAGGTCGTCATGACCGTCACCGTGCGGGAGAAGGGCAAGACACTCGAGGAAAGCGGCGGCATGGTGCTGACCACCGATCAGTGGCTGGGCCCGGAGATCCCCGCCATGAAGGAGCTCGCCGAATTCGAAATGAAGTACTGGAAGGCCATCGCTCCGGAAACGGCGCTCGTCTCGGCCGAGCAGATGGCCGCCGTCGCAGCGATGTATCCGCTGATCAAGCCGGCGATGGACCGCATGAACCAGGAAAAAGTCAGCCTCAAGGGCACGCCGCTCGCGATGCTGATGACGTTTGAAGGGGTAAAGAGCAAGGCCCAGATCGAGGAAGCCAGCAAGAGCAGCGGCGGCGGCGGCCTGAGCGGCATGCTGGCCCGCAAGATCGTCAAGCCGGACAACCGCCCGCGCGCAACCATCTTTACGATGAATTCCGAGACGCTCGAGATTGCGACCGCCCTTGCGGCGACCGATCTTGATATTCCCGCAGGTTTCAAGCTCAAGAACTAACGAAGCGGTCGCATAGATGCCGTCACGTCACAACGCCTACGACACGATGCACACGATGGATCCCTGGAATGCTCTTCGGGTTCATCGGATCATCGTGCTCATCGTGACGCATGGCCGTTGGCCGTTGGCACGTTCAGGGTCGTTTCTATCTCCCTTGAAGGACGTGGGGGCGTTGGACGTTTGGGTTGGGGAGGAGACCGATGAAGGAGCGTAACAACCTGATGCGCCGGCGTTTCCTCAAGGCCATGCCGGCCGCGGTCGCGGGTGGTCTGACCCTGCCGGCGCTGGCGCAGCAGCCGCCGGCCCAGGAACAGGCGCGGCGCATCGGCAAGGACGTGCTCGAGTGCGGGGAAAAGATCTTCGGCGTGGACTTCTCCGACGCCGAGGAGGAGCAGGCCCTCACCGGCGTCAACCGCAACCTCGACACATACGAGCAGCTGCGCGGCATCGACGTCCCGCTGGACACGGAACCGGCGGTGGCGTTCCGGCCCTACCTGCCGGGCAGAAAGCCAAAGCCGGGGGCCACGCCAGGAGCGAAGATCAAGGTCACGCTCCAGGCCCCGGCCGCGCGCCGATCGTCGCTCGACGACCTCGCGTTTCTGCCGGTCACGGCGCTCGCGCCGCTCGTCCAGCGGCGCGAGGTCTCGTCCACCGATCTCACGAAGATGTACCTCGATCGGCTCAAGAAGTACGGGCCGAAGCTGAACTGCGTCGTCACGCTCACCGAAGATCTGGCGCTCGCCCAGGCGGCACAGGCCGACAAGGAGATTCGTGGCGGGAAGTACAGAGGACCGCTCCACGGCATCCCCTGGGGCGGAAAGGACCTCTTCGCGACCAGGGGAATCGCCACGACCTGGGGAGCCGGCCCCTTTCAGAATCAGGTGTTCGACTACGACGCCACGATCGTCGAGCGGCTCCGCGACGCGGGAGCCGTGCTCGTGGCCAAGCTCTCGATGGGCGCGCTCGCGCAAGGCGACCGCTGGTTCCGCGGCCAGACGAAGAACCCGTGGAATCCAGAGGACCCGAATCCTCAGCGCGCCGGGTCGAGCGGTTCGTCGGCTGGGCCCGGTTCGGCGACGGCTGCCGGCCTCGTCGGCTTCTCCATCGGCACCGAAACGCGCGGCTCCATCATTTCCCCCTCCGCGGCGAACGGCGTGACCGGGCTTCGTCCGACTTACGGCCGGGTCAGCCGCCACGGCGCGATGGCGCTCAGCTGGACCATGGACAAGATCGGCCCGATGTGCCGGTCGGTCGAGGACTGCGCGCTCGTGTTCAACGCCATCTACGGTCCCGACGGCCGCGACGACACCGTAGTCGACGCGCCGTTTGCCTGGAACCCGGACCTGCCGCTCGCGAAGCTGAAGATCGGATACATCAAGTCGGAATTCGAACCGCCGTCGGCCGAGGGCCGAGGCGGACGAGGTGAAGGCGGAGGACGCGGTGAGGGCCGCGGACGTGGCGGGCTGTCTCCCGAAGAGCAGCGGCGGCGCGCTGAAGAGCGGCTCAAGCTGCTGAACGCCGCTCTCGAGGTCTATCGCAAGGCTGGCGCGGCGCTCCACCCGATCGAGTTGCCCGAGAAGCTGACGCGCTATTCGAGCGCCATCAGCTTCGTGCTCAGCACCGAAGCCGCTGCCGCATTCGACGATCTGACGCGAAGTCCGGGCATCAAGGACGAGACCCTGAACACCTGGCCGAACACCTTCAGGACACACCGATTCGTACCAGCCGTCGAATACATCAGGGCTCAGCGCATTCGTACGCTCCTGATGCGCGAGATGGACAACCTGATGTCGGAGTACGACGCGTTCCTCTCGCCCACCAACAGCTCGACTCTCGGCCTGACGAACCTGACCGGCCATCCCGCGGTGGCCGTGCGAGCCGGCTTCGTGGCCAACGCCCCCTTGATGCTGATGGTCACTGGACGCCTCTACGACGAGGCGACGACGCTCCGCGTGGCGCTCGCCCACGAGCGCGGGACGACGTGGAACGAGCGGAAACCGGAGCTGACGGTGTAGACGGGCTCAGGGCTCTAGGCTCTAGGCTTTAGGCTTTCGGCTCTAGGGAGAGCTGCAGATCCTGTCCTTGGAGCTGAGCACTCAATGCTCTTCCGGCGCCTAGAGCCCAGAGCCCGTAGCCTAGAGCCTACTTTCGCCGCTCATGCTTCACGAGCGCGCTGAGCGCCCGCCCCTCCTCGAAATCGCCGAGCCGCTCGGCGGTCGTCACATACAGGTCGCGCGCCTCACCCGAGAGAGGCACGGACCCAGCCAGGGCCAGCAGCACCTGCGACGTCTCGTGGCCGCTGCCCATGCCCTGTGTCGCGCGAAGCACCGCCACGACCGACTCTGCCGAGAGGTTACCGCGCTTCACGACGGTCTGCAGCACGCGGCCGCGCTCGAACGACGAGCTGATGGTCTCGACGCCCTTGAAGAACGGCGCCCGAAGTGGCCCCTCGATCGCCTGCGACTTGGCGACCTCGACGAGGAACGACGCCTGCTCGAAGTCGGAATCGATCGCGAGCGATGGATCGAGCATCGTCGCGACAGTCTCAGGGCTCGGGTCGGCCCGCACCACCGCGGTGACGACCTTGCGGCATTCGAAGTCGCTGCCGACCGTCGCGAGAGCCTTCAGGAACGGCCCGCGCGTGCGGGCATCGAGCGGCTGGAGCTTCGCGACCTGCACGAGGAGCTCGGCCTCTTCGAAGTCCGACTCGATGGCCGTGCTCGCGTCCAGGATTCCGGCCAGGATGTCGGGCGACACCGGTCCGCGCTTGAGGGCCGACGAGTACACGCGCCGCATCTCGAAGTCGGACTGGATGGTCCTGGCCGCGTCGAAGTACGTTCGACGCGTCGCGTCGTCCACGAGGAGACCGTCGGAAGCAATCAGCAGGCTCGCGAGCTCGAAGTCCGAATCGATCTGTTTGCCGGCCTGCTCAAGCGCCTGGCGCACGCTGGCCGCATCGAGTCCCGGTGACGTCAACAGCTCGGTGAAATACACGCGCTTCGACCAGCTGCCCTCGATGAGCGTGATCTCTGCGAGCACGCCCGAAGGTCCCTTTGCCTTCAGGATGCGCGCGACCCGGGCCGGAGCCCCCAGTCCTGACTGGCGGATGATCCGCGGCAGCGCCTGCGACAGCCACGCCCGACCCTCGGGTTCGAAGGGCTTCTCGGACGTGCCTTCCCAATAACGTCGTCTGATCGTCCCCGAGGCGTCCGCGTGGAACTCCACCGTACGGCTGCTGATCCATCCACCCTCCCGGATCCGCAGCGAGCCGCCCGGCGACAGGCTCTTGACGTCGCTGTCGTCGTCGGTGAATTCAATCGTACCGTCGTAGCGGACCTCGAGCTTCTGTTTGCCGTCGGACCACGTGAAGTTGCCGCGGCTCTGCCCGACACCGGCAAAGGAAGCGGGTGGTGTGGGCGGTGTCGGTGGTGTGGGCGGTGTCGGTGGTGTGGGCGGTGTCGGTGGCACATCGAGCGCCTCCGGGGTGGGAGGTGTCGGTGGCGTCGGCGGCGTCGGGGGCGTTGGCGGTGTTGGCGGAACGGGCGGAGGCCCCCAGATGAACTGTTCGAGGACGTCCGCGACGAACGAGGCCACGGCCTCGCCTACGGATGCCGCGAGAACGGGCGTGACGGGAGCTGCTGCTTCTATGTGCCGTACGCCCGCGACCTTGGGGACGCTTGCGACCGATGCAACGCGAGCGGGCGCGGGCGCAACAGCGGGAGTAGTCGTCGCCGACGACTCCGACTGCGCTGCGATCGCCGGCGCCGACGCCTCGCTCGCCTGCGGTGCGGGCACTACCGCCGCGGCCGCCTCGACCTGCTGTTCGGATTCGAGCGCATTCCCTCCCACTGCGCCGGCCGCAATGCTCACGATGAGCACGACGGCCGCGCTGCCGGCGAGCCACCCCGGACCACGCCCGGCATGCGACGGCGTGCCGATCAGCCGTCGGACGCGATAGATCAGCGAGCCGCCGGTCGCCGCCAGAGCGAAGCGGCTCGAATCGCCGCGCAATTCCTCGAGGTCGGCAAGCGCCTTCGCGTAAGCGTATGGGTCGCCACAGAGGCTCACGGCAAGATCGTCGCAGCAGTTCTCCCGTTCGATGCGGATCCGTCGCGATAGCCACCACACCGCCGGGTGATAGAACAGCAGCGTTTCGACGAGTGTCTGCAGCAGGTTCACGAGGTAGTCGTGCCGCCGGATGTGCGCCAGCTCGTGCGCGAGAATGGCCTCGAGCTGCTGGGTTCCCATCCCCGCCATCGCGCTCGCGGGCAGGAGAATGACGGGGCGCAGCCACCCGATCACCGTTGGCACCTCGACCATCGCGGATTCGAGAAGTCGAATCGGCCGCGCGATATGCAGGCGCTTCGAGAGCCGCGCGGCCATCAGTTTCCAGGCATCGGGAGCCGAGGCATTGCGGTGCGAACGCAGCCTCTGCACCCACATCCAGCCGGCTACCAGTCGGAGCGTCAGGACTGCCACGCCCGAGAGCCAGGCAAGGAGGACGACGCGGACCCACGCCACATCGGACAGGGGCGTGCGGCTGGCAGACGCGAAGCTTCCGCCGGCCGGTCCGGCCTCGGTCGGTGCCGCGACCTCAGCCTTGGACGCGCCGGCCACGAACGATCCACTCGGCGGCGCCTGCGTCGCCGCCATCGGGGCGGCGTCGGCCGTGGCGATCGACTCCGTCATCGAGCGCCACGTCTGGACCGCGGTCACCGCCGGCATGGTGAGCATCAGCGAGAGGCCGATCGTCGCGACGACATACCGCACGTCAGCGGCGCTGCGCCGGAGCGCGACGAGCGACGCGCCCGTGAGGAGACCGACGAGCGCTCCCTGCCATACGAACTGGAGAAGGGCCCATCCGATGGCCTGCGCCGCCGGCTGCTGAAGAAGGAGCTCAATCGCGCTCATCACGAACCTCCCGGTTGCTGTCTCTGTCGCTCTCCCGGCCACCTTCGAGCATGCGGCGAATCTCCGCCAGCTCGTCAGATGACGCGCGCTTGCTCGCAAGCGCCTGCAGCACGAGCCTTGACGACGAGCCGCCGAACGCGCGGTCCATCAAGTCACGGATGAGCTGCCGCTGGGTCTGCTCTTCTGTGAGGCGCGGGTGGTAGATGTGCGTGCGATCGGCCTCGTCGCGCCGGACGAGCCCCTTCTCCGTCATGATCTGGAGCAGCTTGAGTGCCGTGGTGTACGCCGTCGGCCGCTCGCGCATCAGCACGTCGTGGACCTGCCGTACGGTGCTCGGGCCGAGCTGCCAGAGCACCCGAAGAATCGCAAGCTCGGCGTCAGTGGGTCGAGGGGTCTTGGACATATGACGGCTCTCAGTCTACGAACATCTTCGTAAATGTCAACGAAGATCTTCGTAGACCTGTTCCCAAAAGGGGGCCTGCCTCACGGAAGAGGCGAAAGGACGGGCGAAAATCACCCGGCCGGGGACAGGGAGAAGGGATATCCCCGGGCGCGAGCGGGTCCACCCGCCCTCCCGCAATCCCGGGAGGATCAGGCCCTGCACCTTAGACGACAGGTGCGTCCTTTTTGTTGGCTATAATTCTTTGCTGCCCGTGCGGCCAACCGAAGGAGCTTATGGAGCCAGGAATCTACGCCACGTTCGACACGACCGAAGGGTCGTTCACCATCCGCCTGTTCGACAAGGAGGCGCCGGCGACCGTCGCCAACTTCGTGGGCCTCGCCGAAGGCACGAAGGAATGGAAGCACCCGGGCACCGGCGAGAAAAAGAAGGCGCCCTACTACGACGGCATCATCTTCCACCGCGTGATTCAGGGCTTCATGATCCAGGGGGGTGACCCTCTCGGACAGGGGACGGGCGGGCCGGGCTACAACTTCGCCGACGAGTTCCATCCGTCGCGGCGACATGACAAGGCCGGCATCCTGTCGATGGCCAACGCAGGGCCCGGCACCAACGGCAGCCAGTTCTTCATCACTCTCGGGCCGACGCCTCACCTCGACAACCGGCACTCGGTCTTCGGCGAGGTCGTCTCGGGTCTCGACATCGTGAAGCGGATCGGCTCGGTGCCCACGGGCCGGCAGGACAGGCCGATCACCCCGGTTGTGATGAACAGAGTCACGATCGAGCGCGTGGCCTGAGAGCCGTGTCCTCCACATCAAGAGGGTGGACGACGTGACCGAGGACCGGCAGTCGCTCGATTCGCTGCTGCCGGTCGTGTACCAGGAACTCCGAAGGCTCGCGGCCGCTTACCTGCGCCGCGAGCGCCCGGGACAGACGCTCCAGCCGACGGGGCTCGTCCACGAAGCCTACCTGCGCCTGATGAAGGATCGGCCGGACCGCTGGCAGAACCGCGCGCACTTCTGCGCGATTGCGGCCCACTCCATGCGCCAGATCCTCATCGAGCGCGCCCGCGCACGAGGTGCGCTCAAGCGCGGCGGCGTGCAGGCCCGCGTCACGCTCGACGAGGCACTCGTTGCTGGGGGCGAGCAGTCCTTCGATATCCTCGCCCTCGATGCGGCGCTCGAGAAGCTCGCCGCACTCGACGCGGAGCAGGCGCGTCTCGTGGAGCTGCGATTCTTCGGCGGCCTCACGGTCGAAGAGACCGCCGAAGCCATGTCCATCTCGCCCGCCACGGTCAAGCGCCACTGGGCGATCGCACGGGCCTGGCTCGCCCGCGAGCTGGAGGGCAACTCGCAGGCGTGAACGCCGACCGTTGGCGCGAGGTCAACTCGCTCTTCCATGCGGCGCTCGAGCTCGACGGTGTCGCGCGCGAGGCGCTCCTGCGCGATCGTGCGGCAATCGACCCGGAGCTCGTCCGGGAAGTCCAGGCTCTTCTTGCCCGCCATCAACCGGACGCCGCGTTTCTCGAAGCACCCGCCTGGACAGTCGCGGCCAGCCTGATGGCCGACGACGAGCCCTCGCGCGTCGGCCGGCAGATCGGTTCGTATCGCATCCTCGAGGAGATCGGTCGGGGCGGCATGGGCGTCGTGTACGCCGCGCGGGACGAGCGGCTCGGCCGCACCGTCGCGCTCAAGGCGCTGCCGCCCGAGTACACGCGCGACCGCCGCCACCGCGACCGCCTCGCGCGCGAGGCACGCGCGGCCGCCGCGTTCACGCACGAGGCCATCGCGACGGTCTTTGCGCTCGAGGAAATCGACGGGGAGATCTTCATCGCCTCCGAGTTCGTGCCGGGAGAGACGCTGCGCTCCGAGCTCGCGCGTGGGCCCGTTGCTCCCGATCGCCTCATCCCCACGCTCGTCGAGGTCGCCTCGGGGCTGGCGGCGGCCCATTCGCGCAACGTCATCCATCGCGATCTGAAGCCCGAGAACATCATCCGGCGCACAGACGGCCACATCAAGATCCTCGACTTCGGCCTGGCGCGGATCACCGAACCCGACGTCAGGACCGTCACCCGCCTGACCGAACCGGGGACGGCGCCGGGCACGCCCGGCTACATGGCGCCCGAACAATTGAGCGGCGCCAGCGTCGATGGGC
>Ga0075327_1000592_pt1 | contig 10360 bp, 6 predicted proteins | sample MayberrySE_Catta_2_FD_120056 | JGI IMG/M metagenome (GOLD analysis project Ga0075327, IMG submission 120056) | Natural and restored wetland microbial communities from the San Francisco Bay, California, USA, that impact long-term carbon... | ecosystem: Environmental > Terrestrial > Soil > Wetlands...
CCACCCGATCGAGGTTACGACGAGGATCTCGAGACACTCGCCGAGGAGATGGGTCGTCTCGAGGAACTGACGGTCGCCCGCCACGACGCTCCGGTCCGGGAGACCCTTGAAGATGGCGGCGCGCCTGGGTCTGCCCATCCCGCAAGCACGGCGCTGGGATCGGGTCAGGACCTCGTGTGGCTGTATCCCGAGTGGGACGTGGGCCGCGCCGCGTACCGCAACCCCGGGTGCCGGGTGCGCGAGCTCCCGCCGGCCGGCGAGGATGCCGGCTGGGCGGAGCACGTGCTGGCAACGAGACGGGTCCTCCTCGTGCGGCTGCGGCGCCAGCTCGAAGGCCTCCGGCCGCGCCGGCAGCGCCTGCGGCGCCAGCCCGAGGGCGACGATCTCGACGTGGCCGGCTGGGTGGACGACTGGGCCAACCGGCACGCCGGGCACGCGCCCGAGGGTCGCGTCTACACACAGGAGCGACCGCGGCGCCGGGAGGTCGCCGTCACGCTGCTCCTCGACACCAGCGGCTCCACCGAGAGCTGGCTCTCCGGGCGCCAGCGTGTCATCGACGTGGTGAAGGAAGCCGCGCTCGCATTCAGCGAGGCCCTGGCAACCGTCGGCGATCGCTTCGCGATGCTCGCGTTCTCCGGCCAGGGCGCGGCTGACGTCCGTGTGCGCACCGTCAAACGCTTTCACGAGCCGCCGGGCCCGAACGTGCAGCGCCGAATCGGCGCGCTCGAGCCAGACGCCTTCACGCGGCTCGGCGGCGCGCTGCGCCACGCCACTGCAAGCCTCGCCCGGGAGCCCGCGCGAGCGAGGCTCCTGCTGGTGCTCTCCGACGGAAAGCCACAGGACGAGGACGGCTACGACGGCCGCTACGGCATCGAGGACGTGCGGCAGGCCGTCGCCGAGGCCCGGCTCCAGGGTGTGCGAGTCTTCGCAATCACGGTCGATCGGGAGGGCCCGGCATACCTCCCACGCCTCTTCGGCGCCCATGGCTACACCGTGATCTGGAACGCCGAGGCTCTCCCGGAACGGCTGCCCGCGATCTATCGCCGGCTCACTGCGGGCGCTTGAGCTAGGGAACTCGATCGATCGTTCCCGCTCGGCAGCCCGGCTCGATCAGCTCCCATCCAACGTGTGTCCCGCCAGGCGCTTGCGGTGTATGGAGACGAGATCGCTTCGGGTGAGGATGCCGACGAGCCTGCGTGCGTCATCGGACACCACGGGGAGGCGGCCGACGTCCGCTACGGCCATGAGGTCAGCCGCATCCCGAAGCGTCTCGTGCTCGCGAACGACCACGGGATCCAAGCGGATCAGGGCCTCGATGTGCATCTCGGGGTCTTCTCCATCGAGGATCTCACGCTGCGTCACGACCCCGACCAGGCCGCCCGCAGCATCCACGACCGGAAATCCCTGATGGCTCGTGCCAGGTGCTCCCGAGGCCAGCCAGGCACGTGCCTCCCGCACCGTGTCCTGAGCACGCACCGTGACTGGCGGACGTGACGCGACCTCACCCGTCGCGATCTGCTCGAGGAAATCGGCCGCGTAGTCGGACGGCACACGCACGCCCCGACGGGCCAGCTTCTCGGTCATGATGGTGGTGTTCATCCGAAGCCCCGACACGAGGTACGCCGCGCTACACCCTGCGAGCAGCGGAAGCAGCAGATGAGGCTCCAGCGTCGTCTCGAAGGCGAAGAGCACGGACGCCAGGAAGGCCCGCGAGGCGCCGGCAAAGAGTCCCGCCATCCCGACGACGGCGGCGACGCGCGCATCCACACCCAGAGCGGGAAGCAGCGTCGCGGCCGCTGCACCAAGCCCGAGTCCGAGACCGCCTCCGATCGTGAACAACGGCGCGAGCGTGCCGCCCGACGTGCCGCTCCCGAGCGCCACCAGCCAAGAGACGAGCTTGAGCGCGCTCAGAACGAGCGCTGCGCGCAGCGCCATTTCCCCGGACACGATCCCGGTGATGTTTTCGTAGCCCACGCCTAGCGTGCGCGGCGCGACCACACCCACGACGCCCACGACGAGACCGCCGAGCGCCGGCCACCACATCCAATGGATGGGGAGGTGCTCGAACGCGTCCTCGACCGCATAGACGGCACGCGTCACGACGACCGCCGCCAGTCCCACGAGGCCCCCGATGGCCGTGTACGCCGCCATTGCGCCCGGCTCCGGGGCGCCGAGGGCCGGTAGAGCGAAGAACGGATCGGCCCCATGCCATGTGATCCGGCAGGCCGCTGCCGTAGCGCTGGCCATCGCGACCGGCACGAGCGAGCGCAAGCGAAACTCGAACAGGAGCAGCTCGACCGCCAGCAGAACCGCAGCCACCGGTGTCCCGAAGGTCGCAGCCATGCCGCCGGCAGCGCCCGCGGCAAGGAGGATCTTGCGCTCGACGGAGCTCGTCCGCAGCCACTGACCGACCACGGACCCGAGCGCACCCCCCGTAGCGATGATCGGTCCTTCCGCACCGAAGGGTCCTCCGGTGCCGATCGCCACCGCAGCCGACAGGGGTTTGAGCCACATCACGCGCACGGGAATCCGGCTCTCGTTGCGCAGGACCTGCTCCATGGCCTCCGGAATGCCGTGACCGCGGATCGCCGTGGAGCCGAAGCGAGCCATGAGGCCCACGACCAGGCCACCGGCCATCGGCACTGCGATGACCGCAAGGCCCAGGGCGTGGCCAGCCGGGGACGTCAGCTCGACGGAAAGGCGACCATGGAAGAACAGGTTGGTGATCAACCCGATGAGTGCGGAGAGCCCCTCCGCCACCCCGGCGGCGGCGAGTCCAAGTCCCACGCTCATCCCAGACAGCCAGAGGAGGCGTGCGTTCCCCAGCTGCTGAATGGCGGCCCGCGAGCTCGGAAGGATCGGCGTGAGGCTGGGAGAGACCGGGATGCGGTCCGGCGTGCGGTGGTCCAAGAGCTTCTCGATCGGGCGGTCGGCAGGGGCCCGGGGTCGGCCGACGATCCACCATCTCGGGGGAGGCGTCTAGCCGCCTCGCAGACCTGGATCGCCGAATCACGCGCGAAAAGCTATACCTGCAATAAATCTTTGTCACGCACTGCCTGGAACCCTACCCTTCCCCGAGGGGATACACCGTGCTCACCGATCTCGACCGCATCGTCGTCGCCGTCCGCGAACGCGAGCGGCGTCCGGTCGTCCGCGCGCTCCATCAGCTCCTGGGAGCGGAGGTGGTCTCCGATGGCCCCCTCCCCCTCTGGGCGGCGGAGCGCACCACGCTCCGAGCGGGCGTCGGCGAGATCGAGCTGCTCTCACCCAAGGGCGTCGGCGCCGTCGCGAACTTCATCGGGCGTCGGGGCCCCGGCGTCTTCGCGATCGGGTTCGCGACGGCCAAGCTGGAGAAGTTCCGCAGCCATCTCGAAGCGCAGGCCGTGTTCTTCGAAGAGGCCGGGGGTCAGCTGTTCCTGACCTCGGACAAGGGGGTGGATCTACCCGGTCTCAACCTGGTCGTTACACCGACCCAGGTACGAACACCGGTCGGGCTCCTGCAGCGCTTCTGCGGTGCGACGTTCCTGCATCGCTTCGCCGATCCGGATCGCCTGCTCCGGGTCCTCGGCGCCCGCCCCTCGCAGCTCTCTGGCGTGGACCAGGTGGTCCCCGGCTTCACGGGCAGCGTGATACACGTCGGCCACGGGAGCCACCTCGCGATCCTGGCGCCCTGGGGAAGGGATGGCTCGATCGCGCGCTGCTTCTACCAGCGCGGTCCCGGCATCTACCTGGTCTCGGCGATGACGGAGCAGCTGGCCGCGATTCGCGAACGGCTCGCTTCGCTTGACCGAGCACGTCCAACCCCATCGGCCGATGGATCCCTGGTGCTGCCCCCTCGCCTTCTCGGCGGAGTCGGCCTGGCCCTGCTGTCAGGCGAATCCCCACACTCCCGCTTCGACTTCGCCTCATCCGTCCTCGCTACCGCGGGAGCCTGCGATTGAACAGGAGGAACCCCATGTCGAAGGACATCCTTCCGCACGTGACGCCCGAGCTCGCTGCAACGCGCAAGCGGCTCGCGCCCGACGTCCACGACGCATTCACGGCCTTCAGTGAGTGCGTCTTCGCCGACGGCGCGCTGCCAGCGAAGGTCAAGCAACTGATCGCGGTCGCTGCAGCGCACGTCACCCAGTGTCCGTACTGCATCCGCGGCCATACCAAGGCTGCCCTGCGACACGGCGCCAGCGCCGAAGAGATCATGGAGGCGATCTGGGTCGCGGCGGAGATGCGGGCCGGTGGAGCCTACGCCCACTCGGCCGTCGCGCTGGCAGCGATCCCCGAACTCCAGGACAGTCAGAGTGGCTGACGCCGCGCTCGACACACGCACGCGGCTCGAGCTGCCCTCGGGCGCCATCCGCGACTACCACTCGCTCCCAGTTCTCGAAGAGCGGGGGGTCGCCAGGATCTCCCGGCTGCCGGCCTGCCTGCGCATCCTCCTCGAGTCGGTCCTGCGAAACCGCGATGGAAGGCGCATCCGCGACGAGGACGTCGAGGGTCTCGCGCGCTGGGAGGCCAATGCAGACCGGACGGCCGAGATCCCCTTCGTCGTGGCGCGGGTGCTGCTGCAGGATTTCACAGGCGTGCCACTGCTCGTCGACCTGGCAGCCATGCGGGCCGCCGCGGTTGCGCGCGCAGCCGACGCGGCCCGCGTGCAGCCGCTCGTCCCCACTGATCTCGTGATCGACCACTCCGTCCAGGTGGACCATTTCGGCCGCGCCGATGCACTCCGGCTCAACATGGAGCTGGAATTCCGCCGCAACAGCGAGCGCTACCAGTTCCTCAAGTGGGGGATGCAGGCGTTCGAGGGCCTGCGGATCGTCCCGCCGGGCTTCGGGATCTGCCACCAGGTGAACCTGGAGTTCCTGGCGCGCGCCGTCCTCGAGAGAGACGGCGTGCTCTACCCCGACACGCTGGTCGGAACCGACTCCCATACGACCATGATCAACGGGCTCGGGATCCTCGGTTGGGGGGTCGGCGGGATCGAAGCCGAAGCGGCGATGCTCGGTCAACCGGTATACCTCCTGGTGCCGGACGTGGTCGGCGTCCACCTCCACGGCCGCCTTCCCGACGGAGCGACGGCGACCGATCTGGTGCTGCGCATCACGGAGCTGCTGCGGCAGACCGGCGTCGTCGGCAAGTTCGTCGAGTTCCACGGCGAGGGTGCTGCCAGCCTCTCCGTACCGGATCGCGCCACGCTGGGGAACATGGCGCCCGAGTACGGTGCGACCGTCGGCTACTTCCCCTTCGACGAGCAGAGCTGTCGGTATCTGCTGGCGACTGGCCGGAGCGCAGAACACGTCGACACGGTGCGGCGATACCTCCAGGCGCAGGGTCTGTTCGGGATACCCGCGGCCGGCCAGTGCGACTACACCCGCTTGCTCGACCTGGATCTCGCATCCATCGAACCATCCGTCTCCGGGCCCAAGCGACCCCAGGACCGCATCGCCCTCGGTCAGCTCAAGCAGCAGTTCCTCTCTCTACTCACCTGCCCCGATGGCTATGGCAAGCCCGAGGCCGAGGTCGCTCGCCGCTTCCCGCTCCGCATCGGGAAGCCAGCGGCACCGCTTCCGGGCGGCGGCCAGCAGTCAGCCGACGCGCTCCCCGACGGGCGTGGGCGCAACACGAGCACGCTGACGGAGTTCGAGATGGTGGACAACCGCCCGACGCCGAGTCGCCACGGACTCCCGGAGGTACGGAGCGCGCGAGCCGATCGCTCCAGCCTGGCTCATGGCGACGTCGTGATCGCCGCCATCACTTCCTGTACGAACACCTCGAATCCGACCGTGATGCTGGGCGCGGGGCTGCTCGCGAAGAAGGCGGTCGAGCGCGGGCTGCGCGTGCCGCCCTGGGTGAAGACCTCGCTCGCGCCCGGGTCCCGTGTCGTGAGCGAGTACCTGCGCAGGACCGGCCTTCAGGCGTCTCTCGACGCCCTGGGATTCCATCTCGTCGGGTTCGGGTGCACGACTTGCATCGGCAACTCGGGTCCGCTCGAGCGCGAGATCGAGGACGCGCTGATAGGCCACGACATCATCGGCGCCAGTGTGCTCTCGGGGAATCGCAACTTCGAGGCGCGCATCCACCAGAGCGTCAAGGCGAACTTCCTGATGAGCCCTCCACTCGTGGTGGCCTTCGCGATCGCGGGACGCGTGGACATCGACCTTGTCCGCGAACCTCTGGCCGTCGTCGAGGGTCGAGAGGTCTACCTGCGAGACGTGTGGCCGTCGCAGCGCGAGATCGGTGCGCTCCTCGAGAACGCGTTCGATCCTGAGCAGTACCGCCGGGTCTACGCCGAGCTCGGCAGCCAGAACCCCCTATGGAACGAGATCCCCTCGAGCACGGGGCAGCTCTACGAGTGGGACTCGGCCTCGCTCTACATTCGGCAGCCGCCGTACTTCGATGCCTCGATGACCGAACCACCGCCCGCTGAGATCAGCGCGGCGCGGGCGCTGGCCATCTTTGGCGACTCGATCACCACCGATCACATCAGCCCGGCCGGCGCCATCAAGGCGACTTCGCCCGCCGGAGACTACCTCCGAAGCCTCGGTGTCGCGCCCGAGGATCTCAACAGCTATGGCGCCCGGCGAGGCAACCACGAGGTCATGGTGCGCGGAACGTTCGCCAATGTCCGCATCCAGAACCTGATGGCGCCCGGGGTGGAGGGAGGTGTCACCCGACATCAGCCCGAGGGCGAGTTGATGAGCATCTACGACGCCGCCGAGCGCTATCGGGCCGAGGGCGTTCCCCTGCTCGTGATCGCCGGGCGCGACTACGGGGCCGGCAGCTCGCGCGACTGGGCCGCCAAGGGCACACGCCTCCTCGGTGTGCGTGCCGTCGTCGCGGGGGGGTTCGAACGCATCCACCGGGCCAACCTCATCGGCATGGGGGTGCTCCCGTGCCAGCTCCCAGAAGGAGCGAGCGCGCAGACGCTGGGGCTCGACGGCTCCGAGCGCTTCGATCTGACGCTCAGCGGACCGCCAGGTCCGCGCGAGACGGCCGCTCTTGGGATCGAGCATCGCGACGGCCGGCGCGAGTCGGTGCCGCTCGTGCTCCGCGTCGACACCCCGATCGAGGCCGAGTATCTCTCGGCGGGCGGGATTCTCCCGTACGTGCTCGAGCGGATTCTTGCTACCGATCCGCCTTCCGGCGCCTGAAGATGGGAGGTGTCGCCTCCTGGAAGCGCGCTCGAATCTACACGATCGGCCACTCGACCCGGACGGTCGAGGAACTCGTGGGGCTGCTGCGGCCGGTTGACGTGTCTGTGATTGCCGATATCCGCACGATTCCACGCTCGCGGCACAACCCTCAGTTCAACAGCACAGCGCTTCGCGCAGCTCTGCGTTCGCGTTCAATTCGCTACGTCTACCTCCCGGGCCTCGGGGGCCTGCGAAAGCCACGCAGGGACTCGCTCAACACGGGATGGCGCAACTCCAGCTTCCGAGGCTTCGCCGACTACATGGAAACCCCGAGCTTCGAGAAGGCGCTCGAGGAGCTGCACTCCTTGGCCGCGGGCAGCGCGGTGGCGCTGATGTGTGCGGAAGCGGTGCCCTGGCGCTGCCACCGGTCACTCGTAGCCGATGCCCTCACCGCCCGAGGAGCCCACGTCGAGCACATCGTCGGCTCCTCGCGCACGAAAGTGCACCGCCTGACGCCCTTCGCGAAACTGGAGGGCCAACGGGTCCGCTACCCCAGCGAAGAGGGTGCTGGTGGCAGGCTCGCCACCGGTCCGCCCTTCCACCTGGAAGCGAGCGTACGCGTGCTGCAACGGCGCCCGTCCAATCGCGTCGACGTGTGGGAACGAGGCCGCTACCTGCGGGTCCTTCGGAGCGAAGGTGGGCCCGCGCTGGTCGAGGTGGAGAACCGGGGCACGATCGACGCGCCGGATCTTCGGTGCTCGCTCCAGTGCGGCGAGCTCACGACCGCGGGCCTCTCTGGTGTCCGCGTGACCCTGAGGAGGATCCTGGGCCTGGACGTGGATCCAACGCCTCTGCAGCGCCTGGCGGAAGCTCACCGGGCTCTCCGCCCCACGGCGCTCGCGCTCCGCGGCATGCGGCCGCCGCGGTTCGCCGACTGGTTCGAGGCGTTCGCGAGCGTGGTGCCCTTCCAGCAGCTGAGCCTGGACGCCGGCCTTGCGATCGTCGGACGCCTGGTCGAGGGATTCGGGAGCTGCGTCGAGCAGAGCGGGCGCCCCTTCTACGCGTTCCCCACTGCGGCCGCCGTCGCCGGATCTCGCCTCGCGGCGCTACGTGGCTGCGGTCTCAGTACACGAAAGGCCGAGTCGCTTCGCTGCATCGCTCGAGCGATCGAGTCCGGCGAGCTGGCGGAAGCGAAGCTCGCCGAAATGACGACCGCCGATGCGCTGCAAACGCTCCGCGAGCTTCCAGGCATCGGTCCGTGGAGCGCCGCGCTGGTGCTGCTGCGCGGACTGGGACGCATGGACGTGTTCCCGCCCGGCGATGTCGGCGCAACGCGCCGGCTCCTCACGTTGATGCGACTGCGATCCGAGGCGTCGCTTCGCCGCGCCATCGAGACCGCTGGCGATCAGCGGGGCTACCTCTACTTCTGTGCACTGGGAGGAAGTCTTCTCGCCAGCAATCTGATCCACGCGGCTCCTCAAGAGTGACCCGGTGGCGGCCTTCCAGATTCTCTTCCATGTTGACGGTCCACTACGGGTTCGGGGAGACGCCGGACGTGCCGAACCCCCCAAGGCGACGTACTACCTCGGCCGCGAGACCCTCCTCGCCTCGGCGCGTCAGGGGATGGCCCTCTGGCGGGAGCGTTTCTTCGCGTTCATGGCTCGAAACGCAGCGCGCCCCGCCGCCTTCTGTCGATTGCCTCCGCAGGACGTCATCGAGGTCGGGATCCAGGTAGAGATCTGACGGCGGCGGCCGTCAGCGGTCGGAAGCAGCGGCCCGATGCTCGAGTGCGCGCTCGAGCCTGCCCAACACCAGAAGAATCACCACCATGAGCATCGCCACACCAAAGGCGAGCCCCACCTTCCCGAGAGCCACGGCGATGCCCAGCGCCGTCGTCAGTAGGATCGAGGCTGCAGTGGTGAGCCCCTCGACGTGGCTCGTCCCATTCCGAAGGATCGTTCCGGCGCCCAGGAAGCTGATCCCTACGACGATGGCCTGGATCACGCGGCTGGGATCCGCGCGAATGAGGCCCTTGCTCGCGGCTTCCTCGAACGCGTCGAGCGAGGCAGGACCAAGGAGCATCAACAGGGCCGCAGCGGCCGCCACGAGAACGTGTGTTCGCAATCCGGCAGGCTTACGCGCCAGCTCGCGTTCGAGCCCGACCAGGCCTCCGACGAGTCCGGCCAGCGCCACGGTGGCCAGCGGTTCGAGCGTTGCGTTCCAGTCCACAGGAAAACCTCAGGGGCGCGCAGCTCGTGCACACAACGCCCCCGCCCGCCACGACTCGCGAACTGAATCCCGGAAGTCCGGATGCGCCACTGCGATCAGTGACTCCGCGCGCTCCCCGACTGTCCGTCCGGAGAGCTCGGCGACTCCGTGCTCCGTGATGACGACATCCACTTCGTGGCGCGGTGTGGTCACGAGCGTCCCGCTCGCAAGTGCCGCGACGATCCGCGACACGCGTTCGCCCGCTACGGTGGCGGTCGACGGGAGGCAGACCAGCGATCGGCCTCCAGGGGCACGGCTCGCAGCCGCTGTGAAGTCATGGTGGCCCCCGACCCCCGAATACTGCCGAGAGCCCAGCGCATCTGCTGCGATCTGGCCGTGCAGGTCGACGGCCAGCGCCCCGTTGATGGACACGAACTTCCGGTTGGCCGCGATTACACCTGGATCGTTGACGCGATCGACGGGTAGAAAGCGGACGGCGTCGTTCTCGTCGAGCCAGCTGTAGAGATCTCGAGTCCCGGCCGCGAAGGTCGCGACCGAGTAACCGTCGAAGACGCCCTTGCGATTGGTGACCTTTCCCGCCTGATGAAGGCGCATCAGCCCGGTGGTGAACATCTCCGAGTGGATGCCGTAGTCGCCTCCCGGCCCGTTGGCCAGGAGCTCTGCGAGCTCGCTCGGGATTCCGCCGATCCCCGTCTGGAGCGTGCAGCCGTCGTCCAGGAACTGCGCTGCGTGTTCTGCGATCGCGTGCTCGACGGACGACGCCTTGGATTCGGGGATCTCGAACACCGGCCGATCGCTCTCCACGACGATGTCCGCGACCTCGAGCGGGATCGCATGGGGGTAGTCGGGAGGAAGGCCCCGGGTTCGCGGGAGGCCGGGGTTGACCTCCACGATCAGGACCCGCTCCGGATCGTGGCCGCACTCGAGGAGGGCCTGCGTGGTGGCCCCTGCGTGGAGAGCCAGACTCATCTGACCGTTGGCATCCGGCGGTGCCGCCGCAG
>Ga0075327_1000593_pt1 | contig 10358 bp, 6 predicted proteins | sample MayberrySE_Catta_2_FD_120056 | JGI IMG/M metagenome (GOLD analysis project Ga0075327, IMG submission 120056) | Natural and restored wetland microbial communities from the San Francisco Bay, California, USA, that impact long-term carbon... | ecosystem: Environmental > Terrestrial > Soil > Wetlands...
GAAGACGGCGAGACGCCGCGCGCGCGTGAGAGCGGTGTAGACGAGGCGGCGGAACAGCATGCGGTGATGCTGCGCGACGAGGGGCAGGATCACGGCGTCGAACTCGCTCCCCTGGCTCTTGTGAACGGTGATCGCGTAGGCGAGCGCGAGCTGGGCGAGGTCGCCCTGCCGGTAGGTCACCGTCTGAGCCGCCGTCCCCGTACCGAAGGAGACGTCGCAGGTCACGTCCCGACCGTCGGCGGCGACGATCCGCCCGATGTCCCCGTTGAAGACGCCGAGCTCGTAGTCGTTGCGTCGCTGGATCACGCGATCGCCCACGCGCAACACCCGCTCCCCGAAGAGGATCTCCGGCCGCCCGCGCTCGGCGGGAGCTACCGCCTCCTGGATCACGCGATTGAGCGCGGCAGCGCCGAGGCTTCCGCGGTTCATCGGTGTGAGGATCTGGATCTCACGGTCGGCCCCCAGGCGTTCGGGGATCGTCTTCGTGTAGAGCCGCCGCACGGCGTCCGAGAGCGACAGACCGTGGCGGAGCACGGAGTGCGGATGGATGCGCCCGATCACCTCGCGCAGCTCGTCGATCCCCTCGTCGCTGCGCGCGAGCTTCGCGAGATCGACGCGCAGGAACTTGCGGGGAATGGTGAAGCGCTCCGACGAGCCACTGGGGGCGTCGTCCTCGGACGGGGTTCTCACCTCGACGTCGCCGCCCACTGCCGACCTCGACAGGCGGCCGACGACCCTTCCCTCGCTCACGAGGTCCCGCGCCTGGCGATCGGCCAGCGTGCGCGCGATGACCGCCTGGGCGCGGCGTACGAAGTGGATCTGCTCCTGGGTCGCCTCCTCGCCGTCGACGAACAGGCAGTCCACCCGTTCGTGCCAGGCTTCGGGTCGGTCGATGGGGGAGGGAACGGGCGGCGTCTGTCCGCGGTGGATTGCGTGCGCGAAGCGCACGATGTGAGATGCCTCGGCCTGTCGGAAGACCTCGGTCAGCTCGAAACGCGGAACCGCACCCGCGCGCAGCAGGTCGCCGAGCACGTCGCCCGCGCCGACCGACGGAAGCTGGTGGGGGTCGCCGACGAACAGGATCTGCGCGGCGGAGGGCACCGCCTCGAGCAGGCGGGCGGCGAGCGACACGTCGAGCATGGACGTCTCGTCGATGACCAGGAAGTCGGTCGAGAGCGGGCGCTCGGCATTCCGCGAGAAGCCGGCCTGCACGGGGCTCCATTCCAGCAGCCGATGGATCGTGAGGGCCTCCCGGCCGACCACCTCGCCCATGCGTTGGGCCGCCCGCCCGGTCGGCGCGGAGAGGACGACCCGCCTGCCCATGGCACGCGCGAGCCCCACGACCGCCCGCGTGGTCGTCGTCTTGCCACAGCCCGGCCCCCCGGTCAGGATGGAGAAGCGCTGGGTGACGATGCCGAGGACGGCTGCCCGCTGCGTCTCGCTGAGCACGACTCCCGCGCGCCGCGAGTAGGCATCGAGCCAACGCCCCACGCGCGCGAGGTCGACGCCGGCCAGGGGCGCGAGTCGACTCGACACCTGCTTCGCGACCGTTTCCTCGTCGCGGTAGAGGCTCCGCGCGTAGTAGCAGGCGACGCTGCCCGAGGCCTTGGGGTCGCGCGGCCCCGCGGCGGCGTTCGCCGCACGCCCGAGCAGCTCGCGCGGCAGGTCGCGCACGCGCACCTCCCCCCGCGTGGCCAGTGCCGCGAGAGCCGTACGGATGCGGACGGCCGCCTCCGCATCGTCGTCGAGGGCGAGCAGCACGAGCGCCTGCTCTTCGACCTGCTCTGCCGTCAGGAAGCAGTGCCCCTCTTCCCGGCTCGCGGCCAGCACGTGCTGGATCCCGGCATCGATGCGCGCGGCGCCCCGGGGATCGAATCCCAGCGAGGCGGCGATCCGGTCGGCGCTGAAGAAGCCGATGCCGTAGATGTCCCGCGCGAGCCGGTAGGGATCCTCCCGCACGACCTCGATCGCGGCGTCCCCGTAGGTCTTGTAGATCCGGACGGCGAACAGCGTGCTGATGCCGTGCTCCTGGAGGAACATCATGACGTGCCGGATGGCCTGATGCTCGCGCCACGCCTCGGAGATGGTCTCGAGCTTGCGCCGCGCGATCCCCCGAACCTCCACCAGGCGACCGATCTCGCCGTCGAAGACGCCGAGTGTCGCCGCACCGAAGTGGGCCACGATCTTGCGCGCGGTCCGAGGTCCCACGCCCCGGATGAGCCCGGAGCCCAGGTACTTCTCGAGGGCCGCCACAGAGGCAGGCTTGCGCTCGAGCGCCTGTGTGCACCGGAACTGCTCGCCGTAGCGGGGGTGCTGTTGCCAGCTCCCGCGGAACTCCATGCTCGCCCCGGCGAAGACCCTCGCCTGATGGACGATCACGGTGACCCGCGTATGGGGAGCTCCGAAGGGGGAGACCTGGAGCACGGACCACCCCGACTCCGGGCTGTGGAACGTGACCCGCTCCACGATCCCGCTGAGCCGCTCGCTGCCCTGGTGCTCGGCGACGGACCGCACCGCACGTTCTCCAGTCGGGACCCCGGGCGTCGGCCCAGGCTATCACGCGCGAGCTCGCCGATCGGGGGCCAGACGGATCTCGACGCGCGCCCCGACCCCGCCTCCGCCCCGTGGGGCCGCTGTTCGAGAGGGCCGGGGTCGGGTAAGGTGGGTGCCCGGCCGGGACGGTGAATCGAACGCTGTGTCAGGACGTTCCGCGACCTCGGCCCCACTACAGCATCGAAGGCCAGCAACTCCCCCGGTGGCGGACCTCTCCCCCCGGGCTCCGGCGCGATGGCGCCAGCATCAGGCGGGAGCGCACTCCATGTCTCAAGCCACCGATTCCAGGACCTGGAAGGACGTCCTCGAGGCCCGGATCCAGCCGGCCTGGGCCGAGGAGATCAACGTCTTCGAGGGCCAGGTCGAGCTGCGCAAGCAGGGCAAGCTCGACGAGAAGGTCTTCGCGGAGACCCGCCTCCGCCGGGGCGTCTACGGCCAGCGCTACGACAACGGGCAGCGCGCCGACGGCATCTCGGTCAAGTCCCTCGCCTACCCGGACGTCCCCACCAAGGGTCCCGACACCCTGTGGGACGCCCCGGGCATGACCCGCATCAAGATCCCCTTCGGTGGCGTCACCCCCGAGCAGCTCGAGGTGCTGGCCGACGTCGCCGAGGAGTACTCGGACGGCATCCTGCACGTCACCACCCGGCAGGACTTCCAGCTCCACTTCGTCCACATCGAGGACACGCCGGACCTGATGCGGCGCCTGGCCGCCGTCGGCATCACCACCCGCGAGGCCTGCGGCAACTCGGTTCGCAACGTCACCGCCTGCCCGCGCGCGGGGGTCTGCCACACCGAGACCTTCGACGTCTCGCCCTACGCGAAGGCCACCATGCTCTTCCTGCTCGGTCATCCCGACGTGCAGGACTTCGGCCGCAAGATGAAGCCCGCCTTCTCGGGCTGCGCCCACGAGGCGTGCGGGCTCGTGCAGATGCACGACATCGGCTTCGTCGCGAAGGTCGAGAACGGCAGGCGCGGGTTCCACTTCGTGGTGGGGGGCGGCCTCGGCCCGGTGCCCCATCAGGCCAAGACCCTGTACGAGTTCATTCCCGAGGACGAGCTGCTGCCCGCCGTCCAGGCGGTCTGCCGGGTGTTCGCGCGCCTCGGCGAGAAGAAGAACCGCGGCCGCGCGCGCATCAAGTTCCTGGTGGCGAAGCTCGGCATCGAGGAGTTCAAGCGCCTCGTCGAGGAGGAGCGCAAGACGCTTCCCCACGACGACCGCTGGACGGCCTTCCTCGCGGACATGCCGGCCACCCGGGGAGACGCCGTGCGAGAGCCGGCGCCGCTGCCCGACGGCGAGCGCCCGGCGGGCTTCGACGAGTGGTACGCGACGAACGTCTACCGCCAGCGCCAGGCGGGCTACGCGCTCGTCTCCATCAACCTGCCCCTGGGCGACATCACCTCGGAGCAGACCCGCGCCCTGGTGGACATCGCGCGCCGGTACGTGGGCGACAACATCCGGACGACCGTCGAGCAGAACATGGTGCTCCGCTACGTGCGCGAGGAGGACCTGCCGGCGCTCCACCAGGAGCTGGTCGCCGCCCATCTCGGCGCGCCCGGCGCCAGCACCATCGTCGACACCACCTCCTGCCCCGGCACCGACACCTGCAAGCTCGGCATCGCCGCGAGCCGCGGTCTGGCCGGCGAGCTCAACCGGCGCCTCACCGCCAAGAGCGCCAGCCTCGACGAGGCGGTCAAGGGGCTGCGCATCAACATCTCCGGCTGCTTCAACAGCTGTGGCCAGCACCACATCGCCGACATCGGCTTCTACGGCAACTCGCGCAAGATCGCGAAGCGCACGGTGCCGCACTTCCAGGTGATCCTGGGCGGCCAGTGGACGGAGAACGCCGGCGCCTACGGGCTCGCCGTCGGCTCGGTGCCCAGCAAGGCGGCGCCCGAGGTGGTGGACGCCCTCACCGACGCCTTCGCGAAGGGACGCGAGAAGAGCGAGACCTTCCAGAGCTGGATCGGCCGCATCGGCAAGCGCGAGGTGCGCAACATCATCCAGCCTTTCATGAAGGTGCCCGACTACGAAGAGGACAAGTCCTACTACACCGACTGGGGGGACGCGCGCGAGTTCACGATCGGCGACCTCGGCGTGGGCGAGTGCGCGGGCGAGATCGTGTCCCTCTTCGGGATCGAGATCGTGAAGGCGGAGAGCCAGGCCTTCGACGCCCAGTGCGCCCTCGACGAGGGCCAGTTCGTGGAGGCCGAGGAGCTGGCCTACAAGGCCATGCTGTCCGCGGCCCGATCGCTGATCCGCTCGGAGTTCATCGACATCACCGAGGACCCGGACGACGTCGTCGCGAACTTCGAAGAGCGCTTCGTGGCGAGCGAGCGCTTCTTCGACCGCTACGCGAAGGACAAGTTCGCGCGCTACCTGCTGCGGCGTCACGCCGAGGGGCCGGGGCGAGGCGACCGGGACGACGCCAAGGCCCGGGTGGAGGAGGCTCTGCTCTTCATCGAGGCCGCCCACGCCTGCGACGCGCGCCAGGCCGCCAGCAGCGGTCCCGTCGCCGCGGAGCTGGCCGCGCAGCCTTCCTGAGGAGACGGGCGTCCGACATGTTCCCCAAGCGAATCGCCGTCAAGTTCTTCACCGCGGATCCGGAGTCGGGCGCCGAGTTGGCGCCCTTCATCCCGCTCTTCCATCGCTTCATCCAGCAGGCGAGCGTGGAGGGTCTGCTGATCGACGTGGCCGACTACGCCCACGTCCCCGACGGCCCCGGGGTGGTGCTGATCGGTCACGAGGTGGACTACGGGATCGACGCGGTGGGCGGGCGCACCGGCCTGCTCACCGTCCGCAAGCGCGCGGGCGACGTACCCCTCGAGGCGCTGCTGGTCGACACCCTGCGCAAGGCCCTCGGAGCGGTCCGCGCCATCGAGCAGGACGCCTCCGCGAAGATGCGCTTCGCCCTGGACCGGGTGGAGGTGCAGATCCTCGATCGGCTCGCCGCGCCCAACGACGACGCGGGCTTCGCGGCCGCGAAGGTCGCCCTGGAGGCGGCGGCCTCGAAGCTCTACGGCACCGCCACCCTCGCCCGGACCGGCGCCGACGACCCGCGCAAGCCCCTCGCCTTCGAGCTGGCGGCCCCGGCGGCCGCGGACGCCAAGACCCTGCTCGACCGCCTCGACGGCGGCGCTGCGCCGGCGGCCGCCGTCCGGGAGCCCGCGCCGCCCCAGGTGCCGGGCCAGACCGAGTGGGACATCTCTCCCGAGCAGCTCAAGCACCTGATGGACCAGGGCGTCGAGTTCGTGCTCGTCGACGTCCGCGAGCACCACGAGATCGAGATCTGCGAGATCGGCGGCAGGCCGATTCCCCTCCGCGAGCTCGGCCAGCGGCTGCACGAGCTCGATCCGGACCACCACATCGTGGTGCACTGCCACGTCGGAGGACGCAGTGCCGCGGCCGTCAACGCCATGCGCCAGGCCGGCTTCGAGAACACCTGGAACCTGCAGGGCGGGATTCGCGCCTGGATCCAGCGGATCGATCCCAGCCTCACCGACTACTGAGTCGGCACGTCGCGTGAGCCGGCTTCGGCCGCATTCGCCGCCCGTCCCCAGGCCGCATTCGCCGCCCGTCCCCAGGCCTGCTTCGTGACGCGTCTCCAGGCCGCCTTCGACGCGATCGACGCGGCCAACGCCGACGACCCGAACCGGATCGTCGTGCGCGGCGACTCGCGTCCGAAGGAGCTGGCCCACTCGGAGCTGGCGACGGGCTGGATCCGCCGGCTCGTCGACGACCCCAGCGAGGCGCTGCTGCTCGCCGCCCGGGCCCATCACGTCCGCCGCTGGGAGATCCCGCGCTCGGACCACCCCGACGGCCGCGCCGGCTACCACCGCTGGCGCCGGGAGCTGCAGAAGCTCCACGCCGCACACGCGGGCCGCATCCTCGCCGAGCAGGGCTACGACGACGCCACCATCCAGCGCGTCCAGGCGATCCTGCGCAAGCAGGGTCTGGGCAGCGACCCCGAGGTGCAGGCCTTCGAGGACGCCCTGTGCCTGGTCTTCCTGGAGACCCAGTTCCGCGAGCTGCTCGAGCGGCTGGGCGAGGAGAAGCTCGTGGAGGTCACCCGCAAGACGGCGGCCAAGATGAGTGATGCGGGACTCGCTCGAGTGAGCGAGCTTCCCCTGTCGGGCGAAGACGTCCGATTGATCGAGCGCGCCCTGCGCCCCAGCCAGGACGTCCCGGGCCAGGACGTCCCAGGCCAGGGCGTCCCAGGAAGGAAGCAGGAAGAGGACCCCCCGTGAACGTACGCGACGGCTTCACAGAGACGGTTGGGAACACACCGCTGATCCGCCTCCGGCGAGCGTCCGAGGAGACCGGCTGCGAGATCTACGGCAAGGCCGAGTTCCTGAACCCCGGCGGCTCCGTGAAGGACCGCGCCGCCCTCTACATGATCCTGGACGCCGAGGCGGACGGGCGTCTCGAGCCCGGCGGCGTCGTCGTCGAGGGCACCGCGGGCAACACCGGCATCGGCCTCGCCCTCGTGGGCAACGCGCGCGGCTATCGCACCGTGATCACGATGCCCGAGACCCAGAGCCAGGAGAAGAAGGACATGCTCCGGCTGTGCGGGGTCGACCTGCGCTGCGTGCCGGCGGTCCCCTTCAAGGACCCGAACCACTACGTCCACCAGGCCGAGCGGCTCGCGCAGGAGCTGGCGAAGACCGAGCCCCACGGCGTCCTGTACGCCAACCAGTGGGACAACGTGTCCAACCGCAACGGCCACGTCCGCTCCACGGGCCCCGAGATCTGGGAGCAGACCGACGGCAAGGTCGACGGCTTCACGTGCGCGATCGGAACCGGGGGCACCCTGGCCGGGGTCGGCGAGTTCCTGAAGGAGCGCAACCCCGACGTCCGGATCTGGGCCGCCGACCCGATGGGCGCCAGCATGTACAACTGGATCAAGCACGGCGAGCTCAAGGGCGAGGGCAGCTCGATCACCGAGGGCATCGGCCAGGGACGCGTGACGGGCAACCTCGAGGGCGCACCGATCGACGACGCCGTCCAGATCCCCGACGAGGAGATGCTGCCGATCGTCTTCGACCTGCTCAAGCAGGAGGGGCTCTGTCTCGGCGGGTCGAGCGGCATCAACGTCGCCGGCGCCATCCGCCTGGCTCGGGAGCTGGGGCCCGGGCACACGGTCGTGACGGTGCTGTGCGACTTCGGCACCCGCTACCAGTCGAAGCTCTTCAACCCCGAGTTCCTGCGGAGCAAGGGACTGCCCGCGCCGAGCTGGCTGTGATCGCCGACTTTGCGGGGGGCACCGCCGTGGTGACGGGCGCCGCCAGCGGCATCGGCCGCGCCCTGGCGCTGCGCTGCGCCGACGAGGGCATGTCGCTGGCGCTGGCGGACGTCGACGAGGCCGGGCTCGAGGAGACCCGCCGGCTCGCCGAGGACCGCGGTGCCAAGGTCGTCGCCGTCCCGACGGACGTGTCCCGGGCGGAGGCCGTCGAGAGCCTGGCCGCGGAGACGCGCCGGGCCTTCGGGAAGATCCAGCTCGTCTTCAACAACGCCGGGGTGCTCGTCTCGGGCTGCGCCTGGGAGCGCAGCGCGGCGGACTGGGAGTGGGTGCTCGGCGTGAACGTCTTCGGCTGCATCCACGGGGCGCGCACCTTCCTCCCGATCCTGATCGAGCAGGACGAGCCGGGCTGGATGGTGAACACCGCCTCCATCGGCGGCGTCCTGACGGGGCCCTTCCTGTCGCCCTACATCGTGTCGAAGCACGCAGTCGTGGCCCTCTCCGAGGTGATCCACCACGAGCTGGCGGCCCGCCGGGCGAAGGTGGGCGTCTCGTGCCTGTGCCCGGGCGCCGCAGCCACCGGCATCTTCCGGTCCGAGCGGATCCGGCCCGCCGACAAGGGCGCGCCCGCACCGCTGGCGTCCCAGGCCGAGCGCGACTTCTTCCGGGGCATGGCCGCGGGCATCGACGCCGGCATGGCCCCGGACGAGGTCGCGGACCACGCCTTGCGGGGGATCCGGGAGGGCCGCTTCTGGATCTTCCCCGATCCGATGTACCAGCCGGGCTTCGAGGCGCGCGCGCAGTCGATCCTGTCGGGGCTGAACCCCCTTCAGCCCCTCACGATCGATTCGGCGGGCTAACCTCTCCCCGTTCTGGAGAGCACCAGGAGGGACCCGATGGCAGCGCACGCGAGCCCGACCGATTCGCCCGCGGACTTCAACATCATCCACCCGGACGGGTATGCGCAGTACGGCTATCCGCACCACGTGTGGACCCGCCTGCGCGCCGAGGACCCCGTCCACTGGTGGGACCGCACCGAGGGGCTGCCCTTCTGGGCCATCACCAAGCACGCCGACATCACCGAGATCTCGAAGCGGCCCGACATCTTCATCAACGCGCCGCGCATCACCATCATGCACGAGCCCGAGCGCCGCGACGAGATGCAGGCGCTCTTCCCGCCGACCCTGATCCAGATGGACGGCGAGCAGCACACGGCCTTCCGCAAGATGATCAGCTCGCGCTTCACGCCGCGCGCCCTCAAGCGCATCGACGGCGACATCGAGGCGATCGGCAAGGAGATCGTCGACGCCCTGGGCGAGGAGGCCCTCGAGGGCGAGTGCGACTTCGTCGAGAAGGTGTCGGCACCGCTGCCGATCGCGGTGATCGGCTGGCTGCTCGGCGTGCCGAAGCCCGACTGGCCGCTGCTCTTCGACTGGACGAACCGCGTGATCGGCGCCGGCGACGAGGAGTTCCAGGACGCCAGCGGCAGTCCGCAGGAGACCGCCCGCACCGCGATGGTCGAGCTCTTCACCTACTTCACCAAGATGGTGGAGGAGAAGAAGAAGAACCCCTCCGACGACCTGATCTCGCTCTTCACCCAGCTCGAGTACAAGGGCAAGCGCCTCGAGATGATGGACGTGCTGGCCTGGTGCCTGATCATCGTCGTCGCCGGCAACGAGACCACCCGCAACGGCACGAGCGGCGGCATGCTGGCCTTCGTCGAGCACCAGGACCAGATGCGCCGGGTGCAGCAGGATCCCCGGCTGCTGAAGCCCGCCGTCGAGGAGTGCGTCCGCTGGTCGACGCCGATCATCCACTTCGCCCGCACCGCCACCCGGGACTACGAGATCCGCGGCAAGAAGATCGAGGAAGGCCAGTCCGTGGCGCTCTTCTATCCCTCGGCGAACCGCGACGAGGACGTGTTCGAGGACCCCTTCACGTTCCGCGTCGACCGCGTGCCGAATCGCCACCTCGGCTTCGGGATCGGCGAGCACTTCTGCGCCGGGTCCCACGTCGCGCGCCTCGAGATGCTGGTGGCCTACAAGCACCTGCTGCCCCGCATCGAGGAGGTGGAGCTGGCGGGACCGGTCTCGCGCCTGCGCTCGACCCTGGTCGGCGGCGTGAAGCACCTGCCGATCCGCTACAAGCTGAAGCCCGTGGCGTAGTCCGGCAGTCCGGTGGGCGCGGCGGACGGTCCGGATCGGGTCGGGCTCTCGAGCAAGCTCTTCTTCGGCTCCGGCTCGATCGCCGAGGGCACGAAGAACACCGCCTTCAACGTCTTCCTGCTCTTCTACTACAACCAGGTGCTGGGGCTGCCCGGCACCCTGTCGGGCGCCGCGATCTTCCTGGCGCTGTGCGTCGACGCCGTCACCGATCCGCTGGTCGGATCGATCTCCGACAGCTGGCGGTCCCGTTGGGGCCGGCGTCACCCCTTCATGTACGCGTCCGCGCTCCCGATGGCGCTGTGCTTCCTCCTGCTCTTCAGCCCTCCGGAGGGCCTCGGCGACGGCGGCCTCTTCGTGTGGCTCACCGCGTTCGCCGTGGGGGTCCGGGTCTCGATGACCC
>Ga0075327_1000594_pt1 | contig 10345 bp, 9 predicted proteins | sample MayberrySE_Catta_2_FD_120056 | JGI IMG/M metagenome (GOLD analysis project Ga0075327, IMG submission 120056) | Natural and restored wetland microbial communities from the San Francisco Bay, California, USA, that impact long-term carbon... | ecosystem: Environmental > Terrestrial > Soil > Wetlands...
ACATCGTGTGGGAGAAGCTCAAGCCGGCGCATTATTGCGGTCATGAATACAAGAACGGCTTCGTTGCGGCTTACGAGAAGATGGATGTCGATATGATCTACAAGGAGCCGATTGCTCCACGGATAGCGTAGGGGGCCGCTGAAAAGTCTCATATGCTTCGTTGAACTCAATCGTCTCGATCGAGTCGTGTTCGTGTTCGTGACCGTGAAATCCACACGGGCACGAACACGCTACACGATCACAGTCCATACGCGTCTCGCCTCTGAACGCTTCACGAACACGAAACACGAACGCTATTCACGCCAACCAACGGCACAGACGCTGCCATCCTAATTCTAAGCGCGTCCGGCGCCGGCTCTATCGCAGAAGTTTCGGTAACCGTCCGCTGATGATCCCTTCCGCTTCGGCGACGATGTCTTGGACGACCTCTTTGACGCTTTTGATCGATTCAATCAGGCCGGCATCTTGACCATAAGAGATCGACGCATTGTCGACATCGCCGGCGGCGCGCGCGGCGGCGGCTTGCTTGCCGACTTCGCCGGCGTCTTGGCGTAGGGCCCATTCTCGACCGGCCCAGCGTTCGATAAATTTATTGCGCTTCGCGCGTGACATGGCGCCGGGCCAGACCCGTTGGGAGGCGAGATCAGGAATTTCCGTCAGCACGGTGTCGTGGCCGTCACTCTCGACGATCGCTCGTTTAAAGCTCGCGTGAATGGGCGCTTCCGGCGTCGCCATGAAGCGGGTGCCGAGCAATACGCCTTCGGCGCCGAGGGCCAGCGCCGCGGCGAGGCCGCGGCCATCGGCGATACCGCCGGCGCAGAGAACCGGTAAAGGCGCCACGGCTTTAGCCATGATCGGCAGCAGCGGCAGCGACGCCATCCAACCCACATGCCCGCCCGCTTCGGTGCCTTGCGCCACCAGAACATCAGCGCCGGCTTCGGCGGCGCGCTGCGCCTCGGGAACTTCGCCGGCCATGTGCATGACTTTGGCACCGCTATCGTGCGCGCGCTGAAAATAATCGCGCAGGTTTTGGTCTTTGCGCGCCCACGCGAATGCGACCACCGCAGGCTGCGCGCGCAACGTGACCGCGAACATGTCTTCCTTGATCTGAAACAACAAGTGATTGATCCCGTATGGCTTTTCGGTGCGCTCGCGGATCGAAGCGATCTCGCTATCGAGCGTCGCGGCGTCGAAGGCCGATGTGCCCAGCGTGCCGAAACCGCCGGCATTCGAGACTGCGGCAACCAGCGGGGCCGTGGTCGCTGTCCCCATGCCCCCCAATACAATCGGATGATCGATGCCGAGCAGATCGCAAATGCGCGTGTGAATCATGGCGTCTCCTTGTGGCGAGACTACATACGGTCTAGTAGCGCAAAGCAAACGCGATGTAAATCCGACGGCCCGGCGTCATTCTTGCGACCACGAATGGTTTCGGATATTCCGCTTCGGTTGACCTTGGCTTTACTCTTTTGCTAAATCAAGGCAGCTTCGATCGCGCTCTGAAAACATTGAAAAGAGGAAGTCGCTCCATGCGTCGAACCGTCAATGTCATTTTGCTTGGGTTGGTTTGTCTGGTTATTTTCCGCGTAGCTGCGCCGATACCGGGTTACGGCGCGACAATCGCGGAGGTCGCAGCCAAGGTGAAATCGCTTAAGACGAAAGAAAGAATCAACTATCTATTCAAAGGCGCCCAGGCCGAAGGGGAATTGGTTTACTACGGAACTTTGCCGATCAATGAGTTTCTGCCGCTCGCGCGGGTTTTTAATTCGCGCTATCGTTCGCTGGCGCTGCATCATTACTTTTCGCCGCGCGACGGCATTCTCAGTCGCACCTTGACCGAAGCGCGCGCCCGGAGGCATGCGTTCGACATAGTTCAGGTAGACCTGAGCTACGGCTTTCAGTTGTTGAATGCCAATCTCGTGCAACCCTACGCGATCCCCGGGGCGAACCGCTTTTTCGACGGCACCTATGATCCCGCCGGCAACTGGCACAGCATGTATTATTTGACCACGGCGCTGATCTACAACACCAACTCCGTCAAGCCGGAGCAAGCGCCCAAAAGCTACGACGATCTGCTTCAACCCGGCTGGAAAGGTAAAATGCTGTTCGACCCGGAAGCCGGATATATTCTCGCGGCTATGGAAGCGGCATGGGGCCGCGAAAAAGCCGTCGCTTATTTAAGCAGGCTCGCCAAGCAGGACATAAGTTATCGGCGCGGCGGCACTCTGACGACTCAAGTCGTGAGCTCAGGTGAATATCCCGTCGGCATCGCCATCAACGGTGAGACTTCGGCGGCGATCCGGGAAAAAGGCGCGCCGCTCGGTTTCAAGGTGCTCGCGCCAACAATCGTCAAGCCCGAGGGCCTGTTCATCGCGAGGAACGCGCCGCACCCGCATGCCGCTCTACTGTTCGCCGAGTGGGTGCTCTCGGAAGAGGCGCAGTCGTTCCTGGCGGGCACGCTCGGCAAGGGCAGCGCAATGAAGGGCGCGCGCAGCAAATTTAAAGATTTTCAAATTAAGCCGGACTTCGTCGTGAGCCCCAAGCTCGGCGCCAATCTGCGGAGCTATATACAGGATTTCCGCAAGATCATGGGGGCGCCCTAATAAATAGAACTCCGCGAGAAAATCATGAGGCTCGAACTCGCTGAATTTCCGGTAAGTCAAATCCGTTTGGGTCACCGTTTCAAGTACGAGAACCGCATCCTCGAAGTCGATGAAGCGGCGTTGATCGCGCTCGTGCTGGAGGATCCGCGAATTACCGCCGACGTGGCGCTCGCGGTCGCGTCTCCCGGCGAGCGGACGCGCATCACCGGGATTCGCGATATCGTCGAGCCGCGCTACAAGGTTTCGGGCAGCGGTCAGGTTTTCCCGGGCATTTTGGGCGCGGTCGAAAATGTCGGCGAAGGGCGAACCCATCGTCTTCCGGGCATGACCGTGACTGCCGCCGCCGAATATGAGGGCACGATCCGGGCAGGGACGACGGTGCAGCGGAGCGCGATCCTCGACATGTCGGGACCGGGCGCGGCGATTTCGCGGTTCAGCGCCTATGCACATCTGGTCGTGAGCTTTCGTATCGCTCCCGGCCTTGGTGAGCTCGATGCGCATGGCGCGATTCAGTCCGCTGAGCTCAAAGTCGCCCAGCGCCTGGGACAGGTTACGGCTGACCTGCAATCGCAAAAGATCACCGCTTATGATCTCAGCAAAAGAGATCCCGATCTGCCCAATGTGGTGCTGATCCAGGGCTGCATCACCGATCCGCAGCATGTGCACTCGGGCGTCGGCTATTATGGATTATCGTTGCGGAATTCACTCTCTACTTTTATTCACCCGAACGAACTTTTTGATGGCGCGGTAACCGTCGACACGACGCGGTCGGGCCGCGGCTATTACCCGGCTACCTGGGATTGGCAGAATCATCCTCTGGCACTGGAGTTGTACGCGGCTCACGGCAAGAGCTTGAACTTCATCGGCGTTATTTTGCAGCGCATCCGCTTCGAAACCAGCCACGGCAAGGAAGTCGGCGCCCTAAACTCCGCGCGCTTGGCCAAAGCGATGGGAGCCGAAGGCGCGCTGGTCACATGGATCGGCGGCGGCAACGCCTTTGTCGATGTGATGTTTACCGTGCGCGCCTGCGAGCGAGCCGGAATCAAGACGACGCTCGTCACCTATGAGAACGGCGGCAAGGAAGGCAAAGACAGCCCGGTGCTGTTCTATCTACCGGAGGCAGACGCGATCGTGAGCACGGGAGCGCTGGACCGCACCGTCGAATTGCCCGCCATGGATCGCGTGATCGGGCCGTACGAACAGATCAAAGTTTTTCCTTTCCCCGGCGCCGCCCCCGTGCCGGCGCGCGGCGCGTTGACCCTGGAGGCGCGAGACGTGATGATCGGCGGCGCGGATATTTGGGGGGACGGAACCTTTAGATGCGAGGAATACTGAAATTGTAGGAGTCCAAAAAGTTCAAATTGTTCAAATCGTTCAATCCCCCACCTCTGCTCCTCCCCCGCGACGCGGGGGAGGATGTAAGGAGGGGGTTTGACCGGAGCGCAGCGGTTGAACGGCTTGAACATTTTGAACTCTCCAGGAGTTGATCCATGATCACGATCGTCCACATCGTCAATCAATTTTTTGCCGGCCTCGGCGGCGAAGAAAAGGCCGGATTGCCGGTAAACGTCATCGAAGGCGCCGCCGGGGCGGCGCGGGCTTTGGAAATGAAGCTCGGAGCCGAAGCCGGCATCTCTTGCACGATCTATGTGGGCGACAATTATTTTCACGAGCATAAGGACGAAGCGATTGCCGCAATACTGGATGCCGTTCGCGCTTCCGGGCCGCAGGTTCTGGTCGCCGGACCGGCCTTCAATTCCGGGCGCTACGGAATGACTTGCGTCGAGGCCTGTAGCGCTGTCGCCGGCGAGTTCGCGATTCCTTGCGTCACCGCCATGCATGAGGAGAATCCCGGCGTGGACGCCTATCGCGAGATTGCTGATCCGCGGCTTTATTGTTTGCCGACGACGGAAACCACGGCGGGCATGAACGATGCGATGACGGGCTTGGCGCGCATCGCTCTTCGCCTGGCTCGGGGCGAAGCGATCGGTTCCGCCGCTAAAGAAGGCTACATCAGCCGGGGCATTCGGGGCATTGAAAAAACCGAGCAGCGCGGCGCGGCCCGCGCCGTCGAAATGTTGCTCAAGAAAATCAATCATCAGTCTTTTACCAGCGAGTTGCCGCTGGAAGTCTGGGACGATGCGCCGCCCGCGCCGCCTTTGGAGCATGTAAAGGATCGCAACATTGCGGTGGTGACGACGAGCGGCGTCGTGCCGTACGGAAATCCGGATAAGTTCAAGACTTACCGCAACACTTACTGGCGCAAGTACAACGTCGCCGAGCTCAAAGAACTCGAGCCGGGAAAGTGGGAAGCGGTGCACGGCGGATATAACGTCGCCTACATGAACCAGAATCCGCACTATGGCGTGCCGCTCGACGCGCTGCGCGCTCTCGAAGCTGAAGGCGCCATCGGCGCCGGTAAACTGTACCCGGCTTATTACGTCATTCCCGGAAACCAAGGCTCGCCGACCGTCATGCGACGCATGGGTCAAGAGATCGCCGCGGATTTGAAGAAGGACAACGTCGAGGGCGTTCTCTTTGTTGCCACGTGAGGAACCTGCAGTCGCAGCGGCGCTGTGATCAGCAAGGAACTCGAGAAGGCCGGATTGCCGGTGGCGCTCATCAGCGCGATGTTTCCAGTGGCCCAACAGGTGCGCGCGAACCGGATTGTCAAAGGCGTGAGTATCCCGCACCCCTGCGGCGACCCAAGCTTGCCTAAAGAGCTCGACGCGCGTCTGCGCCGGGAGATCATTCAGACCGCGCTTCGCGCGCTCGAGTCGGAGGTCACCGGACCAACGGTGTTTTCGCCGCCGGTCGCCATGGGCGGGTAGAGTCAGCCGACTCCAGATCCCTCACTTCGCTCGAGATGACAGATCGGAATTTCCTGCGTGTGAAAACTTGAGGTGTGGTCTCGGGTTGAACCGCTATCCGACGCGGCGTTGACTCCCGTGCGGCCTCAACTTATATCTAGTGGGACAAATTTTGGAGGTTGTGACGACTGATGGCTAGGAAACGCATGAAGTTTGGCGCGCATTATTTGCCGACCTACATTCCCGATCTGGACGGATCGGTAGCGGAATTTTACCAGAAGATGTTCGGGCAGATGGAAGAAATGGATCGGCTCGGCTACGACCATGCCTGGGTCACCGAGCATCATTTCGCGCTCTATGGCGGGACGCTGCCGCACCCGCCGACGTTTATGGCGGCGGTCGCGCGCACGACCAGACGCATTCGTCTCGGCGTGGCGATCAACGTTCTGCCGCTGCACAATCCGATCGAAGTTGCCGAATCGTATGCGATGGTCGACGTGGTTTCCAGCGGCCGACTCGACTTCGGCGTGGGCAAGGGCAGTGAATCGCACGAGTACAAAAAATTCGGCGTCGATCAAAAAGAAGCCACCGGGCGCATGTACGAGGGCGTCGAGGTCATGCTGCAAGCGTGGTCCGACAAGCCGGTCAATTTCGCGGGCGAGTATTACAATTATCGAAACGTGCCGGTATTTCCCAAACCGGTGCAGCGGCCGCGCCCAAATTTTTGGGTCGGCTGTGCGCGCAGCGAGGACAGCTTTCGCTGGGCGGGCGAACATGGTTTTCATTTGATGACGCTGCCGTATTTGTATCGCGAGCCGCAGATGCTACCGGGCTTCGTGAAAGCCTATCGCGACAATTTGACCAAAGCTGGTCACGATGGCGCCAAAACCGATATTCTCGGCAAGTTTCACATCTACGTTTCGGACAGCTTGGAAAGCGCGATTCGCGAGGCGGAACCGTATCTCATCAATTATTTTGACGTGCACAAGGCGGCCGACCCGGACCGCGTAGAACAAGGCCTGATGACGCTGCGCGATGCTCGCACACAGCTCGAACAAGGATTCGTGCTCGCCGGAGATCCCAAGCGGGTCGCCGATACGATCCGCAAGTGGAGCGAGGAAGTCGGGTTGACGACGATCTCGGGCACGTTTCACTTCGGTGGGATGCCGCAGGAACTGGCGTTGAAAAATATTCGCCTGTTCGCGGAGAAAGTGATGCCGGAGTTTAAATAGAAAGTTGCGGTGGCGGCGAGCCGCAAACTAAAAAAGAAGAATTCGCCACAGAGAGCCCAGCGCGGCAGCGCCGCGATTCAATCTCGGAATATTCCCGCAAAGACGCAAAAGGCCGGAAAGTAGGGGTAAAAATTATTCATAGGAGTTTTCATTTTCCCCTGGCCTTGGCGACTTTGCGCCTTGGCGGGATGAATTTCCGACTTCGAGCGCTTTTCAGCTTCCGATTCATTTGCGCAGGCCAGGCAAATTTTGAACTATAGCGACGCAAGGGGCGCTAAAAAATAAGTAACTTTGCGTGCTCGCCACACTAGGTTTCTCGCGACTAGCGCGTGGTCATATTACCGCGCCGGCAAGTAAGAAAAATCAAAAACTTGATTGGCCGGAATCTCTTTGGTAATGCCCTCGGTCTGGCGCGCGTCGCGGATGGTATCGGCGATCAAACTCGCCTCCACCCGACCATCCGCGGTTTCCACTTGTTTGTGTTGATCGTAAATCTTTGAAAGCAACTCTTCATCGTCGATGCGCAGGGCGCGCTTGAGCGTGGGCACGATTTTAGCCTTGTTGCCTTTGGCGAAGGCGCGAGCGCGCGCGACCGCGCGGGTCAGGCGCCGCACTTGATCAGGCGATCGCTCGAGGGTCTCACCGAGGGTGGCTATGCCGGTGCTCGGCAGGCGCACGAAGTTTCCCGAGAATCCCAAGTTATTCAGTCCCTCGCGGTAGGCGAGAAAGTTGTATGGCGGATTGAGCAGGGCCGCGGCGACGCGGCCGGTTTTCACCGCGGCGATGAGAGCGGACTGCCCGGCGATCGTGATCATGGTGACTTCACCGGGATCGATCTTGGACTGCGCGAGCATGCGTCGCATGACGATATCTTGCAAACCGCCGCGCGATGAGAGCGCCACGATCTTTCCCTTGACGTCGGCGATCGAATTAATGCCGGGTCCTCCCACCAGATCTTGCAGCGGGCGATCGACGAAAAGCATCACCGTGCGCACGTTGATGCCGCGGATGGACGCGGCCACGGCGGAGCCGATGGTCGCGGCGTATTGGATGTCCCCGGCCAGCAGCACTTTGATATTGAGCGAGGCCGGCATCACCACCATCTCGGCATTCAGCCCTTCTTGTTGGAAAAATCCATGCTCTTTGGCGACGAAAAACGGCATGGCCGTGATCGTGACCGACGGCAAGCCGATCTTGATGTTCTCGGCTTGAGCCGAGTGAAAAATGCCCAGACCTGACAAGAAGACGAGTCCAAAAACTACCGAGGCGGAGTATGGCTTCGGGGCTCTTGCTTCCTCTCCCTTGACGGGAGAGGAATGAGGTGAGGGCGATCTGCTTTTGCACCGCCCCCTCATCCTAACCTTCTCCCGCCCGGGGAGAAGGAACGTTTTTTGTCCGACTCTCAAGCGCAGCAGGAGCGTGTCGGTTATCATCGGTTATTGTCCTTTCATCCTAGCGGATAGAGCCGCCGCGCATTGTCATTGAGGATTTTCCGCTTGCTTGAGTCGCTTAGCTTGGCGTGATTGACGATCGGTTCCGCGGCCCCGGGCCAGCGGCTGTCGAAGTGACTGTAATCGGAGGCGAAGACGATCCAGTCGTCGCCGATGACATCGACAACGTGGGCGAGTTCCTTTTCATCGGATTCGCAGGAGAAGTAAAGCTGGCCCCGCTCCAAAAGTTTGCTCGGCGCGCTTTTGAGCGCGGGAAGCTGAACGCCGAGCACTTCGTGATGTTCGTCCATTCTTTCAAACCAATAAGGGATCCAACCGCAGCCGGACTCCAGAAAAACAAAACGCAGCTTAGGAAAACGCTCAAGCACGCCTTCGCCGATAATGACCGAGAGCGCGATCATCTGCTCGAAGGGGTGGCCGAACAGATGCGAGTAAAAAAATTTATCGACGCGCTCGGTGCCGACCGCGTCCGAGCCGTAGCGGCCGAGAAACATATGGACGCAAATCGGCACGTTGAGACGCTGGGCCTCTTCATAGAGCGGAAAATAGAAGGGGTCGCCGAGATGGCGCCCTTTCACGTTGGGAAACAGCGACGCGCCGACAAACCCCAACTCGGTGACGCTGCGCCGAAGCTCTTTGATGCTGGCGTCGATGCTTTGCTGAGCCAGCGCCGCTGTGCCTTTGATCCGTTTCGGATCCGCCGCGCAATATTCGGCGACCCAGGTATTGCGCGCGATCGCGAGTGCGGCAGCGAGGCCGGCATCGTCGAGCGCCGGCAACGTGCCCGCAAGGCCGGCGCCGAACAAGACCGCAACATCGATGCCTTCGCTATCCATATCGACCAGCCGGGCTTTGGGATCGGTCATGCCCGGACGGCGCGGATGCGGCCGGCTGTATGGCCCGCCGACGCCGACGCCCAAGCCGCCCGGCCTCGGCCAGGCTTTTCCCTCGATGATCGTCCGCAGTTGGCCATTGCCGCTCGGCCGGCGCTCCGGCGCTTCGCTCTTGTACGTATCCGGTAAGCGCTCTTTCCAATCGATGTGATTTTCTTCCAGGTGACCATCGGCATCGACGGTGGGAAATTTGACTGCCATGCCTGCTCCTGCCGTGGCTTACGTGTCCAACAGCGCGGGATGAAAAACTTCTTCGATCTTGGCGTGGTTTTGCGTCAGGCCCTGCTCATGCGAGCTGCGAAAGAGCATCTCCAGCATGGCACGGTTCTTGGCGATCCCGAACGGGAAAGGATCATCGCCAAACAGCGCCGCTTGCTCGGTTCGGTCCATCGCTTCGAAATACAGGTAGGCCGGCGCACCGGAACGACTCTTTTCGTAGGATGTCTGTTTGCTCGCGGAAAAAAGTTGCAGCAACTCGCCGGCGATCCAGGGATGCTGCTCGAGAAGACGGCGCTGCGCAACGATAACATGGTTTGCCGGTACAATTCCGGTGTGGTCGAAAAATGATTTGATGACGGCGCAACCACCGTCGGAAAAAAGTTTTCCCAGCCGCGGGTTTCCTTCGAGCGGCGTGCCGCCGTAACGGTCGATATTGAGAGAAAAGAGTTTCGGATCATGGCGCGGCGCAAAGCCGTAGGCGGCATCGATCTCGCCTTTGTCGAGCATGACATCGAAAGTTTGCGCGGCGCTTAACCAGGTCAATGAAACGCCGACAGGCGGTCTGGCCTCGACGTTAAGCACCCCGCCATGGCTTAGATCTTGGGTCCGGCCGATAAACCAGGAGATGTCCCGCGGCTGGATCCCATGGAGTTCATGCAGAAACACGCGAAACCACAGCGCAGCGGTCATGACGTAGTCGGGCACGCCGACGCGTTTGCCGCGCAAATCTTGTAAGCCGTGAATGCCCGCGGCGGTATTGACATAAAGGCCGAGCCAGACGAATGCCTTCGCCGGAAAGATCGGCAACGCGCGCCATTGCCATCGCTCTCCTTTCGCCTGCTCGCGCGTGATGAGATATTCGGAGAGCGACATTTCGAAAACGTCGAACTCATCGTTTTTCAAATTGCGATAAAAAAGCTCGGGCGGTGTCGTTACCAAGATGTCGAGGTTCAACTTCGGCGATTTGACGGTGCCGTCGACAAGCGGCTCGAAGCGCGGATTCTTGGTGAGGCCGAGTTTCAGGTCTAACATGATTCAAACTTCTCCCAATGGAAATGGTTGTTCTCTGTCATACGACGAGCGTGTAAGATCGTCAAACGCCGCGGCGGCCGCCGAGCACCTTTAACTCAACCACGA
>Ga0075327_1000595_pt1 | contig 10335 bp, 9 predicted proteins | sample MayberrySE_Catta_2_FD_120056 | JGI IMG/M metagenome (GOLD analysis project Ga0075327, IMG submission 120056) | Natural and restored wetland microbial communities from the San Francisco Bay, California, USA, that impact long-term carbon... | ecosystem: Environmental > Terrestrial > Soil > Wetlands...
ACGACGTGCGTCACGCGTCGGGTTCCTTCAAAGGCGGCGACGCTGTCCTCAAAGATGGTGCGAACACCATGAGCGTGATGGAGATCGGCGATGGTCTGGCCGACCGCCTCGCCGAGCACGCGGAAGAGTGGCGTCTTCGACGGGTCGATGGCGACGACGTCCAGGCCTTTCTGCCGAAGCGACGCCGCCACTTCCGAGCCGATGAACCCCATGCCCACGACGACGACTCGGCGGCCGGCCACGATCTCTTTCCGAATGCGATCGGCGTCCTGTACCGAGCGAAGGCCGTAGATGCCCTCGAGATCGCCACCGGGAATCGAGATGTGTCGGTTACGCCCCCCCGTGGCAATGAGCAGCGCGTCGAACGGCACGTGACGGCGATCCTCGAGCTCCACGATGCGCGTTGACGGATCGATTCGCGTCGCGCGTGTTCCGAGGAGCGTCTCGATGCTGTGCTCCGCGTAGAAGGCGGCTGGCCGCACCAGCGCCTTATCGAAGGGCACATCCCCGCGCAGGTAGGCCTTGGACAGCGGCGGCCGTTCGTAGGGCAGCTCGTTCTCGGCACCGATCAGCGTCACGCTCCCATCGGCGCCCTCTTCGCGCAGCGTGATGGCGGCGGTGGCGCCGGCCAGGCTGGCGCCGACGATCACGTATCTCGGCGCCATCACACCTCGATCTGTAAAGCATCCCCCGCGACCCGGACGGGATACACCTTGACCGGCACTGTCGCCGGAGGGGCGAGCACCTTCCCCGTCCGCACGTCGAACTCAGAACCATGGCACGTACACGTCAGGGTTGTGCCAGCCAGTTCCCCATATTCAGCGAGCGAGCACTGCTCATGCGTGCACTCGTCGTCGAAGGCGTAGTACGTCCCACCGACGTTGGCCACTGCGATTCGTGTGCCCCGCACATCGATGGCCGTGACGCCGCCCACCGGTATCTCGCTCGTCTTGGTTGCCGTCACAAATTCTGCTGCCATTGGCGCACCCTCCTCGGTGAAAACGTCCTCGCGGCACCTGCTGTCTGAAGCATCTCAAAGCGACTTCAGGAATTCAACCAGGTCCGCCTTCTGCGCGGCGGTGAGATTCAACCCGAAGAGCTGGTCGTAGTGACTGACCACCGCGAGGAGATCCGGCGCACTGCCGTCATGGAAATACGGCGGATGCTGCCACAGGCCGCGCAGCGGCGTCGTGCGGTACTTTCCAGTGGCGGTCCGCAAGGCATACGCAGGATCGGTCCCGACTTCGGCGGGATCGTGCAGAAAGGGGACTGTGCGCGAGGGACCACTCAGCACGTCGGTGAAGTGGGGCCCCTGGTGGCACGTGGCGCAGCCGGCTTCGTTGCGGAACAGCCGCCGGCCGCGGTTGGCAGCCTGTCGATCGAAGCTGCCTTTCGGCGGGTCCGGCGTGCGCAAGCTCAGTTGATAGTCCAGCAGGGCCGGCAGCTTCGGCGTGACCAGATCAGGTGTCTGCGTGATGAAGAGGCCGATGCGCGGATCGTGGAAGGTGCCCTGGCCACCCATCTGACCCACTCCCACGTAGGCGTTCCAATACGAGATGGGCCCATCGGCGCTGAACGTCTCGAAGCCGACGCCCTTCAGGCCGTAGATCGGCGGGAGGACGATCGGCAGCGAGCGGCTGTTCAGCGACAGGAGGTTCGTGCCGTCGAACGCATGGTGGCGGGGATCATATTTACCTGGGCCCCAGGCGTTGAACTCCGCCTTGGTGGCCGCATCCAGCGCCGGCGAGAGGGCCACGATCGCGCCGACGTTCAGGTCGATGTTGGCCCAGCCGTCCAGCCGTGTGCCAATCCCTGGGGCAAACGAATTGTCGACCGAGGAGTGACAGAGGGCGCACGTGATGCCGACGCTGGTGAGCTGCCCCAGGTCGTTGACCTTCCCCTGTACACCGACCACGGCATTCAGCCGCAATAATTCGACGGTCACGGCGGGGTTGGTCAGATCAACCTGTCCGGCTTGCAGTGCCGCGATGATCTCTGGCGGCAACGCCTCGACATCGACCTTCAGGCCCACGGCTAACGCCGTAGCCGGGGGCACCGTCGCAATCACCTCGTGCATCCGCAACACATCGGTCCACAACTGCTCGTCGCCGAAGGTGTCGTAGCGGAAGATCGCTTGCCCTCGCCGATGGTTCTGCGCGCCATTGTCAGAGAGACCGGCAGTTTGGCCTGCCCTGACGGTAGGAGGGAACTCTGCGACCGCGAACGTCAACGCGAGCGCGAACACGATTGAGGCTGCACCGATAAATCGCATGGCCGGTCACTCCTTGTCGCCGCGAGCCTTCACGGCTGACGCGCAGCACATCAAGGCAAGCAACGCGCCACACTGCTGGCCCTAGTCGGTAGCGATCCGGTGAGGGAACTCCTTTCGTTTTGAAAGCCTTTAGTTTCATTCTGAATGTCCGGGCCGGACGCCTCGGGTGAAGCAACCTGGATTGGCGGGCCATCCGCCGAACCGGGAGGTGGCCCGCAGCCTGCACTTCAACAAAGCAGACCGGAGTCTGACGCCGGTCGTCAATCAACGCGCCAAAACGGGCGACCAGCTTGTTCGAGTAGCACGGAGCGTCGAACGGAGAACTCATGAATCCACTCCTCGAGTTGAACCAACGTGACCAGTTCGTCTGGTTGGACCACATCAGCCGCAGCCTGATCACGGGCGGCGTACTGCACCGATTGATCAAAGAGGACGGTCTCGGCGGGGTGACGAGCAACCCCACCATCTTTGACAAGGCAATTGCGCGCAGCGCCGACTACGATGCGGGGCTCCATCGAGCGCTCGATGCTGAACCCAACATCAGCAATCGAGCTCTCGTCGAGCGCTTGATCGTCAAGGACATCCAGTTGGCGGCTGATGTGCTTCGACCGGTGTACGACCGCAGCGACGGCGCAAACGGCTTCGTCAGCCTCGAAGTCTCGCCAGCCTCCGCCCACGACACAGCCGCCACTGTCTCCGAAGCTCGGCATCTCTGGCAGGTCGTGGCGCGACCGAACGTGATGATCAAGGTGCCGGCCACGCAAGAGGGCATTCCGGCGGTTGAGGCCCTGACGGCTGAGGGCGTCAACGTCAACATCACGCTGATGTTCTCGCTTGAACACTACGAGGCCGTCGCGCAGGCCTACCTTCGAGGCATTCAACGCCACCCCGAGCCGAAACGAGTGACATCGGTTGCATCCGTATTCGTGAGTCGACTCGACGCAGTCGCGGACCGCCTGCTCGAAAAGATCGGTTCGCCCGACGCGCTCGCTCTGCGGGGAAGAATCGCGATCGCGAACGCCAGGCGCATCTACCGCCGGTTCCGTGAGCTGTTCGGTGGCGAGCCTTTCGCAGCCCTCAAGCGACGCGGGGCGCGCATCCAGAGGCCCCTATGGGCGAGCACAGGAACCAAGAATGCTTCCTACTCCGACGTTCTGTACATCGAAGCGTTGATAGGTCCCGAGACGATCACGACGGTTCCGCCCTCGACGCTCGATGCGTTTCGAGATCACGGACGCGTTCGCGTCACGCTCGAAACAGAGGACCAAGAGGCGGAAGCAGTACTGGCGACGGCTGCGGCTCTTGGTCTCGACGTGCACGCGATCACCGAACAGCTACAGGCGGATGGTATCGGGGCATTCGCCTCCTCGTTCGATGAGCTCGTTGCCACTCTAGGAGAGAAGCGGCGTCAGATCCTCACGACCGCGAGCTAACGGTGACGACGCCAATCGCCGGATCCTGAAAGGGGAAACCATGTTACGCAACGTCAAGGATTTGCGAGGCTTTGCCCTTCTGGCGACCGACGGGGTCATCGGCAAGGTGGACGACCTGTATTTTGATGACGAGGACTGGGGCATCCGCTATCTCGTCGTCAACACCGGCAGCTGGCTGTCCAACAGGAAGGTGCTGATCTCGCCGATCGCCGTCGGCCATGCAGGGTGGATGGCGAAGCGGCTTCCGGTGGCCCTGGCGAGGGCGCAGGTCGAAGGCAGCCCCGATATCGACACCAGGAAACCCGTTTCGCGGCAACACGAAGCCGAGTACTTCCGGTACTACGGTTATCCGTACTACTGGGGCGGCGCAGGGCTGTGGGGCATGGGCGCGTATCCAGGCGGCCTGACTACCGAGGGCAGGATCGAGGAGGAACTCAAGGCCCATGGAACTGGTCCGACATCGATACCCAATGATTCCCACCTGCGCAGCAGCAATGCGGTCATCGGCCACCATATCGGGGCAACCGATGGTGAGATCGGCCACCTCGAGGACGTGCTCATCGACGAGCACACCTGGGCGATTCGATATCTGATTGTCAACACGAGCAACTGGTGGAGCGGTCACCACGTGCTCGTCTCACCAGACCACATCAGGGACGTGAGTTGGTCCGAAGCCAAGGTCTCCGTTGATCTGACTCGGCAGGCCGTTCGTGACTCGCCTCTCTATGAGTCGACGGCGCAACTGGAATCGACACGTGACCAGGAAGCGCCGTCAGGGCCAGCGCCCGAAATGAGGGCCGGCGAGCGATGATCAAATTGAAACGCGCGTACGACGCGGTGGCGCGAACCGATGGCACCCGCTTCCTGGTGGAACGGCTGTGGCCTCGGGGGTTATCCAAGCCGACACTCCAGCTCGATGGATGGCTGAAAGAAGTCGGACCCAGCACTGCGCTGCGGAAGTGGTTCAGTCACGATCCGGAGAAGTGGCGCGAGTTCCGTCGGCGCTACTTCCGCGAGCTCGACTCGCGCCCTGAGGCCTGGCAGCCAATCACGTCAACCGCTCGCCGCGGCACCGTCACGCTCGTGTACAGCTCGCATGATACGGAGCACAACAATGCGGTCGCGTTGAAGGAGTACGTGCAAGCGAAGTCGCGCCGGCCCGCGAAGTCGAGTCGAGCGTCCGCGGCGCACCGGCGGCGGCGGTCGGCGCGGTGAACTCCCGTGGCGAGTCACCGGCCAACCTCTCTCAAGTTCGAGCTGCGGCCAGTTCCGCCGTTCCGCCTGGATCTCACGGTCTGGGCACTGAGACGTCGTCCGCGCAACCTGGTGGACCGGTGGGATGGCACGACATATCGACGTGTAGTCATCATTGGGGGACGGCCGACGGAACTCGCCTGGGCTACACAAACGTGCGGGCATATGAGGATGGCCTCGAGGGTTGGAAGGCGGCGGGACACTCCGTCGAAACGCTTCACGAGCCGGCACCGGCGGCATGACCCCGCGCGGACGGCGGTTCGGCTAAGCGTGCGATTCGCCCGGTCTGCAGGGCGTGTCGTCGGACGCTGGAACCGAGCGAGCGAAATTCCAGGCCGATGACGCGCAGGTGACGTTATGGATGATAAAGGCCAGCCGCTCGTTGGACGTTCCCTCAAATTCCTGGTGCGCGCACGTTCGATCAGGTTTCTCCAAGCGAATCTCAGTCGTGGAGAGCCGGGCATCCTGGCCAGCTACGCTCGGAGCTGTGATCGCACTCGGAGGTCTGGGCTTCATCATCGATTGTTTCGCCGATACAGCTCCCTGGTTTTTCATCGTTGGCGTACTTGCTGGTGTCGGCATCGGCTTCTACAACCTGGCGAAAACCGCTTGGCGGCGGTGATGAATGCCCAGATCCTTTGTGATGCGGCCGTCGCACAATCGACGCGCCCGCTAGCCTCGCCGAATTCCATCCAAGCAGCGTGCTGCTCAACCCATGCGACCATCTGCGCCTGCTTGGCGGACAGGGCCCGCTCTGTTACCCCCAGGGGTTCACAGCTCGGCGCCCTGAACTCACTCCAGGTCAATGACTTGCAGTAGCATGATTGCAGAAGCTCGCGGGAAAACGCGTAACGTTGCCCTTGGGCGCAGGGGGTCGCTGGTTCGAATCCAGTCGCCCCGGGTCTGTTCCCGGTCACATGGGTGACAGTTCATTCATTCTGGGCACATCGGTAACACTTTCGGCCCGAATGGAGGCTCGATCGGTTCCGCGTACCGGAAGCGCTCTGCGAGCGGCGATCGCGCCGATGAATCGGTCATCCGTCTGTCACGCGTACGGGCAGATCAGGACGTCGAGAGCGACTCGGCGACTCTCATCATTCGCTCGCGAGCATCACGCGCGACGGATGTCAGCTCCGGCGCGTCCTGCAGGGCCACGCTGCTGAGCAACGCTTCGGGATCGGTCAGCCTCACGCCGGTACGCCCATCGGATATCCATTCCACCGTCACGTTGCAGGGAGCAGCAGTCCAACGGACGGATCAGCAGAGATCGCGCTGAAGGCGAGCGGCGGATTGCACGCCCCGAGAATGACGTACGGTCGGAACTCCCGGCCGAGCTTCTCCCGGAATGCTGCGCGCAGGTCGATTTCGGTCAACACGCCAAATCCCTCGTGCCTGAGTGCCTCGCGCACGCGAGCCACCGCCGCGTCGAATGCGAGCGGTAATTCGGCGTTGAACCCCAGTTGCCGTGACATATCTTTCGCTCCACCAACTTCAGTGACCACGCGAGACGGCCGAGAGCGGGCCCAGGTTTTCGAGAAGGATGAACGCGGCGATGACCACCAGGAGCGCCGCGAACCCACGCCTGAGAGCCGACTGTGATACGAATCGATGCAGGTAGCTTCCGAGCGCGATCCCGGGCAGCGTGCCAGCCGCCACCAGCAGCACCGCGGTCCAATCCAGACTCACATGACCGAGATACCCGAGAAAACCGACGAGGCAAGTGCCGGTGATGATCAGCAGCGACGTACCGACCGCCTCGCGCAGAGACATGCGCAGCAGCACCAACGCCGGAACGATCAGGAAGCCGCCTCCCACGCCGACGATGCCTGTTAGCGACCCAACCAACAGACCTCCCGGCACGATCTTCAGTACCGACATGACGGGCTGCGCCGGGAACGTGCCGTTCGCCTTGTCGACCGGCACGCGGCCCCGAAACATGAACACGGCCGCCGCCAACATCACGGCCCCGAAGATGACCAACTGCGTCGTCCCGGGCACGAATCGCGCCAGCCGGACTCCGAACAACGTGCCGATCGCGGCGACGCCGCCAAAGAGGAGCGCCACGCGCACGTTGACGTTCCCCGCGCGCCAATGGCTTGCTGCGCCGAGCGCGCTGGTGGCGCCGACCACGGCAAGGCTCATGGCAATGGCCTCCTTGGGGGTGAAGCCGAGCACATAGACGAAGATGGGGACCGTCAGGACGGATCCGCCGCCGCCCAGCAGACCGAGTGCCGCGCCAATCAGCACGCCTGGAACGATGGCTGCCGCAAGCACCTGCGCACCCGATCCGCTACGCGCGACCGCGCAGCATGCCGTGCCAGTAGAGGCGCGGCAGCATGTACGCCTTGAGCGCATACATGCTGAACCGCTCGACCCGTTGATCGACGGGGAATGTCTCCACGGGTTCCTTGGCATAGTTGAACTCGGCCATGATCAACTTGCCGCGGCCGGTGACGACCGGACATGAGGTGTACCCGTCATACCGCGCCGCGAGCGGCTGGCCCGCCCGGAGTGCGAGCAGGTTCTCGACGACGACTGGCGCCTGCTTGCGGACGGCCGCGCCGGTCTTTGAGGTCGGCAGGTTGCTCGCGTCACCGAGGCCGAACACTTCCGGAAAGCGCACGTGCTGCAGCGAGAACTTGTCGACCTCGACCCAGCCATCGCCATTGGCGAGTGCCCCGGTGCGCACGAAGTCCGGCGGGCTCAACGGCGGCGTGACGTGGATCATGTCGTAGCGCAGCACCTGCTCCGTGCCAGTCTTGACGTCCCTGAAGACAGCTTCACGGGCGTCGGGCCGCAGCGCTACGAGCTCCTGACCGAGCTGCACCTCCATGCCGCGACTCTCGATCACGCGCTCGAGGGCGGGGATGTAGTACGGCGCGGAAAATAGCGTTGGTTTCGCGTTCATGAAGACGACTCGGCTCCTGTCGCGCACGCCGCTATCCCGGAACGCCTCCTCGGCCAGGTACATGATCTTCTGCGGCGCCCCGCCGCACTTGACGGGCGTGAGCGGCTCGGTGAAGACCGCCGTGCCCCCCCGGAACGATCGGATCGCCTCCCACGTGGACGCGACTGTTTCATACGAGTAGTTGCTGGTAACGCCGGTCCCGGGCTTGCCGACGGACTCCACAAGGCCCGGAATCGCCGCCCACTGCTGCACGACGCCGGGAGCGACCACGAGGAAGTCGTACGTCAGCGTTCCTCCAGCGGTCGTCGCGACGCTCCGCGTGGCGGGATCGACCGCCGCCACCGCGTCGCGGATCCATGCGACCTCGTCCGGTATCAGGTCCGCTTCATCGCGTTCGGATTCCTCCCGCGGGAAGATGCCGCCACCGACGAGCGTCCACAGAGGCTGGTAGTAGTGCTTCGCCGACGGCTCGATAATCCCGATGTGACGCCCACCGATGCGATCGGTCAGCTGCGATGCCACCGTCAGGCCGGCCGTGCCTCCACCGATGATCAGGATGTCGTAGTGCGTGTCCATGGGAGCTCCTTCGGTCAACTCTGCGCGGCCGTCTGTTCACGCAGCCGGCGGCCGAATCGATCGGCCACCGTTACGAGGAACCCGAGCGCGCGCTGCACATCCGGCTGCCCGAGCGCTTTCAGCAGCCCCACGATGCCGAGCGGCGCCGGCGGCGCGGCCGCGGTCTCGGTCAGCGCACGCCCGAGCTCGCCGATGACCCGGAGTGTGCCTGTCGCGAGGACTCCGGACTCGAGGAGCGCGTCGAGATCGCGCACCTTCTCTGCATCCATCATCGCGCCGAAGCGCACGGCAGCCTCGGCGCCGTTCATAAGACCACGCTCGACGTCGATGCCTCTGTCCCTGGCGGTCCGCATCGCCTCGTCGAAGGAGTCCATCAGCACCGCCACCAGCGCGGGCGCCTGGTGCGCCGACGCGATCAGCGGTCGGAGTCCCTCGGCCACCTCCGCGATGGCGCGTGTGCGCTGCTCGATCGTCTGCAAGGTTGCGCCAGCCGACACCGTGTCCTCGGGATGCATCGATGTGGCGGCCATCACGGTTGCTTCGGGTGTCATGACGTCCTCAGGTGCGAGCGGCGAGTTGCTCCGCGCGCTGATAGTTGGCAAAGTTGTCGTTCACGTCGATCGCCGTGAAGCCGAGCCGTGCAAGCATCGCGACGGCAGCAGCTGCGCGCGCACCGCTGTTGCAGTACACGAGCAGTGGCCTATCGACGGGCAGGATGTCCACGTTGATCCCGATTCGCGTATGGGGAACATGGAGCGCGTCTCGGATGTGACCAGCCTCGAACTCCGCCGCTCCGCGAACGTCGAGCACGGTGGCACGTCCGCCGACGCGCTGTTCCTCCAACCCGGCCATGTCGATCGTCGCAGTCCGGCGGAGCGAGCCGCCCTGCCGCCTGTAGTCGGCCAGCGTCTCGGGAGTGAGGTAGCCAACGACGCGATCCAGCCCGACACGAATGAGCGCGCGGACGGCTTCGTCGAGTCGCGTGCCGTCGACGACGAGGTAAATGGGGGTGCCCTCCGCGACGTACGAGCCGGCGATCGAGCAGAACTGGTAGTCCAGCTCCGTCAGGAGCGAACTGGCGAGATGACCCTCGAAGAAGGCCTCGCGCGACCGCGTGTCCAGCACGGCGATGTCGCGTCGGTTCTCCAGGGCGGCCAGATCCGACACGTCAAGCAGCGGGGGTGCGGGCAGCGCCGGCAGCAGCTCCGGGCCGCGGCGGTTGTCGCGCTTCATGCGGGCGAAATACAGAGGGGGTTCTGGTTGGCCCGCGAGAATGAAGTCGACGAAGGTCTGTTCGTCTTCGGCGGCGTGAATGGAGCGGTTCGTCCGCAGCTCGTAGCCGACGGTCGACGTGGGAACATCGCCCAGCGATTTGCCACAGGCGCTGCCTGCGCCGTGCGCGGGCCAAACCTGGAGGAACTCCGGCAGCCCCCGGAACTCTCGCTGGATCGATGCGAACTGCGCCCGCGCCGACGGCTCCATGACGCCGACCATTCCTGCCGCCCGCTCGAGCAGGTCGGGCCGACCGACGTCGCCGACGAAGACAAAATCACCGCTGGCCAGCGCGATGAAATCCTTCGCGCCGCCGCCGGCGTCACGAACGAGATAACCCAGGTGCTCCGGTGTATGTCCCGGCGTGTGAACCGCCCGGAACTCGATGTACCCCACGGAGAACTGATCGCCGTGGCCGAGCAACCGGTGCGAATAGTCGCCGGAGCGCAGCCACTCGTACTGCCACTCGGGGCCGCCCTCCTTCGACGCGTACACAAAGACGCCGCGCGCGGCCATCTCCCGCAACCCCGAGATGTAGTCGGCATGGATATGGGTATCCGCAGCGGCGACGATGCGCAATCGGTGACGAGCGGCCAGGTCGAAGTACCGGTCCACGTCGC
>Ga0075327_1000596_pt1 | contig 10326 bp, 7 predicted proteins | sample MayberrySE_Catta_2_FD_120056 | JGI IMG/M metagenome (GOLD analysis project Ga0075327, IMG submission 120056) | Natural and restored wetland microbial communities from the San Francisco Bay, California, USA, that impact long-term carbon... | ecosystem: Environmental > Terrestrial > Soil > Wetlands...
CGTGAATCCGGTGCTGCTCGCGATCAACGGCCCGGGCGACGATGGCATCCCCGACGCCACCGCTCTGCCCTCCGCCCGGGCGCCGAGAACCCGGCTGGCCCGACGCCGAACGGCCCGAAGTGGGAGTCGCAGGGGCTCTTCGTGCCGAACTACCGGCTGCGGAACGAGATCCGCCGCGGCTCCTTCGACAACTACGACCAGAACTACTCGCTGAACGAGCTCCAGTGGAGCCGCGGCGCGAGCCAGCAGGAGACGAAGGAGCTGCGGGAGCTCTACTTCGACCTCGAGCTCTTCGACAGCCGCCTCTGGCTCCGCGCGGGCAAGCAGACGATCGTCTGGGGCAAGACGGAGATCTTCCGCAACCAGGACCAGTGGAATCCCGTCGACATCGCGATCGGCCCGCTGGCTCCGCTCGAGGAGGCGCGCGTCGCGCTCTGGGCGCTGCGCGGCGTGTGGTCCTTCTACGAGGTCGGCCCGCTCCAGGACGTCCGGGGCGAGCTCGTGGTGCTCTACGACGACTTCGAGCCGACCGACGTGGGACGCTGCGGCGAGCCCTTCGTCCCGCGCCTCGCCTGCGACAAGTCCTTCGCGCTGTGGACACACGGCGAGTTCGGCGCGGGGATCGCGGGGGAGATCCGGCCCGACGATCCATGGCACGACGTCTCGGGCATCGAGATCGGCGGCCGGCTCGAGTTCCGCTGGGAGCGCTTCACCTTCGCGTTCTCGGACTACTACGGCTACAACGACAGTCCGTACGCGTCGATCCTGTTCCAGTACGACCGCAACGTGGATCCGGTGACCGGGCGCCCGCGGCATACCGACGCCCGAGGCGACTGCACGACGGGCGACCCGACGCTCGAACCGGACTGCCTCGCGCCCGGTCACCCGCTCGGCGACGTGGTCGAGATCCACAGCATCAACCAGTCCCTGTTCGCCTGGGTCTGCTCGGGCACGGTGGGCCTCGCGCCGACCGTGGATCCCGCGGCGTGCGCGTTCACGCTCTTCAACTCCGCGCAGCCATCGGGCGTCGGGCCCTTCGCGCAGGTGTTCAGCTCCGTCCTCGCGGGCGCGGCGGCTGGGCAGGGCCGCTACCGCGCCGTCACCGGGGACTTCCCGCCGCCCCCCTCCGGCACCTCCATCGCCTCCGCGCTCGACGCGGCCTTCGGCGCAGGCGGGACGGATACGCTGTTCGCACCCGGGACGCCGCTCGTCCCGCTCGTGAACGACGGAGCCAACGACGAGGACGAAGGAGCGGCGGTGGCCGGCGGCCTCGATGCCTTCCTGTCGCTGGAGCAGGAGGCGTTCTTCGGCTGCGGCACGTTCTATCTCATCGACTGTGACGTCGACGGGATCGATCTCGCGAACGCCGACGCGAGCGTGCTGCTGCAGTCCTTCCCCTGGTTCGAGGGCACGAAGTTCAACCCGCACTGGGACACCACGAACCCGGCCCTGCCGCAGCCCGGCACGGTGGACGCTCTCTTCAACGACGGGCCCGGTCTCGGCGCCGACGCGACGGACACGCAGCCGGGCGAGCTCGAGACGGGCCCGGCCGGCACCCGCTTCGAGGAGGGGCAGGCCCTCGTGCTGCCGGGCTCCCGCTACGACCCGGTGGCCCTCCTCACGCACTTCTCGAGCTTCGGCGTCGCGGTCGATCCGATGGCGGCGGATCCGGTGGCCGAGGTGGAGCGGCTCTTCACGGAAGTGCTGGCCCTCGACGTCGATCCCTTCGTGCTCGCGAACGTCCAGCAGTACGACGTCTCCGTCGACGGCACGACCGGCTGCACCACCCCGAACGGTTGCCGACGGCAGCCGTTCACGGGCCAGCTCTTCGCGAGCGAGACGGCCATCGCCTCGTGGAACCTGCTGATGCTCGCCGTTGGCCTCGGCGCGCAGGACGACGCGGTCAGCCGCTCCGTCCTGGATCGCGCGAATCCCCTGGCGCTGGGCCGCTGCTCCTACCGGCAGCCGCAGTTCTGCACGCTCGTGTCGGGCCTCGCGAGCCAGGCGCGGAACACCCGCTCGAGCATCCGGGCGGGCGGCAACGGGCGCTTCGGCCGCCGCAACTTCGTGTGGGCTTCGGTGGGCGACGTCGCGCTCCGCTACCAGAAGCGCAACATCGTGGGGTTCTCGATGGACTTCGCCGAGGACGTCACGAAGTCGAGCTGGGGCGTCGAGTTCACCTGGGTGGACGACTCGCTCACGGCGGACAACGCCGACTACGACGGCATCTCGCACGTGGACGAGTACAACCTCACGATCTCCGCCGACCGCCCGACCTTCATCAACTTCCTGAACGCGAACCGCACGTTCTTTCTGAACACCCAGCTCTTCACGAGCTACATCGGGAACTACAGCAAGGACATGCCGCGGGACGGGCCGTGGACCTTCCTCGTGCTCTTCAACATCAACACGGGCTACTTCCAGGACCGCTTCCTGCCGAGCGCCGTCATCGTGTTCGACGTCGCCTCGCAGTCCGCCGCCTTCCTGCCCTCGGTGCAATATCGGCTCACGGAGAACTTCTCGATCACCGTCGGGGCGAGCGTCTTCGCCGGCCGCTTCTCGTCGCGCAAGATGGGCGTGAACCAGCTGTCGGCGCTCGACGAGGACAACCTGAACGACACCGTCTACGTCGAGAACGGCATCTCGCCGGTGCGGGACCTCGACAGCTTCTACGTCCGCATCCGCTACACCTTCTGAGCCGCCCTCAGGCCCGCTCCGCCAGCGCGCGGAGCTTACCCAGCTCGTCCTCGACGTCGAGCACGAGCTCGTGCAGGTCGGGCACCAGCTCGCGGTCGGCGACGAAGCCCCAGGCGAGCGAGCGCTCGTAGCTGAGCAGCGCGATGCCGAGCCCGAGCGTGCCGAGCAGCGGCACGAGCGGGTACGCCTCGAGCATGCGTGCGCCGAGGAGATGGAGCGGTGTGCGCGGCCCCGGCACGTTCGTCACCACCATGTTGAAGGGCGCGGCCTCGCGGAGGTAGCGCGCGGCCAGCGTGATCGGCGTGGGGCCGAGCCACTCGACGAGCCGCGTGATCGTCTCGCCGCCGAGCGCCTCCTGGCGCCGCTTCAGGCGCTCGGTCGTCTCGCGCACGCGCTGATGGCGCCGCCGCCGGTCGCGCTCGCCGAGCGGCAGCGGCACGAACCAGGCCGTCACGCGATTGCCGAGCGTCCCGTGCTCGGCGGCGGCGCGGACGCTCACGGGCGTCATCACCTTGAAGTCGAGGCCATCGACGTCGGTGTGGCGCGCCTGGCGAAGCCAGCGCGACATCGCGCCGGTGACGGCCGTGAGGACGACGTCGTTCACGGTGCCGCCGAGCCGCTCGCGCACGAAACGCAGGTCCGCGAGATCGGTGCGCAGCCAGTCGAAGCGCCGGTGCGGCCCGATCGGCTGGTTGAAGGGCGCGGGCGTCGCGCCGCGCAGGCTGCTCGAGAGCACCCGGGCGGTGGCCTGGACGCGCGCGCGGAGCTCCGCTCGCGCGCCGTCCTCGTCGAGGGCCAGCCGGCGCAGCGCGCCGGCCGCGCGGAGCGGCGCGCGCAGGCGGCGGGCGATTTCGTCGGCCGCATACTCGCGCGCGCTCGGTCCCTGCCGCGGGACGAAGAGCGCGGGCGGATCGATCTTCTCGAGCGGCTCGGGCGTGAGCAGCGCCGCCATCAGATCGACGCCGGAGATGCCGTCCACCATGCAGTGGTGGACCTTGCTCACGAGCGCGACGCGATCGCCAGCGAGCCCCTCCACGAGCCAGAGCTCCCAGAGCGGCTTGGCGAGATCGAGCGGCTGCTCGAGGATGCGCGCGCAGGTGCGCTTCAGGATGCGTTCGTCGCCGGGCCGCGGCAGGCGGCTGTGCCGCAGGTGGAAGCGGAGGTTGAACTTCGCGTCGTCCACCCAGAGCGGGCTCCCGTCGAGCGGGGCCGGCGTGACGCGCTGGCGGTAGCGCGGGATCCGGTGCAGCCGCGAGGCGGTGTACTCGAGCAGGCGCTCGAAGTCGAGCGTGCCGTCCGCGGCACGCAGCGGCCCGGCCTCGAAGAGCTGGACCGCGCCGACGTGCATCGGCGAGGTCACGCCCTCGTAGATGAGGAAGGAGCGGTCGAGCTCGCTCAGCCGTTCGTAGTGCGTCGTGCTCATCGGCGCCGCGGTGCCTCCAGCTTGCGGAGCAGCTCGAGCTCCTCGTGCACGGCGCCGACGAGCTCGTGCAGGTCCGGCAGGGCGTCCCAGTCGGCGTCGAAGCCCCAGAACAGGCCGCCCGCGTAGCTGAACAGCGCGATGCCGAGCGCCTGCCGCGAGAACAGCGGCACGAGGGGATAGATCTCCTGCAGCCGCGCCCCGAGGAGCGCGACGGGCTCCTTCGGCCCGGGCACGTTCGTCACCGTCAGGTTGTACGAGCGGGTCCACGTGCCGAGTCGCGAGAGCTGCGCGAAGAGCGAGGTGGCGGTGAAGTCGGAGAGCGTCTCGAGCAGCTCCGACCCCTCGACGAGATCGCTGCCCTTGAGCCTGCGCGTCTCCTCGATCACCCGCGCGATGCGCCGGGCGGGGTCGCGCTCGTCGACCGGAAGGCGGGCGCGCAGCGTGGCGACGCGGTTGCCGAGCTTTCCGCGCTGGGACGCGCGGCGCACGCTGACCGGCACCATGGCGTGGACGGCGAGCTCGTCCGCCGGTGCGGCGCGCCCGAGCAGGAAGCGCCGCAACGCGCCTGCCGTCAGCGCGAGCACCACGTCGTTCACGGTGCCGCCGAAGCGCTGCTTCACCTCGGCCACGGCCGTGAGATCCATGCGCGTCCAGTCGAAGCGCCGGTGCGGACCGATCTCCACGTCGAGCGGCGTCTCGGACGCGGAGCCGAGCCCGGCGCCGAGCGCGTGTCCGACGGCCGCGACGGCGTGGCCCATGCGCGAGAGCGTGCGGCGCGGCGCGCGCAGCAGCTCGAGCCCGCCGGCGGCGGCGCGGAGGGGCAGGCGTGCGCGGTGCGCGAGCTCGTCGGCGAAAAGCCTGCGCGGGCCCGGCGGCGGCCGCGGCACGAAGCGGGCGCCGCCCCGGCCCGCGCGCGCGTCGGCCGGCACCTTCACGAAGCCGGCCAGCAGGTCGACGCCCGAGATGCCGTCGATCATGCAGTGGTGCGCCTTCGTGATCACCGCGAAGCGGCCGTCCGCGAGGCCCTCCACGAACCACATCTCCCAGAGCGGCCGGCCCCGGTCGAGCTTCTGCGAGAAGATGCGCCCCGCCAGGCGCTTCAGCTGCCGCGCGTCGCCCGGCTCGGGCAGGCTCGTGTGGCGGAGGTGGTAGTCGAGATCGAAGCGCGCGTCGTCGATCCACGCCCAGTGATCGAAGACGGGGACGCGCTCGAGGCGCTGGCGGAAGCGTGCGTTCTCGCGCAGCGCGGGCTCGGCGAGCGCGCAAACCCTCTCCATGTCGAGCCCGCCGTCCGCGCTCCGGAGGGGCCCGGCCTCGAAGAGGCCGACCGTCCCGACGTGCATGTGCACGCTCGGGGATTCGATGGCGAGGAAGGTGGCGTCCAGCGCGGAGAGCCGCTCGGAATGGGAGTACGCCATGCGTGCCTCGGCGCGGGGGGCGGCGCGCGTCCGCCACGCAGCGGCGCGGGCCGGAGCCGGTCCGGCGGGAGGGTAGCCCGGCGCTCCGCCTAGCGCGCGGCGGCGCCCGCCAGCTTGCGCGCGCCGGTCTCGCCCTGCATGTAGTCGCTCGGCGGCTCGACGCGCGCGACGTCGCAGGCGAGCGCCGCGAGCGCCACCGCGCGCGCGACGGCGCGATGCACGTCGCGCCGCAGCGGGTTCGGCACCAGCTCGTTCGGGCCCGCGAGCGAGGCGAGGGTGCGCGCCGCGGCGACGTACATCTCGCGCGTGATGCACTTCGCGCGCGTGTCGAGTGCCGCGCGCAGGATGCCCGGGAAGCCGAGCAGGTTGTTCACGGAGCGCCCGTCGGCCGCGAACGCGGCGCCCGCGGCGAGCGCCGCCTCCGGCGTGATCTCGGGCATCGGGTTCGTGAGCGCGAGGATGCCCTGGCCCTTGCGCACCTGCTCGGGCCGGATCAGGCCCGCGCGCCCGGAGACGGCGATCACCACGTCGCAGGCGCGCATCAGCGCGTCGAGATCGGCGACCACCTCGCCGCCGTTCTTGCGCAGGCGTTCCTGGGCGTCGGGATTCGGGTCGCAGCCGAGCACCGGCCGTTCCACCACGCCCTGGATCATGCGCGCGATCGCGGTGCCCGCGGCGCCGAGCCCGAGCACGCCGACCCGGGCGCGCGACAGATCGAGCCCCGCGCGCGCCATGGCGTTGGTGGCGGCGGCGAGCGCGGCCACGGCCGTGCCGTGCTGGTCGTCGTGCAGCACCGGCATCTGGAGCTCGGCCACCAGCCGCTCCTCGACGTGGAAGCAGGCCGGCGACTCGATGTCCTCGAGCTGGATCGCGCCGAAGCCGCCGGCGAAGCGCTTCACGGTCTCCACGATCGCGTCCGGGTCGCGCTCGGCGAGCACGATCGGCCAGGCCGAGATGCCGACGAACTGCTGGAGCAGGGCGGCCTTGCCCTCCATCACCGGCAGCGACGCGATCGGGCCCACGTTGCCGAGGCCGAGCACGCGCGTGCCGTTCGTCACGATCGCGACCGACTTCGCGCGCGTCGTGAACACGTAGGACTCGTCCGGGTTCGCGGCGATGCTGTTCACGACCTCCGCAACGCCCGGCGTGTAGACGCGGCGGAGGTCGTGGATGCTCTGCACGGGGTGGGTGGCGCGGATCTCGAGCTTGCCGTCGATGTGGAACTCGTGGACGTCGTCGATCACGTCGATCAGCTCGACGTCGGGCGTGCTCTCGATCGCCCGCAGCACGGCGTCGAGCTCGGCGCGGTCCTCGACCAGGATGTCGAGATCGCGCTCGATGTGCTCGGGCCCCACCCAGAGCGTGCGGATGTCGCCGATGTTCGCGCCGGCCGAGCCGATCGCGCCGGCGAGCCGCCCGAGCACGCCCGGCCGGTGTTCGTTGCGGACGCGCAGGGTGCGCAGCAATCGCTCGGCCATGAGGCGCCGGAACGTAACGAAGGGCCATCGGGGTGGCACAGACGGGGTGAGGGGGCTACCGATCCGGCCTCCGGAGGTTCTCGTGGCGGACTTCTCCCCGCTCGCGATCGTGGGCTTCGGCGCCCTGTCGGTGTTGATCCTCTGCTGGCTCGCGACGTCCTTCACCGCGCCGGGTCGCGTCCGCGACCGCGTCGCGTGGGTGGGCGCGACGGCGATGTACGTCGCCTTCGGCTGCCTGTTCCTCTCGCTGTTCCTGCGTTCGCGCGCGAACGACAGCCTCGTCGGCACGCTGGGCTTCGGCTTCCTGCTGCTCTTCTTCACGGCCGGCTTCGTCCTCGCCGTGCACCGGCTCGTGCGCGCGTTCGCCGGCCGGAGCGGCGGGAAGGTCGAGTCCGCCACGAACTGATCCGGGCCGGCCCCGGCGGCGGCCCGGGAGTCAGGGGCGGGCGGCGAGTCGGAAGTCCGCGTAGCGGGCCCGTGCGCGCAGGCAGCGGTCGTCCGTGTCCGTCATCAGCGCGAGGAAGAGCGGGGCGGGCGGCGCGCGGTCGAAGGCGCGCCGGTAGTCGGCGAGCAGGTCCGCCTCGACCTCCACCCAGCCCGCCGGCGCGGAGGCGGCGCTCGTGGCGACGATCATGCGCGAGGCCGCGGTGTACGGGTTCGGCCAGCGCGCGCCGACGGGCTCTCGCGCCGCCCACACGTAGGTGAGCGAGGCGCCGGGCGTCTCTGCGCCGTAGACCGCGGTCGCGAGCCGGCGGCGCGCGCGCTCGAGGAGGCTCGCCCGCTCCGGCTCGAACGGGAAGGCCACGTAGACCCGCGCCGCGAAGTCGTCGCCGCCGCGGCTGCGCTCGTCCGCGGGCGCGAGCCCCGCCTCGACCCGCCAGCGCCAGCGGAGGAGCGGCGTCTCCGCGAGGTCGACGTCGCGGAGCGGCAGCAGCAGGGCCGACGCGCTGCACTCGCTCTCGGCGCGCAGCACGGGGCGCCCGTCCTCCCGCACCGTCGCGTAACGGGTGTGGCGCTCGATCCGCGGGAATGCGAGCGGCTGCCAGGCGTCGGATCCCGGAGCGGGAAGGCTCCGCTCCTCCGCCGCGGCGGGCAGCACGAGCCACAGCGCCGCGAGCGCGAGCCATGCCCCCATCGCGCGAGGGTAGCCGCCGGCGGCGCGCCCTCGCGCGCGCGAGCGCCCCTCAGCGGTAGTCGTGTGCGGCGGGCACCTCGCCCGCCGCACCGGCGCGGAGCGGGCGCACCTCGCGCACGCGCACGTGGATCACGCCGTCCACGTTCTGCACGGGGCCGGCGATCTCGACGAGGGGGGCCGCGTGGAGCGGGCCGCGCAGCCGCTCGAACTGGTCGGGGGTGAAGACGCCGTTCGCGGTGCCGGTCTCGTCCTCGAGCGTGACGAAGCAGAAGCCCTGCGCCGAGCCGGGCCGCTGGCGCACGATCACGTGGCCGGCCACGCGCACGAAGCGGCCGTTCGGAGCGGCGCGCAGCTCGTGTGCCGAGAGCACGCCGCGCTTCGCGAGCGCGGCGCGGAGGTGTGCCATCACGTGCGGGCCCGTGGTGAGGCCCGTGCTCCGGTAGTCGGCGAGCGTGGTCTCGAGCGGCCCGAGCGCTTCGAGCGGGCTCGGCGCGTCCGCGTCGGGCGGCGGGACGCCGGCGAAGAGCGAGCGCGGGTCGCGCTCGAGCGCGGCGACCTGCCAGAGCGCCGAGCGGCGCTCGGACGCCGCGGGGTCGATGCCCGCGAGCGAGCCCGCCTCGGCCAGCGCGGCGAGCTCGTGGCGCTTCGGCGCGGCGCGTGCCGCGAAGTCCGCGAGGGTGGCGAAGGGCGCCGCCGCGCGCGCCGCGACGAGGCGCGCGCCGGCGTCGGCGGAGAGGCCGCGCACGTAGCGCAGCCCGAGTCGCACTTCGGGGCGGCCAGCGAGCCAGGGAGCGGAAGCGTGCCCCTGGCCCGCCCCTCCCCGCGCCCCTGCTCCCCCGTTTCCTTCCAACGTGCACTCCCACGCCGAGCGCGCCGCGTCGATCGGGCGCACGACGACGCCGTGGCGCTCGGCGTCCTTCACCAGCGTGGCCGGGCTGTAGAAGCCGAGCGGCCAGGCGTTCAGCATGCCGGCCAGGAATGCGGCGGGGTGGTGCGCGCGCAGGTACGCGGACGCGTACGCGATCAGCGCGAACGAGGCCGAGTGCGATTCCGGGAAGCCGTAGAGCGCGAAGGAGGTGATGCCGCGGACGATCTCCTCCTGCGCCTCGCCCGTGATGCCGCGCTCCGTCATCCCGCGGCGCAGCTTCCGCTCGATCTGCACCATGCGGTCCTCGGAGCGCTTGAAGCCCATCGCGCGGCGCAGCTCCTCGGCCTCGCCGCCCGTGAAGCCAGCCGCCGTCATCGCGATCCGCAGCAGCTGCTCCTGGAAGATCGGGACGCCCAGCGTACGGGCGAGGATCGGCTCGAGCGAGGGGTGCGGGTAGACCACGGGCTCGCGGCCCGCGCGGCGGTTCAGGTACGGGTGCACCATCTGCCCGACGATCGGCCCGGGCCGGATGATCGCGATCTCGACGACGAGGTCGTAGAAGTTCCGGGGCTTCATGCGCGGCAGCGTCGCCATCTGTGCGCGGCTCTCGATCTGGAACACGCCGACGGTGTCGGCGCGCTGGATCATGTCGTAGGTCTTCGGGTCGTCGGGCGGGAGGTGCGCGAGGTCGAGGGCGATGCCCTCGTGCGCGCGGATCAGCGGCAGCGTCCTTTCCAGCGCGTCGAGCATGCCGAGGCCGAGCAGATCGATCTTGATGAGCCCGAGGTCCGCGCAGTCGTCCTTGTCCCACTGGATCACGCGCCGGCCGGGCATCGCGGCGGGCTCGATCGGCACCACCTCGTCGAGGCGCCCGGCCGCGATCACGAGGCCGCCCGTGTGCTGGCCGAGGTGGCGCGGCAGGCCCTACGCCTGGCCGGCCAGCTCGAGGAGCAGCCGCACGCGCGGCGCGGCAGGGTCGGCGCCTGCGCTGCGGAGCAGCGCCTCGACGTCGTCGAGGTCCTCGCGGAAGCGCAGCTGGTGCAGGTGCTTCGCGATCCGGTCGAGCTGCCCCTCCGCCATGCCCAGCACCTTGCCCATCTCGCGGAAGGCCGAGCGCGTGCGGTAGGTGACGACGGTCGCGGTCATGCCGACGCCGTGCGGGCCGTAGCGCTCGTAGACGTACTGGAGGACCTTCTCGCGCGGGTCGCCGGACGGCAGGTCGAGGTCGATGTCGGGCCACTCGCCGCGCTCCTCCGACAGGAAGCGCTCGAAGAGCAGCCCCATCGCGATCGGATCGACCGCGGTGA
>Ga0075327_1000597_pt1 | contig 10320 bp, 6 predicted proteins | sample MayberrySE_Catta_2_FD_120056 | JGI IMG/M metagenome (GOLD analysis project Ga0075327, IMG submission 120056) | Natural and restored wetland microbial communities from the San Francisco Bay, California, USA, that impact long-term carbon... | ecosystem: Environmental > Terrestrial > Soil > Wetlands...
ATTTCCGATCAATCGAGAGAACGTCGATGTCACAGGAATTAGTCCTGATCGTTGAGGACAACGAAAAGAATCGTAAGCTCATCCGGGACCTGCTTCAGGCCAAGGGGTATCAGACCATTGAGAGTGACGCAGCAGAGGACGGGATAAAGCTGGCGCAAGAAAGAAAACCGGCTCTCATTCTGATGGACATCCAACTGCCGGGTATGGACGGCGTTACCGCCTTGAAGCAGCTTAAAGCTGCGCCGGCTACCCAAAACATTCCCGTCATGGCGATTACGGCATCGGCGATGACGTACAACCGGGTATCCATGCTGGCCGAGGGATTCGACGGCTATCAGATCAAGCCGTTTAACCTGAGCGAGTTCCTCGCCGATGTTGCCCGGCTGATCGATCAGAACCAACCTTAGCGGTTTTACTTTGTCACAACTTTGCCGGAACCATTTGCTCGAATCGGTTCGAATCGGTAAAATCGCCCGGCTACGACGCCCGTCAAACGCTTGAATCGATACACATAGCGACAAATGGTGTCATATAGTCCCGCACCAGTCGCAGGACTGAAAATCCTCGTGCCGGGCGGCGCGTGTCCGTCATTACCAACCAACAGTGTTCGCGCCAAATTGAACTGAATTCTCCATCGAACGAATCTTGTGAGATTTGTCCGTTGCGTCTCAATTCAATCCTGCCGGCTTTTTCAGCATTCGCGACGGAGATAGGCGGGGTATCGTTGGCAATATACGCAATGTTTGCCAGCGCATGTTTTTCATTGTAGGTCGTGAACAAGACATAGGGTTATCAGCTTTCACTTGACTATTCGGGTCTAAGTAGCGCGAGGACGACTCGGTCGTGTCGGCGGAAACGCTAACCGAATTGGCAATTCAGGCAGCCCTCGATCGGTGCGTCGCTGCCGGTTCACCGGGTGCAATCATGGCGATCGATGCACCGTCGCTGGGGATTGCCTTCTCCCGAACGAGCGGGCTGTTTGCTAGAGGCCAATCGCGCCTGCTGCGACCAGAGGATCCGTTTCGAGCTGCAAGTGTGACCAAGGCTGTAACTGCCGCCGCCGCAGTTCGCCTGGCCGCCGAAGGCCGCTGGTGTTTGGATAGCCCGGTCACACCGTTCCTTCCGCCACACGTCGTCGCGTTGCTACGTAATCTTGAAGGTCTTCCAACGGTCGATGCCCTAACTCTCCGTCGGCTGCTAAACCACACGAGCGGGCTGCCCGATTACTTCTTCCACGAACAATTTCAGGCGCGCGTGCGGGCGGATCCAGACCGGATGTGGCGGCCGGTGGAGCTGGTTGAGGCGGCAGTCGAAGTGAAGCGGCTCGCCTTCCTGCCCGGGACTGATTTCTCGTACGGAGATACTGGTTACGTGCTCGTGGGTCTCGCTATCGAGCGGCTCACCGATCGCCCTCTCGCCGATGCCTACCGATTGCTGGTCTTCGTCCCGCTGATGATGGAAGCAACTTACCTCGAGTGGCACGAGCCGCGACGGGGCTCCGACCTGTCTCATCATTATGACGGAGATCGGGATCTGCTGACCTTGAATACGTCATTCGACTGGGCCGGGGGTGGACTTGTCACAACGGCGGGTGATCTCGTTAAGTTTCTCCGAGGGCTCTTCGGCGGGGCACTATTCGATGAGAGTTGGTTGATGGAACTCACTAGCTGGCGCGACGGACTGCGATGGCCGCCCAACAGCTCCGCGCGGTATCTACGTTACGGCCTCGGGCTAGGGATGAATCTGGCATGTGGTGAGGAGATCGTCGGTGCTACCGGCGTATGGGGGGCGTTCGCATACTTCTGGCCAGCGGGCGGGGCCGCTATCGCCGGAACGGTCAACTTGCGTGGCGTCGAGCGCTCACCGTTGCTCGATTCCGCCGTCTGTGCCCTTCAGAAAGTCCGCAGTGATCGCGCGGCCGCGCCGCCGAGTTAAATGCGACCACCGCCCAACAAACGCTCGCAGCTGAGCAACTACTCGATCTAGGACAGATTCGTCTTAGGGCTATGGACGAAGCCGGTATAGACGTCAGGTGATCGCTCTCACGGCGCCAGGTGTTCAAGTATTCGATGCGGATACTGCTTCCGGACTCCCGCAAGAGGCAAATGATGTCCTCGTTGAAGCTGTCCGTAAGTATCCGTCACGCTTTACGGGACTTGGGCGGCGTGAGCGGCGGGAATACAGCGACTACGTCCCGTTAAGCTAGGCAGACGTTCCGTTGATCGTGGATTTCCTAGCTTGAAATGGGTGCAAGGACATACAACGAGTAACTAAGTTGATACACCCCATAGCAAAACGACTAGGGTCTTTCGATACCACGGCGCGCGCCTCGGTTTTCTCTTTGCTGCAGGCCTGGCCCAATCCATGGCTTAACTGGTAACGCCGTCTTGGGTTGCTTCTAGGGTCCACCAATAACCATCCAGCATTTGACTAAAGTCCCAGTTCCTCTCACTGGCTCGACTGACTGCATCAACCAAATTAATGGGTCGCCGAACGTCGTCGGAATTGGCAACTAAGGTTTTCGTAATTAATAATCGAGGCTGTTGATTTGAAGACATAATTACTGCCCTTCAATGTCTGGCGTTGGCACAAAGCTCGAAGCCCCTCGCAAAAACCACTCTGAAATTCGACGTGTCCCTTTTCGCTTAGATTCAAACGATGGGTTGACTTAGAAACTGCATGCTGGGTAACTTGGATCGCACCAAGCAAAGCACCCATAGGTCCGTTGTTTTTTATTTGCGGTATTCGCTTTACGAGGTGCGTTCGCTGCGATTCTGATCACCGCTACATCGGACCATCCGGAGAGAAACTTTGAAGATATTGGAACGGAAGCGCTTGCCCTTCGGCGCGCTGGCGAACACGGCGACGATCATATCCCTGATTGCGTGTTACGCCACCAGAATCCGAATTTGGATTCCGGCCTTAGACGAACCAATCAAAAATTGGGTTAATATTCATCTCCAAGCGGCGATCATTGTAGCCGCGGCCGGCGCAGCGGTAGTCGGGCTTGCGCTGGACCGCCGACATCATCAAAGTGTGCTTCCGTTGGCTGTAGGTGCGGTTGGCTTCGCACTGATCGGATGGTCGATGTACGCGCCATTTGGCAGGATCGAAGATACCGTAGGATTTGTCCTGCTTGTCACGGCGGTATTTCTCAACCAGACAAAGGCTCTTCGGCAACTGACCATGAGCTTACAATCTCAAAGAGCCGAGATCGAGCAACAGAACACGCTCTTGGAACAACAATCCCGCCAGCTAGCCGAATGGAACCAGACCCTGTCGCTACGGGTCGAAGAACAGGTTTCTCACATAGAGCGGCTGGGGCGCTTCAAGCGCTTTTTCTCGCCGGAGCTGGCCGATCTCATCCTCGGAGGTGGTACCCAAGATCCCCTGCAAATCCATCGTCGTGAAATCGCGGCGCTGTTCCTCGACCTACGCGGTTTTACGGCGTTCGCCGACCGCACGGAGCCGGAGGAGGTCATCGAGGTTTTGAATGAATATCACGCGGCCATCGGCGAACTGATCGGCGAGTACGGAGGAACGCTGGAGCGCTTCACTGGTGACGGCATCATGGTCTTTTTCAATGATCCCATCCCGGTGCCAAACCCGCTTGAGCGCGCCATTCGTCTGGGATTGTCCATGCGCGACCGGGTCGGCGTCTTGGCACAACGCTGGGATCGTCGGGGTTATGACCTAGGCATGGGCATCGGTATTGCTCTGGGGTATGCCACCATAGGGGCCATCGGTTTCGAAGGCCGCTGGGACTATGCTGCGATTGGACGGGTGCCTAACCTCGCCGCACGCCTGTGTGCGGAGGCGCAGTCCGGACAGATCCTCATCAATCAACCGAGCCTTGACGGCTTAGAAAATCTGTTTGTCGTCGAGCCGGTCGGCGACCTTAGTTTGAAAGGGTTTCAACGTCCTGTGCCGGTGGCAAACATTGTGGGCGTTAACGCTGCAACGCAGGGTCATCGCGCTTAGGATGGCCGCACTGCGCTCGTACGTGTGGGAACTTTCGCCTGGCTATGCAATGTCGCTAAGGAAGATCGCCGCGCTGAAGCTCGGGAGCGAATTCGGTTCTCACTTCCCATTGCGAAGGATGGGTCTATCCACCTCATTGCCCGTGCATGGGCCGCTCGAGGACGCAAGGAGTAGGCTACGGCCCAAACAGAGGCTGCACCCGACGCGCTTCGCAGTGCGGGTGAGTCGTCACGTTAAGCCTCTGATTGAGTTGAATTCTCCTTCAAAGCATTTTCTACGTGAGATCGAACTGAAGCGTCGTTCAGTTCAATCCAGCCGGTATCGCTGTTCTTGACGCTGTCAGCTCCCCGGGGCTAAGTTAGCGGCACCGTCTTTAAGATTTCGACGACAATTTGGGATGGTCGATATGGAATGCCTTCAATGCGAGGCCCAAAATCCGGGCGACGCCGTATTCTGCGAGAACTGCGGCTCCCGGCTTGAAGTCGTCTGCCCAAATTGCGGTGGGGCAAACCGGCTCGGCGCGAAGTTTTGCAAGAAGTGCGGACAGCGACTGCTCGAAGCTGCGCCGGCATCGCTAACCTCGGGAAAGTTCAGTTCCGTCGAGACTTACACTCCCAAGCATCTCGCCGAAAAAATTCTCAATTCTAAAAACTCGCTTGAAGGCGAACGCAAGCAGGTCACGGTGTTGTTCGCCGATATCAAGGGATCGATGGAACTGCTGGCCGACTACGATCCCGAAGAGGCGCGCAAACTGCTTGATCCAATCATAGAGCACATGATGGAAGCAGTGTACCGCTATGAGGGGACAGTCAGCAATTTAATGGGCGACGGGATCATGGCGCTCTTTGGCGCGCCACTTTCTCATGAGGATCACGCGGTGCGGGCCTGCTACGCGGCGCTCCGAATCCAGGAGTCGGTGAAGCGCTATGCGGACGGAGTGCGGCGGACGGGAGGTGTGCCGATTCAAACCAGAGTGGGGTTGAATTCCGGAGAAGTGGTGGTCGGTTCAATCGGGAACGATCTAAAGATGGATTACACAGCAGTCGGGCCGACGGTGCATTTGGCTGCGCGCATGGAGCAGATGGCGACACCGGGATCGGTTTTGATGACACCGAATGCTCTTCGTTTAGCTGAGGGTTATGTTCAGGTGAGGCCTCTCGGTCCGGTCAACGTAAAGGGATTAACTGAGCCGTTGGAAGTATATGAAATTACCGGAGTTGGAGCCGCACGTTCTCGGCTGCAAGCCGCAGCGGCGCGCGGGCTCACGCGCTTTGTCGGGCGCGATGCTGAAACCGAGCAGCTTCGAAAAGCACTAGTACAAGCGCGAGCAGACCATGGTCAGGTGGTCGGTGTAGTAGGAGAACCTGGTCTTGGTAAGTCACGGCTGTTCTTCGAGTTCATCCACTCGCATCGAACCCAGGGGTGGCTAATCCTCGAAAGCGGTTCGGTCTCCTATGGAAAAGCCACACCCTATTTGCCGGTCATCGATCTCCTCAAAGCCTACTTTAAAATTCAGGACCGCGACGATCAGCGAGAGATTCGCGAGAAGGTGACCGGCAAGCTGCTCACCCTGGATAAATCACTGGAGTCCACGCTGCCAGCCTTCCTGACCCTTTTAGATGTACCTGTCGATGACCCCATGTGGCAGGCACTCGATCCTTTCCAACGCCGCCAGCAGACTCTTGGCGCCGTCAAGCGGCTGCTGCTTCGAGAGAGTCAGGTCCAGCCTCTGATCCTGCTATTCGAGGATCTTCACTGGATCGACTCCGAGACCCAGGCGATGCTGGAGAGCTTAGTGGAAAGTCTCCCGACGAGCCGGCTCCTCCTGCTGGTCAACTATCGTCCAGAATACCAGCACGGTTGGGGAAGCAAGACTTACTACACTCAACTCAGGCTTGATCCGCTGCCGCCTGAGAGCGCGGGGGAGATACTCAATTCAGTTCTGGGGAATGACCACGGACTTCAGTCCCTCAAAGAGCTTTTGATCGAACGAACAGAAGGGAACCCTTTTTTTCTTGAAGAGAGCGTCCGAACCCTGGTGGAGACAAGAGTTCTGTCGGGTGAGCGAGGGAATTATCACCTGGAGAAAAAGCTCGAGAGCACACAGATGCCGGCTACGGTTCAAGCCGTGCTTGCCGCGCGAATCGACCGGCTCCCGCTTGAGGAAAAGCAGCTCCTTCAATCAGCCGCGGTCATCGGCAAGGATGTTCCCTTTCCTCTCTTGCACGCCATCACCGTGTTATCTGACGAGGAACTCCGTCGCGGTCTTACCCACCTCCAAGCGGCGGAGTTCCTTTACGAGACCAGCCTCTTTCCCGATCTGGAATACACTTTCAAGCACGCGCTCACCCACGAGGTGGCGTATGGAAGCCTTCTCCACGAGCGCCAGGGCGCTCTTCACTCGCGGATCGTGGAAGCCATCGAGACGCAATATCCCGATCGGCTGATCGAGCAGGTCGAGCGTCTTGCGCATCACGCAGCGCGGGGGAAGGTATGGGACAAGGCTGTGACCTATCTTCGCCAGGCGGGCGCCAAGTCGGACGAGCGCTCGGCGAATCGAGAAGCGGCATCGTACTTCGAGCGAGCGCTGACCGCCCTGGCGCATCTGCCTGACGATCGCGAGACGCGTGAGCAGGCTATCGATCTCCACTTCGACCTTCGTATCTCGCTGGCGGTGCTCGGGGAACGCGAGAGATTTCTTGAACACCTGCGCGCAGCCGAAGCCCTGGCAAATGCTTTAGGGGATGACCGCCGGCTGGCGCGGGTTAGTGTTTACATCGCGAGGGAGCTCTCGCTGCAAGGTGAGTATGAACAAGCCGTCACGGCCTGTGAACGGGCAATCGCAATGGCCAGAACCCTAGATGACTACGGTCTGGAGGTTATCGCAACTAATTTTATGGGCAACTCTTACTATTGCTTGGGCAATTATTCTAAAGCAGTAGAGGCGCAGGGACGCAACCTGGTTCCCCTTGACAACCCAGTGGTTCGTGAGCGCTTTGGAGCGATCAACCTTCCCTTCGCGAACTCGCGGACCTCGCTGGCCTTAGCGCTGGCTGAGCGCGGGGAATTTGTCGAAGCCATCACCCGCGGTACTGAGGCGATCCAGATAGCCGAGGCAGTAGGCCATTCCTTCAGCGTTGCCGAGACGTATCGAAGGATGGGTCATCTGCACTTCAGGCGGGGAAATCTTCACAAGGCAACTCTTGCCCTCGAGCACGCCCTGGAGACCTGTCAGCAGGTGGACAGCCCGCCTCTCTTACACGCAGTGGGGTCCACTCTAGGCTACGTCTATGCGCTCTCCGGCCGCAGTGATGAGGTCATTCCACATCTGGAGGAGGCCGTCGAGCGCCCCGTGATGGCCGGAAGCAATGAGGGCCAAGCCTCGCAGATCATCTGGATGAGCGAAGCGTATCTGTTGGCTGGGCGGGAAGCGGATGCCCATGCGGCCGCACAGCGCGCCCTGCGTCTCGCCCGTCAGCACAAAGAGAGAGGACATGAAGCCTACACTCTTCGGCTCCTTGGCGAGATCGCGGCGCGCGAAGATCCCCTTGATGTCGAGAAGGTGAAAAACCACTATCGCCAAGCTCTCGCGCTCGCTGAAGAACTCGGCATGCACCCGCTCATCGCGCACTGCCACGTTACTCTGGGCAAACTGTACCGGCGGATAGGGAGCCGACAACAAGCTGAACAACATCTCACTACTGCGACGGCAATGATGCGGGAGATGGAAATGGGACTCTGGTTGGAGGAGGCGGAGGCGGAATTGAAGCCTTTGGGCTTCTAATTGAACTGAATTTTCCATCAAGCCAATATTCTCGGCAATCGAATTGAAGCGTACAGTTCAACCCTGCGGGAACTTCGCGCTGGTCTGGCCGAAATATGCCGCCGTTCGTTAGGGAGATAACCCGACTCCCCGGTCGGCCTATGCCGCAAATTCCAATATTGACAAGACTCGGTTAGCTAATGGATATTGAACAAATCCAACAAAGACTACTGCCACCTGTCACCGACCAAAGGAGGAATATGACGTGGATACGATAGACCAGAACGATGCCTGCACCGTTACTTCGCTGGACGATCTCGCGAAAATTTATGCCAAGCCGTTGCCCCACGTCGCCACCAAGGAAACCGACCACATCACCGAGGTCGGGCGCGCCTTCATCGCGGCATCGCCGTTCCTGATGCTCGCCACCTCGAATGGGACCAGCATCGACTGTTCGCCCAAGGGCGATGCGCCGGGCTTCGTGCAGCTGCTCGACGACCGCACACTGCTGATCCCCGACCGGCCAGGCAACAACCGCATCGACGGAATGAAGAACCTGCTCGTTAATCCGAAGGTCGCACTCATTTTCATGGTTCCGGGATCGAACGAAACCTACCGCGTGACTGGCAGTGCGACGATCAGCACGGACCCGGAGTTGCTAAAGCGATTCGAGGTGCAAGGCAAGCCGCCGCGCGTGGTCATGGTCGTCGCTGTCGACGAAGCCTTCAATCACTGTCCCAAAGCCTTAGTGCGGGCGAAGCTGTGGGATGCGACCGCGCGGCCGAGCGGCGCGCCGAGCCACGGCGACTTCGCCGCCGCCCGCGACGGCAAGGATGCTGCCTACGCCAGGGATTATAACGAGAAGTATGCCGAGCGCCTGAAGACCGAGCTTTACTGACCAGGCTACGAAACGGGAGGCGGCGACCAGAAATCCGGTCCGCTGTAGGTGACTATATCGCTGCGCGTGTCGATGAACTCACTGTGATCACGCCAGAAGTACTCTACAACTTTGAGCTCGCCTTAAGATATCTATCATGGCCCGACGACAATTTGGGATGTCGTAGCCATGATCCATCCCCCTTTTGAATCAACCTGGACGACCCTTTTACCATTTCGCCATGAAGTATCAAGGAAAAGAGTCATCTGGCTGATTAGTCCAATTTGAACTCCTCCCGCAATTGATTCCACGTCGCCAAATTGGCCAGCCGCTGCAAAACGGTCGTGGTCGGCGGCAAGATCGGGAAATCGTACCGATCCATGCGCGCAAGCGCGTCTTCCGCCCGGATCCACAGACTGTGCGTGACCTCCTCGGATCGGGTGAGCGGTATCTGCTTGGCAGGCAATGCCGCCACATAAAAGCGGGTATCGAAACGCATCGAATAGATTGCCGGCGTCACCCGGTGGTCGAAATAGACAACCCGGGCCAGATCGCAAAAGATATTCTCAGACTCCAAAAAAGCGCCGAAATCGAGCTGCTCTCGTACGATCGCCTGGCGAGAGCGCTCGATCCGCTGCTTGACTGTTAGGTCGCCAAGTTCGATTTCACGCCCTCCTTCATCGACGCAGAGAAGCACGCCGACTTCTTCGAACAACTCGCGCACAACGGCGACCCAGTAACCAAGGGCTTCGTCGGGGCTGTGCTGGCTCGCAAGGATCTTGCGCGCCTGCTCGCTAGAGAGGCCGCGACATCTTTGCAGTACTATTGGTGAATAATCCGAAGCGTGGACCGTGCCACCTGGAAAAACATAGAAGCCGCCGAGAAAACGCATCTCTTCCGGCCGGCGCGTCAAAAGAACTTCGAAACCACCACTCTCGGCAGAACGAACCAACACGACCGTTGAGGCGAAGCGGGGAACTACCATATTTTGCGCTCTTAGCGCAGTAAGGAGTGAGTCGTCAGGAGTGAGGGATCCGCACTCCTTACTCTTTACTCCTTACCCTCATCCTATTTCCTGCCGATCTCCCTCAGCAGCTTTTCCCATTTTTCATTTTCTTTTTCGTACTGCATCGCGCTCATGCCCGCTTCCGCGTAAAAACGCGTGAAGTCAGGTTTATTCAAGGCGCTGTCGAGACCGAACTTGCCGAGAAACTTCTGCCCCTCGGGACTGAGCAAGAAATCAGCGAACAGCAGAGCGGAATGCGGATGCGGTGCATTCGCCGGGATGGCAACGCCGCCGGCATTGGTCGGAACCAACTCCATCGGAACCCACTTGATGGGCGCCCCTTTCGCTATAGAAACACGCGAATGGCTCAAGAACACGGTCGGGGACACGCCCAACTCGCCCGAGATCACCATATCGAGAATCGCCCGGCCGGAAACAGAATGTAAGCTGATCTGCTGCGCCTTTAGTTTTTGAACGAATTCGGGGCCCTTCGCCTTGAGCATCGCCGCAACTATCCGTGATCCGGTATCGCTTGTGGCAAAGCCAATCCTGTCCTTAAGCTCAGGCTTCAGCAGATCATCGAAACCCTTGGGCACGGCGGCTCCCTTGACGGAATCGGTATTGTAGGCGAGGCCGATATACGATTCCCGGTCGGTCGTCCAGTAAACGAGACCGTTGCCCGCGTTCTCTTTG
>Ga0075327_1000598_pt1 | contig 10317 bp, 13 predicted proteins | sample MayberrySE_Catta_2_FD_120056 | JGI IMG/M metagenome (GOLD analysis project Ga0075327, IMG submission 120056) | Natural and restored wetland microbial communities from the San Francisco Bay, California, USA, that impact long-term carbon... | ecosystem: Environmental > Terrestrial > Soil >...
CCCGTGGAGAAGCCCGGCCAGGGGCTCGCGGAGTAGCGGCGCTCGAGCGCGGCGTCGAGCACCGCCTCGAGGCTCGCGTCCGGCGCGGCGGCGAGCGACTCGGCCACGAAGCGGGTGAGCGGATCCGGCCCGTTCGCCGCCGTGTCCGCGAGGGCCTCGGGGGCGCTGCCGGCGAGCTTCTCGTGGAGCGTCGCGATCGCCTCGAGGTAGCTCGCGAGCGCGCGCAGCTTCGCGGTCGAGCCGAGGTCGAGCTTCACGCCCTCGTTCACGTCGAGCGCGCCCGCGGAGCTGTCGGCGAGCACGCGCAGCCGGTTCGTCCCGGCCACGCGCTCGTAGAGCGCGAAGCTGTAGACGACCCGCGAGGGGTCCGCGTTCTCGAGCAGCCCCTTCGTGCGCAGCCCCGCGGCCGCCACCACCTCCGGATCCGCGAGCGCGGCGAGGCGCGCCTCGATCTCGCTCTGGAGCGCGGCGTCGAGCGAGCTGGACACCTCGAGGTCGAGCCGGTCGAGCGCGTAGTAGTCCGGGAGCGAGAGCGCCCCGACGAGCCAGCGCCGCACGGGCTCGGCGGGGCCCGCGAGCGTCGGCTCCAGCGCGGGCGGCGCCACGCGCTTCGGCCGCGCGAGGAGCGCCGCGTCGCGGAGCTCGCGCGAGATCACGCCCTCCTTCGCGAGCCGGCGCAGGTAGCGGTCCGCGAGCGCATCGAGGGCGCTCGGACGCTCGCGCAGGTACTCGGTCGGCCGGCGCGTCGCGAGGAGCAGCGAGAGCACCTGGCGGTACGCGTTCGCCTGCTCGGCGAGATCCGCGGCGTCGCGCGGATCGACCCGCGCCGCGAGCAGCTCGTTCGTGCGCGCGAAGTCGGCCGCGTACCAGGTCTCGAGGCCCGCCGCGAGGCCGAGCACCTCGCCGCGCGGCGCGGCGCCGGCGAGCGGCAGCGAGTTCAGGTAGTCGCGCAGGATGGTGCGCCGCACGGCGCGCGTGTCCTCGCCGTCGCGGTACGCGCGCAGGCTCGCCGAGCCGATCTGGCGCAGCTTCTCGAGCGGCGAGTGCGTGCGCCCGCCGGGAGAGTGGCGGTACTTCTCCATCTGCGTGGCGAGCGTGCTGCCGCCCGGCCCGCGGCCGTCCCCATTGCTTCCGCCGAGCTGGAACAGCGCCGCGCGCGCGAAGCGGTCCCACTCGATGGCCGGGTTGCGGCGCGGCTCGGGGTCGAGCAGCTCCCGGTTCTCGACGAAGAGCAGCGTGTCGCGCACGAGCGGCGGGACCGCCGAGAAGGCGGCGTAGCCCTGCGCGGGCTCGACCACCGCGAAGACGGGCGCGCCCGCCCGGTCGCGGACGACGAGCCCCGTGCGCGTCTTCTCGTGGTACGGGGGTGACAGCCCGAGCGCGGTGAGCCGGGCGAGGGTCGGCGACAGGCGCGTCTGCTCGGTGACGCGGAAGCCGTCGCGCGCGAGGCGCGCCGTCCACGCCGGGATGCGCACGTAGCCGAGGCGCACGTCGTAGGGTCCGTGCCGGGGCGCGCGGAAGCTCGGGCTCGGGCCGGCGCCGAGCGCGAAGCCGAGGCGCGCGTGGAGCGGTGCGAGCAGCCGCGCCTGGAGCGCCGAGGTGCGCGCCTCGCGCGCCGCGACGGTGCCGAGCGCGAGCGCGAGCACGAACCACGCGAGCAACGGCAGCGAGCGGCGGAGCGCCGCGCGCACGAGGCGCACGAGTCGCTCGTACACGGCGGCGGCGCCGTCCGCCGGGCGCGGCCACGGCCTCCGCGCCGGGAGGGCGGCGGCTTCGGCGAGATCGTCCGGGCGGGGGGTGGTCGCGCTCATGGCGGCGCCAGGCGCATCCTCTCCCGGAAGGGCGGCCTCCCGAGCGATCGTCGTTCCAGTCCCAGGCTCGGTCTCGGCGCGCAACGGCTCACGGCCCCACCATACGTGGCCCGCCGGGGCGCCTGGGAGACGTGCTTCACCCGGCCCCCGGCCCCGCCGTCAAGGCCCCGCTTCCGCTGCACTTTTCCCGCCACCGCCGAGTCTCCCCGCGCGCCCGGGCGGCGCGCGCCGGCCGCCTCGCGCTCATTTCGATGCAGGCAGCCGGCAAGAGAGTGCGCCTCGAAGCGCCTTCGCGCTAATCGCGGCTCTTCCAGAAACGTTGCCAGCTCGCGAGGCTCTCCGGGACGGTGCCCCAGCCGGTCTGGCGGCGCGGCCACTCGGCCGGCGGCAGCCCGAGCGGGCTCTGGCCGAGCTCGGCCCCGTAGACGAGCAGGTGCCGGCGGCGGACGAAGAGCCAGCGCCCGCTTCGCCGCTCGTAGCGGTCGTGGTACTGGATCAGCTGGACGATCCAGCGCGTGCTCTCGCGTCCGCCTTCCTGGCTCTCGCCGCGGCAGTAGACGACGCCCGTCGCGTGCTCGTCGTCTTCGAAGTCGACGACGTGGCTGCCGACCTGGAGGAACGAGACGCCGGTGGCGCGGAGCTGGCGGTCGAAGTCGGCGCGCAGCGCCGCGTGGCCGCTGCCCTCGCGCCCGACGCGCACGTCCGGCACGAACAGCTCCACCAGCCGGTCGAGGTCGCGCGCGTCGACGTAGACGGCGTAGCGGTGCGCGAGCTGCTGGATCTCGACGGTGGCGAGAAGGCGCTCGGCGTCGGTCACGCGCGCAGTCTACACCGCCCTCGCGAGGCTCCGGGCGCCGCTCAGGGCGAAGCGGCCCGGGCCGCTCAGGGCGAAGCGGCCCGGGCGATGGCCACCTCGAAGATGCGGCCGCGACGCGTGCGGCGAACCGTGAGCTCCCAGCCGCCCTCGCGGTAGCGCGCCCCGGTCCTGACGGGCTTCGGAAGTCGCTCCGCCAGCCAGCTCGACAGCGTGCCCCGGGCCGCGCCGGCCGGCAGGCCGAGGCGCTCCAGCACCTCGGCGGCGCGCACGCCGCCGCCCACCATGAGCATGCCGCCGGAGAGCGTGTGGAGCCCGCGCGGCAGCCGGTCGAACTCGTCCTCGAGCTCGCCCACGAGCTCCTCCACGAGGTCTTCGAGCGTCACCAGCCCGACGGTTCGATCGCCCTCGCGAACGATGGCGATGTGCACGTGCTCGTCGACGAAGCCCTTGAGCAGCTCCGCCGCGACGTCGCCCGGGGCGGCAAAGTGCACGGGACGAATGATGCCCCGGAGGCTCGGCTCCCCGGGGTTCACGTGCAGCGCGTAGACCAGCTCCTTGAAGTTCACGTAGCCGAGGACGCGGTTGCGGTCGCCGCGTTCGCAGACCGGAAAGCGCGTGTGCGCCTCGAGGTGCGCCGCGATGAACGCGTCCTGGAGGCTCACCTCGGCGGACAGGAACGCGATCTCGTCGGCCGGGATCATCACGTCGCGCACGTGCAGGTCGGAGAGCCGGGAGGCGCCCAGGATGATGCGCTCCTGATGGCGGCCGATCTGGTTCTCGAGCCGTGCCGCGCTCGCCAGGGCGGTGATCTCCTCCAGCCGGGAAGGCTCGCCTCCCGCGCGCCGCCGCCCTTCGAAGGGACGGTTGATCCAGTAGACGAGCTGGAGGAACGGGTTCAGCACCCGGACCAGCGGCGCCAGCTGCCGGCCCACCACCGTCGCCAGCTCGCGGCTGTAACGTACGCCTAGCGTCTTCGGAAGGATCTCGGTGAACTGCAGCATCACCAGCGTGAAGGCCAGCGAGAACACGGCGATCCACTCGTCGCCGTAGAGCGCGTCGAACTCTGCGCCGGCGATGGCGGCGCCCATCGTGTGAGCGGCGGTGTTGATGAGCAGGATCACGGCGATGGGCTTCTCGATGTTCTGCTTGAAGCGGCGCCAGGTCTCCCCCTGCCGGGGGGAGCGCGCGGACACCTCCGCCACCTGACTGGGCGAGAGGCTCAGCAGCGTCGCCTCCGCGAGGGAGCAGAGCGCCGAGATCAGGAGCACCGTCGAGACGGCGAGGACGAGAGCGAGCACGACCGCATGCCTCCGCTGCGCCCGGGCCGGGCGCGAGAAGATCTCCGACTCTACTCACGCCTCCTCCTCGCGCAGCCGCACGGGCCCGAACTGGGCGGGATGCTTGCCGACCTTGTCCGCGTAGAACGCGCGGATCACGTCCATGTCCTTCGCGAGGTCGCCCGTGGGCCGGAGGCTCGGGCCGAAGCCGCCGCGGCGCCGGTGGTAGTCGAGGAAGCCCAGCACGATCGGCACTCCGGCGCGGCGCGCGATGTGGTAGAAGCCGCTCTTCCAGTACGGCGCCCAGCTGCGCGTCGCTTCGCTCGGCACCACGAGCGCGAAGCGCTCGCGGTGCGCGAACTCCGCCGCCATGACCGCCACGCGGTCGCCGCGCTCGTGGCGGCGGATCGGGATCCCGCCGAGCGCGCGGAACAGCGCGCCGAGGGGCGGGCGGAAGAGCGTGTGCTTGCCCATCCACGAGACGCGCAGCCCGTAGACCTCGGCCAGCGCGAGGAGGTACGCGAGGTCCCAGTTCGAGGTGTGCGGCGCGGCGATCAGCACGAAGTGCGCGGCCGCGGGAAGCTCGCCCTCGGGCGCCCAGCCGGTGAGGCGGAGCCATGCGCGCGCGAGGAGCTTCCTCACGGCGAGGCCACGCGCCCGGGCCCGAGCGCGTCCGCGAACAGGCGCCAGACCTCCTGCGTCACGTCCTCGACGGGACGCCCGACGAGCTTCGCGTGCGGGATCTCGTCGAGCACGCGGATCCGGATCGCGTGCCGGCCCCGGAGCACGAATCCGCGCTTCGGCAGCGCGTCGGCCGTGCCCTCCACGAGGATCGGCAGGATCGGACAGCCGCTTCCCTGCGCGAGCGTGAACGCGCCGTGCTTGAAGGCGCGGAGTCTCCCGTCGGGCGAGCGCGTGCCTTCCGGGAACATCATGATCGAGCTGCCGTCGTCGAGCACGCGCGAGCACGTCGACATCATCTCGCCGATCGACTGGCGGTCGCCGCGCCGCAGCTTCACGTAGCCGTTCAGGCTCATGTTCCAGCCGATGAAGGGGACGCGGAAGTTCTCGATCTTCGAGACCCACTTGAAGTGCGCGAAGAGCCGGAACAGCACGAGGATGTCGAGGAGGCTCTGGTGGTTGGCGACCATCACGTAGGTCGCCTCGGGGCGGATCTTCTCGCGCCCCTCGACGCGGACGCGCCACGCGGGGTTCAGCCAGGTGTAGAGCGAGGCCCAGAAGCACGTGAACTGGTGCAGCAGGCGCTTGCGCCGGTCGAAGGGGGCGCTCGCCGCCCAGACGAGGAGCGCGACGGGGAAGAGCAGCGCGGAGCTCGCGACGAGGAAGACCCAGAACAGGACGGAGCCGAGGCGGCGCACGGCCGGGATCGTACCGGACGGCGCGGGGCGATCCGCTGCCGGTGTGGTAAAAACCGTTCTCCGGGTCCGAGGAGACGATGGCGAAGCAGCGCACCCCCGCGGTCGAAGGCTGGTTCACGCTGGACCCGGCGCGGCCGGCGCTCCTCGGCACGCGCTGCCGGGCGTGCGGCACCTGCTTCTTCCCGCGCGAGGAGACCTTCTGCCGCAACCCCGCGTGCGCGGGCAATGCCTTCGAGGAGATCGAGCTCTCGCGCCGGGGCCGGCTCTGGTCGTACACGAACAACGCCTACCAGCCGCCGGCGCCCTACGTCGCGCCGACGGACCCCTACCGGCCCTTCGCGGTCGCGGCCGTCGAGCTCGAGCGCGAGCGCATGGTCGTGCTCGGCCAGGTCGTGGACGGCGTCGCGGTCGCCGACCTCGAGGTCGGCATGGAGATGGAGCTCGTCCTCGACCGGCTCTCCGAGGACGCGGAGCACGAGTACGTCGTCTGGAAGTGGAAGCCGGCGGCAGCGTAGGAGGCGGCGATGACCACACGAGAGGTCGCGATCCTCGGCGTCGGCATGCACCCCTGGGGCAAGTGGGGGCGGAACTTCGTCGAGTACGGCGTGGCGGCGGCGCAGGCCGCGCTCGCGGACGCGGGCGTCGCATGGAGCGACGTCGAGTTCGTGGCCGGCGGCGAGACGATCCGCAACGGCTACCCGGGCTACGTGGCGGGCGCCTCGATCGCGCAGGCGCTCGGCTGGAACGGCGCGCAGGTCACGAGCAGCTACGGCGCGTGCGCGAGCGGCAGCCAGGCGATCGCGATGGCGCGCGCGCAGATCCTCGCGGGCCTCGCGGACGTGGCGCTCGTGGTCGGCGCCGACACCACGCCGAAGGGATTCTTCGCGCCGGCCGGCAGCGGCGACCGCACCCGGGACCCCGACTGGCTGCGCTTCCGGCTGCTCGGCGCGACGAACCCGGTCTACTTCGGGTTGTACGCGCGCCGGCGCATGGACCTCTACGGCGACGGCGAGCGCGACTTCGCGCAGGTGAAGGTGAAGAACAGCCGCTGCGGCGCCGCGAACCCGAACGCGCGCTACCGCCAGGCCTATACCCTCGAGGAGGTGCTCGCCTCGCCGATGGTCTCGGACCCGCTGCGCCTGCTCCAGATCTGCGCGACGAGCGACGGCGGCGCGGCGCTGGTGCTCACCAGCCTCGAATACGCGCGGAGGAAGACGACGCAGCCCGTCACGATCGCGGCCGTCTCGACCGTCACGCCGCGCTTCCCGCAGACCATCATCGAGATGCCGAACTTCGCGACGGACTCGGCCGCGACGCTGCCCGTGCCGGACGTCTCGTTCAAGGACTCCATCGCGAAGCTGGCCTACGAGCAGGCCGGGCTCGGGCCCGAGGACGTCGACGTGGCGGAGGTCTACGACCTCTCGTCGGCGCTCGAGCTCGACTGGTACGAGAACATCGGGCTCTGCAAGCCGGGCGAGGCGGTGCAGCTGCTGCGCGACGGCGTGACGGCGCTCGGCGGGAAGAAGCCCGTGAACCCGAGCGGCGGCCTCGGCGCGTTCGGCGAGGCGATCCCGGCGCAGGCGATCGCGCAGGTGTGCGAGCTCACCTGGCAGCTGCGCGGCCAGGCCGCCGGGCGCCAGGTCGAGGGCGCGCGCGTCGGCGTGACGGCGAACCAGGGCCTGTTCGGCCACGGCTCCTCGGTGATCGTGAAGGCATGAGCGCGTAGGAGGGTCGCGATGGCGTTGTCGCTCCAGGAGATCTCGGATCGCATCGAGATCGACGACCTCTTGATCCGCTACACGAAGGCGATCGACCAGAAGGACTGGAAGCTCCTCGACACCGTCTTCACGCCGGACGCGGAGCTCGACTACGTCTCCTCGGGCGGCATCAAGGGCCGCTACCCCGAGGTGCGCGCCTGGCTCGAGAAGGCGCTCGCGATCTTCGCGGTCACGGCGCACTACGTGACGAACTCGGAGGTCACGCTGCAGGGTGACCGCGCCTCCGCGCGCACCGCGGTCTACAACCCGATGTTCTTCCAGAACCCCGACGGCAGCATGCACCACTTCGCGGTGGGCGCCCATTACGTGGACGAGCTGGTGCGCACGGCGCAGGGCTGGCGCATCGCGAAGCGCCGCGAGGACCAGGCCTTCCTCGAGGGCGCGCTGCCGAAGGCGCTCACGATCCCCGCCTGACCGTTATCCTCTCCGCGTGCCGACGACCAGCTACTACGAGGTGCGCTGCGAGCGCTGCCGCACGTCGTTTCCGCCGGAGACGAAGCGCTGCATCCACTGCGGCGGCCCGCTCGGCGGCGGCCTCTCGGCCCTGCTCCGGCCGGGCCGCGCGCCCGACGAGCCGGTGGCGGAGGCCGAGGCCGAGGCGGCCGACGAGATGGTCGCCGTGCCCGGACGCAATCTGCTCTGGGTGGTGACCGCCGTGCTGGCGGTCGGCATCTCCCTGCTGCGCGCCTGCATGGAACGATAGGAGTCGAGCGTGGCGAAGGTGACGAAGAGCGACGCCGAGTGGCGCGAGCAGCTCACGCCCGAGCAGTACGCCGTGCTGCGGCGGGCGGGCACGGAGCGTGCCGGCAGCGGCGAGTACGCGCACACGAAGGAGCCGGGCGTCTATCACTGCGCCGGCTGCGGGGCGCCCTTGTTCCGCTCCGACACCAAGTACGAGTCCGGCACGGGCTGGCCGAGCTTCTTCGAGCCCGTCTCCCCCGACGCCGTCGCCGAGCGCACGGACGGGAGCCACGGCATGGCCCGCACCGAGGTGCTGTGCGCGAGCTGCGAGGGGCATCTCGGGCACGTCTTCCCGGATGGCCCGCCGCCGACGGGCCGCCGCTACTGCATGAACTCGCTCGCGCTCGAGCTGAAGAAGAGCGGCGAGCCGCGAGAGAAGTAGCCCCTACTTCTCGAGGATCGAGAGCGCCTGCCGCGGGCAGAGCCGCACCGCTTCGCGCGCCTTGCCTTCGAGCGCCTTCGGGATCTCGCCGGAGACGTCGTCCTTCGCGCCGGGCGAGACGTGGTGGAACGAGTCGTCGTCATCCACCTTGAACAGCTCCGGGGCGACGTCCATGCAGACGGCGTTGGCCTCGCACAGGTCGTAATCGACCTTGACCTTCATGCTCCCTCCGAGATGGCCCGAACCTATACCACGTCGGCTCGGAACCTGCCGGGCTCCGTCTCGTGCACGCGCCCCTCTCGCACGAGCCGCGCGAGGTGCTGGCCCATGCTGCGCCGCTCGACGGGCGCCGCGAAGGGGACGGGATCGGTCTTGCGGTAGACGAAGCGGTACTCGGCGATCTCGTCGAGCGTGTGCGGCGCCTCGGCGAGGAAGGCGAGCAGGCGCCGCTCGCGGTCGGCGATCACGCCGGCGAAGCGCTCGAGCCGCGCGAGGAACGTCGCGCGGTCCACGACGCCGATGTGATGGAACGTGGCGTAGTGCCGCGCCTCGATCTCGCGCACTCGTGCCAGGCTGCGCTCGAAGTCCTCGAGGTCCGACCAGGCGTCGCCGTAGTACGGGCCGAAGCTCGAGAGGTCGATGTCGCCGAGGTAGAGGACGGCGTCGGGCTCGACGAAGAGCGCCGAGTGACCGCGCGTGTGGCCCGGCGTATGGATCACGCGGACGCGCACGCCGCCGCCGAGCTCGAAGACGTCGCCGTCGCGGAACGGGAGCGCGTCGGGCCGCTCCACGTAGTGGAAGCGCTCGCGCACGAGCACCGCCCAGCCGGCGGCGACCTCCGGGTCGTCGTAGCCGAAGATCGCGAGGAAGCCCGCGAAGGAGCGGAGCCCCGGCAGGTCCGCCTCGTGCACGTGCCAGGGCACGTCGGGGAAGAGGTGGTTGCCCGCGACGTGATCCTCGTGGCAGTGGCTGTTGACGACGCGGTCCACGCGCGGGAAGCCGGCGCGCTGCGGCACGAGGCCGAGCGAGGGATCGATCACCAGCGTCTCCTCGGCGCCGCGCACGGTGAGCGAGTTGCCCTGCGGATACTTTCCGCGCGCCGCTCCGAACCACACCGTCGTCGCGCCGAGCGCGAGCTCGAAGGGCGCTTCGTCCGGCAACGGGCTACCTCCTCGGCGAGCGGAGAAGAGGATGGCGCGCAGCTTCTGGCTCGTGAAGTCCGAGCCCTCGGAGTACGCGTGGGCGCGGCTCGTGGCCGACCGCGCCACGCTCTGGACCGGGGTGCGGAACGCCGCGGCGCGCAACCACCTCGCGGCGATGAAGCCCGGCGATCTCGTCCTCTACTACCACACCGGCGACGAGAAGGCGGTGGTCGCGCTGGCGAAGGTGACGGGGGAGGCGCGCCCCGATCCCACCGGCAAGGACGGAGGCTGGGTCGCCGTCGAGCTCGCGCCGGTGAAGGCGCTCGCGGCGCCCGTCCCGCTCGCCGCGGTCAAGGCCGATCCGAAGCTCCGCGACCTCGCGCTCGTGCGCCAGTCGCGGCTCTCGGTGATGCCGATCCCGCAGCCGGCCTTCGAGCGCATCCTCGCGCTGGGGAAGACGAAGCTCCGGTAGGCGGGGGTCAGCCGCCTTCGACGGCCCGCTTCAGCTCTTCGAAGGGCCCGATCACGGCGCCGGCGTTCTCGTAGCCCAGCTCGGCGAGGCTCCGCACGGCGAGCGCGGCGCGGCCGCCGCCGGCGCAGTGCACCAGGATCGGCTGGCCGCGGTCCGGCGCGAGCTTCTCGATCTGGAACTCGAGCACGCCGCGCGGCACGGGGGCGGCGCGCGAGAGCTGGCCCTGCGCGTACTCGGCGGGCTCGCGGATGTCCACGAGCACGAGCTTCGGATCCGCGGCGAGGCGCTTCGCGGCCTCGGCCGGGGTGCAGGTCGGCACGCTCGCCTTCGCCTCGGCGACGAGCTGGGCGGCGGTCTTCGCGGGGGGCATCGCTTCTCCTTCGCGACAAGGCATGATGATGCGGAACGCGGAGGAGATCGGGAAGTGGAGCTCGACGTCGCGACGCTCGGAGAGGACGTGCCGCTGCTGGAGGGGATCCGCACGACGCGCGCGATCCGGCGGCTGCGCCCGGACCCGG
>Ga0075327_1000599_pt1 | contig 10307 bp, 9 predicted proteins | sample MayberrySE_Catta_2_FD_120056 | JGI IMG/M metagenome (GOLD analysis project Ga0075327, IMG submission 120056) | Natural and restored wetland microbial communities from the San Francisco Bay, California, USA, that impact long-term carbon... | ecosystem: Environmental > Terrestrial > Soil > Wetlands...
GATGCGCGCAACGCCGCCTCCCACGGTGCCACAACCCAGGATCGCCACTCGGAATCGCATGCGCTGGTCCTCTGTCCTCCACATCGGCCGAAGCGTGGTGCGCGGAGCGCGGGCAATGGATAGGGCATCGACCGCCCCTTAGGAAGTGATGGACGCGAGCCCGGTGCTGGGATCCGCGAGCAGGAGTGCTAGGATTCGGAATGGACGAGGCACTCTTCAAGCGCATGCAGGAGGCCGCGGAACGGTTCCGCTCGGGAGACTCCGACTTCGAGGAGATCCTGACGCCCGCCGGTCCCGCCCGCCTCGTGCGCGACCGGAACGACCCCCGGGGCTTTCGCCTGGACTTCGTCGGGGACGGATCCCGGCACGTGGTGCCCGTGCAGGAGTACCCGGCGGCGCCCACCCGCCCGCCCGGGTATCCGGCACCGCTCCCCTTCCTCGCCGGCTGCTGCGCGGTGGTGAACACGCTCGACCAGTCGGTGAGCTGGCTCGACCCGCCCGACCTGGAGGAGGCTACCGGCCACCTCCTGCGGCAGTGCCTCGACGACGGGTGGGCGAGCGTCGAGCCAGCGCCTTCCTCGGCTCCCGTAGCGGGGCTCCTCGGAGTCCTGGAGAAGGAGGGCGTGCGGCGGACGCTCGTGCTGGACGGAGAGGGTGATCGGCCGCGCCTGGTATTGCAGGAGCGGAGGCCCCCGCCACCAGCCTGAAGGGTGCCTAGCGGGCTCCGGCGCCGACCCTCGAGCCGAGCCAGTCCGCCCGGCGCTCCCGCATCTCGTCCGTGACGGCGAGGCCCGCCGCCTCGTATGTGAGCACCTCGAGTCGCGGGTCCTCCACGAGCGCGAGCCGTGCGCTCAGCGTCTCGCGCCGGGACTCGAAGACGAGGTCGAGCTCGTCGCCCGGCGCGCGCGCGGCCACGATCTCCTCGACCTGCTCGGGCGAGGTCAGTGCCGTGCCGTCCAACGAGACGAGCGCGTCACCGATCTCCACGCCCGCCTCGTAGAGCGGGGTGCCCACGAGGATGGAGCGGACGACGACGCGCTCCTCCTCCACGCGGAGGGCGGCCTGGCCGGCCGTCGCGCGACCGGGGCTCGCAGGGCGCACGAGGACACCGGAGCCCGCCAGTAGCTCGGAGAACGCCGGCACGTCGCGGCCCGTGACGTATCGATCGAAGAAGTCACGCGCGAACGCCGCGTCGCCGGCGTAACCGGCCAGCGTCGTCCTGAGATCATCGAGCGTGTACGGCTGGGACGTCTTCCCGAAGGAGACCCACATCTCGCGCATGAACCCGTCGAGCGAGAGATCGAAGCCCGTGCGCAGGGCCAGGTCGAGCCCGAGCGCGATCGCGGCCCCCCACGTGTAGTACGAGATGAACGTGTTGCGCAGGTTGGTCGGGTCCACGGAGGTCGCTGCGTCCGTGAAGGGCGCGAGCCGGCTCATCTCCACCGGGCTGTGGTATCGTCTTCCGGGCGCGTTCACGACCGCGTTGAGCAGCCCGCCGAGCCCCGGGATGTACTCGTCGGGATCGACGAGGCCGGCGCGCACCAGGAAGAGGCTCGTGTAGTACTGCGTGAAGCCCTCTCCGAACCAGAGCTCGTCGGACATGTTGGCCCGGTCGAAGTCGAACGGCTCGATCGCCGCCGAGCGGATCCGCTCCATGTTCCATGCGTGGAAGAACTCGTGGGACACGGTCCCGAGCAGCCCGAGCGCGTCCCGCTCGAGGGTGGTGCGGCTCGTGAGCGAGGTCGAGTTGCGGTGCTCCATGCCGTCGCCGTCCGCCCACGGCCCGTAGCACGCGATGAACGTGTAGGTGCCGAGCTCGAAGTCGGGTAGCTCGCCGAACACGGCCGCTTGCTCGTCCACGACCTTCATCACCATCGCAGCGAAGTCGTCCACGTGCTCGTCGAGGCCGGGGTCGTGGACGGCGAGGCGGATTGTTTGCTCCCCCACCGCGCTTCCCACCGACCACTCCCGAATCGCGAGGTCCGCGAGCTCGGTCGGGCTGTCCATCAAGTAGTCCAGGTCCGGCGCGGTGAAGGTGAGCGAGTCGGGCGTGGGCTCGAGCTGCGTGGCCGCACGCCATTCCGACGCCTCAGGGGGCCGGAACGTCACGCGGATGGGGCGCTGCCGCAGGCTCGGCGCGTACATGAAGGTCGCCGGCGCATTGAGGTGCGCATGGCTCCGGTCGACGCCTGAGTAGGTGCCGTCGGCCCGGTCCGCGAAGAGCGTATACGTGACGCGCACGGTGCCGTCGTGGCCGCCCACGGTCCAGCCGTACGGGTCGGGGCGCTCCGGCATGAGCGTCCTGCCACGCCCGTCGGTGACGCGGACGGAGTAGACGTTCTTGGCGAACTCGTGGAGCGCATAGCGGCCCGGTGATGAGCGGCTCATGCGGAGCTCCAGCGGGCCGGCCGGCAGCCCGGTGAGCGTCAGGGACACCTCCGCCTCGTGGTGCGCCGCGTTGGGGAAGCTCACGGAGTACGCGAGCGTGTCCGTAGACTGGCCGCGCACGGCGTGGGGCAGCGGCGCCGATACGAGTGCGAAGAGAGAGAGAGCCGCAACGGCGCGCGACGCCGTGGTGGGCCACCTGAGAGCCGCCTCGCTCATTCCACCCCCTCGATGAACCAGAACAGACGGTCGCGCATCCGGTGCCCGACGATCATCCCGAGCCCAAACGGTACCAGAAGCCACGGGTAGAGAAAGATCCCGACCACGATGGCGAGGTAGCCCACCACGTTGTGGTGCACGCGGTAGCGTCCCAAGACGAGCGTCGGGTAGCGCTCGCGCTCGAGGCGAGCGCCGCGAACCAACCGAGCCCAGGCCCCGTCGACCACGAACCCGAGGAGAAGCGCTCCCGCCGCGGCGCCGCTACGCCGGGCGGTGAGGCGCAGGAACTGGGCACGGCTGATGTCCTGCGCGCCCACGTCTTGCGCGTCCACGCCCGAGCCTCCACGGTGGGTTCCCTATGACCAAGATCAAGGTAGCACTCGCCGCCGGCTTCCTGCTGGCAACCGCCGGTGCCGCTCCGGCACGCGCCCAGGAGCTGGCTCACGGGACCTGGACGGGCACGATGACCCCTCCCGGGGGACAGCCGCTCTCCGTCGTCTACGAGGTCGGCGTGCTCGACGGCGCGCTCGTCGTCGCGATGAGGAGCATCCTCGTTCAGGAGGTGATCCGCTTCCAGGACGTACAACTGAAGGAAGACGAGCTCACGTTCTGGTGGGAGCCCGGCGTGCGCGTGGACTGCGCGCTCCAGCGCACGGAGGCGGGCAGCTACGAGGGCACGTGCGCCGGAGCCAGCGGACCGACGGGCACCGCGCGCATGACGATGGTGCCACCCGCGTAGCGCTCGCGCCGTTGCTGGACCCCGCGCGCGAGCGGGGACCGGCGGCGGTGGGCCGGAGGTCCCGCCGAAGCGTGGACCCCCGGCCCCGTCGTCACCGGAGTGGTCGCGCTACCAGGCGACGCGCAGCTGCTGCCCCACGAGCTTGGCCGGATCGGCGCCCGGCCGCGGGACGAACTTCTGGATCCGTCCGGCGAAGACCTCCGCGATGTAGAGGTTGCCGTCCTGGTCCGTCGTGATCGAGTGCGGGCCGTTGAAGTGGCCGTACTCGTTCCCCGGCGTGCCCCACCCGTAGAGGTAGTTCCCGTCGAGGTCGTACTTCAACATGCGGCCGGTGCCGCCGTCGGCGATCCAGAGGAACTCCTCACCCGAGGGCTCCGTCATGATCTCGATGGCGTACGGGAGCGACTCCCCGCGGGGGCCGGTCGGGAACATGAACTGGAACGCGCCGTTCTCGTCGAACACCTGGATGCGCGCGTGGGCCCGGTCCGAGACGTAGAGCATCCGGCTCGAGCTGATGGCGATGGCGTGGACCGTGTCGAACTCGTTGGGGCCCGGATTCTCCGGGTCCTCAGGCGCCTCGCCCCAGTCCATGATGAACTGGTCGTCCGGGCCGAACTTGGCTACGCGGGTGCCGACGTAGCCGTCGCTGATGAAGTACGTGCCGTCGGGCAGCCAGGCGATGTCCGTGGGTCGCGAGAAGTTGTTCGGTCCGCGCCCGGGCACGCTCTGCTCGCCGTGGGTGAGCACCAGCTCACCATCATACGTGAACTTGTGGATCTGGTGCAGGTTGTCGTCGATCACCCAGATGTGCTTCTCGGCATCGTACGGGCTGATCTTGATCTTGTGCGGCCCGCGCCCGCCCCGCACGTCGAAGAGCTGGTCGTGCTGCGGCCAGTACTCGACGAGGTCACCGGCCGAGTTCATCGCGATCATCACGTGCAGATAGCGACGCTCGTAGCCACGATTGCCGTTGTCGTCGGTGGGCGGCGCGTTGCCCCGCGACGGCTCGATGAGCGCGTAGGGCGTCCACGGCGGATTGCCGGGCGGAAGCGGAAGCTCGCCCCGCGCCGCGATCCAGATCTTGTCCGGGTTCTCGGCGAAGACGGCGCCCTGGGACGGCCACGTCCAGCCCTCGTGCGAGTGGTCGGTGTCGGGGAGCCCGTTGGGCCACGGCTCCGGGCGGAGATAGTGGCCGTAGAGCTCCTGCCCATCGTGGACGAGCCCCTCCTGCATGCTGGCGGTCGCCTCGGTGGCATCTGCGGGCTCCCCGGGCGCGCACGCGTAGGCCGCGAGCGCCGCGGCCAGAGCGATCCCCACGGCGAGAACGCGCGGGCGGGTCGGCTTGGTCATGGCTGCACCTCCTAGGTTGGCTGCACTGCCGTCAGAATCGGCCCCCTTTGCCGGTTGCGCCAGGCACCCCCCGGCCGACGTCGCCTGGGCTTCGTCATTCGGCCCATCCCCCGACCTTCCACCGCCGCACGCCCTCCCAATCACTCCAGCCCCGGCGCCCGCTCGTGGGGCCGATGATCCGACCCCGATCGAACCTGGGCCGTGGCGCCCCGCCCGCGACAAGCAAGAGGAACTTCGACCCTTCGTGGCTACCGTGGCCGCTCACCCCCAAGCCTTGGAAGATGAGCGGCTCAGCGAAGCCCCAACGCGCGACGTGGATCCAGGCCTCCCCATCGACGGAGGCGAAGCCGTCCGCCTGCCGTCCGGCCTTCGAGATCTTCAGCCGGACCATCGCGAGTGTGTCGGGCTCGAACCCCTCGGGGGTCCTGAGCTCCCGCTTCACGGTGGGCGCCCCCGCGCGGTCACGGAGCTGCACGCGCAGCCCCGACTTCTCGCCGAGCCGGAAGACGCCGAAGTAGGGAGCGTCCTGGTGGAGCGACGTGCGTGCCATCACGCCCGCCTTCGCCCAGTCCTCGACCTCGCTGTTCGGGCTGGCCACCAGGAAGTCGTACGTGTGGCTCGCTGCCTCCGGCGCGCACTCGCGGTAGTGGAAGTAGAAGCTGTCCCTGTCGATCCAGATGTCTCCGCTGCGGGCCCACACGCCGCACGCCTCGCCCGGCTCGGCGAGGGCCGGCGGCGCGCCCTCGAGCGCCTCGAAGGGCCACCCGTCGTCCCCGCTCGTCCGCGCCCAGGGGTCCTCGGCGCTGCTCACCTTGTCGGTCGCGATGTGGTGGCACATCGCGGCGCGCGCCGCTCTCCATGCCTCGGCCGAATCGACGTAGTAGGCGCGGGAGACGAAGCCGTGCCGGCGGACGTCGGCCGCCACGCTCACGTGGTCGCTGCGCATGTTGTAGAACACCACGTGCGAGGGACCGGGGATCTGCCCGCCGCGTTCCACTCTCCGCGACACGAACGCCGCCCGGCGCGCCGCGGTTCGGTCGTCCGCCGCGTAGGCATCCAGATACGCGGTCTTGCCCGTCAGCACGACGAGGACGCGTCCGCGCAACTCCGGGAGCGACGGCCACCCTCGGGCCGCGGCCGCCTGCAGCGTGCGCGCCCCGTCGAGGAGCTCCAAGGGGGTGTAGAGCGCGTCGCCCAGATGCTCGCGGAGCAAGGCGTCCAGCGCGCCGGCCGTGTGCGCGCCGGCGTCGGTGCCGTCGAAAGAGTCCTTGAGATCGAGAAAAACCGTGATGGCCTCGTGCCCGGGCACGGCGGCGCGCATCGCACGCACGAGCGAGAGGAACCGGCCCAGCGTCTCGACACTGGTGAACGCGTCCCAGCGCTCGTGGAAGACGTACCAGTCCCCGTGGAGCGCCGGCGCGAACGGCCTGGTGCGGTGGATGTCGACCTCGAAGGACCGGACTCGCCAGTACGCGAACTGGTCCAGGACGCCCTCGTGGCGCTGGAAGCAATTGTGGACGGACTTCTGGCGGACCTCGTCGTAGCGGAGGTCGCCCTGGCTCACGACCCCGAGCCAGCGATCAGCCGATTGTAGAGGATGATCTCCGGGCGGTACTCGAAGTGGATCACGTCGAAGTGCGCCCACTTGCCGCCCCACACGAAGCCGTGCCGCTCGAAGGTTGCGACGACGGCAGGCGGCGGGCTCCAGCGCTGCTCCATGGGAATGCGGTCCCAGGCCTCCCGGTCGAACACTCGGCTCCACCGCCAGTAGACGTGGCGCCCGTCGTACGAGCTCGGCACGAAGTCGATCGCCATGCCCCAGGCGTGGTAGCTGCGCGAGGGCGAGCCGGCGATCCCGCGGTCGATGAACGAGTAGGTGATGTCGAGCCCGTCGATCCAACCCGCCACCGAAGGATCCTGCCTGGCCACGTGCCGCAGGTCGCGCTCGACCGCCGCCAGCGGCGCCTGGAGGATCTCGTTCACGAACATGCGATGATCCAGGAACTCGATCGAGCGCCCGTGCTTCCGGACCTCCGCCTCCGTGCTCCCCCAGAGCGTCTCCAGCACGTCCGTGCAGTAGACCGGCATCTCGCCGGCCGCCGCGACCGGCTCGGTCAGCGGCGCGAGCGAGTACTGATAGAAGATCGGGTCGCACTCCGCGTTGTCGTCGCCGAGGCCGTGCTCGAGCATGCGGCCGTCCTCGAAATGGATCGGCTGCCCCAGCAGGTAGAAGACGACGTCGCCGTCCCGGACCGTGACCGAGTCGATCAGATCACGGTACGCCTGGATGAAGGCGCTCACGCGAGGATCGGTCTGCGCCGTGGGGGAGCGCGTGGCGACGCCGGATGTCGCCGGGACGGCCCGTGGCGCGGGCACGGGCGCGGGTGCGGACGACGGCACGGTCGCGGCCACCACCCCCAGGCCGACCACCAGCGCGAGTCCCTTGGCGAGCCCACCCATTCGTTCGTCGACTCCCTCCCTCGGAGCATCGATCGGCACGGCGCTGAAACGGCGCGTCGGGGCGGCTGAACGCAAGGGCCGCGCCGTAACCGCATCCCCGGGAGGGGGCCCGCACACGCGGGCGACTGCCTGTCACGGGCACCCCAGGTACGGGGGTCGGAAATAAGTGCTCGATCGCCGTCGCGAGCCGCGTGAGGCGGCGCCTGTCGCGCGCGGAGCGCGCGGCATAGCATCGGGTCTGGACCATGCCCGACCTCCAGGCCTATCTCGACCGCATCGGATACTCCGGCACCCCGCGGCCGGACCTTGAAACGCTCGTCGAGCTCCACCGGCGGCACCTCTTGGCCATCCCCTACGAGAACCTCGACGTCCAGCTCGGGCGTCCGGTGGGTCTCGACATCGGGCCGATCCACGAGAAGCTCGTGCTCGCCCGGCGCGGCGGCTGGTGCTACGAGATGAACGGCCTGTTCGGGGGGGCGCTCGAGGAGATCGGATTCTCGATCACGCGGCTCGCTGCCGGCGTAGGGCGCGAACAGGTCGGCGACGCGGCGGTCGGGAACCACCTCGCTCTGCGCGTGCAGCTCGACCGGCCGTATCTCGCGGACGTGGGGTTCGGCGACGGCATCTTCGAGCCCGTCCCGCTGCGGGCGAGGCCCATCCGGCAGCGGGGCTTCGGCTTCCGCCTCGAGCGCCTCTCCGACGGCTGGTGGCGGATCCACAACCACCCCCTCGGCGCCGCGTCCTCGTTCGACTTCGCCGAAGCTCCCGGAGACCGGAGCGCGATGGAGCGCAAGTGCGCGTATCTACAGACTTCGCAGGAGTCGACGTTCAGAAAGGTCACCGTCGTGCAGCGGCATGTGCCCGACGGCCTCGTGGTCCTGCGCGGAAGGGTGCTCAGCCAAGTCGGACCCGGAGGGGCGGAGCGACATGTCATCGAGGACCGAGCGGAGTACGAGCACATCCTCCGTGAGACGTTCGACCTCGACGCCCCCGATCGTGCCGCGCTGTGGCAGAAAGCCGAAGAGCAGCACCGGACGTTCCTGCAGGAGCAGGCGGCCGCAGCTACCGCACCGCCGCCTCGAGCAGGATGAGCTCCACCGCGTCCGCATCGAGCCTGGCCAGCGCACCGACGGGCATCACGAAGTTGCCCGCCACGTGGCCGAACGGAAGGTCGGCCACGGCAGGCACTGCGAGGCGCTCGGCGACCTCGGCGAGCACGTCCGCAACGTCCCCGCCGTCTCCGCCGTTCCCGCCTTCTCCCGTGAAGCGGCCGTACGCGATCCCCGCGACGCCGTCGAGCGCGCCCGAGCGCTCGAGCTGGAGCAGCATCCGGTCCACCCGGTAGGCCGGCTCGCCGACGTCCTCGAGGAAGACGATAGCCCCGCGAGCCCCGAGCGCGTGACGCGTGCCGCAGAGCGCGGCCAGGATGGCGAGGTTTCCTCCGACGAGTCGTCCCTCCGCCGCGCCGGACACGAGCGCGCGCGGCTCGCGCTCGCCGGTGGGTCGCGGGAGCGGCCCCGGCGGCCCCGCGTCGCAGAGCACGCGGCGGAACCAGGCGTCCGCCTCGGCCGAGAGCTCGCCCGCCGGGTGGGGACCGTGGAACGACACCACACCCATCGCTGCGTGGCGCACGTGAATCGAGGTGTTGTCGCTGAAGCCGATGAACGGGATGGGGTCCCGCCTTTGGCGGTCGAGCGAGAGCTCCTCGAGGATGCGGAGCGTTCCGTACCCCCCCCGGAGCGCCCACACGGCCCCGATCTCCGGATCGTCGAAGGCGGCCTGGAGGTCCGCGAGGCGCTGGGCGTCGGGGCCCGCGAGGTAGCGGTCGCGCGCCGACGCCGAGGGGAAGACCACCGGCTCGAGACCCAGCTCCCGGCAGCGCCGCTCGGACGCCGAGACGCGCTCCGGGTCGACGGGACCGGCCGGCGCGACGAGCGCGACCGTCGTGCCGGGGCAGAGCGCGCGTGGGCGCGTCGCGGAGGACGGTCCGTTCATCGTAGGATTATCGATCGCATCGCAAGCATGCGCGAGTTCCCGTGCCCCGGACCGACCCGTGACGCCGGACGCCGCCCCCGCACTCTGGCCCTCCTCCTGGCCGTTCCAGGTCGGGACGGGAGCGGGTGCGGTGGGGCGCGCCGCGGTCGCGACCACGGATCGATACGCGTCGCAGGTCGGCCTGGACGTGCTCGCCGCGGGGGGGAACGCCGTGGATGCCGCGGTCGCCGCCTCCTTCGCGCTCGCGGTCGTGAATCCCGAAGCGGGGGGCGTCGGCGGGAGCGGCTTCCTCCTGGCACGGATGGCGGACGGTCGCACGGCGGCGCTCGACTTCCGGGGCGTCGCTCCGCGGCGCGCGACGGCGGACCTGTTCCTCGACCGGGCGGGCGAGGTGTCCGAGCGCTCGCAGGTGGGTCCGCTCGCGGCGGCGGTCCCGGGCGCGGTGAGGGGACTCTGGGATGCGCACCGCGCTCTCGGGAGCCGACCGTGGCCCGGCCTGCTCGAGCCGGCCGTCGAGCTCGCGCGGGGGTTCCGGGTGACGGACAGGCTCACGCGCTCGTATCCACCGCACATCGTCGCGGGTCTCGAGCGCTTCCCGGAGAGCGCGCGCATCTTCCTCGCGGGAGGACGCGTGCCGCGCGTGGGCGAGACGCTCCGCCAACCTGATCTCGCGCGCTCGCTCGAGCGGATCCGTGATCTCGGCGCGGACGGCTTCTACCAGGGCGAGACCGCCGAGCTCCTCGTCGCGGCGATGCGCGCGCACGGCGGTGTCCTGGACGCCGAGGACCTCGCTTCGTACGAGGCGGCGCACCGCGAGCCGCTGGCGTTCGCGTATCGGGGACACACGATCCTCTCGATGCCGCCGTCGTCGTCCGGTGGCGTCGCGCTCGCGGAGACGGCCCATCAGCTCTCGACACGAGACATCGCCGCGCTCGACTGGCACGGCGCCGAGCACGTCCATCTGCTCGCCGAGGCGTGGAAACGCGCGTTCGCGGACCGCAACCACTACCTCGCGGACACGGACTTCGTGGATGTGCCGGTGGGCGAGCTCACCTCGCCCGCCTATGGGGCGATGCGCGCGCGAGAGATCGGGCACCGCGCGACACGGTCGGGGGACGTCGGCCCCGGGGTCGAGCGCTATGGCGGGCGTGCCTCGGGC
>Ga0075327_1000601_pt1 | contig 10301 bp, 10 predicted proteins | sample MayberrySE_Catta_2_FD_120056 | JGI IMG/M metagenome (GOLD analysis project Ga0075327, IMG submission 120056) | Natural and restored wetland microbial communities from the San Francisco Bay, California, USA, that impact long-term carbon... | ecosystem: Environmental > Terrestrial > Soil >...
AAGCGCAGAGGCATGCTCGGGGTCGAGCCGCTCCCGCAACTGACGCACCAGCCCCGGCACCACCACGCCGTCACGCGCCGTGTCGGCCCTAAGCCGGTCCATGTCGGGGGAAAAGTTGCGGCACGCGCCTTCTATCGCGCGGGCAGCGTCGGCAGAGATCACGCCCTCGGCCGCCTGGGCATGGGCGAGCGCCACCTCGAAGCGCACCATCTCGGCAATATCGGCGAGCACCGAAAACCGTGCCGCGGTCTCCTCGTCGCCGAGCAGGCCCGACAACAGCGGATGATCGAAAACCGAAACGCTCATCAAAATTCCCAGCTGCCCGCCGCTCAGATGTCAAGGAAGATGGTTTCGTTCTCGCCCTGCAGGCGGATGTCGAAGGTGTAGGTGTCGCCCTCGCGCGGTGCGATCAGGGTCGGCACCCGCACCTTGTGCTCAACTCGGGCCAGCAGCGGATCTTCCGCGTTAGCCGCCGCCTCGTCGCCAAAATACATGCGCGTGTGCAGCCCGATGTTGATGCCGCGCGCGACGATCCAGAAGGTGATGTGCGGCGCCTGCAGGCGGCCGTCGTAGAACGGCACGCGGCCGGGCTTGATCGTCTCGAAAGCGTAGACGCCGCTCTCCAAATCGGTGGGGCTGCGTCCCCAGCCAGTGAAATTGGGGTCGGCGGAGCCGCGGGTCTCCGACGGGCTGTTGTACAGGCCGTTGCAGTCGGCCTGCCAGATTTCGACCAGCGCATCCCGTAGCGGCGCGTCGAAGCCGTCGAAGATGCGACCGGTGACGGTGATCCGCTCGCCGCGGGTCTTGTCGTTGACCATGCTGGCGCCGAGGTCGACCGGGAAGATGCCTTCGATGCCGCAGAAGTTCGGCGTGCAGCCTATGTGGACGTAGGGGCCAGCGGTCTGCGACGGCGATTCCTTCAGGTAGCCGAGACGCTGGGCCATGTCAGTTGCCCTCCAGCCGGTTCTCGAAAGGCGTCGAGCGGCGCCCGCGCAGGACGACATCGAATTTGTAGGCGAGGCAATCCATCGGCACGGTGCTTTCCATGTCGAGCGCCGCGGTCAGCTGGCGAATGCCGTCGTCGTCGGGAATCGAGCGCACGATCGGGCAGTTCCAGATCATCGGGTCGCCCTCGAAATACATCTGGGTGATCAGGCGCTGGGCGAAGCCGTGACCGAAGATCGAGAAGTGGATATGCGCCGGGCGCCAGTCGTTGACCCCGTTCGGCCAAGGATAGGCGCCGGGCTTGATGGTGAGGAAGCTGTAGGCGCCGTCGTCGTCGGTGATCACCCGGCCGCAGCCGCCGAAATTCGGGTCGAGCGGCGCTTGGTAGCCCTCGTTCCTGTGGCGATAGCGGCCACTGGCATTGGCCTGCCAGACCTCGACCAGGGCGCCGGGCACCGGCCGGTTGCGCTCGTCGAGGACACGGCCGTGGACGATGATACGCTGGCCGATCGCCGCGCCGCCGTCGCCCGGGAAGTTGTTGATCAGGTCGTTGTCGAGTTCGCCGATGATGCCGTGCCCGAAGACCGGGCCGGTCATCTCGCCGAGGGTGTTGTTGAGCGACAGCAGCGCCTTGCGCGGTGAGCGCAGGATCGTCGTCTTGTAATCGGGGAAATAGGCCGGCGGCTGCCATTTGCGGTCGCGGTTGAAGAAGCCGCCGGTCTCCGGAACGACATTCGACATCTAACTTGCTCCCCTCCTCTTTGCTGGTCCCGTGTTGCCGCCGCTTTGCGCGGCGCCGGGCGATCTTGCCGGCTTGTATCAAGGTTTCAGCACATTCCACCGGCCAAGGAAATCAGTTCGATCGACGCGGGAGGGACAACTGCCTTGATCTGGCTCAATAACGGAAACCCGACCGCGCCTAAGTCGTCATGGCTTCAGCGACAGTTCTGCCTGCATCGAACGTTGCTGGGCAGCGATGCGGAAGGGGGCGTTGGATGCGCCGTAGCCGGCATAGCCGTTGCGGCGCTCGACGATCTCGAAGAAGAACCCGTCGCCATAGTTCTGGCCATAGAACTGGAAGAATTCACCGTTGTCGTCGCGATCGTAGAGGATGTTGCCCTCGCGCAGTCGTCGCACCAGATCGGAATCGAGCGACAGCCGCGCCTCGAGATCGTCGTAGTAGTTTTGCGAGATCGTCAGCGGCCGAAAGCCGAGGCCGTCCAGTCTCTCCGCGGTCGCGAAGATGTCGTCGGTGGCAAAGGCGACATGCTGAATGCTGGAGCCGAAGCTCTCGGCGACGAAATGGCCGGCAAGCGTCTTTTGCGTCTCCGCCCCGTTGAGGGTCAGTCGCAGGGAACCGTCAGCGGACTCCACCACCTGGCTGCGGACCAGACCACCGGGGTCGACGATGTCAACAAGCGGCGTCTTCTTCGTGCGGAAGATGGCGGTGTAGAAGAGCAGCCAGGTCAGCATCTCCTCGTAATTCATGGTCTGGGCGACGTGATCGACCCTGGCGAGACCGGCGCCGGCCGGCGACGGGTCTGCGACGAAATCGAACTCCAACTGCCAGACGTGATCGAGCTCGCTGGTGCCGTCTATGAAATAGATAACGCCGCCGGCGACGCCGCGGATCGCCGGGATCGTCAGCTCTCCCGGCCCGTGGCGCTGCTCGAACGGCTCGGCGCCAAGCGCCCTGGCCCGCGTCACCGTCGCCTGGGCATCGTCGACGCGGAGGCCGATGGCGTAGGCGTTTGCGCCGTGGGCGATATAGGACGAGTAGGCCATGCCCTCCTTTTCGGTATTGAGAACGACGTTGATGCCGCCCTGGCGGTAGAGGACGACATCCTTGTTGATGTGGCGGGCAACCCGCGCGAAGCCCATGGTCTCGAGCATCGCCGCAAGCTCGTCCGCCTCGGTCTCGCCCGCCGCGAACTCGATAAATTCAACTCCGGCCACGTGGATACGGTCGGGCATCGGCGGGACCTCGATCGCGATCCGCGGTTCCTCGCGCCGCACCCTGTCCATCAGGTTGATCAGCGAGCGGCGGCCGTCGACGGCAATCGAGCGTGGCGAGCCGCCGCGGAATTGGTCGTTGAAGATTTCGAGCGAAAGGATGCCGTCATAGCCGGTGGCGGCGACCGCGCGCATGAAGCCGATCACGTCGAGATCGCCTTCGCCGGGCATGTTGCGATAATGGCGGCTCCAGTAAAGGAGGTCCATGGCAATCAGCGGCGCATCGGCGAGCTGCACGAAGAAGATGCGGTCGGCCGGAATCGCGCGGATCGACTCGACGTCGATCTTTCGTGCCAGCGTGTGGAAGGAATCGAGGATCAGGCCGACGTTGGGATGATCGGCGCGGCGGACGATCTCCCAGGCGTCGCGATGGTCGTTGATATGCCGGCCCCAGGCGAGCGCTTCGTAGCCGACGCGGATGCCGTGAGCGGCGGCGAGATCGCCGAGCTCGGTGAAATCGGCCGCCGCCCGGTCGATCCCGCCGAGCGCGGCCGGCGAGACGTTGGAGCAGACCAGCATCAGCGGGGCGCCCAGGTCCTGCATCAGCTCGAACTTGCGTTTGGCCCGGTCGAAAGTCTTTTGGCGCTGCGGCTCCGGCATCCCCTCGAAGTCGCGGAACGGCTGAAACAGCGAGATTTCGAGCCCGCGGTCGCGCACCATCTGTCCGACCTCGCGCGGCGAGCCGTCGAAGGCGAGAAAGTCGATCTCGAAGATTTCGATCCCGTCGAAGCCTGCCGCCGCGATCGCCGCCAGCTTCTCCTCGAAAGTACCGCCGATCGAGACGGTCGCAATCGCGAGTTTCATGGCGCTCTCCGTAGGGTGTCAGGCCCGCAGGACATGCCGCGCGATCATTTCGACGACTGACTCCCGCAGCGATGCAAGGGACTTCCTGGAGCCGAGGTCGCGCTTGAAGATTTTCGAGAACGTGGCGCGGTTGGACACATTGAAGAAGCAGAGCGCGCTGATCTGCCAATGCAGCTCTACCGGATCGAGCCCGGCGCGGAAGACGCCGTCCCGTACGCCGCGCTCATAGAGTTCCCTGACCGCGTCAATGGCCCTCACGTTCAGCTTCTGAATAACCTGCGACTTTTCCAGGTATTCTCCATGGTGAATGTTCTCGATCATGACCAGGCGGATGAACGCTTCGTGGCTGTTGTGGTGGTCGAAGGTGAAGCGAACGAGCTTCTGCAGCGCCTCGAGCGGCGGCAGATCCTTCAAGTCGAGGGTCGCTTCCGTGGCACGCATCTCGCTGTAGGCATTCTCAAGGACCTTCAGATAGAGACCTTCCTTGTCACCGAAATAGTAGTAGATCATTCGCTTGCTGGATTTTGTCTTCGCCGCAATCTCGTCAATCCGCGCGCCGGAGAGCCCGTTCTCGGCAAACTCCTTCGTGGCAACCTCAATGATGTTGCGCTTGTTGCCCTCCGGATCGTTGATCCGACCCGGGCCCGCGGTAGTTTTGGCGGTCTCTACGTCCATGCCTCGCAACGTCCTCTTAGCGCTCACGCCAACCATAATTGACTATACGAACTGGTTCGTCCACTCTCAGACTTCTCCGACGTTCCATACCGCAAACGTTCGGGAGACAACAGCGGGGCAGCGGCGACCCCGACGGGCGCGAGCAAGCCAAAGATGGATCTTCAAGCCGAGGCGAAAGAAAGCGCGAAGCGTGAAGCGCGCCCTACCCTCAAGGCCGGCCTTATCGGTCGCGGAATCGGGGACTCACGCACACCCCGGATGCACAATTCGGAAGGCGCGCGGCTTGGCCTCAGTTATGAATACCGGCTCTTCGATTTCGACCGGCTTGGCCTTTTAGATTCTGATCTTCCCTGTCTTCTCGCCAAGGTGAGGCGCGAGGGCTTCACAGGACTCAACATTACGCACCCTTTCAAGGAGCGCGTGATAGCGAACCTCGACCACCTGTCCGCCGATGCGGCGGCGATCGGTGCCGTCAATACCGTGGTCTTCGGAAGCGAAGGCGCCGTAGGGTACAATACCGACTGTTGGGGATTTGCGGAGAGCTTCCGCCGGGGCCTGAAGGCACCGGGCCTCGCGGAGGTCGTGTTAATCGGCGCCGGCGGCGCCGGAATGGCGGTCGGCAGAGCACTTCTGGAGCTGGGGACCGAGCATCTAACGATATTGGACGTTGCCGCCGCGAAAGCGGCTCGTCTCGTGGAAACGCTTGCGACTTCCTTTGGCAAGGAGCGCGCAAGCAACGGCACAGACGGAGAAGGCGCGCTCGCGCATGCAGATGGACTCGTCAACGCGACGCCGGTCGGGATGGCGAAATACCCAGGTATGCCCGTCGAGCGAACCTGGCTTAAGCCTGACCTCTGGGTAGCGGACGTCATCTATTTCCCGGCCGAAACTGAGTTGCTGCGCACCGCTCGCCTTGCGGGCTGCCAGACGCTAGCGGGAGCCGGCATGGCTATCTTTCAGGCGGTAAAGGCATTCGAGCTGATAACCGGCGTTACGCCTGACTCGGATCAGATGGCGCATCATTTCCTGGGGGATTGAAGCGCGTCCACACCTGTAAGCCTCCGCGCGTTGACATAAACGAACTATTTCGTCCATATTTGAATCAGTGAAGCAAATGGGAGGACATCATGAGATTTTCCATCTGCCGCCGTGCCGCGATCGGCGGCATCATGCTTGCGATCGCCGGCCTCACCGGCAATGCGCTCGCACAGGATAAGCCGGTCCTGAAATTCTCCGCGGTTTTTAGTGACACCGATATCCGCGCCGACGCCATGCGCCAACTCGGCGAAGCACTAAACGACGACTTCACCTTCGAGCCGCATTTCGGGGCAACTCTGTTCAAGCAGGGCACCGAGCTCGTGGCGCTTCAGCGAGGCAATCTGGAGACCGGGATCGTCGCGCCCCAGGATATAGCCAACCAGCTTCCCGCCTGGTCGATCCTGACTGCCGCGTACCTCTTCCGCGACGCAGATCACCTGAAGAAATTCTTCGAGAGCGAGGCGGGCCAGGAAATGGTGCAGATGGCCGAAGATCAGTTGGGCATCCACATTGTGGGTCCGGTCTATTTCGGCACTCGACAGGTCAACCTGAAACCCGAGAAGGAGATCATGACGCCGGCCGACATGGCGGGGATCAAGCTAAGGATGCCGGGCGGCGATGCATGGCAGTTCCTCGGGACCGCACTTGGCGCCAATCCCACGCCGATGGCTTACGCTGAGGTGTATACCGGCCTCCAGACCGGCGCCATTGACGGCCAGGATAATCCCCTTCCCAACGACTACAACATGAAGTTTTACGAGGTGACGTCGCAGATCGTATTGACCAGTCACCTGATCGGCTACGACCTGTTTGTTGTCTCCAAGGAGACGTGGGACTCCTTGACTCCCGAGCAGCGCGAGAGCTTGGAGACCGAAGTCAAGAAAGCGATCGACTGGAGCACACAAAAGCATCTGGACCGCGAAGCTGAGCTGGTGCAGTTCTTCAAGGATCAGGGCCTGAAGGTCTACGAGCCGAATGTCGGCACGTTCCGCGAATACGCCCAGCAGAAGTACCTCGAATCCGAGTTCGCAAAGGACTGGCCCGAAGGCATGCTGGACAAGATAAACGCGCTCTAATCCTGCTTAGATGCCGAAGTGGCCATCGGCCTTCCTGGCCGGTGGCCTTTTGCCATGGTCCCAGGGATTGCCCTGCCAATGACGGAGTCCTCTTCAAGGATCGCTCGCTGGCTGCGGCGTCGCGCCGAAAACGTGGCCGTCGTTTTGCTGGCCACGGTCTTCATCTGCTTCGTCCTGCAAATCGCCTTCCGCTACCTGCTGGGCTGGCCGGTAGGATGGACGCTGGAAGTCAGCACGCTCGCCTGGATGTGGCTGGTGCTCTGGGGAGGGGCCTTCGTCGTCACCGAGAGGGACGAAATTCGCTTCGATATCCTCTACAGCGCGGTGTCGGATCGGCTTCGTCGCGGTTTCGCCATTGTGACAGCTGTGGCGCTTGTCGGGCTGTTCCTATGGTCGCTGCCGGCGGTGGTGGACTACGTTACCTTCATGCGGGTCGAGAAAGCCTCCTATATCGGCATACGCCTCGACTACCTGTTCTCAGTCTATATCCTCTTCGCCTTGGCGGTGATCGTCCGCTATCTGCGGCTCTGCCTAAGGGCCATCCGGGGCGAAGCACCCGAACTGACCGATCCCTCACACCTGAGGGATGAATGAGCGTCGCCAGCCCTTTCTCCGTTTGCTTGGTATCGATCGTCGCGCTTGCGCTCATGGGCTTACCCATCGGCTACGCAATGATTTGTGGTTCGATCGTCTATCTTCTCATCGCCGGACAGGACCTCAGCATTGCGGCGGAGCAACTGCTTCAGGGACTTCGCGGCAGCTTTGTGCTCCTTGCAATCCCGCTGTTCATACTTTCTGCGGAGCTTATGAACGTAGGCAGCCTTTCGAACCGGCTCCTCAGCTTTTGCAATGCCATCGTCGGACGATTCCGTGGCGGCCTCGCACACGTCAATGTCGTCCAGAGCGTGATCTTCGCCGGCATGTCCGGCTCAGCGATCGCTGATGCGGCGGGCGTCGGCCGGCTCGTCATCAGCATGATGACCCGTGACGGGCGCTATACAAACAGTTACGCGGCGGCGATCACCGCGGCGTCCGCGGTGGTAGGCCCGATCATTCCACCGTCCATTCCGATGGTCCTGTTCGCGCTCGTCTCGGATGCCTCGATCGGCTATCTGTTCATTGGTGGCGCCATCCCGGGACTGCTGATGGCCGCGGCCCTCATGGGCATCAACACCGTGATGGCACGCCGCAAGGGATTCCCTGTGGAGGAACCCGTCGCACTGCGCGCGCTGCCGCTCATCACGCTCCGTGCCTTTCCGGCGCTCATGATGCCCGTGATCCTGCTCGGCGGCATCTACGGCGGCATCACGACACCAACAGAAGCGGCGGCAATCGCCGCAGCCTACGCTTTCCTGATCTCGATCCTTCTTTACCGCGATGTCTCAGCCAGCCAGGCCTATAAAGCCGTCCTGGCGAGCGCGCGCTCGAGCGCTTCGATCGGCATCCTGATCGGCGGGGCGCTTGTCTTCAACTACGTCGTCACGATCGAGAACATCCCCAACAGCCTGAGGGCGATCATTGCCGGCTACGAACTTTCGCCGATCGGCTTTCTGCTCCTCGTCAATATAACGCTCCTCATTCTCGGTTGTCTGCTCGAAGGAATCACCATTCTTCTCGTGATCGTCCCGATCTTCATTCCGACAGCCACGGCGTTAGGCGTCGACATGGTGCATTTCGGCGTCGTGGTGGTCGTCAACCTGATGATCGGTCTCATCACGCCGCCGTACGGTCTCTTGCTGTTCGTCGTCGCGAATGTCGCGCACGAGAAGTTGCTGCCCATCATTCGCGACATCTTCCCCTTCCTGCTGGCGCTGCTTGTCGCACTCGCGCTCATAACGCTTGCACCGGACCTGGTGCTGTGGCTACCGCGACTGGTGGGTTACTCCGGATGAGAGGACCAGCAGAATGACGAAACCCATATTCGTGCTGAACGGACCCAACCTGAACCGTCTGGGAACTCGCGAGCCGCAGATCTACGGCACGACGACGCTCGCCGACATCGAAGCGATGTGCCACGCGGAAGTCCCGGGCCAGCAGATCGATTTCCGCCAGACCAACCACGAAGGGGAGTTGGTCGAGTGGGTGCAAGAAGCTATCGACAGGGCCGGCGGCATAGTTATTAATCCAGCCGCTTATACGTTCACCTCAATGGCACTACTCGATTCGTTGAAGATGTTTCCTGGCCCAATCATTGAAGTCCACATTTCAAATATCCACAAGCGCGAAGCGATCTACCATCACTCCTACGTTTCGCCGGTAGCGACAGCGGTCATCGCCGGTCTTGGGGCTGTCGGCTATAGGGCGGCTGTAAGGGCTATGTCGGAAATCCTATCCAGCTAGCTCGATCGTCAATAAGGCAACCCTATATAGTTTTCGGCGACCGCGGCGGCGGCGTTTCGCGACTCCAGCACATAGGCGAGCTCGGTCTCCTGCATGCGCTGTTCGAACGGACCGGTGTCCGGAAAGCGATGCATGAGATTGGTCATCCACCACGAGAACCGCACCGCCTTCCAGGCGCGCGACAGCGCCTTTTGCGAATACGCGTCGAGACCGGCGGATGAGCCTTCGCCATAGAACTCGAGGAGGGCCTGGTGCAGATAGTGGACGTCGCTGATGGCGAGGTTGAGCCCCTTGGCGCCGGTCGGCGGCACGATATGGGCGGCATCGCCGACCAGAAACATCCGGCCGAAACGAATCGGCTCGGCGACGAAGGAGCGGAGCGGCGTGATCGATTTTTCGAGCGACGGTCCGGTGGTGACCTCCGCAGCTGTCTCTTCGGGCAGCCTGCGGCGAAATTCGTCCCAGAACGCCTGGTCCGGCCAGTTTTCGAGGCGCTCGTCGGTGTTGCACTGGATGAAGTAGCGGCTGCGCGTCGGCGAGCGCAGTGAGCACAGGGCAAAGCCGCGCTCGTGATTGACGTACATCAGGCCGACGCTGACCGGCGGCACATCGGCGAGGATTCCGACCCAGCCAAACGGATAAACCTTCTCGAAGACGGTGATCGCAGCGGCCGGAACCGTCTGCCGGCAGATGCCGTGCTGCCCGTCGCAGCCGGCGATGAAGTCGCAATCGATGCGGGTCTCGATGCCCTCGATATCGCAACTGACGTATGGGCGATCGCCGTCGAAATCGTGCGGCCGGACATTGTCGGCCGAATAGTATGTCGTCAGCCCTGCCGCCTCCCGCAGCGCCATCAAATCGCGGGTCAGTTCGACCTGTCCGTAGAACAGCACGTCCTTGCCGGTGTGGGCCTTGAGATCGATGAAGTGGCGCCGGCCGGCGAAAGCGAGGTTGAGTTCGTTGTGCGGTATCCCTTCGGCCGCCATGCGCCCACCGGCGCCGGCTGCTTGCAGTTCCCTAACGCTGCCGTCCTCGAGTACGCCTGCCCGCACCCGGCCGAGGATATGGTCCTTGCTGACCCGGTCGAGAATGATGTTGTCGATACCGCTTCGATGGAGCAGCTGGCCGAGCAGCAGCCCCGACGGCCCCGAGCCGATGATCGCGACTTGTGTGCGCAAGACCGGCTTTCCTCCCTTACCGGCAAGCCCGCAGCTTTTGCTGATCATGTTATGTCAGGTCCGGCCTGGTTCCAACGCAGGCGCTGGTGGCGGCCGGAAGCCTCAGATCACCGACTTGCCGAAGCGCCAGCGATCGATCCTGATCTCGGAACGTGCCATCGACGGATCGGCGGCGAGCAGCGTGTCGAGGGTGGCACGATCGGCGAGTTCAACAATTGCCACCGCACCGAAC
>Ga0075327_1000602_pt1 | contig 10297 bp, 7 predicted proteins | sample MayberrySE_Catta_2_FD_120056 | JGI IMG/M metagenome (GOLD analysis project Ga0075327, IMG submission 120056) | Natural and restored wetland microbial communities from the San Francisco Bay, California, USA, that impact long-term carbon... | ecosystem: Environmental > Terrestrial > Soil > Wetlands...
GACAACGGATTCGACATCGAGCTCGGCGTCGCCGGCATGCCCAGCGCCTGGACCGCGCGTTGGTCGAACGGCTCGGGACGGCCGGTGATCGCGCTCGGCTCCGACGTCGACGGCATCCCGCAGTCGAACCAGAAGCCGGGCGTCGCCTACCGGGATCCCCTTCTGGCGATGGCCCCCGGCCACGGGGAGGGCCACAACTCCGGCCAGGCGGTCAACATCGTGGCCGCGCTGGCCGTGAAGCAGCTCATGGAGCGCGAGAACGTCGACGGCACGCTGCTCATCTGGCCCGGGATCGCCGAGGAGCAGCTGGGCTCCAAGGCGTTCTTCGTGCGGGACGGGGTCTTCGAGGGCGTGGACGTGAACCTGTTCACCCACGTGGACTCGGATCTTTCGGTCGCGTGGGGGCAGCGCGGAGGGAACGCGTTGGTCTCGGCGCTCTTCAGCTTCACCGGCGAGACGGCGCACTCCGCCGGCGCGCCGTGGAGGGGTCGCTCGGCCCTGGACGCCGTCATGCTCCTCGCCCAGGCCTGGGAGTACAAGCGTGAGCATCTGCGCCCGCCGGAGCGTTCCCACTACGTGATCGTCGACGGCGGCGATCAGCCCAACGTGGTCCCGCAGACAGCGACCATCTGGTTCTTCTTCCGCGAGGTCGACTACGAGCGCACGATGGAGTCCTTCGAAGCCGCCAAGCTCATGGCGCAGGGCGCCGCGCTCATGACGGGTACGGAGGTCGACACGATCCAGACGATCGGGTCGGCGTGGGGCCAGCACTTCAACCGCCCGGTCGCCGAGGCGACCCATGGCAACATCCAGAGGGTCGGATACCCGGAGTGGAGCGACGAGGATCAGCTCTTCGCGCGGGCCTTCCAGCGAGAGATGGGACAGCGCGAGCGTGGCCTGGAGACGGAGGTGGGGGAGCTTTCGGGCCCCGTCGACCTCGACCGCTCGTTGGGCGGCGGCTCGGACGACATCGGCGATGTCTCGTGGAACATGCCGACGGTCTCGCTCCGCTATCCGGCGAACATCCCGGGCGGCCCGGGCCACAACTGGGCGAACGGCATCGCCATGGCGACGCCGGTCGCGCACAAGGGCTCGCTCGCGGGCGCGAAGGTCCAGGCGCTCACGCTCCTCGACCTTTTCCTCGACGGCAGTACGGTGTCCGCCGCGTGGGACTACTTCAACAACGTGCAGACTGCGGAGACGACGTACACGCCGTTCATCAGCCCCACGGACGAGCCCGCGATCTTCCTGAACGAAGGGATCATGGCGGAGTGGCGGGAGCAGATGCGGCCGTACTACTACGACCCGTCGCGCTACGACACCTACCTGGAGCAGTTGGGCATCGAGTACCCGACCGTGCGGCGCCCGGTCAGCTGAGGGTACGGCCCCAGTCGCCGGGCGCATGGACCTGGATGCGCGCCAGCGCGAGCCCGAGCTCATGGACGCGCCTGGCCTCGACCCTGCCGCCCACGCGCAGGCGCTCGACGCGCTCGAGCGCGTCAACCGCGTATCCTTCACGTCGTCTCGCGCTTGGCGCGAAGTGGAGGGGCTGTGGGGGGCCGGCGTGCGTCCAGTGCGCGTCCTCGACGTGGCATGCGGCGGGGGTGACGTGCTGATCGACCTCGCACGGCGTGCGTCCGGGCGTGGCATCTCCGTCGATCTTACGGGCTGTGACGCGAGCGAGGTCGCCCTCGGGCGTGCGGGCGCGCGGGCGCGTGAGGTCGTCGGCGGCGGGAGCTGGGCGGGCCCCGTCCCCGTCGCGGGCACCGTGCTTCGCTTCGAGCAGGGCGACGTGCTCGAGGCAGCGCTGCCGCGTGGGAACGACCTGGTGCTCTGCAACCTCTTCCTGCACCACCTCGCGCGCGACGAGGCGGTGAGTCTGCTCCGAGTCATGGCGGCGTCGTGCGAGCGTGTCCTGCTCGTGCAGGACCTCAGGCGCACGCGACGCGGCTACGCGCTGGCGTGGCTCGGCCTGCACACGCTCACGCGCTCGCGTGTGGCGCGCAGCGACGGGCTCTCCTCGGTGAGGGCCGCGTTCACGCTGCAGGAAGCGAGTGACCTGGCGCGCGCAGCCGGCCTGGACGGAGCCGAGGTCCGCCCCTGCTGGCCACAGCGCTTCGCCCTCCGCTGGTCCCGGGCGTAGGACGATGCAGTGACGTCGGACTGGGACGTCGTCGTCGTGGGAGCCGGACCGAGCGGCGCGCTCGCGGCCCACGCGCTGGCGCGCCGTGGCACTTCCGTCCTCCTCCTCGATCGCTGCGCGTTCCCGCGCTGGAAGGTGTGCGGCGCGTGCTTGAGCCCGGGCGCGCTCCGGGCGCTCGAGGCGGCGGGGCTCGGGGGCATGGTGCCCACGCTGGGGGGTGTGCCCTTGCAGCGACTCCTGCTGCGCGTCCGCGGCGCGGCCGCTCCCGTGGCCCTGGCGGGCTCGATGGCCCTCTCCCGCTCGGCGCTCGACCATGCGCTCGTGCGCGCCGCGGAGGGCGCAGGCGCGGTCTTCTGGCCCGATTCGCGCGCCTCGCTGGGCGGAGGGGACGCCGAGTCGCGCCTTCTGCGCGTCGAGCGCGGCGCCGACACCCGCGAAGTCCGGGCCCGGGCCGTCGTCGACGCGACGGGACTCGGTGGCGGCCTGGCGCTCGGCCGTGGACGGGACCACGTGGCGCCCGGCTCGCGGGTGGGGCTGGGTGCGGTGCTCGTGGCGGAAGGGTACCCGGTTGACCGGGGCGACCTGCTCATGGCCGTCGGGCCGGGCGGGTACGTCGGGTTGGTACGCGTCGAGGACGGCACTCTCAACGTCGCCGCGGCGGTCGATCCGCGGGCGCTCGCGGACGCGTCTCCGGGAGACCTGGTGTCTCTCCTGCTCGTCGGCGCCGGGCTCCCGCCCCTACGCGAAACGCCGGTCCTCGGCTGGCGCGGCACGCCGCGGCTGACGCGATCGAGCGCCGACCCAGGGGCCCGACGGCTCTTCCGCGTCGGTGACGCTGCGGGCTACGTGGAGCCCTTCACGGGGGAGGGCATCTGCTGGGCGCTCGGAGCTGGCGCCTTTGCGGCGGGCCTGGCCGCCAGGGCCGTGGAGCGCTGGAGCGACGGCCTGCTCGACGAGTGGCGGGCCTACCGCAGGGGCTCACTAGGTCCGTCCCAGAGGCTCTGCCGCTTGCTGGCGGGAGCGCTCCGGCATCCCTGGCTGGTGGGCGCGAGTGCGACCGCGCTCAGGGCTGCTCCCGGGCTCGCCGCACCCTTCGTGGAGTGGGCGGCACGGCCGCCTGCGGAGGTCCTCGCGTGACGCTGGCGTTGGCCGGGTTCGGCACGGCGCTCCCCGAGCACCGCTTCAGGCAGGAGGAGCTGGCTGGGCTGCACGCCGGCTTCTGCCGGATCGACGCCGAGCGGGAGCGCACCCTGAAGGCGCTCTATCGCCGGTCCGGTGTGAAGACCCGTGCGAGCGTCGTGCTCGAGGTAGCCGACGGACGCCTCGACGCCCGTCAGTCCTTCTATCCCCCTGCACGCGACGAGGACGATCCGGGCCCGGCGACCGCCGACCGGATGCGCGCCTACGCCGAGGCGGCTCCGGGGCTGGCGGTCGCGGCCTCCGGGCGCGCTCTCCGGAGCGCCGCCGTCGACCCGTCGTCGGTCACGCATCTCGTCACGGTCTCGTGCACGGGCTTCATGGCGCCCGGCATCGACGCGGCGATCGTCGAGGAGCTGGCCCTTCCGCGCACGACGCAACGTACGCACGTGGGCTTCATGGGCTGCCACGGCGCGCTCAACGGCATCCGCGTCGCGCGCGCCTTCACGGATGGGAGCCCGGCCCACGTCTCGCTGGTGTGCGCCGTCGAGCTTTGCACGCTGCACTTCTCGTACGGCTGGCACCCTGACATGCTGGTGGCCAACGCCCTCTTCGCGGATGGAGCCGCCGCGGTCGTTGGCCGCGCCGCGAACGGAAGCGCGGACGAGTGGCGGGTCCGCGCGGCCGAAACGTTCCTCGTCCCCGACTCGCGCGACGACATGACCTGGCGCATCGGCGACCACGGCTTCCGCATGACGCTCTCTGCCCGAGTGCCCGACCTCATCGAGTCGCACTTGCGCGGGTGGACGGAGTGCTGGCTCGAGGCTTACGGCCTCGCGCTCTCGGACGTGGCTTCGTGGGCCGTGCACCCCGGCGGTCCGAGGATCCTGACCTCGGTCCAGAGGGCGCTCGACCTCGAACCGGCCCATTCGGGGGTGTCGCGTGAGGTGCTCGCCGAGTTCGGCAACATGTCCTCCGCGACGATCCTGTTCATCCTGGCGCGCCTGAAGGCGGTCGACGCCCCGAGGCCGTGTGTTGCGATGGCGTTCGGTCCGGGCCTGGTGGTCGAGGCTTTGCTCATTACCTGATCGCGCTTGCCGCCCCACCGGGTCGGCGGCATGCTGAGCGCGCCACTTCGAAGGGAGGCTTTCCATGGAGAGGACCGACCACGACGACGGCGGTGCCGGACGCCCCGCCCTCGAGCGTCGTGACTTCCTGCGCGTCGCGGGCGCGGCTGCGGCCGCCGGCGCGCTGGCCCCGTCCGCGCTCCTGGCCGAGCGCCGCACCGGGTCGGCAGACGGGGTGCGCCCTCGGGCTCCGAGCCGCCTCGCTCAGGAGGTTCCTGCGCCGATCCCGTTGGGCAACGGGGAGCCGCCCGCCTTACAGCTGCAGCCGTATCCGGGGGGGACCGGCTCCCTGATGGAGCGACTCTGGCGGGAGCACGGCGCCCGGCTTTTCGAGCGCACCCCGATCGAGATCGCGCCGTGGGAGGGCCCGGTGCCCACGGCGGAGGAGGACGTCGCATTCCTTCCGGTGAGCCGCCTCGCCGCGCTGCTTCGCGAGCGGCGCATCACGTCGACGGAGCTGACGGAGATCTACCTCGACCGGCTGCGCCGCTACGATCCTGCTCTCATGTGCGCGGTGAGCATCCTCGCGGAGCGGGGTCTCGAGGAGGCGCGTCGCGCCGACGAGGAGCTCGCGGTCGGGCGGTGGCGGGGGCCGCTGCACGGTGTGCCCTACGGCGTCAAGGACCTCTTCTCGGTGCGCGGCGCCCCGACCACCTGGGGCTCCGACGCCTTCGAGTCGAGGGTGATCGACGAGGACTCTGAGGTCGTGGTGCGCCTTCGCGAGGCGGGAGCGGTCCTCGTCGCCAAGCTGGCCACCGGGGAGTTCGCGCGCGGCGATCAGTGGTATCGAGGGCGGACCCGTAACCCCTGGAACGTGGAGGAGGGCTCGAGCGGCTCCTCGGCGGGACCCGGCTCGGCGACGGCCGCCGGGCTCGTCGCGTTCTCCATCGGCACGGAGACGCGCGGCTCGATCGTCTCGCCGGCCCGCCGGAACGGCTTGAGCGCGCTACGACCCACGTTCGGTCGCGTGAGCCGCCACGGTGGCATGGTGCTGGCGTGGAGCATGGACAAGGTCGGACCATTGTGCCGCAGCGCCGAGGACTGCGCCCTGGTGTTCAGCGCGATCCATGGAGCGAGCGAGCTCGATCCCGCGACGGTTACGACCCCGTTCGTCTTCGAGCGGCGTCCGGACCTCGCGGTGCTGCGCATAGGCTACACGGAGGACGCGCCGCAGCCGTTCCTCCGCGCGCTCGAGGGTCTGGGAGCGACCCTGCGGCCGATGCGCGCGCTACCGGAAGGTGGGTCGGATCAGCTCGGCGTCGAGTCGGCCGCGGCGTTCGATTTCCACCTGGCTCCTGGAGGCCAGGAGCCCGCGCCGCTTCCCGCGGACCTCTCGGACGAGGAGCGGGGCCGCCTGAACCGCTTCCGCGATGGGCGGACGACGCGTGCCATGGACTACGTGAACGCGCAGCGTCGCCGGCTGCTGCTCATGCGACAGATGTCCGAGGCGATGGCGGGGTTCGACATGTTCGTCTCCGGCTCCGGGGAGACGGCGCTCACCAACGACACCGGGCACCCGGCCGTGGTCGTTCCGTACGACTTCGGGGTACGCAATCCGGAAGACGATTCCCCCACGACGATGCCCCTGACCACGGTGCTCGTCGGCGACCTCTACGCGGACGACCGATTGTTGAGCGTAGCCCATGCGTTTCAGGCGGTTACGGACTGGCATCTGAGGAGGCCCGACCTCTCGCGGGTCGGCTGAGCGATCGCCGGGTCGACATGACGCATCGTCCCCCGCGCGCGCTCCTGGCCGCGGCCGCCGCCGCCTTGCTCGCCGCGCCGCTCTCGGCCGCTGGGCAAGCCATCGACGTCGTCGAGCTGACGGTCGAGGACGTGCAGGCGGGCTACGCATCCGGGCGTTTCATGGCCGTGGATCTGACGCGCGCCTTCTTCGCCCGCATCTCTCGCTACGAGGAGCGCTACAACGCGTTCATCTCGATGAACCCCGCCGCGCTCGACATCGCCGGGGCGCTCGACGAGGAGTACGCGCGCTCGGGTCCCAGGGGGCCGCTGCATGGCGTGCCCGTGGTCATCAAGGACAACATCGACTACGGGGGGCTCGTCACGACCGCCGGGTGGGAGGGCTTCAGCAGCGCCAAGGGCGGAATCGACATGATCCCCGACGACGACGCGGCCGTGGTGACGCGGCTGCGGGAAGCCGGGGCCATCATCCTGGGCAAGACGAACTTGCCGGACTTCGCGGGCGACGGCACCCGCACGCGCAGCAGCGTGGCCGGCCGCACGCTCAACCCGTACCACGTCGGACGCGCCCCGGGCGGGTCGAGTGGCGGGACGGCCACCGCGGTGAATGCGAGCTTCGCGGTGCTGGGCGTCGGAACGGAGACCGGCGGGTCGCTGCAAAACCCGGCCGCCGCCCAGGGTCTCGTCGGCATCAAACCCACGTTCGGCCTCGTCCCCCTGGAGGGGGTCCTGCCGCTCAACGCGACATACCTCGACGTGGTGGGGCCTCTCGCCCGGAGCGTGCGCGACGCGGCGCTCGCGCTCGACGTGCTCGCTGGGCCCACGCAGGAGGACCTGGCCACGTACACGGCGGTCGATCACATACCGAGTGGCGGGTACGCAGCGAGCCTCGGTTCCGCTTCAGTCGCGGGCAAGCGCTTCGGACTCGTGGGCCCGGGCTGGCGCGAGGACAGGCTCCCGCTCGACACAGCGACCGAGCGGCACTACCGGGCCGCGCTGCACCTCGTGGAGGCGCTCGGCGCGGCCGTGGTCGAGGATCCCTTTGCGAGCACGGGCTTCACGGAGCTTTACAAGGCGCGGCCCTCGGTGCCATCCGTGCGCGCGCACGACCTCCTGCTGTACCTCCAGGGCCTGGGAGAGCGCGCGGCGTTCCACTCGGTCGAGGAGTGGGAGCGTCTCACCGGCCGGACCTTCCGCCGCGCGCGGGAGCAGGACCAAGCCGAGGAGCAGGTCGATCCCCGCGACCCGTCGCGCCCGAGCGCCACGGAGGAGGGCGACGCCTACCAGGCCTGGCGCCAGGATCTCCGAGCGCTCTTCAGGAGCGTGTTCGACTCGCACGACCTGGACGCGCTTCTCTTCCCGCAGGCGGCGGCGCCCGGACCGAACCTCGTCGAGGATCCCGAGCGCCCCGACTTCGAGCCGAACAACTGGCCGGAGATCCCCTCCAACATCGTGAACGACCTCGGTGTGCCGGTCGTCACGCTTCCCTTTGCATACTACGCGGATGGAATGCCCTTCGTGCTCGCGCTCATCGGCGACATGTGGAGCGAAGCGGCCCTGCTGTCGTACGCATACGAGCTCGAGCAGGCGACGCGAGCCCGGCGCCCGCCCGCGTTATACTAGGCTCGAAAGCCTCGCTGGCACGCTCAACGCCCGACCTGCGCGCAGTGTCCCAGGTCCGGGAACGACTCGAGACCACGGGATGGGGTACGTATTTGCGCTCGACATACTGCTTGCTCGGCATGGCCGCGCTCGCCCTGCTCACCACGGCGGGACCTCTCGCCGGGCAGGCGACGCGCCCGCGCGTCTTCTTCGACTGCAACGGGCCGAGCTGCAATTCGCAGTACTATCGCACCGAGATCACGTGGGTGAACTGGGTCAACGACGCCCAGGTGGCCGACCTGCACGTGATCATGGGAAGCCTCGCCACCGGGGCGGGAGGGCGGGAGTACCAGCTCGACTTCATCGGAGTCGACACGCAGGTGGGGTACGAGGACCAGCTCACCTACAGCTCGCTGGCGACCGACACCGACCGCGAGTCCCTGGACGGGATCACCCACACGCTCGGGTTGGGAATCGCGAACTGGGCCAACGCCCACGGCTTCCGCGGGCTAGTGAGCCTCGAGGGTCCCAACCCGGAGCTGGGAGGCACGGCCAGTCGGCGCGTCGTGTCCCAGGAAGAGGTCGACGACCCGTGGAACCTCTGGGTCTTCCGCATCAACGCGAACGGGAACCGAAGCAGCGAGGCCACGAGAACCGAGACCCAGATCGGTGGTGGTTTCAACGCCTCCCGCGTGAGCCCGACCTGGAAGCTCCTGTTCAACGTCTTCACCAACCATCGGCGCCTCTTCGTGACCGTGCCGAGCACGGGCGCCGTCACGGAGGACATCCGGACGGACTGGAACTTCAACCCGCTGATCGCCTACGCCGTCGCCGACCACTGGTCCGTGGGCGTGACGGCGAGGGTCGGGCGCTCGGTCCAGAACAACCAGGGGGTGCGGGTCGAGTTCGCCCCGACGCTGGAGTACAGCTTCTTCCCGTACGAGGAGGCCACCCGGCGTTCGCTGACGGTCTACTACGCGATCGGACCGCGCTACTACGACTATCTGGAGGAGACGATCTTCGGGGAGACCGACGAGACGCGCTTCCAGGAGTCGATCGAGATCAGCTTCAACTCGCGCCAGACGTGGGGCGACGCGGGCTTCACGATCGGCGCTTCGCATTACCTGCACGACATCGACCTGAACAATCGGTCGCTGCGCGGGGACATCAACTACCGGATCACACGGGGGATCAGCGTCTTCGGCCAGGGCAACATCGCGTGGGTGAGCGACCAGCTCTACCTGCCCTCCGAGGGCCCCTCCGACGAGGAAGCCCTGCTCAATCTCCAGCGGCAGGCGACCGATCGCGAGTCCTTCATCAGGCTCGGGTTCCAGCTCCAGTTCGGCTCCATCTTCAACAACGTGGTCAACAACCGCTTCAACGGCATCCCGGGGTTCGGCGGCCGCGGGGGCGGACCGTTCTAGGCAAGCTCGGCAAAACAGGGGGACCCCGATTGATCCCCCGTACGGCCCTCCCGTACCTTTCAATCCCATTTTGAAAGGCTCCCGGGGAACTCTACGCGGTGCGGACCCACGCTCCGCGTGGGTGCTCCTGCCCCGGGAAGGAGGACGAGAGGGTTCGTGGCCGGCCATAACAAGTGGTCCAAGATCAAGCGGAAGAAGGGCGTAGCCGACGCCAAGCGCGGCGCCCTCTTCACCAAGCTGATCCGGGAAATCACCGTCGCCGCACGCGAAGGTGGCGGAAGCCCCGAGTTCAACGCGCGCCTCAGGCTCGCGGTGGACACGGCCAAGGCCGCGTCGATGCCTGCCGAGAACATCGACCGGGCGATCAAGAAGGGCACCGGGGAGCTCGAGGGCGCCACCTACGAGGAGGTCACGTACGAGGGGTACGGACCCGGCGGCGTCGCGCTCTTCATCGAGTGCCTCTCGGACAACACCAACAGGACGGTCGCCGACGTACGCCACGCCCTGACCCGCTTCGGCGGGAGCCTGGGCACGGGCGGCTCGGTGGCCTGGCAGTTCGACCGGAAGGGCCAGATCGTCATCGATGCCTCGCGCTACTCCGAGGAGTCGGTCTTCGAGGCCGCGAGCGATGCCGGGGCCGAGGACGTGACCGGGGACGGCGACGAGTTCCTCGTCACCACGGACGTCGCGCACTTCACCTCGGTCCAGGACGCGATCCGCAGTGCGGGGATCGAGGCCTCGTCCGCCGAGCTCACGCGCGTCGCCAAGGTCGAGGTGCCCGTGAGCGGCAAGGACGCGGAGAGGCTCGTCAAGCTGCTCGAGGAGCTCGAGTCGCTCGACGACGTGCAGAAGGTGCACTCGAATGCCGACATCGACGAGGCCGTCCTCGCCGAGGTGAGGTAGGAGGCGTCACGGGCGATCTCGAGGTCGTGATCCTGGGGATCGATCCGGGGACCGCGGTCACCGGCTACGGTGTCGTCATGCGGCGAAACGGCGGGGGCGTCGCGCTGCGTGAGTGCGGCGTCATCCAGACATCGCCGGACACGCCCCTCGTGGAGCGCATTCGCGAGATCTACGACGCGACCGCCGAGCTGATCCGGCGACATCAGCCGGCGGTGGTCTCCGTCGAGGACGTCTTTCAGGGAAAGAACGTGCAGAGC